>Ga0126342_10000706_pt1 | contig 39894 bp, 34 predicted proteins | sample Cyp1metagenome_FD_92528 | JGI IMG/M metagenome (GOLD analysis project Ga0126342, IMG submission 92528) | Coral microbial communities from Lord Howe Island, Old Settlement Bay, Australia - Cyphastrea 1 metagenome | ecosystem: Host-associated > Invertebrates > Cnidaria > Coral ...
ATATATTATATATACATACGTTTTGTTGTGTTTCTTAATGAGACCAAGTCTGTTCGGAATGACTATAGCCCATCCCTCTTATCAAATACCCCCCAACCCCCATGGTCTAGTTGAAGCTACCAATGAGGTTGGCTTGGAGTTTTTATCCATAGTAGTTGGGATTAGATGATTAGATCCCATATGTTCTTTCCTTTTTTACAGTCACATAATTAAACTTCACGTTGTTGAAAGGTTCACGGGTAACCAACGAAATGATGTGAACGAAGCAACAATCATGGCAGATTGCCCCTGGACCATGAGGCTGCATCACGTGGCTCGACGGAAGTGCTTCACACACTTCCCATGTCTTTGACGTTGAAATTGAAGGTTGGCAAGCACAGGAGCAACAACATCCCGGTTCGAAGGTAGAGTTTGGAGTATCAACAATGGGGCCAAGCTAAGAAAGGTTGTATGAGTTTGGGAAAAAGGATTTGCAGGAATTGTTGCTAGCGGTCCTACAGATGTAACAAGCTAAAGCACAGATGGGTTCAGGTGATTTCACCATGCTCACCATGCAATATGCTGCTCCACAGCACGAAAACTCGACGTATGTGTCCTGAGTTCCATCCCAGATGTTGCCACCCATCCTCATTTTGATCGATATTACCATGATATTCGTGCATGTGCAGCAAAGGCACTGACCTTTATTTGAAATGAAATGGTAAGTTACCATTTTATATGACCAGATGTTTCGTCATTTTAAGCATCATTTTAAGCATCATTTTGCATCATTTTGCGCATCATTTTGCCTCATTTTGCCTGGTTTCAAGGCATTTTTGTTCCGATTTCCTCGTCCTTCCAGCCTTAGTCCATGGTCCAGGATTTCCTCCCACGTGGAGCTGGGTTCTTTGGAGGTTCAACTCACGGCCATCATGAGTTCCCTCAGCAGCTCCGAAAAATAAGCCGAGGAGATCCATATTTTTTGACCATCTGTATACATAGTATATTAAATATCCAGTATAATATAGTATAAGATAGTATAAGATAGTATAATATATAGTATAATATATAGTATAATATATAGTATAATATATAGTAATAATGTATAATATAATATATAGTATAATTATCCAGATTCTATATCCTCATGTTCAAGCCGGGCTATATACTGTATATATACTATATATAATATATCTGTGTATAGTTATACTTGGAGCTACAATTAGAGTTTCCGAAAACCACATGATAGGTAAGTGAATATACTGGCTGCCGGAGTAGATTTTTCTCTAAAGCAACGACTGACGACTTTGGCAGTTTCTGGTGAAAGCTGGACAGCGGAATCCGATGATCCCGGAGTTGTGGAAAGTTGTGCGACAGCATTTCTGGTTGGTGGTGACTGGAACCATGGAATTTTATGACTTTCCATATATTGGGAATAATAATCCCAATTGACTTTCATATTTTTCAGAGGGGTTGACATTGGGAATTTCATCATCCCAATTGACGAAGTCATATTTTTCAGAGGGGTAGGTTGAAACCACCAAGCAGATTTTATAAGGTCGCGATCACTGACCCGGCAAGGCATTTTGGAGCACTGCCACAGCCAGATGAAGGGCACGTGGGAGGTGCGGCCCTGCGGTGCAGCCCAGGAAGTTAGGCTGGCAGGTGTTTTCAGACATAATGAACCATAGATAGATGACATTAACAAAGGGTTTACAAATGTTTAGAAACCTCATATGATATATATATGGTTAATGAGGTTTATAGTTGTTTATAAACATTTGCAAAGCAACTGACTTTTCGATAGAGGTCTCCAGATGCGGTAACTCTCTCTTGCAGCAAGTACCATGATCAGAGGCTAGCTCTCCTGTGCCGAAGAGTCTCCAGGCCAACATGCTGAACTCCAGCATTCACGAGCTTTCGGCCCTGCGCCACCTGGTTCTGAAGTTCGCAAGTCAGGGCCCTGGTTTTTCTGGAGAGTGTATGTGTGATTTTCGCACTTGCTTCATCTTGTTTCAAATGGACAAGTATATAAAAGTACTACTTCGGAAATCAGACTGGTACTTGTTCCATCGTTTTTTAAATATTTATTTTGTGGGTACTTTTGACTGGAATCCAAGTTGAGAGACCTGCATCAGTCAGGTTGGGGAAGGCGATTCGAAAAGAATCAGTTGTCATTACTAGTTGTGTATCGAATCATATCCCATTACATCAATTCATCAGAAGTTGCTGGCTTTTTGCCATTATACCGTATATACCCATATGATCCCATATGAGCCATTAGAAAATACCCTTATCCCATTTCATAAAATACTAGATGGTTGATAGGTTTCGCATTTATATGGGTTATCATAATCCCCAATAAATGAGCCAGGATAAGTCCCTATAGTTCTTAGACAATCAACCAGGGTATTTGCAATGGCTCTTATGAAAATTGGAAAACCTGCCATAAAATGAACCTGGGAGCTGCCTCGTTCAGCCAGGACGCCTGCCCTTATTGGAAGCGGAAGAATTTGCAAGTCCGCGCGCCCAGTCCAGGGTCCTCATTCGGCCACTGGCCACTAGGTGGTTCTGGGATACTCCAGGCTGTGAGAATCGTTTTGAAAGTAAAATCAAGCCCAAAGAACCAGTTTCGTCCACCTAAATCCTCACTTTCTGTAGGCAAAACCCCAAGTTTTGTTGGTTGAAGCCCCAATGTTCTTGAAACCCAAGAATTGGTGGTCGAAATCCGAAATCTCTTGGTTGTTTCAACCCCGAATTTCTGCGAGTTTTTCCACCAGGTTCCGACCATTTGGGAAGATGGACAGAAGGGTTGCAGCTTGAGGAGACGCTGAGAGGTCAGTGATTGGAGCAGGATGATTCTAGCCCCGAAAAAGATGGGAAGATAGAACATCATAAAACCATATAAAATCCTAGAATAGTAATAATAAATGATAAGTCACTTTTCTATCTTGCGGATTGCTAAACCTTTTCTTTTGTTTTTAAGGTGTGCTTTTTGGTTTTGTGTTCTTGTTCAAGTGCTTGTTTTCTTGTTGCGTTCGTTTGCGTCCGTTAAATTTGGATGTAGTTGTTTTCTCTTAAGAGACTTTAGTTTTCAGTCCTTTGTTTCTGCCCAGCTTACGGCATTCCTGAAACTGGTGTCTTTTTTTTTGCATCAAATTACTACCTCCAGAGCCAAGTCAGAGCAAGTGAATTGTTGGTTATGTCAAAATAGCTATTAAAGCCATGGCCATTTATAGTGGATTTACCCATTACAGTAAATATGGTGATTTTCCAAGCATCGATGTTTTTTTCTCGTCAGGAGCCTCATCAGATGAGAGCCTCTTCTTCCGAGGCCGATGTCTCACTGGGTGTCAGAGCGATGGCGGAATCTAGTGGGAATGAGGAAGGAATGGTTCAGTGCACAACCTGCTATTCCCTTATATTGGTTACTAGAATATATATATATACAGTATATAATTATATAATATATATATATATCTGCCATGTTCCCTTGAATGTAAGTTAAAATTATCTCATATCATCTCGGAATGATCTCAATATATCTCAATCCCCCATTTGTCAAGTCAAAATCCATTGGTTAGTTTTAAATCTTCCATATAATGGGAGATCATCAAATAAAATATATGGTATGTTTTATATGGAAATACCATATAAATACATTATAATTAATTCATCAAAAGGTGACCTCCCACTATTTCTCTGTCACTAGGACAGCGTGAGCGGTCCTTCATGCAGTGGCGTGCCCTCCGCGCCCACGTCTGCGACCTCATTCACATCGCAACAATCCTGCCCGCTGAAAGACAAGTCCGTGACACCCAGTGATATAGAGGGGCATTGATTCCACACAGATATCCCACTTTGGGGATTTTGAACATCACCTTCACATCACCTTCAAGTATTTGTTGGAGATTATATCCCCAATAGTTGGGTGATGTTCTATATTGAGACAGTTACCAACCCCTGCTGAGGGTGGAGAGGGGAGATGAGGAGAGATTGGTCAAATGTCATGTACGTAGCACGAAACGAACATATATTTTGGGGCAACTATTCATTTTGGAGGGGCTAATTCATATTAATCATCATAATATACTATAACCTGTAAAAGATGGTGGTCCAAATTGGATATGGTGCAAAATTCAAAACCCATCGAGGCGTGATGTAGTCGATTGGTTACAAGGAGGAACCTTATCACGACCAATCTCAGGGTATCTCAGGGTCATCAAGACGATGAAACCATATGGTTAGGAGCGGGGTTCCAGTACTGTATTCCAGAATGACGTTTCAGATTTCAGACCTTTCAGGTTTGTGATTTTATTTAGATTTGGCTATAAATGTTTATGATTTAGATGATTGTTTATGATTGTTTATGTGGGGGTGGGTCAAAACCTATGATTATCAATTCTAATGGGATGAACATCCATAAATCCCAGCTATTTATTAGGTGCCAGGGTTTTGACCAATAGCCATGAATTTCCACAAAGAAATCCAATTCTGATGGTTTTAAGGACTTCGCATGTCGTCTTTGGTCTCCTGATGTCTCCCGGGTCCCCAGGAACAGCAGGAAGTTTTCCAATGATCAAACCTCGACATCACGATGGTCAAACCTCCAATTCTTTGGCTTGTTAAGTCCCACTGTTTGCTGCTTTACTTCAATTTACTTCCAACTTTTTTTTGCTTCAATCACTTCAATCACCATCTTTGGCTGACTCGATCACTTTGATCACAATGTTCGGCGGCTCAACCACACCATTTCTCCATATGTCTATAGGTAAAGGACCTCACTGCGACCGAACCCTGGAATCATGTTGCATAAGGGAAATCATCCCCATCGTGGGCCTTAATTCAGGTCAGTGAAATATGATTCTGATCATTTCATACTGTTTACAGTACCCAGATATTGAGTGAAATATGATAATTTACCCAGATAATACCCAGATATTTGTGCTTGTTTACACACCATTTTCTGCCCCCTGACAGGTCATCTTCCAAGTCCTCCAATTCCAGTGGCTCCCCAGCTGACGACCACCGCCTCAACGGCGACCTGCTGGGTTCCGCAGACGGCGCGTCTGCGGCCTCGGGGGGTGAGAAGACGCGCCGTTTTCGGGCGAGGATTTTGAGCGTCATGAAGGCAGGGTGATGGGAGGGTATGGCAGGGTGATGGTGCTTTGAACCATATATATATACAGTATACATATCCATATATATATATGTATATAATATGTATGTATATATCATATACATATATATGTATATATATATCATCATCATATATATATATATAATACAATACAATACAATATAATATAATATAACATAATATAATATAATATAATATAATGTTAGAAGCTCGGGTTATTTTAATGGTGATAGAACATGGGATTGCAAATCATGATTCAATGGTGATTTGATATGATTTAAGGGTGATAAACATGGTGACAAAAAAGGGTGATAGAAGTAGTGATTTCATGCCATGGGATTCAGTCAATCATCCCTACCTTTGAAAAAAAACGTGACTCAATGGGAATTCTAATCGGATAATTCTGAATGGGATATTCATGGGCTATTGATGGGATATGGGGACATCAAATCAGCACTAGTGATCTCATGGGATATATGTCCACGTGTCCAAGGTGGTAAGGTTGGGCTATGGAATGGCTGTTCTCAACCTATGGGGATTTATCTCTAGCCAAAGAGATGAACATTTTTTGTGAGTGCCTCAGTTTGTTAAGTTGCTGATAGTTGCTGTACTTCAGTAGGTTATTCAGCAAATTGGGTTTTTGGTTATTGAACTAGTTAAGTGGGTCCTTAGATGTTGCCAGACTTGGCACTGAGTGGAACCAGTAACAAAAAACATCCCAGGGCCTAGCCGCCGGGGGCCCAGGGGTCTGGCTAGCCACTTGGTGGGCCACCCCAAAAAGATCCAAGTATGGTATGGAATGGTTGTTCTAGTTGTTTTGTGGATGTTGAGGCATGATTTTCAAGTGTATTTCTTTATATACTGTTTTCGGACGGTTTGTTAATGTTTATTGACCTAACATATGTCAAGAATCTCTATGATACCATGTTCAAATTATTAGACGTGATATCGTATTATATAATAATATATATTAGTATTGTACATATATATATATACATATAACAATATATAATAATATGTATACGTAGGTATATATATATAATATTGAGGGTTTATTTCTTGATCTTTGGGAAGCTTATGGGATATGGAGCCGCAACATTTGGGATCTGGGGATGGTTTGAGGTTGAGTTTGTTGAGGGTTTCGCCTCGAATTTGGCTGGTAACATCCATTGTTCCATGGGTTTCCAGATGAAAAAAGAGCGAAATGGACCCAAACTTTAATGATTTTCGCTAATATAGGTTTCTGGGGGAGGATGAACATCCATGAACAGCTAGGATGAACATCCATAAACAGCTGTCATGTCAATGTTTTGATGTGGACTAGAGGGAAAATCACAGGGCTTTCATCGTACAAACAACCATGAACCAACAATTCAACCAGCCACAAACCATCAACGAACCATGAATCATCAACCAGACAAGCCAGCCATATCCGACCCATCACGATCTCTCTCTTGGTGGCAAGACTTGCACTTCAAAGTACATAAATTTGATGGCAAACTCATTGCAAAAACCATGGGTTTCTGATAGATTTCTGCGTGAAAGTAAAGCCATTGACACGTCCCTCCACTTGCGGAAACTGCTGTGGTCAGGGTTTGCTCTCAAGAAAGCAAACCAGCATCTTGGCAGCTGAGGGTGAAAACCTGTGAGATTTAATCAACAAATATGGAGATATACCCTCCGGTAATCAATGATAGCAATTGAAAATCCCTCATAAACAGAGGTTTTAATGGGAAAATCAACTACAGGCTTGAAAAACCATTGCCATGATTACCAGAGTGTAATGGGGATATGGGGATGTCGTGGGATGTCGTGGGATGTCGTGGGATGTAAACGCAATAAGATGATATTTGAGTGTGTCTGAAAATGGGGTAGACTTCCCAAAAGCCTATTTTAATGAAAATATGATGAACCAGTTGATTACGGGTTACCTCATTTTCAAAATATGTCAGAATTTACCACCGAATCTGGCCGTGGCAATTCAGACTTTTGGACAACCAACAGGTGGAATCTTAATGACTACATTCAACTCTCAGGGCCTTTGGGTAGCTAAAGTCTTTGAACACAAACCGGGATGGCCATCTGCTTCAAATATCTTCAAATCACTTGGGTCATCCTTGCCAGTGGCTTGTAACCATTGTAGATCCCCTGTTTCGATATCAAGTGCTGTGAAACTTGCGATTTTGAAGACTTTTGGAGTATCTCCCTTGTTTGGACAAACCAATCTAGGGCTGTGTGCCAGGAGTTCAAACACTGAAGAACCACAGTGACGATGACGACGATGACGACGACAATCATGGCATCGATTCCGTTGCTTGGAGTATCAATTTGTGTAAACCCTGGATGCATAGCTAATTAATTATTAAGTAAACCTAAAATCAATACTCAATAGGGGTCTGGACCCCCAAAACAATTAAGCCTGGCTTTGGGGCATGCGCATCTACCAGCTATTGCGGTTCGAACTACGAACAGGGTAGCCAGGGTTTTCATCAAAAACCAGCTAGACGTTCCCCAACCGGCCCAACTGGTTCTTTCGCATTAAATTCCAGATCTACTCATAATTCCAAGAACGGCATGAAGGGAAAATCGAAATCGGACCCCCCTATGTTTCCTGTAGATGTTCCATGATTTTCCCTTGAATCATCTACTGTCCCAGCTGGGATGGTAGCAGCATTAAAGATACAGGATTGGAGACTTGACGTGCGTCAACCAGAAAAAATCATCCACATTTCTTGGGCAAAGCCATAAAGAAACACCAAGAAACAACCAATTGGATCCAATTGGCAGATGGCTATGGATCAATACCTATTAATACCATTTTTAGTGGGATGAACATTTATTTACCAGCTATTTTGATGTTCACCAGGGGTACAAGGTTTTGACACACTGCCAGATGTTTATTGTATAGAGACAGAGAGACAGGGAAAGCATCTGGAAACCGAGCAATGTGGGACACACTCACAGTGTTGAATCCCCTTCTTGTTGCCCAATCTTTTAGTCATTCTAGTCCTTCAATTGAAATTCAATTCCAGATCAAAGAGTTTCAGTTGTGTCCATAATTTCTTCAAACTCCAGAAGTCTTTACATGTCTTTACTACAAAATTCCAAAGTCCGCTTTTTTTTGGGGGGGAACTTGTCCAATTTCCACTTCAAAGTCCTCCCCACTTCACTAGGCATCCGCTGAACGGACCTAGGAATCCGACGAGGGAATGGATGTGATGTCCAGTGTGGTGCCCGCACCTTGCCTTCATCGACTGGGGATCCAAAAACGCTGGGAAAATCAACGATCGAACTTATGGTTGAAGTCCCTGGAAAAAAATGAAGCTGAAAATATGGGAAAATCATGGACAATCAACTGTTAGTAGGATTTTCCCAGCCATTTTTTTGTTTAGAGGCTAGTGATATGGGCATCTAATGGGATACATAAGCAAGAAGATTATATTTCGATGTGCCTCTGAGCTGTGTTGGCCTTGAAGGATTTTGATAGCATCGAGATCCATCATGTGATGGGCAATGTTCAAAGGGACAGTCAATGGTTTGGGGATGTTCCGAATATCCTATCACGGTATCACCCAGTTTCAGATGCATCCATTCATTATGGTTGCAAATTTAGGTACTGGAGCATCCCAATTCATGTTTGACCCGAGTTTTAAAAAGCGACTCCAAACTTAGAATATTTTGAAAATTACTGAACTTGCCTGTAGTGCAAGACCTTTGTAAACCTTGGAGGGATAGTTTATATAGTACTTTATTGTTTTGTTTTTTTTCCTGCATATACAGAACATATACATATTGTAAATGGGACATATACTCAACCTGGCGGGGTGACCACCGCGCTAGCAGTTGGCGTCAGCTTGAGAATGGGGTAAACTGGATATCCCAGGCGTAACATTCAATTGGTTTTTACAGAGCAAAACCTCTTCAAAGCACGACGTTTTTTTTTTCTCTCATGTCTTCAGTCGATTGCTCAAAGCGTGGCCTGTTATTGACATCAAGTCTTTCTTATCAGCTGGCCTGACAGCAAGGGTGGATGCTATATGACATTATATGCCAAAGAAACGTAATCAGTACTATGCTAGCGGGACAACATGTAATGTTAGCCGGTGCTACGACGTGAAGGAAAACACAAGAACAGAAGTTGCAACATGAATCGGATATATGTTAGAAAGTGCAAGAGAAGATCTCACAACGTAGCATTCTGGATGCTGGAAATTGCAAGAGCAAATCTCACAACGTAGCATTCAGGATGTTGGAAACTGCAGAAAAGATCTCACAACGTAGCATTCAGGATGTTAGACATTGCAAGAGAAGATCTCACAACGTAGCATTCAGGATGTTTGAAATTGCAAGAGGATCTCACAACGTAGCATTCCCATGTAAGCAAAGCAACATGAACGTTACTGGCCCCACCCCACCCCATGTTACAGGATCTAATCACATAGAAGAGCAGATCTCATAACGTAGAGTCAAGGAACGTAAGAAGACAAGTGCTGATGACACAACGACGTAACCCAAGACATGTGGTTCTTCGCCGCTGGCATGTGGGGATTGATAACTGTCAGTATCCAAAGGGAATCTGCAAGTGTTTGATAGGTATTTCGTTTGCAAGCGGGGGGATTCATTCTGCTGCCATGTTTTGTTACCTGAGGGTATTTACACATGTGATTTAGATATTAATGGTACCATCCAATTAACAGTTCGCACCTGAGACTGACCTGTCTTTGGTTGGAACGTGATGAACTTCCAACATCTTCCAACCCCCAACCACTCATGGCACTGTCGTCATGCTGATTTTGGGATATTTTGGGGGGAGTTGAATTTGGACGTGGATATACCATCCCCCCAAATAACATAGAATCTGGGTAAATTATAACGACCTCACTGCGACCTCACTGGGAATACTGGTTAATAAGGGGAATCATCCCCATCGTGGGCCTTAATTCAGGTTAGTGAAATATTGGAATTTACCCAGATAGAATCAAATCAACAAATTAAGTCCCCTGGTCCCGGGTGGTTAGATTTGGATCTACCACGACCAGTTCTTCCTGGAACTTACATGAACTGACACGTCGCCTGCAAGGTGCCACCCCATCGCGTTGTCAACGCTGAAGCTTGTCAACCAAGACCCAGCATGGGGAGAAGTTACGTTCAGGCCCCCCAGAAGATAGCTAAGTTGGCTTAGTTCACTTGATTCACAAACGTTTGTGGGGAATTTAACATGGTTGATGGGGGTGAAACTTCACCAACACACACAACTGGAGGGTGCCCCAGCTTGTAAGCATTGAAGCTGCCAAAAAGTGAAGCTGCCGAAATGATAGAAATGATACTTGGTTAATGGGTAGTTCTTGGTTGATGGATGCTGATCTCCGGTCGAATCTGATGGAGGGACTCACAAGCTTTCTTTTCAAATCATGACTTGATAACCAGTTGTTTGGTCAAGGGTGCAACCATCAAAATTTCATGAACCTTCCATCCACTCCTTGAATCAGAAATCCAGATTTACCGATTTACCGGTCATTTCACAGTGTATTGAACATCACAATTGTTGAAATACGGCAAATATCTGGGTAAATCATCAATGGCGAGTTTTCCAGAGCTATGTCAAAGCGAGAAAAGACATTTCTCTTTTCTGAGGTGCCTCCTCGGTCCGCCTACAAATCTGGGCAGAGCCTTCCAGAGCGCGCTGGGCGCGCGCGCCTCCAACATCAACGCAGAAGTTGAGCCGCAACGCGGACGGATGGGGAAGGGGCCATCAGCAGGTGCAGGGCATGAAATCCATGGATTTTACAATGGGCTCCCTTCTGGATGTTACATCCCAGATATCCCAGGAATGCTAGAGATTTTAATGCTGTGGAAAATGGATGAACATGGTCTGTTTCTAGAGCTGGTGTTGGATTCCCAGGGGAATTGTGGTGACGTGTAGGTGTGACGATACCTTGGATGCAGATGGTTATCTAGCAGCCGGAAATTCCACCTATTTCTAGAAATGCTTGATTTTTCATCTTCATGAAGAGGCTATACCAATGGGCATGTACATTGAATTTGCCAATTGACCAAATCCAAATCTACCATAAAACAACATGTGTGGGAACAATTACAGGCCAACCGCAAAAACAAAAAGGTACATATTGAAACCGGCAAGATTAGCTGATTGTCAGCAATCACGGCTATAACGATCCAACCGGCAACGGAAGTTGTACAGATTGGGGACCCAGAAGCCACTGTAGATGGTCTGAGGAGCGGATAGTAAATCATCCCATGCCATGCCCTCTGAAGCTCGCCACACCCCTCAAATCCATGGCGTTTCACCGGGGAGTTTGCGATGGCACCTGGACTTCTGGAGGGGGTCGAGCCTGTAAACTCTCTGATTTTGTTCGGCCATTTCCTGCAGGACGACTGGCAAATTGGCAAGCAGGGATACTTCAACGGTGATGAACATGATGAAATAAATATTGTGGAGATTAAATGAGATGAACAAAAATGCTCAAAGATCCTTGCAATATCTTACAATCAAGGCCAGGTCCACATAGGACCCCGGCTCAGCCACGGGCCGTGAGTGCTGACAGGGCTTGGAGCCTTTGTCTAGCTGCGACCCTCTGGCAGAGTCTTGAGCCTATCTTCTCAGCTTCTCAGCAAGTTGCCACATGGCTATGGGCCAATATTTTGGGCCCCTCAGACATAGGGATCATGAAATGGTCAGTTGTGGATTCACCATCCATTTGTGCCATCGCAAGTGTGACACCGCGGGACCGCGGCGGATCTACGATGAAGGGCACTTTGCTAGGCTTTGGACAGGGAAAGCTGGGTCAGGAGTCATCCAGTAGCCTTCTATGTGAGATAAAGAACATTTAAGATTGTTTAATCTTGACCACACACAAAGGGGTTCAAAAGTGCTTTGAGCTGCAAAAATGGGGGGAATCACCCAAACATGATGTATGGGGACCAGCTGGCTTGATGCAGGGGGATTTATCAAATACGGGAACCCGACCTGACCAGAGGGAATAGAGGCTTTCTCTTGGGCACTGCTCAAGTGTTTGAATCACAGCAGTTGGGGTATCTCCGCATTGTGCTGGGATGTGTTGGGGATACAACTACTTGGTCCTAGCATTTTTGTTGCCATTTCCAAGAATGGGACGTGCTGATCGAGAATTCACCAGCACCCGACTGGGTGAGTGGCTCAACCACCAGCTGACATCAGTTTCCGCCTCGTGATCTCCTTGCGGAGTTGCGGAGTCGACGGTCTGGCATTCCCTGGCCACATGACGCAGTGGATGGAGTACGGATCGTGCAGATCCCCCATATGTTTGAAGCAATGCTACCAGCTCCCTGCGTGCATATTTCGCACAACGATGATGAGGTCTGAAGTGTGCCGACGCGGTGCTCAAAGGTTTGCCATTGCCCAGTGCTTTCGCCAGTGACTCTCAAACTCTAGCGTAGGGAAAGCATCGGAAGCGGGTTTGGCTTCCGAACCTGAATCAAAACCTAAATTCTCACAGACTCCCAATGATGGGAATATCTCCCAATGATTAGATTGGAATATCTTCCAAATCAAATGACAAGATCGCAATATCTCCCAATGATTTGGCACCAAAAAAGCTGCTCATGGAGCCTTCATCCATCCGTTCGAAAGGCAGCTTCGCCACAGGCGTTTTTGATCGTTTTTTGGTTATCCACCCAGGATTTGAGAGGCTGACATCATGAAAGATCCAAGACAAATCATCTACGCACTCTCCCCAGGTGGAACAAGACCAGTGTAACATCCTCTGAAGATTGGTGCAAACTTCAAATACGATGTGATTTTTCAATCTTGGAAATGGAATGAAGAATGAAGATCCCACTCAATTCGTGAGGAGGAAGGCTCAGTTACCAGTGGATGATCTCCAGTGATCAAACTGTCTCGAATTTCGGCTAGCGATTCCACCAACGGTTTACCACCATTTTAAACTAGCATTTGGGTACATCCGTATATCCCATTCTATCCATTTCTTATCCCCAAATCCATTGTTGTTCAAGGGTGAAAGACTATGGTTGATACTAATCCTTTGGTAGGTTTTTACCCGATTGTCCTTGATATCCCCATGCCCATTTCCCCAAATTTCATGGCTGTTCATCATGCCCAAAAAACCATTGAAACCACGGTCGCGGCCCACTTCGCACCTGCGGGCGGTGGCAGGGTCTTGATGGAGCCTTCTGTGAGTCAACTGGTAATTTTTTTGGGAAGCCCCAAAAAGGTCAAAAAGTTGGAAGCCTGGAAATGATACGGGAAAATAAATCGACTATACCATTCGGGAAACACAACTTTCTATATCTTTGTGGGGGTTGCAAGAATCATCAACGTTAAATCACCAGAGGGTAGATATTCTGTCGGGTTGATTTGCAGGGTTATTAATTATTAACCTACCTGGTTTATTCGGAATATTATTAATTATTAAAACAATTAAAACCTGTAGAGATTAATCAACCAGTATTTCAGGAGATGGGAAAGGACCAAACTCCATACAGGAAATGATGAAGTGTCAAATCTTGGGGAGCCTATTTTGAGTCCCAAATAAGGGTTTTCAAGGGAAATGTCATGAAATGGCATTGTTTTCGTGGCAAGCACCGAAGAACATTGGACTTGCATTCCATGGACCAGCCAAGACCCTCCAAAAAGCGCCCTGTCCGCCATGAAGAGCGAACCACCTGGGGCAGCCAGGATGAGGAGCGAATGGGCACCACCCAGGGTGGTCGTAAAATGTTGCGATCCGATTCTCGTTGAATCGTTGAGTGTATCGAATTGATGGAATGCTTGCCGTTTGTGAAGGGCGGGAATCTGAGATCCAAGATCCGAAGTGGTTCTCTCCAAGTTTCTGCAAGAGCTGAAGATCAGGTCAAGAGCCATCACTTCCACATGGAGGATCAGCCCATTGCTTAGCATCCATAGTAATATTACCATCTGGTTATTTAACATAGCCATGGAAAATCACCATTTTTAATAGGTAAACCATCTATAAATGGGCCATCTATACCATGGCTATGTTAAAGAACCAGAGGGTACATCATGTAAATTACATCCCATTTCTGGGTGGGATAACCCACGAAATCGGGACCCACATGAACCTCACACTCTGAATGCTTGAAAATCGCCCGGCTGTGGTTTGGAAAGGTGCAAGCGCATTTCATCATTTCCCCATTTGAGGGATTCCTAAGTCATTGGGGTACCCCCTAACATTAGACCATGACTTAGTATTGAACATGATTGAACCCCATGGTGACGACTGGGGATCTTTGGATACGAACAGCGCCTTTTGCTGGATATTTTTCAGTCAATCGGCCTGGAGGCCATAGTAGTAAATAATGGTTTTTGCAATGTTTGATTGCCGGAGGGTACCTCCAAAACCATGCGTGGCTTATGTTTTTTTCGCCCTTTAAACATGCAAAGAGTGTACCTGCAGAACCTCCATCATGATGTGTCTCCAGCGTCTCCAGCCCCAAAAAACTTCCTGACGCTTCCTGACGCTTCCTGACGCAGGTCTAAGAGGACCCACGACTTTTCTGTCCCTAAACCACCCCAAACCCATGAAAACTAATCGTAACAGTGTACTCGATGAAACATATAAATTTCCTGATCTATTGAACATGGCCTGAAGGGGGCTTTTGCTCTTGGGGATTTCATGGGCCTGATATATCCATCCTGGCAGCTGATAAGCTCCGAGAGAACGACCCAGACAAAATGAAAGGTTGAACTTTTGCTCAAAGCCCACAAGGCAAGAAAAAACGGATAAAAACGGTATGCAAATCATCCATCAGCGGAACTTGTTGCCATGACAGATAGAAAGTTTCTTTTGTGAGTCCCACCTCTTTTAACCCAGCTCCCTGCAGATCTTCCAGTCGAACTGCCCAATTTTTGCGAAAACACAGTGCCACATCGGCGAAGCCGAATGCTGGGACAAAGGCTGATGATGGACAAAAGATCACCAAATCCAGGGGAACCCCGAAAAAAAACAAGGTCATTGCCACATTGCACAATTGGGGGTAGTTTAAATGTGCAGTTTACCATGAAACACAATGACTTGAGCAATCATAACGAATATGGGTGTTCAAACAAACAGTTTGATACTTTCTTCTTTTGATATAGAATATGGAAATTTATGGAGTATAACCTGCTTTGTAGAACAAGGGAAACATTGGGGTACGCATGAGATTGTCATCTTAATAAAAAAAAGATGATAAGCCACTGGGAATTGACCATCAGCCGCTTGGGGAATCTAAAGATGCTGTCTGTTTTTTTTTGTTCGGGCGCTCCATTGGGCAATATGGCGGCATAACTGGGCATGACAAACAAATAGCTACCGGATTGTGACCAATAAACGCTGGGCAATGCTGGGCAAATCAACGGAATGATAGGCATGCATCATCCTTATTTGTTGTGTTTTTGCCGGCATAGTACCGAAGGTTGTCTACCTAAAAAAAGGTTCCCTCGCTGATCATAAAGCTTAAAAAAGGCAAATGCAGCACGTTTGCCATGTCCGTTAACATCAGATTTTGGCGAGAATTGTTTCAAACGATTTGGGGGTTTCCTTGAATGGGGGTACCCCAAAATGGTTGTTAAAATGGATGATTTGGGAGTACACCCATTTTAGGAAACCCCCCATTTTGGCGAGAAGTGTGTCGATGTGTGATGGATTCTCCATCTGAACCTGCATTCTCGTCTGCAATGCGGGAGGACACTTATTTTTTCATCGCGCAGTGGCCATGACTTCCTAATCATGCTGATTCGGGAATGAGTATCTACTCAATAATGTAGCGCTGGTATTTCTCATGCCTTAATGATTCACATCGATGAAATCAAGCAAATATGAAATATGGACGTGACATTGAATCATAGGGTATCATGGGGTATACCCCCAATTTATGTCCATTTGATGTTGAAAATGATATTTTAACCGCTGGTTTTTCGTGGTGTCTGCATGTTTCTGCTCAAGTGTCAGCCAACTCCAAATTCAAAGGAACTGAAATCCAGCAACGGTTCTGGCCACTGCTCTGTCGAAGATTGTTTATATAGCTCCATTCCTTTTGCATCGCGGCTAGGGCCTGCGATAGCACCTGCCACCTGCCCTGCGGGCATTGGATTTTAGGATAACCTCCGGTAATCCAACATTTGCTCTAATTTAGGGCATTTCCATGGCACAAATGTACAAAACCATGGTCATTTTTCAATCGGCCATTTTTTGCGCATCGTCAAAGGGTCGCCGATTTTGAGGCAAACCCAAATATTACAAAGACAGATGAGTTTGGAAATGATTGGCCAAACCAAGCACATTGTAAACCCAATCCCAACTGGCCAAACAGATCCCATGATTGGACATCACCTTCAATGCCTGGGATGCACATCCAGGGTAAGCCGACTGACCAATGAGTCCATCTTTAGCCATGTTCATGGAGGAATAGGTGTTTCCACTGAAAATCATTGAAAATCAACTTTGTTTGAATTAGGAAGGATGTTTCAACAAGTATCGCGCTTTGTTGAAACACCAACTCATCTTGTTTTGTCAAATTTCATCTGATCTTACTGTACTCTTCTCGAATCCTATCGAATCTAATCTAAGCTTGCCCAATCTGGATTTTGTATGATTTTGTTAAACATTGTGCACATAGTCTAATCCTTTCCAACCTGCTGCAATGTTGTATGGAGCTGCCAGCCCTCTTCATGTGGATTTGGTACTGTACCTGAAAATGTAGGTGAACAATGGTGAACAGCCCATTGGTTCAGCATCACTTTCCCCACTAATTCGTTGTCATTAAAAAGTGGTGTATACTTCCTGTTTTGGACGAAGCCATGCGTATGTTAAGCTGGAGACTCGATGCAGCAACTCTTACATAGATTCTGTATACTAAGAATGTTGGAAACGATACTTGATCCATTTAAACATCATCTACTTATATCTACTTGGTATTTTGGGCCATAATCTTAGGATGTTTTCTGGATCCTTGGGGGGTCATTGGTCAACCTCGACCTTTCCAGGCTTCAGAAACGAACCAATTGCTAATTGGGATGATCCTCCAAGTACGAATCCTTTGCTGAACATTTGATTCTTTGCAGGATATCTAGGATAGGGCTACGGCCATATAATATATATATATGTACATGTTGTCAATTTTATATCTAATCTATGTATACAATGTCGGGGATAATATATATATATAATATATATATATATAATATGTATTGAGTTAACATATATATATATACATACACACATTATGCGTCACTTCTAGCAGCTTTACGGGCCGATTTCCCGAATTTTATCATGTTTGATATCCTGAATATATCGAAAAAAATAAAGTGTTTGTTACATTTTATCATTATGAGTGATTGCACTTTGCTCAGAAATTATCAAATATATCTGGCATTTTTCAGATGGATGCAGGATGAAACTAGAAAGTCTTGGGGTGCTTGTGAAGATCACCATTGCAAGTCCAGAACATACACGCCGACAAGAAGTTTCAGACTGGAAAAAACACTCATTGATACATCATGTGGTTTTGATTGGTTTTGCCACGATTTTTGACTGAAAAAATGTATTCCATTCCTTCCACAGTCTAATCACAATCCAATCCCCACTGGGGGTATATACCCAATGTATCCCCACTACATACCACATGTTCAGACACACACACAAATATCATATTGATTATAGAATATTATAGATACTTGTAGCCCATTACATAGATCATATTCAATCCCTTATGGCTAGTGAACCCCACTAAAATCCTATGGTTCTCCAGTTTCAGACCCAATTTTTGGTATTCGCGGAGGCCAAGTAACTCATTTTCAGATCTGAGTCTTGTAGGAAGTCGTGGAGTGGTTTTACCCTCCAAGTCATCAAAGTATGGAGGTTTTCCTGCAATTCTTCCAATTCCGAAGATATCCGAAGATACACACACCACTTACAGTAACCAGGGTTTTGAAACGACAGATCCAAACCATTGGCAATGTTTGCTGGTGATGGCTGGTGCACTTTATGGCACGTATTCAAGGAGTCAGCAGACTGCTTGGGATGTTTTTACTGCATCCCAAGTCCTTCCTCAGCTGCTCATGCTGTGATGAGCCACGGCCCTGAAGCATCGGAGATAATGAATGTCCATTGACCCGCGGCACCCAAAGATTGAAGTTTGCGGCTAAGAACACCGGATTTTTTCAGGTTTAAAAGGCATCGAAAAAGGCTTCGAATCAACAAACAATTTCAGACACCCAAATATGATATTGATGATTAAAAAGATCCCATTATATATATAATATATATATATATCTATCCCATTAAATCATTTGGGATGCTGCAGGCATTTCAGCGACATTTATGCGGCTGACCATTTGCTGAGTTGTGTCAGGCCCTTCGGCTTCTTTTTCAGTGGCTATTTTTGTATTGTCGAATCTGGCAATAGAAAATCATTCCCCAAACAGTGTGTCCGCACTATTACGGTAAGTGTTAATGGCCGGGGCTAGATCAGGGTACTCCATCTGGTCCCCAGCTTTTTCACTGTAAATTCTCGCACAAAAGTTCCCTTGTGAGATGTCCATGTGCATTTCGACTGCGCAGGCTCGCACAAAGAGTGTGCGGCTAAGTTTTGTCTCTTTCCAAGGTGTCGTTTTACTAACGCGTCGAGCCCATTTTTTGAGCTATGTACATTTCGTGTGGCAGACGTGGCGCTTTTGGTCTAAAACGTGATTTTGCGTGACAGGTGCAGGACATCGGACACTTTTCATCCGCATGGCAGGCGTGGTACTTTCGGCACGTTGCTAAAACGTTGGATCAAAATGAGAGGTGCTTTTGGAGGTCATTTTGCGTAGCCTGGCAGGTGCAGTACTAGGTGAACTTGGACGACATTTTGAAAGGGTCGATCGAAAGTTTCATTTTGTAAAGCTGTCGTCTTTTTTGATTTTCATCATTTTCGACATGATGATGATTCCGTGTGGCAGGTGCAGCACTTCGGATGGCAGGCGCAGGACATTTTTAACGTTCATTTCTCCAGGTGAGCGCAATGATTTGTAGAAATCTAACACGTGCTCGCGCAACCCTCTAAAGTGACTTTGTGCGTGTCGGATCGCTCTTGTTGTGGCGCGGTGCGAATTTTGATATCGCTTGCGCAACCGTCTCGGCACTTTGTTCGCGTCAGATCGCTCTCGTTGTGGCGCGGTGCGAATTTGGATATCGCTCGCGCAACCTTCTCGGCACTTAGTGCGTGTCAGATCGCTCTCGTTGTGGCGCGGTGCGAATTTTGCTCGCGCAACGTTCTCGGCACTTTGTGCGTGTCGGATCGCTCTGGTTGTGGCGCGGTGCCGATTGAGCAGATTCTCTAAGATCCTGGCAAAGAGTTCTTTATGAGTTCTCTAGAAGGGCCTTCTATGTTGATCTGGCAAGTAAGAGTTTCATGGTGCAGCCTTAGAGGTTCATAATGCATGAAGCTCTTGACCAAGGTCTTGCAGAGGCCCTTGTGAGAAGATGTTGTGAAGATCCTGATGAAATCTTGTCAGAGGTCCTTGCATCAACTTGAACAGGTCCTTGTGAGAAGATCTTGTGAAGATCCTGCTGACATCCTTGAAGAGTCCTTGCATGATCTTGCACAGGTCCTTATGACAAGATATTGTGGAAATCCTGGTGGAGTCCTCTCTAAGAGGTCCTAGCATGGTCAGAAGATCTTGTGGATCCTGGTAAGGCCCTTTCTAAGAGGACTAAGAGGTACTTAGATGAAGATCTTACAAGATCCTCTCCAGCAGCAGCAGCAGCAGCAGCAGCAGCAGCAGCAGCAGGTTCTTTTATGACGATCTCTTGGGGGTCCTGGCATGAAGATCTTGGTCAAAGTCTTTTACACATTTCCTTGTGAGAAGATCTTGTAGAGATCCTGGTGGGAAATCCTCTAAGAGGTCCTTGCGCTGCATCTCTTGTAGAGGTCCTGTGCGAAACTCTTGAGGAGGTCCTGGTGAAATCCTCCTGGCTCTAGGTGTCCTTGCATGATCGCATACAGGTCCTTGTGAGAAGCTCTTTTGGAGATCCTAGCGAAATCCTCCTCATGAGGCCCTGCATTAAGATCTTGAGATGCTCTGCATTGGCGCTTACATAGGAGTTCTTCTGGCATGCTCACAGGAAATTTTTGTATGAAGATCCATCTTTGACGATCTTTTGAAATTCTCTTAGGTGTGCTGGTATGAGCTTCTGGTAAGAGACACAGCGTCGCTTCTTGTACCAAAACAAGTTCCTGCTGCTGCAGTTACGATAATGTCAAACCTGATGCATTGCTGTTCCATAGCTACTGTTGCTTGTATCTGGTACATTGACTTCCTACCCCCCCACACTGTTTGGGGTCTCTTGCCGATGTTTTTTTTTAAATAGGCACTGTATATATTATATATATATATATTGAAGTATTACATAGATAGATCATCTACAATATTTCGAGGATTTTCTGTTGCCATTTTTGTTTGCCATTGGCAAAAATTCTCGAGTCTCTATCTACATTCCGTCGAGCTCCACAAGTGGTGCAACGTTTCCCTGCTGTGATTCGTGATGGGTGACGGGAGTTTCCTGGAACATCCGGGGTTTTTCACCATGCAGATGATCGAGATAATTAACAATGTGGATGGGCTAGACCCAAATGAATTCGCAATTTAAGAACAGGACAGGACACATGAATACAAAATAATACAAATCATAGCCAACCACGGATGATTTTTTGACTCATATTGCGAAAAGAAACAACCTTCCAATCCAGACATCGCTGGTTTGGCTACAGAATCGATCGCCAGAAACGACAACCCACATCCCCTCTGCATGGATAACCCAGCCACGTTAGCAATAGCACGAGCAGATTCGGAGTCTCCCAGAATGGATGACCGGAGTTTAAAAAAACTACATGTCGGATTTCAGAACATCACGGTTTCCTCCGGATTTTCCAAACGGTCCATTTTTGGAGTCGTTTTTTTCCCCAAAATTTTTGGCCCAACTCTTTCATGACTTGTTTCCAAGCTCGAAACATCGTCACACCTGGCGCGAACTTCACAGCACATCCGGCAACTCCGGCTGGCGGGACACCACATGCGGCGTTTTGCAATGCGCAAGTCGACACCATAAAGAGCTCTTCAGACAGCTGTGAGCGCGACTGAAAACCGGTGAAAACCGGATGATCCTTGAAGAGGTAGATTTGGGACTGGATACATTGGATTTTATATGATTTTCTCATGTCATAGAATGGGTCACATGTCACCTATCGGACCAAGTATTTTGGTGGCAGAAAACCATTTGAATCGTCGGTTCTTGTCCCGGTGCCATCGGCGTCAGTGAAGATCCAACTGGGTCGGTTGCTGATCTTGGTTCAGACCTAGCCTTGAAAGTCAGTCGTCTGACTCATTTGGAGGTTTCCTGAAATAGGGGTACCCCCAGTTCTCATCCATTTGATGGTGGGATTTTCATGGATTTTCCATTATAAACCAACCATTTTTGGATACCCCCATTTGATCCCATTTGTGGAAGCCCCATTTGACCCAGCAGGTTGTAGTGATAATATGTGATAATCCACAATTCACGCAGGAGTCACTGGGATTGGGGACCAACTCAGCCGAGATTCACTGGCCATGTCGAACCCCGAAAACCAGTCTCAGGGGAAGATCGATTTTGACCTAGAGCCTCCAAGTACCCTTTTCAGAATGAACTGAAATCATGGGCTACAATTTACCGATCTGTTATGTATTGCTACTTTAAATCGGTGTGAGAAATTGCTCTGAAAATTTGCACCCGGTTGGCTTTGGCCTTTGGCCACAGCCTGTAGTAATGTGGATCTCTGATCCGAAGGTCCAATTGTTGCTCCCTCACCTGGAGAAACAGGAGGCGAGGTTTGGGGGGACAGCCAGGTGATATGAAGCTGCTGGGAAGAATTTGTTGAAGAGATAAGAGGCCCCACAAAGTGTGGAGAAACTCAGATTTTTGAGAGGGGATTCTCCCTCCGTGCCAGAGATTTTTGATCAGATTGATGAGTAACTCTTCCACAGTTAATTGCCCATGCAACAGCTATAACCGATGGACGACCAGAACTCCGAAATCAGGTGACAGAGGGTCTTTTACATTGGAACTCTTAAATTCCTCCCAGATAATCTTGGGATTGGAGTGCGAGATGGACGCATAAATGATCATAACTGGTTTTGCTTGCTTTTTGTTGTGTCTGTCTTTTGAGAACGATATCCGTTTTACGTCTCTCCAGGGAGTATGTCTTGAGATGGACACCATTTGATATTGATTAAACATATAGATTTATAAAGTGATTCAAATATAGTTTGATGAAGTTTGATATTGACATGAAAGCTTCCAAAGATCTTGACATATCTTGACCATTCTTGATCCTCCAAATCCTCTCGATTAGGCGCTGGGACGCAAACCCCGTGCAGGGCCTCCCAGCCCTGGGACGTTACCCGAAGCGGCGCACTGTTCGAAGCGGCAAAAATCCCTTCCAAGGGAGGCACTGGCAATGGAAAATCCCCGCATTAAATGGTGGTTTACAGCTGACAATATATCATCTAGAAATGTTTTTTTTTTCCAGTGGTTGATTTTCAATCCTCAGGATGGCTGATTCTCTCAGAATTTGGTCAGTTTTTGGATGGCTGATTCGAGGGCTTAAACTGTTGACTCATTAGATCCGATATGATCTGAGAAGTTGATCCCAAACTTTAGACACACTGCCTTTTGGAAATTAGGTGGTGATGGTTGGCCGGGGCACTCAGAAATCACGGCTCTTTTTGGGCAGGATTGGCTGGATTCAAAAGAGCTCTTTTTGTTGATTCTTTTTGGCCGGTAAACCAGAGGACACCAATTAACCGCTAGGTTTTTGCGTATCTTTCCCAACTTGAAATCGCTCACAACGCGCAAGATCTGAAATCATGTTGACCTCGGATCAATACATCGGTGATCTTCTGGGTTGTTTTTCTGCAATGAATGAAAACCTCCAAAACTAGTGGATTTCCCAGTCATGTTTGATGACATCCGAGTTCACAAGGCTCGAACTTGTGCTACTCCCACGACAGCTTTGACTTCAGTGAGGCTGGAGAGACAGGTTTTGTTTGGATCGTTTTCCGAAGGGGAAAATTTTCTGGAAAACTCCACGAATCTGTGCTACGAAAAGGGATCACAAAAAGGGCTACATCGCTAGGTTACTTCAAGTGATGCAGCAACCATGCAGTATATCATAAAACATCATAAAACTATATAAAAATGGGAAGAACTACCCCCGTGCGATAGTTCTTCCCCTGAACTCTAAAGTGTTTGTGATGGCTTCGACCAACCTATCATGGGAAGAAATTGCCAAACGATGTGTATTGATAGAAATAATGTGTATATAATTGTATATATATATATATACATATACACAGTATTAACATATTATATTAACATATTTACATTTTTTTGATATCCTGGTATTGCAATCTACGATTCACCATACGGTGGTTTGTTTTGTCTTCGATGTTCCCATTTTGCGGTCGATGTTTCACGAATCATCCTAAAGAAAGAGCTACTCCATTGTCAGACAAGGCCATAAGTATCCATAAACTTTATCTTATTTGGGGGGTCGAATATTGAGGATTATTTGGAGATATCCACAATTGAATAATATTGAATAATTGAAGATAAAATACCAATATTGGCACATATTAGCTACTAAATTATTCTCCATATAGCCATAAGTATCCATAAGTATCCATAAGTATCCATAAGTATCCATAAGTATCCATATGGAGTATCCATATGGATCCAGGACATCGAAAATGACCGTTGGATCAAAGATCTGCAATTTTTTCCCAGCCAGTTGGTGTCCGTGACCTCTATTGATCGAGCACGGTGGATGGTTGCTTGGCATATGACGGATGTGACGGAAATCCCCTGGATGTGACCCAGATGGCGAAATGAGCTGAAAAATCCCCATTTTGAGGTGCCAAATCATGCCAGTGCTTCTGCTCTCACAATGATAAGATCGTTTTTTTCTCCATGGGCCAAACAATTCAACCAATTCAGCCAAATGGCTGAATCATGGGGCTGGGGACCTTTCCAAACCTATCAAAAACTGTCAGTTTCAGTGGGATGAACATCTATTTACCAACTATGACTTGGGGTTCACTTAGGTTCACTAGGTACCATAGTTTTGACCCAGATGGATCCATTGTTATCTGAGGCCAAACCCTACGACCTCTTCCGGGCCTACGCTCAGTCGCTTGGTGCTGCTGGAGCTCCGCAGATTGTTTGGCAGTTCGAGATTCTAGAAATAGTACTACAGTATATAGTATATACATTATATATAATACTATAGTATTATTTCTTATTACTATAGATATACTATATACTAGTAATAGTATATAGTCCTATAGTTCTTTATGGCGTAGTGGGAATAATACTATAGTAATAGATAAGAAATGGACAGTAATAGATAATATAGCACTGTTATACAGTTATACATTTGACACATGTGGGAGAATGGATGGAAAAATATGGATGATCATGGATAATAATGTAGCATACATCAGAATAGTGGTTGACAATAATAATGTGGATACAATGGGATTATATTACGAATGTAGTGGGTTATACAATACTGGGATACTTCAACACCATGATAACTTGGGTTTGGCACTGACAGAACACCAACCTTTTTTTGTCGGTTCAATAACTCTTGAGCCATAAACATGATAATATGTACACATAATTACACATAACTTTCAGTATTCTGCAATCCCCAAATGTGGGTCAAGAATTGTCAGCCAAACCATTTTTCTCCCAGCTGTGCACTAGTAATGAATGTTAGCCAAGGTGAGTATTTCCAATCTTTCCAGATGGGGATGGGTCAAAACCCTATCCCCCTGGTGAACATCAAAATAGCTGGTAAAGGGATGTTCATCCCATTAGAATTGATAATAAATAAGTTTAATAGGTTTTGACCCACCCCCAGATGACTCTATGTGCAGTGTATCAGTTTGATGTGCGGGTCATGGTTTGTAAATCTTGGACGTAGGCAACTCTGCACCCGAAAAATGGAGAATCATCCCATGGAATGACAGTGGTAAGTCAGCCTCTGGTGATAGGCCTTTGGTAACGGGCAGGACTGAGGGTTTGCGAACGGAATGAGTGACATTTTAAGGAGGCTCATTTCACTGCGCAGGCACGGTGTTTTATGACTTTGGTACATCTTTGGGTTACTATGTTCCACGTCATTTTTTGGGAAAAATCTGTCGGAAAAGTGAACCTTCTGCGGACTTCATGCGTGTCGGCCTTTTCCCGTTTTTCACTTTTTTGGCGAGTCTGGAGTGTTCATATGTCATCTTGCCACAGCCATGTGCACTTCTCCACATTGAAACCCTAATAGAAGTATATATGGTTAGTTGTTCCATGGGGCCGGGGGATTTTGTAACTTGTATAAACCCTAAATGAAACCCTAGTAGAAGTATGGTTAATTGTTCCGTCGGGCCATAGCCTCGTCCTGTGGGTAATTGCGGTAACTTAACATAGCCATGGCATCATGGAAAGTAATCAATGATCACCATGTTTAAGAGGTGCAACATCTATAAATGGGCCATTTTATGTCGCTCAAGGGTCAAGGGATCCAAAGGCTTTTTTGTCGCCAGGATCATCCCCTGAGATCCATGGTCCAGCAGCGGATCTAAATCATTTGTTGTTGTGGGATTCGACCAATTTCTGGTTCAAAAATCTCATGAATGATAGCAATGAGGAGCCAGAATATGTCACCAATTTTATGGGGTATTTGAGATAAGTGAACCAGCAGAAAGCAGACATAGACCAGATATAATGTATAATCATGTATATATAACCAAGATGTAAATAACCATACCACATAAACCGCATCTATAACTGGTTGGTGCTTTCAAACATGAATTTTATTGTCCATTTCATATATGGGATGTCATCCCAACCCCATTGACGAACTCATATTTTTCAAGATGGTTATTGCACCAGCAACCAGATATATTAACCATCATTAATCATATAATAACCATATAATAACCATGTATTTTAATTAACCATATATTAACCATCATTAACCATATAATAACCATATATTTTAACCATATATTAACCATCATCAACCATATATTAACCATTATTAACAGTATATTAACCACCTATGGCCCGTCACATCCAAAAGGTCGAAGCTGGCGAACCTCATGATGGTCAAAGAACTCGCACGGCAGCACCCGAGGAGCCGTGGAGCGAGCCGTGTGAGTTCTTGGGAGCAATGGAGAATGGGAAAAAAGGCAACAAAAACAGGGGATATCATTGGGTATAATGATGATTATAAGGTAATAATGGTATAATATATAGGTAATAATGGTAATAATGGTAATAATGGTAATAATGGTAATAATGGCTAATCGACATATCATTGGGATATACATATGGTAATAATGGTATGTATATAATCTATGGCTTTGACAATAGTAGAATAATGGGATAATAATGGTATAATGATGGTACAATAATGGTATAATAATGGTATAATAATTGGATAATAATTGGATATAATGGGTATCATGAAACAACGTGATTCCATGTGATTCCGATAATTCAATGGCTACTTTCATTGATGAATTTTATCGACCTTGTGGCCTTGCTCTTGAGGCTAGTACCATGGGTACACTATGGGATTATACTATGAGACGAAGAATTGGATGATGAGAAAATTGAAGAACCCCCAAACTGTGTTTGGTGGTAGCTTCAAGATGATTGCGCCGTAGATTCTCCTGAAAAATCAATACATTGATATAAGGAATATAACAGTGACATGTTTTGACCAGCAAAATGTGGATTAATTTTGTCGGTTTTGTTTCAAAGGAAGCTGATGCGTGTGCATGCTTTTATCCCGGAATCTGGTTTTTTCCTGCAAGTTGTCTCTTAAATCAAATCAGAGAAACAGAACTACCTGATGTATGCGGCCTTGATCAATGGCATACCGTCGTCCTGTAATCTAGCTCTAGCATATGGAACTATATAACTGTATCTGTAATTGGTAACCATGAAACACTGTAAATAATTGGATTATAAATTATAATGGGATAAACATGGATAAACCATCTACCAACTGGTGCAGGATTTTGTCCATCCACAATAGATGGGAGGATGTTTGATCGCAAAGGGTTCCAGGGGATGATTATCAGACCTTGACGCCCTGTCATTGGGGGAGATAACTTGATTCTGCGAATTGTTTTTCACCTGGTTGCCTGGTAGTTTTGAGTGGGAAAAGATGGGAAATTCTTCGATTCGTCGATGGATCTTGGATATTCCATCGCCTTTGACAGAGGTTACCCTCTGGTAATTTAACATAGCTATGGAAAATCACCATGTTTGATGGGAAAATCCACTATAAATGGCCATTTTCAATAGCTATGTTAGTTTACCAGAGGTTAGAGGGTCACAAAGGTGGACCGGGATGGTTTTCGTGGTTTTTCTGAACACGCACCGGTATGGTGGATGATAGGAGAATGGCTTCTGTCAATGGCTGAAGGGTGGATACCTGAGAAATCGGATGTGGTTTGCTTCGATAAGCGTTGGGTAAAAATATCTTCCAGTGGATGAGACTTCGGTAAACGAAACGGAACACCAGCAATCAAAAAAAGGGCAATTCTACAATTGTCACCTTAAAAAATGTAACTGGCAGGACTAGGCATCGATATGGGCATGGGCATGTGTCAAAACCATTAAAAACATGATAAGAATATAAGAACATTTTTTTGGGAAGAACACTTTAAATAATGTGTTTTAAGTAATTGAAGTACCCAGCTAAATTTTGAAGATTTCTGATTTATCTGAATCTTCCACTGAACCAGGATACCGGTGCATTGCGTTCATCCTGGGGAGGTGCTCACACAGGTTGGGCCACATGACTTAGGCCCATTTAGGCCCAACTTGTCTTACAAATTGAGGGGTTGCGAGTCTGAAGGTTTTCCTGTTGATACTTGTATATATAATCTATACTATATATATATACTGGTTGGTGGTTTGGAACATTTTTTTTTCCATATAATGGGAATAATCATCCCAACTGACTAGTATTTTTCAGAGGGGTTGAAACCACCAACCAGTATATATATATAAATATGATATATGCATACATATGTACTATACTTTCAGCAGACGTGCAATGGTTGTAAACAAGTGCATTATATAGATATGTCTGATATATGTTAATGTGTGCATATGGTTCTGTATGATCCTGTATGATTCTGTAGCTGAGGGTTCAAAGGTTGTCATGTAGCTATCCAAAAGATTGGCATTGTTCAGTGGTTTTCACTAACGTTTCAAACCTGGCAGTCGACAATTGCCATGTTCAATAGGAAAATCATTGATCTTCACCATATATACACCATCTCTGCACCATATTTCCAGGTCTTTTTCTACTCTCTGTTTGATCAAAGGGAGAGTGGCGATCGCCGGCCCCGGCAGGTCATGAACGACATGCACCCGGCAGTGCTGGCGCTAGGAACTCAACTGTTGCTGTTTATCGATGGCTTAAGACCGGCCAGGAACCACTCATGACTCATTGAGTTTGCAAGAGGTTGCAACAAAGTCAATATGGGTTGAAACCTGAAAATGGGCTATAGCAGTATAGCCTCAATGAAATAGCCATAAAAAGTAGGGATTTTATGATCACTCAGATCTACTCCCGTGCTTCAATCTTCGCCAGCACTGGCCGGATCGTTTCCCTCTGCTGAAATACCCTCTGGTTATGACTAACATAGCTATTGAAAATGGCTATTGAAATAGTGGATTTTCCCATGAAAAATGGTGTTTTTCCATAGTTATGTAACAGTTTACCAGAGAGTATCCTTTATTGAGTTGTTCTCGAGACAAGGAAGTTGCGGCATCGCTAGAGTGACATCGTGGCGTACACTTTGTCCTACTTTGATATTATAGGTAAAAAGTGAATTATAATACCCCAACATACCTCAATCAATTCCTAAAAAAACGGTTCTTCCTCAAGACTTCAACACTTTTTCGGGGATCCCAATATGTTGGTGTGTTGCTTTAAGGGAAAAATAGCACGAAAAAAAAGACGTTCTTAGATGTTTTAATCTGCAAAAATGTACAAACATTTAGATTTTGGGATCGATTTTCTGTGAATTTTCCAAGCAATGGAAGACCATGGCCAGCAGACAGCCCAAAAATTTTTAGGGGCCGGTGGTTTTTCGAGGATCTACGCCACCTTCCGTTTCGTGGCCAAACGGCTCTTCAAGTCACCTGAGGAGGGAGCAGTGAGGGCTGCCCAGAATGGTCAGAATCATCCCATGGGGGGTCATGATATATACATCCCATCTAGCCTCTGGTTATTTAACATAGCCATGGTATAGATGGCCCATTGAAATAGATGGTTTACCTAGCTATAAAATGGTGGATCTTTCCATGGCAACCTGTTAGTCATAACCAGATGGTATATATCAAAAAGATGACCAAAAACGGTGTAGCTTCAAAGATTCACTGTGATATGATGTGAGATAACATCTGATTTTTATGTTTTTTTTAAAGTTGGAAACCAAATACCATAAACCTGGCATTTGGATCATTTGGGGAGGGTTGGCAGCATGGTTTAGCAGCCTCTGACCTGGTTTTGTTGGAATCCTGGAAGGGAAAAACCACACTCGGGGATTCTTCCTTTGAAACAAAGGGGACCCCAAATTCCAGATAAACATATAGAGATTATATATATATATATAGATAAACCATGATTAACCCAATTTCTCATTCTCTACTCATTATCCTTTGGTACACTAACATAGCAATAGAAAATCACAAGGTTTACGAGGTAAATCAACGAACTAAATGGGTATTTTCAATGGTTATGTAAGAAATTGCGAAAGGGTATCATCATTTTTGGTGGTTGGTTACTGTAAATTTAAATCCCACTAAATCCCATTGAATATCGAGAAGATCACAATTCTTGCTGGTCCACCTTAATTATTTCACCATAAAACACACCGAGCCCTCGCGAAAGCATTAGGTGTGTACTGTTTTTGCAGCTACATCTCCAGAGATTGACTGCACGGGACAGTGCCTTGACCTGGGATGTCATGGTATATATCTATGGGATATACCCCAACAATGGTTATTTTCCATAGGAAACACTAATTAGTTTACTATGGGATGTTGGGATACCCCATTGACAAAGTCATGTCAGCCATGTAACTATGGTTATATAAGTTATTTAACCGTATGGTTATCTTTTATGGTTATTATAAACTATGGTTATCACTCATGTAAATTTCGAGTGGTTTAATCACCTATGTTAATTATAAACTATGGTTATTTTATGGTTATTATATTATCTATGGTTTATTTTTTGGGATCTACGAAGGTGGTTTGCTGAAAATCCAGCATTTAGTTCGAAAAGCAATTCCCAGCTAGAAATCTCCATGGCGTGGGCGGGGACCACGTTTGATTACCGGACAGTACAAACCGGGATATAATGGGTTTATGATGGTGTAATATACAGTAGATATATAATTATATATACAAGGATGGTATATAATGTGATATGACGGGTATATAGATACAATGGGACACAATGGACTTGATATGATATTTGGGTCTGTCTCAAGATTGGTTGCCTACCCCCATTGATGGCCAGTTGATAGTGGATCGAATGGGGTACTCAATTTTTAGATTTTTAGACGAACATTGTGAAGATGTGGGTCAAAAATTTGTACACACCTGACAGGTGGAGTGTTTTTCTAGCTGAACTGACATAAACAGTGATCAAGCAAACCAAAGAATATGGAGGCAGAGCCCAAAAAAATTGGATGGTGTGTGCTACTAAACTAGAATAGCCAATTCATAGATTTTCCAATGAAACCTTCGTTGACATATGGGGATTTCCATGGATTTCCCAGCTTGCCATGTTCACCGGAGGGATCTGACCCCTTTTTTCAAAGGAGACCCTGTGAAAGTTGCCTCCTTTGTTGTTGATTGATGTTGGTTGTACTCACTGGGATTGCCAGTGAAGTTAGTCAATGGAAGGAGATTGGAATATGTATAGACAATTTTCCTATGGAATATATATATATATACATACACTTATATATATATATATGTATACATTAATATTATACATGTATCTAGCCTACACATTTCCATGCGATTTGCAACCTTACCAACCCTCGTGCATGTCGTTGCACCGTTTGGATTTGCTTCAGAAATCAATGGGTGATCCGCGTCACCAACTGCTGAGACAACCTCATTTTTCGGCTTTGTCTGAAGCATGAGGTATTCCCAAATTTCAATGTTTAGCATCATGTTCTCAATCAAAACAACTATTTTGGGATATACAGTACTTGCTCGGTAGATTTTATTAGATTTTTCGGACCTCCCTCCAAAAAAAAATGGCAAACTCGCAGGTATTTCATGCGATTGAGACCCGCTGCTGCCCCTGAGGTTTCGAACGAGGGTGGGATTTATGTTTGGTGGTGAAGAAAGTTGTGAAGAGACGGTTAACTTGTGTGTCATTGTATAACTGGCATTCATTGTATGTCTATTAGTGTAACATAAATATATATATATATATATATATATGAATACTATATATATACATATATTTGACTTTGACAGAAATCGGTCAGTGTATATACGGAGAACATTTGGCACATTCATACATCTAGTTCTCATGGTCAAAAAAGTGAAAAAGTCTAGGCAGCAGCAATGTTGTCAGACCATATATGGATGATCTCAATGATCTGTCTACATGGCTGGACACCTGAAAGCTTGGGATTTCAGAATCTCCCAGACCTGCAACTCACCTGCTGTTAGTGGATTTTCCTGGTCGAAACATCGAGCTGCAATCGACTTCGATGTGGCTTTTCCCTAGAAAAATTGGACAACCCGGCCTCAAGCTGGTTCGAGCACGCCGGCGACCTGCGATACACAAGAGTGAACTTAAGTCTTCTGAAAAAATGACATACATGTATTATACATGTAGATATGTTATTATACAGTTATACATGTTAAAGAAGGGGATGTTGGCAGATCTCACCATCCCACTTTTTGCAGAACTTGACACATCGCCCAGCTGAATTAGATGAATTTGCTGTGTCGTATGAAACTGCGAATCGCTGAACTCAGCATTTCCCACCTTTTTCAATTGGAAAATGGCGACAATTTCGAAGGCGAAGGCCGCAGCGCGAAAATAGGGCAGTTAAACTTGATGTTGTTTGCTTGGACTTCTTACATGTTCTAATACCTATCATGAGGCAAACTATCAACAACATCGGTGATTTGAAGCTGGATATGCTCGATGATTTCTGCTGAGCCACACTGACTGTAGATGGATGGGTCAAAACATGTCAAAGCCATTCAAAGCCCATAAAGGTATGGATCAATACTTATTAATACCATTTTTAGGGGGTTATGAAAACATCCATAAATCCCAGCTATTTTGATGTGAACAAAAAAGGGCTACGTACTATTGGTTTTGACACACAAAGCCCATAATTTCCCATATGATTCGGAGGGATGAATTCAATGTGAAAGCCCAAAATCTAAAAGTATCACCCTGAAATCGCCATTGGAAAAATCATTGTTTAATCGTTGAAGCCATATATTTGGTGGTTAAATCAAAATTTAAACCCATCATATTTTTAATGTATGTGTTCATGTCAATCCTTGTGAAATTCCATGGATTTGTTTAGGGGAAAATTGAAACCGGACACCCTGAGTTATTATGATTCATGATTCTTATGCCGAAATATTTGATGCCAACGCTGAAGATGTTCCCATCATTTCCCATTGGTACCCTCTGGTAAACTGTTACATAACTATGGAAAATCACCATTTTTCATGGGAAAATCCACTATTTCTATGGCCATTTTCCATAGCTTTTTGTATGTTTACCAGAGGGTAAATCATCCCTTTCGCCAAAGGCCAATGCGATGGCGGCCTTCCAAAAGCTTCATCAGGAGAGTCGACTAGACTTCGACGCTTCGGAGTCTTGGTTGGTGTGGTTGGTGACCGGAGAATGTTCATCGGTTGAATGGGCTGTTCATATGGGTATGGGTCAAAATTAGGTACCCCAATAATTGGATGGTTAATACTAGACTAGACTAACATCTGTTGTCCCCTAGGTCTTCCATTTTGACCCACATCCATATGCTATATATAATCATGGGTAAAATATGGTTTAACGAAGAAACATGAGATATTGAAGGGCTACAATTATATGTCAACTAAAAGGGATTTACCAACGAATGTCACCGGAGTTTGGAAGAACCAACTGGGATACCCTTCGGTGTCTTCAAACATCATAATATTGGAAATCCCACATAGTCTTTTTTAATGACCAAATCATCTATAAATGGGCGGCGATTTTCCAGCTAGCCACGCTTACACACACACACGTTGAGATTTTACCATGTGTTACCGTCAAACATCTAGTTTTAAGATGATGGAACTACTGAATAACAGATTTGGGTTTGTTTGACAATGAACGATACACCACAATGGCAATTTCAATGCACATTTTAGGGGTTCTCTACTAGAGACGCCCATATATGGTCTAATGGGGCGATCTAGAGCCTCAAGTTGATTCCCCAGCAGCAAAAATGGAAGAACTAATGACATCTAATGACTATATAATATATAATGTAACACAGGTGCGAATGTTGTCCATTCTACTCCCAACTTTGGGTACGGTTAAATAACCATACAGAAACCATGGTGATTGGCTAGGTGGAACCATGGAACAAACATATAGGCAGTAATATTTCCCACAAAGGTTTGAACACATTAATCGGGTTTGAACATGATTTGATTCAACCTCACCATGACCAGAATGACTGACATGAACATCCATTTAACCGTTTCCATCCAAATCGTGGGAAAGGGAAATTTTGAGGGCCGCATTTCTGTAGGCGGTGCATTGAATATGAACATGTGTAAGGATGCCAATGGACTAAGAATGTCCAACAACCCTCCTGTAATCCAAAATTGTGCTTGCTGGAAAATCACGCATACAGTTCGCGGATTTCCCCAGCATTGTGATGGCACCTCGGAGGGTATGCTATCCATGAAATCCCCTGTAATCCCATTAAATTTCTTTCCATCCCACTATACTCATCCCATTCAATCCTATATCCATCCCATATTCCATGTTTACTTGGGATTTACATGGGATTTGGTGGGATTTCAGTCACTATGGAAAAGGCACTTCTGGAAAGGTGATGATTCATCGCAAGAATCCCATGAAGTCCTCTCAAATCCCCTTCAATCCCATCGAAATCCTATCGGAATCTCATTTCAACCCCAAATTTTGGATGTGTCTGAAAATGGCTTGAAACCTTCAATAGGATACTATTTTCAGACATATTTGGATGTGTCTCAAATCCCATTTCAATCCCATATTTGGTGGAAACCTCCTAAAAAATGGCTAATTTCCATAGATTTCAAGCAATTTTGCTTGCTCCTTGCTGAGCAAAGCCTGTGAGGTGAGCACTGATTGGAGCTCCGTTTCTGGGACTGGAGAAACCATGGTTAAATGTCAGATTCAGCCGCACATAGATGGGGGTTCTGATGATATATATATATATATATGTATGATATGATATGATATGATATGATATGATATATGATATATGATATATGATATATGATATGATATGATATGATATGATATATGATATATGATATGATATGATATGACATGATATGATATGATATGATATATGATATGATTATGATATGATATGATATGATATGGGATTTCATTGGATTTATATATCTGGGTAAATTATAACGACCTCACTGCGACCTCACTGGAATCATGGTTGATAAGGGAAATCATCCCCAAATGGCATTAATTCAGGTTAGTGAAATATTATAATTTACCCAGATATATGATATGATATGGGATTTCATTGGATTTACTGGGATTGAATGGAATTTTTGATGGGATTTAATGGAGACATAATGGGATAGAATCGGATCTGATGGGAATGGAATGGGCACATAATTCATGGGATATGATAACATATGACAACTAGAAAGGGGTATAACATGGGATAGAACATGATACAACCAACTATAGATATCTCTGGGTCTTGAAATGGGCCATCAATACCCCTTGGTTTTTTCCATTTGAATAGGGCCCATCTTAAAATCCTCTGGGATTTAGGGGTACCCATTTTCGGGGGAGGTTACGTTGAATTCCTCCCAAAAACAACCTGGTAATTTTGGAACATGATGTTCTCAACGATGATGACTTTACGTGGCTCCAAAGATGAGGAAAAACCACTGGATTGGGATCCTACATTTGAACAAGGCAGATCGTGTGGCCAGTTTTGTTCTTTGTGATGGGTCTTAAAATGCTCAATTCAGCCCTCAAAATTAGGTGGAGAATGATGGATCCCCTGTTCCAGGAATTGGATTTGTAGTACCCTCTGGTAATTTAACATAGCTATGGAAAATCACCATTTTTAATGGGAAAACTCACTATAAATGCCATTTTCAATAGCTATGTTAAATTACCAGAGGGTATAACCTCCAGTAATCAAACATGGCATGGACAATTTAACCGCCACCACTTACTTCGATGATTTTTCCAGCTAGCCAGGTTTGATAGGACCGGAGGGTATACCCATGAAAGCCCTCCCACGTCGGAAAAAAAAACAAAAAAGATCCCCTAAAATGGAAGTGGTCTAGTAAACAAATGTCAATCTGTACATACTGTAATTCCATAGATATTTGCGAATTATTTGTGGCTGAATCAATTCAGTAAATCCCATGTTGATCCCATGTTTATCCCATGTTGATCCCATGAAGTCCTACCAAGTCCTACTTGTACCAAAAATGAGAGAAACATCCAGCATCCATCGGCTCCAGCGTCCAGTCCACCGACTCTCCATCTGAGTCGGCGGGACCTCACCGCGTCGAACGACCAATGATGGCAGGGGGCCATCCGCACGTCATGTGTTTGTCGCACAATGTGAAGGTGCGATTTCTGGGGGAAATATGGGGAAATGGGGCTGGAACATACTGGAAAATCTGAAATCCACTTATAGATTATCTTAGATTGTCTAGATTGGTTTCAGATGTTCAACATGGGAAACTCTGTATAAGATTAACATGGGAAACAAGAACATCTATTTGTTTAACATGCTTTGACTCAAAGATAAAATGGGAATTAATAGATGTACATGCCATACACTTAGATTGTTATGAGTTGTTGGATATATGTTTCACATGGTTGCCAGATGTACTAATGAAAAAAACTAAGGTTAGGTTTAACTTATAGGAGGGGATCAACAAATTTGTCAAGGTAAACATGGTGTTGTTTCCTGTGTTTACCTGGGAAGGGTGCAGAGATTTGAGTAAGGTATCGATTCTTAATGGACACATATTGACAATAATTTAAGTTGTGAAGGCAAACCACAAGCCACTAAGACCTTGGATGATAATTGAATGAGCATAAAATTATATAAATTGAGAATCAATAATGTCCAATTTGCATGTGGATTATTTATATGCAAAGGACTTTGATATGGATGCGATTTGCTACAAAAGCGAACTTTGGATCAATCCAATTGCTTAATCCAAGGCCCTTGAAGCGATATCGGGTGTCATTGATCTGTGAGAAATCAGTGACCTTTGTGGCGGAGCCAACTTTCCCAGATGGGATGCTGGCCAAAAAAAAACCGCCCTGGGATATGAAACATTTAAACATATTGATTTTACAGAAAATAAACCCAAGTCAAGATATGTCCAGATTAAGGAACCCTCAAAATCCCTCTCTCCAGATCCGTTGCAAGTAAGACTTTTTGCGGTTGATGTACGCATTCCCAAGCTTTACCATGCCCAATCGTGCTGCTTCAGCCCCAAAAACCAAGCAGAACAACTGTGATGTCCCGATTCCGCAAGAACTTGGGCAGAATTGGCACTGCAGGACCCGAAACAAGGAGAAACGCAAGTTGAACGCCAACAGCGGCCCCCCAAAAAGACAATGTCATAAAGTCTCAATTCTCAAAAGACATTCTGGTTGGGAAATCTTCATCAGATAAGGATGTTTCTTGGGGCCTTCCATCACCAGTCGTGAATGCCCAGGCACCAAAGTGGTCCTTCACATCTCGCGATTGTTCCACCGATTGCAATCTTGGCGTGAAGCATCCCGTGCCGGGGCCTGGCACCTATGAGTTATCCCCTTCGGAGAATGCGGCCAAGACGCTGGGCGAAAGTCAGGGAAAGTGGCAGAAATCCAAGTGGTTGACCAGCTGTTGATATGAACACATCTGAAATCGAAAAAATCGCCGTGAAAAGATGGATATTTTTGCCTAGTTCTGTGTGATATTTGCCCAGATTTCTTTTGGGATGGGACTCCATTTGATATTTGGCCCTCCATGTTCATTGTCATAAAAGAAAGTAACATAAATTACATCCCATATGGCCCATACATGAATATCATGAATGGGTATATAGATGTATATAGTGTTCATCCATTGGATCATCAAAGTTTCCTCAAAAAACATCCCGACCCAGGACCTTTCGTCGCCCGCCGAAGTTTAGCTTCGGCTCGGCGGGGCGAAATTTGGTGGGCGTGCGGCCCCTGTGGCAGGCCGGGTCTCCATGGGGTCCAGGCGGAGTAGCAAAACTTGGCATTTGAAACCTGGAGGACGTGACGTATAGTTTTCCACAACATGATACAGTATGGCTATTGATGTTCACACACAGGTATGCTAGATAATATTATATTATATAAATTATATATAATATGATATATTATATTATTGTGTAAATATATATATATATATATATATATATATGTGATATGTATGTAATATCATTCAGATATGTTGTACACATGTCTATTTCAAAGACACCCCTGTCCCTTTTGACAGGAGAAGCAGCCACCCGGTCCCGGTGCGTGACGTGGCGAGTTGAGACTGGGGTTCTTGAGAGGCTTCCCAAAATTTCGGCACGGTGGATGGTTATTCCATGTTATTCCTTGGTATTTTGACTCAAAGTTCTGGACAGCTATGGGTTTGACCCCGCGTTTAACATCAAGCAGTCGGCATTTCGAAGGCCTCCCTCATACACCTTTGGATGAAGCGATCCCCACCTGAACGAGAGGTGGAAAAAACTGCATTCGACAAGGCACCAGGTTGAAAAGATTAGTAGTGCAATATGTCTGGGGAATTCAGCTTCAGAAGAAGCGGGTCCATTTTGACGGGAATAGGATCTGGTAAGTTCAATTTATGTCCAGAGATGCAAAAGCCTTGTAAAATCTCTTAAAAATATTATTAAGATTTATTAAGTATTTATTAAGTTATATCTTTTATGGTCATCTATAATACATATACCGCCGATTTTGCAAAAGATGACTTCAGCATGACATGGACATGTTTCTCCTTCCATGCTTCAGCCTTTGGTCAAAATCCCTGGTGGTTCATGGTGAATGATAGAGGACAAGTGGGATGTTCACTGGTCTTTGCTAGTTGGTGGTTTCAATGTCTGTTTATGGTCCTCCTTACTTTTTGGAATCATCCAGAATGACCAGGCTCCGTTAAGCCTATATCTACCGAAGATTCACCGTTTCCAGATCAGTTCCTTTGGGCTTATAGTTTTCGGGCAATATTTTCATATTATATATACTGTATATATATATACTGTATATATATATACTGTATATATATATACTGTATATATATATGTAAACCATCAACGCGTTTACAGTACATCAGGATACAGCCATATTTTTCAGTGGAAGGCTCAACTGATGTAATCGTCAGGTATGGTGGTAACTTCACAACCTTTGGTTACTGACTGGGTGGCGGCAGACGCACAGATTCACTGAGCTGAGAGTATATGGGTGTTTCCTGCCTGGATGTACATCTCAGTTTCCTGCCTGGATACAACAAGCCAAGTGCATATGGGGTAGACGCCAGTTGTTTTCGTGGGTTAGTAACAATTTACCAATTGAGATGTACCCGCAAGTATGGACACCCCCCAAATCATCCATAATTCGACAATACCCTAGACCTAGTCAATGGTTATTACAACACTTGATCTTAGATTTGCTGAAGCTGATTCTTCATGGTTCAAGTGGTTCCACAAAAAACTGGGAAATCCTCTAGAAAAAACTGTTTTAGATTTGTTTGCCATCAGCACATCTCAGTTAGTTCGTCTATCAGATCACCTCAGCACATAGGCGGCAGGAATTCACGTAGATGGCGACGCTGATCGAGGATCGCCTGAAAGCTCACCCCAAACCTGGCCTCTTGAGATCGGGGTACCCATGGGTACCCGGTTTTTTCAGACCTTGCTGTGAGCTCTCAATATCCATTTATCTCCATTTCTTTTGAATATGTTTGAAGTCCACGCATCCAAATCCAAGAGTCGACCATCTCAACATCTTGTTGGAGTCTAAAATACTTGAGGTAAATAACATTGTGACCTCACATTTCCGGTTTATGTGGGAAATTCTTCCAGATATTGATCCAGGACCCTGGTGGGGATTGACCCCCTGTGGCCATGAAAAAATAGGGAAAATTTCTCGGGGAAAATGATGAGAATCCATTGAAAAAAAGGGGGTATCCATGACTGTCCGCAGCTATCATATTTTTAAACAAACCCATATGGTTATCAATATATAATATATGTCAATTTGTGGTATGTGATACTCCATGTAAAGGCCAGGTTGTCACATGTAGTGTCTGCTGCCATTTCGGCTATCAGGGCCCTTGAGCTACATCGCTATCGCTACTAGCAAAAAGAGCCGCG
>Ga0126342_10000707_pt1 | contig 39864 bp, 24 predicted proteins | sample Cyp1metagenome_FD_92528 | JGI IMG/M metagenome (GOLD analysis project Ga0126342, IMG submission 92528) | Coral microbial communities from Lord Howe Island, Old Settlement Bay, Australia - Cyphastrea 1 metagenome | ecosystem: Host-associated > Invertebrates > Cnidaria > Coral ...
ATACCCTGAACCCACAAGCCGATCCATACCCCCGATCCATACCAAAACGCAGGTGATCCAGACCGTTCCATACGTCTGGATCACCGCGGGCCGATCCATACCCGAATTTTGACGCGACCCCATGTCATTGCTCCAGGTGGCAGCTGAAGTGAAGCGAGCCAAACGACCTTCGAAGTGGGACAATGGCACCTGGGACGTCAACGGTTTTCATCCCCCACCTTGGATGGGTAGTAACCAAAACAAGCAAAAGGTTATTGGGTTGTGGACCATCACTGATGAACCACAATGTTTAACTGGATAAAGTGCTGGTTTGTGATTTATTCATGGAGATTTGTAGCTGGGCAATCATCGGATATGATGGGATATAACCTTTAATTTTTTTACATGGACAATTAAAATACATTTTGGAATGTTAACTTACATTGATAAAGAACGTATCAGTATAGATGATATGAATCGTCTTTTCATGGATCAATTTTGGTGAATCTGATCACGACCTCACGGCGCGACCGAATCCGGGAATGATGGGAGTTGTAAGGAGTAATTATCCCAAAATAGCCTAACTTTTCAGGTCAGTGATTTTTTATCTAGTAGAAAAGAGGATGATGATTTTTATCTGAATCTATATCAAAATGTACCCTCCGGCAATTTGAGTAGCAGCTTGCGGTTCCTGGAAAATGGTGAAGTCATGGTCATGGCCCCATTTTTGTTTGATGAACAGTGGTGATTTTGGTTTGATGGTTTACCTATGAACACTGTGCCCAAACTGAACTAGAATGAAAATGGGACAATTTAGGCTTATATGATTTTCCATATGGTTATGTTGAATTAGCATCTGACGATGAGTCCCAAACTTCTGAATCTAGGTGACTTTCCGATTTGACATGACAATTCTTGGTTTCCATTTCGGTTATCAGGGATATAAATGGACGATTTCGTGATTTCACCAAACGGGGTGCCCCTTTGGTTTGTCGACTGTCAGCATGTTGAGGGATGAGAGCGGAGGATGGTACCTCAACTATCACGGAGGGTTTATATGTTCGCCGAAATTGACCAGATAACATCTGGTTGGTGGTTCGGAACATTTTTTATTTTCCATAGTATATGGGATATTCCTTCCCATTGACTTTCATATTTTTCAGAGGGGTTGGTATACCACCAGCCAGACATAGTTTGCCGGGTTTGTGAAGCAAACAAGGTAGATAAGGCACTGCGAATTGAAGGGTCGTTTTCGCACATGGGGTGCTCATTTCACGGCCAACCATGGCAACACCCGTTGAAAAATTGTAGCATTTGTTGCCTGTTTTTCCGATGAAAAACGATGGGATTTCCATAGGTTTCTCATATTGCCAGAGGGTTTTCAGAGTAGCAAACTGGCTCTCTTTCAGCGGCAAAAGTCATTCATGAGATTCCTGGTGGGACAATGGGATGCCCCATAATTTGTCAATTGAATTGAGGTGAACTACCCTCTGGTAAACTAACATAGCTATTACATAGCTATTGAAAATGGCCATTTATAGTGGATTTTCCCATTAAAAATGGTGATTTTCGATAGATATGTTACTTTACCGGAGGGTATCCAAATTTGCTGCTGAAAGTCTGGTAGTTTGTCCTTCTCACCGCCCCCTTGGATTTGGTTCAGGTGATGCAAATCCAGCCTTATCGCCTGAAGAGTTAGAGGTTGGGAAGTCATGGGCCACTCTGAAAAAAAACATGGGAAGCATGGATTAAACAGATTGATCACTGGGATTTCAATGGATTTCTATAAATTTCAAAAGTTTCTACAAGCTGGTCCTGCATAGTTCTATAGCTAAGTTGGTTTGTAACTCATTTCGCTAGTGTTTATTGCAGATATATCTCCAATTGGTGGGCTTCATCAACCAACTTGTAACTGGGGGGACTCCACCTTGTACCAACGAGTTGCTATTCATGTCCCGACTGCAGGGCTTCTCCCAGCAAAAAAGAGAGGCTTTTCGGCCCCATCTAGAGTGTAGAGGGAGGGTCCTAACATATCTAACATTGCACTGGAGGATCCACCATTTGATAGCCATCTACAATAGGTTTTGTTCATACATTTTTTAGGGCCCGGAAGCAATGGCTTTTATCCTTTGGTAATTCAACATAGCTATGGAACATCACCATTTCTTAGAGGTAGATCATCTATCAATGGGCCATTCTCCATATGTTGCCTGCCAGGCGGAAATTCAGAAGGCTGTGGATGCAGTGGAAGTTCCGGCTTCTGGGCAGCACTTCCTGCAGGGAACATTCAAATTACCCTCTGGTAATTTAACATAGCTATTGAAAATGGCCCAGTCGAAATAGTGGAATTTCCCATTAAACATGGTGATTGTCCATAGCTATGTTAGTTTACCAGAGGGTACCATTTGATATCCACAATAAAACTGGGCTTCATGGATGGCAATGGACTGTACATGTGCAACTTATGCCAAAAAGTAAGGATCATTTTCCCAATCTGCGCCTGGGACGTGGATCATCCCCATCATGGGATCGTTTCATTTGCGACCGAAGACTGGAAATCATGGGAATTGGATTCGGGGAATCATCCCCTTTTATGGCCTTCAGATTCAGGTGAACGTGAAGTATTATAATTTACCCAGATTCATCATGATTCATCTAAAGGATAGTGTAATAGTATCATAGTGCATCATATTCTGCCACAAAAAAACAGATATGTTGCCATATATTTCCTTGACATACGGTGGATGGATGGTGGATGGAAGAAATCCTGCAAGAGTTGATAGGTGGTGAACATTCCATTATTTAGAGGGTTTCATCCATCCTTTTGGTGGTGGTGCAGGATTTCGCAACCAGCTACAGTATTTCATCAGAGTAATACATACTGCTATATATTGTTTTAGTGATTTAGCTGATATATGGTTTATTGATTTAGTAATATATTTTCTTAATTACTAAATCATATTTTCTAAATATTTATTTTAGTTGGAATACTATATACATTAAAACCATTGAAAAAAACACATTAAAAAATACAGCGATTACTAAATATATTGATACTATATTACTAAATTACAAAATATTTCCAAACAACATTTTTGTAATTATGTCATTTTCTAATGTACATATAGTTGATATGAAATACTATAAACAAAAACCCATTGGAAAAAACACAGTGACCATCCAGGAAGAAGATGAAAAAGCCTGGCTGGAGGAGGTGATCGATGCCCCTTGGACCTTTAATGACCCGAAAAGCCAGCGATTTTTCTGGTGCTTTAATGAGACTTTATAGTGGTTCAATGGGACTTTATAGTGATTTAATGTGTTTTAAGATGTTTTGATGGGATTTTTATGGTGATTTAATGGGAGATTCCATGGATAAATGGAGCTTCAACGGTGGTTCAATGGGCTATTGACGGCTGTTTTCATTGAAGAAACAAACCGACCTGGTTTCATCAAATGTGGCTGCAAAATCCCAGCATTTTGTGAAGCCGCGAGGCTTTGGGAAGATGTAAGGCGTGTTTTACCGTAGGTTTTGTCCAGTCATTTTGCTGCTGATTCGCAAATGTGTATTTACTGGTTGGTGGTTTGGAAAGCTGTGATTGCCCAAGCCGCCTGCCAGCTGGTACAGCTGCACTTTTCTGAACGGGGGTAGGTACGTTTGACTTGTGCCATGGATTTGGGGCTCCCCATTAAGTTTGGTGATTGCGATGCTGGTATGAGGATAAGTTTGGTTGCTCAGCTGGTTCTTTTTGATCCTACGCATGATGCTCACCTTTGCAAAGCTACTCATGATGGTTCGATGTTTCATCTGGCTGGACTGCTGGAAGGAACAGGGGATTTATTCTCGATGATGAATGTGGTTTTCTGTCACCAATTTCCTGTCCCGATGGTTCGAACTGATTTTGGGTCGGCAATCTTGAAGCATGATCCTCCTTCAATTTCATCGCTTTACGAGGTGGTAGAGATGTGCTCAGGTTTTGGGGGTATTTGCCAGGGCATGGCCACTTCCGGTTTTTCTCCTGTGGCCGCCATCGATCTGAATGACAAGAGGTTGAAATTGTATGACGTGCAAAATCAAGCTGAGCTGATCCATGGAGATGTCTGTAAACTGTCCACTCTTTTGCAGGTATGGAAAGTGGCAAAAGGTGCAGGTGTAGTTGCAGCCGGTTATGCATGCCAGCCATTCTCCGCCCTTGGAGATCAATTGGGCGGTTTAGATGCCCGTGCAAAGTGTCTTCCTGGAATTCTTGCGATGTCTTATTATTTGCGTGTACAGGCAGTGATTCTTGAGTGCGTCCAGCCAGCCTCAGGGAATGCATTTGTCGAAGCAGAGATTCGTCGCTTCTTAGAATTTTCAGGTTTCCATTGCTCGCAGTGTGATCTTCATTTGCAAGATGTGTGGCCGTGTCGCCGCTCCCGTGCCTGGTGGATTTTGTCGTCACCAATGATTGGAAAAGTTCCACTCTGTTCGTGGCCACGAATGAAGTCCATTTCTAAGGTTCGACATGTGATTCCTGCTATCCACCCATGGGATATTAATGATGAAAAGGCTCTTGCTTTGAATGCACGTGAGTTGGATGTTTTTGGGGCTCATGACAACACGTTCCAAAGATTTCTCCTGAATTTTGAAGCTTGTGCGCCTTGTGCACTTCATTCCTGGGGATCTCAAGTTGTTGGATGTGAATGTGGGTGCAGACTCAAGGGACTCTCGGAAACCAGATTGGCCACTAAGGGGTTGTTTGGATGCCTTGTCCGCTCATGTCAGACTGAATTTCATGATAGTTTGCTTCGACATGTGCACCCTAACGAAGTTTTGGGTTTGTGTGCCTTTGATCCGATGATTGACTTTGGCAGTAACCCCAGACTTACTCTTGCTGCTGCTGGCCAGATGGCGAGTCCTGCCCAGGCTGCCTGGGTATTTGCTGCGTTGGATGAAAGAATCCAAACCATCCGAACCAACCAGATTCAGTTTCATGCTGAGGCACGAATTCAAGCTTATTTGGCTTGGGTCCTGATGCGCGCACGACAGGTTTGGCCAGTTGAGTGTGAATTGATTCCAGACACCATGGTCCTGTCACTTGTCAGTTTTTGGAATGAGGTTCATGATTTGTCTCTGCACGAGCTGATGCACCCGAGTCGATGGCCTGCATTGCAACCCCATGAACTCAACATTGGATCGATTCTGGACCTTATCATTCGACGTTCGCAGGTTGCAAATAATGTGCCGCCAAAACTTGATGCCATGTGTGATGATGTTCCCATGACTTGCTTGGATGATGATGGAGGAGAGGATTGCCCAACTCCGTGGTTTGAATCTTGCCATTGTGAGGTGCCTGATTTGCCAGCTGTCTCTGAGCATGAGTGTTTGGTAGTCTTCTTTCATGAATTTGCCAATCCGATTAAGATCAGTGTCGCTGAGGGATGTACTATCCAGAACCTGTTGGAAGCTCATGGTCAACTTGTAGGAGGTCTTCATGCCACACATGCCTGTGACCACCATGGCAACACGGTTCCTTTCACACATGTGCTGCAATTGGGCCAAGTCATTTGCATACGATGTGAAGAGGGCAATGATGACCATGCATTGATGTCCGCTGGTGATTGCACTGTTGAGTTGGAGGAGCCTCCTGCTCCGGAACCTATTCCTGGTCCTGTGACTGAAGTGCCTGTGCGGGATTTGGATGACCCCATTGTTAGCCCAACTTTGTCTTGGAATGAGCCTCCAACCACACCTGGGGTTGCTGTTGCATCGTTCGGTCCGTGTGATGCAGGTGAATCACCCATGCCAGTTCAGCGCCTGGCTGACTGTGAGTCGTGGATTTCTGCTGCCCCTTTGCTGTGTCTTCAGGAAGAGCAGTTTAAGAATCTCCAGGTCCCGGTAGTCACCAGCACCAAGCATTTGTGGGGTTTGAGACACCAGTTGCTCAAAGCTGATGATCGAAGAGCGATCCTTGAGAAACAGAAGGGTGTTTGGGCTGACGATGAATTTCGCTTTCACATTGCCATGCTCCTGCAATTGCGCAATGAATGTGCGTGTGCTTGCCCCGACTTTCGTTTCATGAAGTGTTTCATGTTGGATCCTTTGTTGCTTTCTGGCTGGGCGACACATGGTGGTCAACTTTGTCACTTGTGGGGCTCTGCCCATCCTGAGATTCGAGCTGAAGGACTGACGGTTGTTTCTGCGTGCATGCTTGATGGTCACTGGATTCCGGTTGTGCTGACACCCAATGGAGAAAGGTTGCACTTCACCACTTGGGATGTGCCCTCCCACTCTCACGACACCTTGCTTCAAGTTGTTGATGCTATTGGGAATGCGTTGGGTTTTGTGGGAGTTGATTACTTGCGCCAACAGCGGATGTTCTTTTCTTCTGACAAGTGTGGGGCACTGGCAATGGCCTTTTTGCATCATTCAGTGCTTGGCTCAATGCTCCCTACCAACCGGGAGGAGGCAGAGGTGATTCATGAGGGCTTCAGAGATGCATATGTCAGGACTCTTGACAGCTGCCAACTTGCGAGGAGACCCTGGATTTGGGGTTCAGGGGATGCAGAAGATTCATGGTTTGCCAATGAGCCTGGCTTGTCTTCAGCTGATGTGCCACAACCTGCTGAGGTGCCAAACACTACCAGTTTTTCACATGTCTGCATGGACAAGGAACAGCGTATGGAACTCTTACGTGCCAAGGGCAAACAATGGGGTGATGATGAGATCAGGTTTCACTTGATGCATTTGATTTGCCATCAGTCCAATGTTTGTAATGCCCCCTTTTCGTCCATTCCGGGTTTTGTCATGATTGATCCTCTCATGCTGTGTGCCTGGGACACCATTGGACAAGGGCTATGTGCTGCCTGGTGTAGGAGAAATCAGACTGTCCCCGACAGGGGGTTCCACATTGTGACTGTCTTGTTGCACAATGAGCATTGGTTTCCGGTTTGGGGTGTTCCCCATGGCAAGACCTTGGTGGTGCATACAATTGATGATGGTGTGATTGAGCCAAGTGTGTTGCAGCCCATGCTTGATGTTTTCAAGGAGAATTTTGGCTTCTTGGAAGTGGTACTTCATGTCTACCCCCGGCTGTTGCCTGACCACTCCTTGTGTGGAGCTGCTGCGATTGCTTTTCTGGGACACATTTTGGTTGGTGCTGACTTGCCGACTGATTTGGAAGCTTTGGGAGACCTGCACTCGAACATGAAAGCCAGTTTTGTACAGGCATTGCATCAAGGTGAGTGCTGCATCTGCCCGGTGTCTTGGGGATCAGGTGGAACTGGATCTCTGATGAAGACGCTTTCTGCTGAATTGGTGAAGCATGGAGTGCCTGAGGAAATGAGTGATCAACGAGCCCAACAGGCGATTAAAGCTATTGGAAGTGATCAAGTCATGCAAGCAATGGGATCAAAAAATGTTTGGCGCTCATTGAAGGTTTTAGGAAACCAGGCCAGATTTCAGTTTCTCCTTCCGGATGAACTTGCAGCTATGGTATCTGATGCCAAGGGAGTTCCTGTTGGCAAAAGGATGAAGAAAGGGGTATTGAAAGCCAAGCCTCCCGTGCCTGAAACTGTCGATCCTGCCAAGCTGACGTTGCCTGATGGTACTTTTCAAGCATCGGGGCGTCCTGTCCCGCAGATCTCATTGAAGCAAATTGGTCCGGTTTCCCATGGCATTGCGCTTGTCACGGTTGAAGATGCTCTTCCGTATCTGAAGGCTGGGATGATTGTTTCCAGTGAACCACTTGCCATTGCAATTTTTCCGCCGCCAGGAGTAGTCATTGACACCTGCTTGCCAAGCACGAAGATGTTCCTCCCTTGTGTTTGCATTGCCAACAATGAACCTTTGCTTACTGAGGCCGTGGTAGTTCAGCTTGGAAAGGGTTTTGTGGAGAAGCAGGTGGTTTCCTCTGCCATTTCGATGGATCAGCTTGAGGTTGTGACCATAAAGGTGATGGTGTACCGAGATGAATACCCCCAAAACTGGGATGAGTTTGTGGCCTCTCCAATCAAGCACTTGGCACGAATTTTTCCCATTCTCACACGCTGTGAAGTTGATGCTTGTGAATGTGGTGCGTGGCATAATCCTGACAGTTTGCCCTTGAAGGATCCAATGCTGGACGTTTGGCGCAGACAGTTTTTGCAGAAAGGTTTTAAACCGGTGTCGGCATCAAAGGCTGAAATTTTCTCAGTGTGTTTGCGGGTTCCCAGTGGGATCATGTTGACTATGCTGGCTCAGAGCGGTGCTTCCGGTGCTTACACTGAACCGAGAACGCCTGATGGCAAAGAGGTGCTCTCGGAGTTTGTGGTGGTGTGGGCCCCGCGCATGTCTCAGAGTGAACTAGCGCATGTTATGCAGACCAATCCTGTGGTTACAGGGATGGCACGCTTGGGTGACCGCCGTGGGCTTAGGGTGCACACTGATCATGCGCAAAAGGTCCATACCCTTCTCCGACCGGAGTCGGCGTATTTGCCCAGTGGACCCAAAAGTCAATTTGTGGTAGGTCCTTTTCCCTGGGGATCTGACAGAAATGCGATCAACAAAGCCTTGCGCCAGGCCAACTGGTCAGTGAAAGCATTGCAGCCAACACAGCCAATTCCTGGCCGTGGATCAATGTGGATCATACAAGCTGTTGACATGCCTCCCTGTTCCATTTTTCACATGACGCATGGGGAAGTTGTGGTGTCCAAGCACAAACAGGTGGATGCTTCCAAGCCTGTTGCAGTGTCCTCTGTGGGGTCAGTCAACACGCTGACGTTGTGCTCTGCTGGTGCCAGTGAATCCATGAACGAGGGAGATCCCTGGCTGAATGCTGATCCTTGGGGAGCCTATGCAAAAGGGAAGCCTCACATGTCTCCTACACCGGCAGCTGCCGGACTGCAGCAGTTGGAAGAGAGAATTCAATCTGCAGTGCTTGCAAAGATTCCTGCCGGTGGTGATGACAATGCTCCTGCGAGGCTTGCCAATTTGGAGTCTCAGGTCCAGCAACTTATGCATAAGAACCAAACGTTGGAAGGGCAGTTCACTGATTTTTCTCAGCAAAGTACGAAGCAGTTTGCAGTGGTGCAGCAGCAGATCCAACAACAGAGCCAAACATTCCATGGTCAGCTGGAGAATCAGACTCAGAGCGTGCAGGCTATGTTTGAATCGCAAATGAACCAGATTAGGAACTTGCTTGCAAAGAGGCCTCGTGACGATGCCAGCATGGAGTGACAAACTGGGGAGGGATCCAATGCCTTGCAGCTTGCAGGGATCTGGAGCGGCCTTTTGCTCCTGTTTTGCCTTGTTGCCTCTGTACGGTGCCTTTGGATCCTGTTCCCCATGGCTGCCTTGGTGATGGCTGGTGTGCCCTGCCGAGCTTGGGTTCGACCCTGTGGGTTCAAGACTTTGCTTTTGATTTTGATTGGTATGTTTCCGATTGGGGAAGCCTCAAACCCTGGACCAGATCATTTTGAGGACCATTTTACATTGGGGACGTTCAACCCTTCAGGGTTGAGAAACAAGGCGCAATTCTTCCAAACACATCTCGCTTTTGGTGATGTGTGGACGGTTGCTGAAACTCACTTTTTTGGAAAGGATGTCTCACGATTCAAGGCTGGGTTGGTAGCTGCGCAGTCTGCTCACCGGTATGTTCTGACAGATCAAACCGCTGTCAAAAAGAGTTTGGTGACCCAGTCTTCTTGGAAAGGTGTTGGAGTTTTGTCCAAGTTTCCTGCTCGACCCATACCGAGCTCATTGCCTTTGCCAATTTTGGACTCGGGTAGGGCTATGATGTTTGCATTGCTTCAGGGTGACTCATGGATCAATGGAGCTGTGATGTATGGTGAACCGAACAGTCATCAGTATCCTTCCTTCTTGAGGAACAATGAATTTATCCTGCATCATGTTGCCGCTCATATCTGCAATCTGTGTGTTAGGGCCTCGTTTCATCGCCGGGGACTGGAATGTTGACCAGGACATTCTACCTGCATTTGACCTGCTGAGGCAAGCTGGATTTCAGGATATCCAAGATGTTGCACTTAGCCGCTGGGGATTGCCGATCCAATCTACTTGCAAGAGTAAAACTAGGAAAGATTTCCTTTACTTGTCGCCAGAATTGCAGGAGCTGTTGGTTGATATCTCTGTCATTGATGATATTTTTCCAGATCATGCTGTCCTGGTTGGCAAGTTTCGTCCAATATCGCAAGCACAACCAACATGGGTTTGGCCTACCCCCCATGCTTTTCCATGGCCAGGGTCTTTTGCTGGTGATGTTGCCTGGAATTCTGGTGGTGATATGACTGCTGGTTACCAACAGTTGTGGAATGAGATTGAGCAGGATGCTGTGAAGCGGAGTGACCGACATGTAGCAAAAGCCATGTTGGGCCGTGCTGGCCGCACTGCTCCCAGACAAGCCAGGGCTCCATGTGCTCCTCCAATTAAGGTTGGGCGTCAAGGTGAGTTTCAACCTGAGTACCATGGACCGTCAGTGCGCCATGCTCAGTGGGTGCGCCAGACCAGAAGACTTCAGGCCTATGTACGACTTGCCTCTAGTTCCAAGCCCTTGGGTGTTCAGCGTGTGGAGTCGTGGAGTTCTATTCTTCATGCCAGTGGTTTTGCGCCTGATTTTGTGACATGGTGGAATGAATGTGATACCAAAACATCTGACGCACCTGTGGTGTGTCCTGAATTTCCTCCCAATGCTGTGATTGCTAGAGGTATGTTTGACTCTCTGGTGATGGCGGTGAGAACTTTTGAGACCCTGCTGCGACAACAATCAAGGCAGTATGCTCGGTTCAGGCGTGACATGAATCCAAATCTTGTTTTTGCTGACATTCGGCCTCCAATGGTGCCAGGGGTTGACGTTTTGCTGCAACCTATCCGGGCCAAGGTCGAAGATGTTGATGCTGACACTGGGATGTTAACCCTTGATAAGCCATGTGAGTTTGCACCTGACGTGGTTATTTCCTGTGATGGTCGTCCTCTGAATGTGGCTCATCATGATTCGGATGCTGTCTGGGTTGACGATGTCTCTCATGTTAAGGTTGGGTCTGTTGTGAACCAGACCAAATATGTGGGACGACTGGATGAGTTGGAAACTGCCTTCTTGCAAGTGTGGAAAGACCGGTGGATGCGGCATTTGGATGTCCCTGTTGCGCGATGGGAAGTCATTGTTGAATTCTGTCGGAGACATCTGCCTCCTGGTAGTTTTTACTGGCCATCTCTACAAGCAGGAGACCTGAAGGGCATTTTGAGGCACAAGAAGAAATCAACATCACATGGTTTGGATGGAGTGACATTAGCGGATTTGAAATGCATGCCTATTCAGGTGTTGTCTGCCTTCTGCTCGATGTTTCAGGAATCTGAACAGACAGGGGACTGGCCGAGTCAATTGGTGCAGGGCAAGGTTGTCAGCTTAGCAAAGGTGTCTTCTCCAGGGTCGCCTGCTGACTTTCGACCCATCACTGTGTTCTCTCTTTTGTATAGAACATGGAGCTCTTATCATGCAAGAAAAGCATTGGCTGCATTGGAACCGCTGTTGCCTGACAGCCTCTATGGTAGCCGTCCTGGGCGGTATGCTGGGCAGGTATGGGCCAAGCTGCTCTGGTGTATAGAGCACTCCTTTCTTCACTCAATTGACCTTTCTGGGATGGTTGCGGATTTGCAGAAAGCTTTCAATATGCTGCCGAGGGTGGTTGTCTTTGAGATTGCTGCACACATGGGTCTGCCAGGCTACATGTTGGTCGGATGGGCGGGAGCCCTCTCGAAGATGCAAAGACGATTTCTGCTGAGGGGCTCTCTTACTGCTGGAATTCCTAGTGTCACTGGGTTTCCTGAGGGATGTGGCTTAAGTTGTGTGGCGATGCTCTTGCTTGACACGGCCTTTCATGCCTGGCATAGGGTTTTCTTCCCGATGTGCACTCCCATTTCTTATGTGGATGACTGGCAACTGATTTGTCCCAGCAGCATGATGTTGGCTGGTGCGAAAAGATGCCTTGATGCTTTTGTTGAGGCAGTTGACTTGCAGCTTGATGTGAAGAAAACGTTTGCTTGGTCCCTCTCTAATGAAGGGCGTAGCACATTGAAGAGGCAAGGATTCCGTGTTGTGCTGGCTGCTAAGAACCTGGGAGCTCATGTGCAAATGTCCAGAAAGCATACCAATGCCTTTCTCATGGAGCGTGTGCAATCTATGCCTGACCTGTGGGCAAAAATGAGGATTTCTGCTTGCTCTTACTCCACTAAGATTCGTGCTGTGTTGGTTGCGGCCTGGCCCAGGGCTCTCCATGCTGTGGCCTCTACGGCCCTGAGTGATGCGGCGTTTCACAAGTTGCGAACTGGTGCAATGAAAGGGCTTGACATGGATGGTGCAGGCACCAATGCTTGGATCCAGCTGGGGCTTATTGAACACCCCCTGGTTGACCCTCAATTTTGGGCTATTGTGCAAACTGTAAGATGCGCCCGTGATTGTGGTGACCCGGTTCAAGTGTGTCATGCGCTAGGTGAGGTGGTTGGGAATCCAGATGTCTTGCCTTCCAATACGGTCACGGTCACTTTGCTCGACCGGTTGCAAATCCTCGGGTGGCACATTGATGGGAAGGGTTTGGTCCATGATTTCCTTGGCCCGTTTTCCTTGTTTGATGCCAGCATGACTGAAATTGTTGCCAGAGCACAATGGGCATGGCAAATGATGGTCGCGCAACAAGTCCAACACCGCCCGGGGTTGAGTAACCTTCACCAAGCGGATGCCTCTGACACTCGAGCGTTTCTCAGGACCCTTGCGAATGAGGAGCGTGATCTGTTTATGAAGTGCTTAAATGGGTGCCATATCACTCAGGATGCAAAGGTGCATTGCCAAGAGGATGGAACTGACCAGTGCCCGTATTGCCCCTGCACGGATAGTAGGTATCATAGGTTTTGGGAGTGTCCCCAATTCTGCAAGGAGAGGGCTGCGGTATCACCTGATACCCTGGCACTTTTGCCTACTGCCCCTGAATTTCTCACAGGATATGGATGGAGTTTGCGGCCTCATACCTTGCTGGAATGGAGTCAGGTGTTGGCTCAACTCAGCATTCCCGTTGCTGTGCCTATTGAACCTGTTTTGCATGAGCTACATGTTTTCACGGATGGAAGTTGTCTGAACCAAGCCTTCCCGTCATGTCGTTTGGCAGCATGGGGTGTTGTGGCTGCTGATCCCAGACAGCCGGAATTGAGTCAAATCCTTGACATGGGTCCGTTGCCGGGCCTGCTGCAAAGTTCATATCGTGCAGAGATTTTTGCGGTCTGGAGAGCGCTGTGTATTGGGCGTCACCAAAAGCAAGAAGTGCATTTGTGGACTGATTGCGGTGCGGTGGTGAGGCGATTCTTGCGACTGCTTGAGGGGCATGAGCCAAAGCCGAATTGTGCCCATTCTGACTTGTGGAAGCTTGTATATCAGTGTCTTGGAGATTTTCAAAGAGGTCAGGTTGTGATTCATAAAGTGGTTTCTCATCAGAAGGTAAGTCATGCTTGTTCTCCGGTGGAAGAATGGTGTTTTACACATAATGCTTTTGCCGACCAGACTGCAATGGCTGCACAAAGAATGAGGCCTGATTCCTTTTGGACCTTATTTGCCAGACATGTTAATGCAACGGTTGCGTGCCAGCGAATTTCCCGTGAAGTCCAAACCACCATGCTTGCCATAAGTAAGACAGTTGTGAATGAGCGAGATTCTTCTGAGCTTATTGAGCGTGGAGAGATGGGTGTCCCAATGCATGCGTCAAGTGAGCAGTGGACACCGTTGGGGCCGTTGACAATACCTCAGACTGCGGTTCGGTGGTATGGGGATGAAGTTGTGCGTCAGGTTCTCTCATGGTTTTGGCAGGCTACCTATGGGTCAACTGCAGAGATACAGTGGGTGTCACAGTTTCAGCTGTATGTTGATTTCATGTTGTGTGGTGAAGCTGCCCCAACTAACCTTGATGGATGGAAACCTGGTCGAATGACTCCACATGCTGACCTGTTGGCCCTGTCTTTTCTGGTTCGAGCTAGGTGGTTTAGCAAAGTGCTTCGTGAATGCCTTAGACACCATGGTACCAAATGTGCATTTCAATACGGGCGCCCACAGTCCCGTGCAATCCTGATGCATACTGGATGTCTTGCTGTGCCATGGAGCTGCCAGAGATTAGCCTGGGTTGACGATTGGTTGCTGGCTCATTGTGCCTCTGGTTTTCGCAGGACTTCGAAAGCACTGGAGAACATTCCGATAGGGTCCAAAGATGACCGCTTTGATAGGGTGTGGCTCACGTGTGCATAGGCTACTGTCTAACCAAGGACAGTCAGCGTTTCGACTCTGACTGTGCTGTTGCTAAAGTGGGACTAAAGTGGTGGTTTGGAACATGGTATAGACGGTTTTTTTTTTAAATCATGGAGGTTATATGATTTTACGCTCTGGTTGGTGGTTTGGAACATGGCTTTTATTTTCCATTTCATATACAGGATGTCATCCTTCCCATTGACGTTCATATTTTTCAAGATGGTTATTGCACAACCAACCAGATTTATTATCCACCCGAAATGGGGAATCAACATGATCAGCCTGGTTGAGCAAACCCAAGAGATGTGTGCAGAAATTGCAGCTGCAGATGCTGAATAACCATGGTTGAAGTTTGGGATGTTCACGTATTGCAATATGCAGCAAACAGCCATTGTGCCCAGATGTTCTTAATATTTAAGAGGCTTAAGATGCCAAATCAGCGGTTGTGAAACGACCAATGACCAACGCATGAGGACCGGAAAAGCCAGCCGGCTTAGGATACATCAAGTGGCCCTAATTACAAGATGTTAGGCACCTGACATTTCCACGGGTTCCATGTTTCATCAAGAATGGAATGATGTCAAACACAGCTTGGAGTGAAATTCTTGTGTTGCCCTCTGGGCCATTATGGCACCGTAACGGCTCCTGGGTTTGTAGCCCGTTGATGTTGGTGAATTGCCAGTCTAACCCTAACCCGATCAACCGTTCTGGTTGCTCCGGCCTGTTCCAGGTAGACAAATCTGGGAGAAAAATTTTGATCATCTGGTAATTTATAGTGATTTAATGGGATTTGAATGGGATTTCATGGGATTTATGGTAATTTAATGGGATTTTATAGTGATTTAATGGGATATTAATGGGATATACCCTCTGGTAAACTAGCAGTTTGCTATGGAAAATCACCATTTCTCATGGGTAAATCAACTATTTCTATGGGCCATTTTCAATAGCTATGTTAAATTACATGTCGCCCTTTCAGGAGCAACATGAGAACGAGTTGGCACGATCCTTCGAAAAGTTTACCATTCCCTCGGAGGAAGAGGGCTTTCAGGAGACGCGCCAAGGGATGCCAGAACAAGTTGAGCAGGGAATGCGCGGCTCATCGTCTCATTTCATATCCGCTTGCTGCTTGCTCGCCTCAACTATTCAATATTATTCAATGAATTCGAGAATTGGCTCAGGGGAAAGCAGAAGTGAAACTCATCTTTGTCAAATTTATTCCTATATCTATATTGTCTATATTTATGCACATATATGTATAAAACTGTGTAAATATATATGCCTATAGTTATTATATCTAATTATACTTGCACACCCGTCTGGCTGAAATCAATCCGGCGAGGAGATTTGCTTCGTCTGGGACGGTGAGGAGGAAAGTAACGAAGACCTGAAGCAATGGATGGCAGAAAAGAAATTGGTTCAACGAGCGCCTTGGAGAACTCAGAACTCCGGGCCGGGTCCCTGGGTCGGAGAGTGATGTCGACATAAATTTAAGCACCGTATTTCCACAAGCATTTGAGATGAGTCAAGTTGAGATATTGATTTTCACCTGTTTAGTCACTTAAGTATGGTAACTAAATAGTTGGATTGACTACAATTGGTTGACCATAATTGTTCCAAATTGTTCCACATCAACCGTTTGAAATTCATTAGAGAGAGATAACATATTGAAATTAGATGAACATATTTGCGTCCACCAAGAAAAGTGGACAAGCATGGACTATCTTTTGGACTTGGGGAAGCTCAAGTCCGAGATACCCAAATGCGCTTCATGGTGCAGGAATATTTATCCTACTTCCCAGCATTTACTCCAAGAATGACCCAGTGATGTGGGATGATGTAGGCATATGTAGGCAATTTTACCATACATGGAGCATATGGCTAGTGTGATAATTACCCTCTGGTAAACTAACGTAACTATGGAAAGATTCACCATTTTTAATGGGAAAATCCACTATTTCTATGGCCATTTTCAATAGCTATTTTAGTCATAACCAGAGGGTACTTCTTTCACAGTTGACTGGTTGTTGGTTCTACTTACTGGCTGCCTGTTGCGGGCCCCCATTCCTGTTGCCGGGGGACGACCGACAGACTTGCTGGAAAAGCACCTTTAATTTGTGCCGTAAATATCCGTGTGCTCACCAGCTTTAAAGGATCTTTTTGCATGATGTACCTTCTGGTTATTTAGTGTTATTTAAGGTAGCTATGAAAGCTCATTATTTGTTATAGGCAAATCATAAATCGTCATAAATCACCTATAAGTCGGCCATAGTTTCCATAGAAAAGTGCATATCTAGGATTGAGTCGGTGTTTGGAGGATCACCCTAGATGATTTATGATGATTTAGGGTAAGATGGAGATTTTGCCTGGACACTTATTGGATTTCACCAGGACAGGCTGTAGCTTAACGAGGAGGGCGGCTACGGCTACAGATTTGCTAAACGAGACATTCACATTTTGATGAATCTATGGGGATTATATGATTTTACCTTCGGGTTGGTGGTTTGGAACATGTTTCATGTTCCCATATATTGGGAATAATCATCCCAACTGACTTTCATATTTTTCAAGATGGTCAAAACCACCAAGCAGTTGTAATTATCCAAATGTGGACGCTGCTGGGGCATATATTGACAACTGAAGTTCCTGGGAATTAATATGCAAACCAGGCCCCGCCTTGGCTTTTGAGCTGAGCTTAGCATTTCTCCCAGCTTATCCCGCTTGGCCAACTGCTTAACCACTGTGGGAATCGATTGGTTTAGGGGAACATGTGCAGGAAACCACCCAGGTATTTACCAGGTATTTACCTGCCATTGCCGGGGATTCCTGTAGAATGTCGAGATCTCTTGGCATTTCACGGTTAAGTCTCCGCGGCCCTATGGCCCTATCTTCGAGGTTGAAGATTTGAGACCTACGGCATGGTTCAAGGTGACTTGACTATGGAAAATTGGTGATTTAACCGTTAAAGATGGTGGTTATTGATCCACATTCATGGGATATATATGTATGTAATATTATGATATTCTATGGATATCTATGGATGATATGATCAAACTGGTGATTCATATGGCATTTACTGCATTTATTAGATGATATTTAGATAGCTAAATCTGGTTGGTGGTTTGGAACCATGGACTTTTATGACTTTCCATAATATATGGGAATGTCATCATCCCAACTGATGAACTCATAGTTTTCAGAGGGGTGGCTCAACCACCAACCAGAATACTATGGATATCTATGGGCAGTATGATGATATATGCATCATAAACAACATGATATATGATAATACTATGAATAATATGATAATACTATTGGTTTATGTTGGTTTATAACCCCCATGAATATCCATGAGCAGACATAAGGGGGGGCTTACATGATGGTGGAGGGTACCCACTTCGTAAATGAATACTATATAATACTATAGAGAATATGATTATATATATATATATATTATGTATATCCTAGTGAAAACGGAGTTATGTTTACCAACTTTGCTAACTATGGGGCACCACCTTGCATTTTTTTGTCCATCTCTTTTGCTGGGAGGTTGGGGGCTCCGACTAGCATCATGTCCAGAACATGTTGATTGTTTTTTTTCTAAAGTCCTGTCCCAATAGGTGGCGGAACGACCAATCCCAGATCTATTTGCAAACGAAAAAAACAATCCGTTGAAGGCACCTCGGCTAGCTAAAAATCATCATGTTTGCAATTTAAAGATGATCACCCTCAAAAAACCTCAAACAAATAGAAAAAATGGTAAAAGTGCTAACTTTCTTGTGTAAAACATGATTTTGATGGTTGGGTGCCTGGAGGGTACAATCGGATGTGTCAAATTTTAATCCCAATTTTTGGGTGAAATTTCCCATCGAGCTGCAGTCCCAGGAAAAGCTTCGCGAGTGGCAAACGGTCCTCAGCAAATGGAAACGGCGCCAGGAAGTACCTAGGCCCTGTAAATCAGCTGCTGGCAGAACATCTGAATTCATTGAACGTTGGAAAATCTCAGTATTTCTATTGATTTCTGAAGAAATTCGGGACTGAAATCATAGATACATCTATTCAAATCCATGTAAATTGAGGGTATTCTGAAGTCTTCAGGGTAAATCCATCTTTTGTGCATTGAACCCCTTTGAGTTAGTGGAAACAGATGAACTCAAAGATATTGAAGAAAAACCTCAAGAATGGTAAAGACATGGTAAAGAATTCATCCCAGTGAAATTCATAAAATGTAGGGGAGATGGAGGCATGATGGATCCAGGAGAAAGTATGTCAAGACAGCCCAAGCCTCATCGATGATGGTTTGGATGTGGGACATCAATGCTGAAATCAAAACCCTGGGATGTGGTAAGTGGGCTTAAATTACCTTGGGAATGAGATGAACCTTGGCTGGGCTTATAATGTCAGTAATTAGCTTGATAGTAGAGTTTTCTCTGCCAATATCACCATGTTTGCCGATTTTTGTATAGTATAAGTTGTGTCTCAATGATGACTTTATGTTGAGAATCATCGACTCGAGATGCTGCTTAGCGTGGGACATCATACGGGCCAAATTCCCACCATCAATACAAGTTACATAGAACCCTTAGGTTATTTAACAGTTTGCTATGCAAGCCATGGCCATATATAGATTTAATGATGCTTTCTAATGATTTACTTATATATTAAGCATCGTGATTTTTCATAGCAAACTGTTAAATAACCATAGGGTGCACACACACATATCATATAATACAATATATTTTATATAATATCTTGATGACGATGGTTTTTTTTGAGCCAGACATGTTTGAGTAGTGTTTAAAGCCCCTGTTTGTTGATGGCTCAGGGATTTTCCAATTTGAAATCATCGCCCAGCTGGGAAACCAGGAGTGGACGGAATGGCAGATTGATCTCATTTGTACACAGGGGATTTTATGCTTTCTCGAGGGCCTGTGGCCTGTGTCTTCTTTTTTAACTTGTTTGAACTATCAGATGCTTGCATCTCTGGTTCTTCTTGCTCACTTGTCCTCATTTGCAGTTGCATGAACATTTCCATTTTCATGTGTGCCATAGTCAAGTTAGTTGGATTAGATACCCAGATTGGAGGAAGGCCACCAATCCATTTTCATGGGGATTTGTATGCCTATTACAATTTGTTCCCCAATGATGGTGGGATGACCATCAGCCATATATCATCACAAGTTGGCTGTATATTACATATATATACACCATACCGATTGTATGCATAGATCCTATGTAACTTGACCATGGAACTTGTCACATGTACTTCGATCAACCAACAACTTGCTGGATCTACATCATCATCATCATCATCATCATCATCCTGGGCTATTGCTTCGTGACTTTTAAACACGTGCTGTCAAAATGTCATCATAATTCATCATGTGTCAGTTCTAAATCAAACATATCTATATAAATATAACATTAATTAAGTCTCAATCTTTTACATCTAATTTAGGTCAACATCAAACTATATCTGATCTTCAAAATCAAAGACCCTTCAATAAATTTCTTACACTTACTCTCCTGCAAACTCACACAGATGTGGAAAACTCCACCGTTTGCAGGTCATTTTCGTAAACGGAAACCATTTGTTTTCCACCTCTTTTTCTTAGTTTACCTTATAGAATATAGATAGATCATGATAAATCACGCTTTTAAACCCCATTGAATATCTTAAATCACCGTGAAATCACCTGGAAAATCACCTGATATGTCACAGCGGCAGCTCGTCGGAGCCTCAGGACTGGCAGGACCCCGTGAAGCGGCGGCGCATCGAGAAGCCCAAGCTTCTTCCGGTCGGAATGCGCCTTGGTCCGAGACGGCGAGACACAGATATTGATTTGCATATTTATTATGTAATCATAAATGGTATATTGATATAGACATATATCATATATATATATATGCATATGTATGTGTTAGATCTATATACATATGTATGCGTTATATTTGTTTTGAATAGATGTTATATATTATATATCTATATGCATATGTAAGATATATGTTATATATATATATATACATACACGTGTGTATTGGTTGGTCGCCCCAGTTTTTTTCTGGTTCCCCAAGGTTGGGCGACCACCCCGAGAACGGCGTGGACGTCGCGACCCCGGCTGGCGAGGGCGAGGTTCCGCCGTTGGAAGAAGTGGATCCCTGGAAACTTCTGGATTTGATGGACATCGGCTGCTTGGAGATGGGCTGGAGCCTGGGGAGGAATCACTTTTCTGAATTTGTTGGATTTTTTTTTGGTTATGAGTATATATATGATACAGAAGTGCCTGAGGTGATTTTCTTTGATTTTTTTTTGGGTGATTTTGGATGCTGAAGATCTGCAACTCGCAAAGAACTAGAAGGTTCTTCCCATGAAGGCCTGGATGTTCTGAGCCGATGATGTGAAGATTTCCCATTGATTCATCCACTATTTTGGTTGTCAGAAAATGATGGGAAAACCCAACCAACCATCCAGTGGTTCATCATGTTCCGTGGAGTTATGAATCCCCCATGTTCAGAGACATCCAAACGAATCATATTGTTGATCATATATCCCATCATATCCCAAAAAACTGTACATCCCATGTTTATCCATGTTTTTCTATTTTTTCTATGTGTAAAAATCCCAAGAGTTGTTGGTTAAAGGTCCCAAAATCTCTGGCATTTCGTCACAGTTTCGTAACCCCCGAGGCTCCGGCGAGCCACTCTTCTCCAAGTTCTCCTGGGAGGATTGGATGATGTTGGAGCTGAGAGTGGCTTGGAATACCGATAGATCTCACAACGGGAATTTCTTGGGTTTTTGAGGGTTAAAATGGATGTTTTGTTGGGATTGGGGGAACCATCCAGAAAACTATAGCCGAACAGTTCGATGAGTCAATTCTGGCAATTTAGATCAACTTATGCAGATGTGTGTCTGTATATATATATATATATGTATATAACCATGGTTAGGGGGGCCATATCCAAACAAAAAAAGGGGGTTGAACAACGGTTGAAGTCACAATGGTTTTCCAGCAAAGCTGAGTCCATCCACTGCATCCAGTGTTCGATGTGGCAGCTGAGTCCCATGATTTTCTGTTCTCCCAATAATGGGACATCCACCACTTGGGGAAGCTATGAGGAATCGTTTTTTTTTTTGGTGGGTGGGGTTGTTAAGCAAACCCAAGTAAATTCTAATGTGTGATACAGGGAATGTTTTATGGAACTATGAAATGTTGTGACAAAAATGGAGGAACAGACGCTGTCCAGCCAATCAATGCTGGTTTTTGGCTAAAACCCTCCAAATCGCGGGTGAGTTAGCCTTGTTTTTTCCACCCCCACTTCTGTTTCGGCTGGGTCCATATTTTAGCAACAAATGCTGGAGGTGCAGAAACTGCACGCAATGCTCCAGAAACCACTGGGGCAGCACTTTCTTTACCACCCCAGAGTCAGCAACGACTTCGCTCTGGAACATCCACCATGAGTAGATTTGAGTCATGTTTCTGGGGTTTCCCAATGAATTCCAACCCCAAGGGCTTCGGCTGGCATCAGGTCCAACTGCACTTGCTGGTGCATGGCTACAAACATGCCATGAACGATCCTCAACGTGTACGCAGGGCAGGGCAGCGGGCAGCTGATTAACAGCACTGTTGATTCGGAATAGTCATGCAATTGGGTGCAGCTTGCTCCTTTTTATTCACCAATATTGGCATGAAAAATAGGGTTGTTCTAGCCCATTCTAGCTCAAATATCGTACATGAATCACTGTGATCATTTATTTTCCCGCTTGAAATGTGAGGTTTAGGTTTACCTCTTTGTTTCTTCAATATCCCCCCGGGTATCTGGGGGGGAGCACAGCTGAAAGGGTTGCCAGGTGACTTTCCATGAGAGCCATACGGAGTATTACTATGAAGTCTTCTATAGGAGCCTCGGTTCAACGGAGGGCCCATGTTGGCCCCCTGCAACGCACTTTTTTGCGTTTGCGGAAACAGGAGGGATGCGGGATGCAACACCATTGAAATCTTACTGTAATGGGCAAAGGTATGATATTGTCATGGGATTTGTGGGTCGTGGTTAAAGGTGGGTACCAAAAAATGTTGGATGATTAATCAATGGATAAACTATTGGCTCTTGGGGTGCCATAAACCCTTCAAACGAGGTCGTGTTCACCTGAAAACTCGAAAAAACCAGGGGGTTGGAAGATGATCTGTTCTACTGATGGCGTGGGTGGCTGGGATATCAAGTCGCAATCATGGTTCAAGCGTTCAAGTGGCGGGCCATGGAACAACGCAGTTAACACCATCGCGGGGAACTTCGTGGTCCAGTCTGCATTTTTTTTATCATTTTTTCTGAGTCCTTTTACCCTCTGGTAAACTAACATAACTATGGAAAATCACCATTTTCAATGGGTAAATCCACTATAAATGGCCATGTTCACTAGCTATGTACCAGAGGGTAGTCTGTAAATCACTCAGTGGCTTTTTTTATTATTCTTTGATCCCACGAGGCATAATTTTTAGTGGGCTTTGTCAATTTGAACCAGTTTAGACGTTCAATCATCACTTTGGGATACCTTGTGATTCGCGGATTTCGTCAGTTCCAATCAGTTTGAGCAGCATCTGCAATTGCAACATGTTTAATGCTTGGAATCTGTTGAATTGCATTAATCTTAACCCGAACGAGTTACCATGCCCCAAATTAACATAGACCCTGCCAGATAGGCGACTGTCAGATTACCTTCCAATAGAATCAATAGAAAAAGTATATGTTCACTGTCAAATTGGTAATTTACTGGAACATACAGGAATTGACCTGTTGAAGCTACAAATCGACTTCCACTTTTCCCACAATGTGAGGCCCCCCAGTTATGTAAAAATTGGTTGATAAAAACAGCCATGGAAACAAGTTCGGTATATCTATGTATATCTCCCATTAAAACCATGATATTATTGTGGTTATAAACCAACTTAGCTCAAAATCCCCATGGAAATCCCTGGTGATTTTGGCTTCAATCACCAGCCATTCCGATGGCCCAACCAGCCCGCCTCGCCGAGCCTCCAGGAGAGCGTTGAGGGTCCGGCACTTTGGCGTGACCTCGCTGGAGGACTTGCTGGAGATGGTGAAGGATACCATGGAAGTGATTCCTTCGATGCTGAGCTGAGGGCTGAGGAGCTTCTGAAAATTGGTGGTTAGTATATAACTATATAACTATATAGTTATATGATATATGATATGTTTGATCTATATAACTATATAACTATATATACCATGATATGTTTGATCTCCAACTATATAACTATATAGTGATATGATATATGATATATGATTTTCTTCATAATGATGATATAGTGATACTGGTTGGTGTTTTTTCGTCACTCCTCTGAAAAGTACTGTATGAGTCAGTTGGGAGGATGACATTCCCAATAGATGAAAAATAAAAGTCATGTTCCAAACCACCAACCAGTTATGTGGTTCTTGATTTTACCATGGGTTTTACCATGTTTCACCATGTTTTACCAGTGAGTTTTAGATGTTATAAAAAGGGGCAGCTATGGTTTTACCATAATATCGTACCATGTTTTACCATTTGTGATCTATTTTATAAATGGGGAACCAGTTGGAGCTACAAAGACTAAGAGTTTCCCAACCACATGATAGTTGGATCGCTTCTTTACCTGATGCGTTCATGGCCGCAGGAAACTGAATCGCGAGACCAAGTTGGTTAGTAGATGTTAGTAGAAGCCTATGGAAGTCTATGTAAGTCTATATAGGGGTTTCCATAAATGGGGGTACCCCAATAGCTGGATGGTTTATTTCATGGAAAATCCTATGAAAATGGATGATTTAGGGGTACCCCTAGTTCACGAAACCTCCATATATAGGTGGTTTAGCATAGCTGCGTAGGGTTTTATGGTCCACATCCAAGTTCGTTCGACAGCTCCGACTCCCTTCCTCCTGCAAGGTGGGAGCCGCAAAACTGGTGATTCATATGGCATTTACTATGGCATTTATATAATGATATTTATATAACGAAATTGAAGCTCCAAGAACTTGGTGAAAACTGTTGGCTTGAGTAAGGGTATATAATTAACACTAACCGTTAGCATGAGGAACTAAACCAACAAACATGTCGGGGCCCCATTGCAGCGCGCCCGAGGAAATCTCTCCTGGATCCTCAGTTATCAGATGACACGCCCTTTGAGAACTTCGTGCGCTTGACCGAGGCGGGTTCCCTTTGGCATAGAAGAACCAAGACCCTGAGATTGAGTCACCAACGGTGGGTTCATGGGGATTCAGATTTCTTGGGACACCAAACTGAAAATGGGGATTCAGCCAACAACATGCGGATATGAAGACTTGAAATGAGGATCATATAACCAATGATAATTGGGATTTTACCAGCAATGGATAAACATATTGTTCGTATCACTGGGTGGACGGCAGGTGACCGTCTGACCTTTTTTTTTGCAGGGGATCTGTTTGATTCGCCATGAGCCCTGAACGGTTTCTGCTCAGTTGGGGTTTTAACAAGGTTCGCTTGAGGGTGCCCACTTATAGAAACTCCTACCCAACTGCCCTCTCTTGCGCCCATCCCATCCCATCATATCCCATCCCCCAATTTTTACTTGTTAATTTTAGCAATCCTTAAACATCCCCATATGCTAATATGGATTCAGCAGCCAGCGCAGCCTCCGGTGAGGCAAGGGCCTGTGGCAGTTGAACTTGGGGTACGCCAAGATAAATACAAGGTGGATTTAATATGATTTAAGGGGATTTCTTGACATTTACTGGGATTTGAAGGGATTTACTGGGATTCTATTCAGAATTTGATATGAGTTATGGGATATTTCCGGAATTTGATGGGGTTTAGTGAGCTTCATATACTGTTTTTTTTAATAGTGGTGATTTATATAATGAGATTTACTGAGGTTTAATTAAATTAATTTCAAATCATGTTAAATCCAAAAAAAAATCTCCTGTTTGACACCTACTCACCATTAGTCACCATTAATCACCATTATCAAAAATTATCATCCAATTAATTCCCCATGAATCACCACCTAACTCACCATGATAAATCCTCCCTAGCACCAGCATCCCTGCCACGGCGCAGGACGCCCGTCGCCTGCGATTCTCCAAGCTGGACGCCGGCGACGCCTCGGCGCAGCTGCGCTTGACGCGGAGCGAGAAGACCACGCCCTCGGCGCCCAAGTTCCGCAAGGCCCCGGGGCGGGGGCACGGCGTTTCACGAATGGAACTCTATGGATGGGATACCCATCTTGACGGTGCGTGCGATTTCCAATGATTTCCAGGGCGTAGACTTTGGGGTTAACTTTTTTCCATGTTTTTTTTGTAAACTCCTCATATCTTAATAGGGGGGGAATACCAAGCAGTAAAATCATGTTGAAGACCTTGGTATTCCCTTATATTAACGAGGTATAACGAGGTATACCCTCTGGTAAACTAACATAGCTATTGAAAATGGCCATTTATAGTGAGTTTTCCCATCAAAAATGGTGATTTTCCATAGCTACGTTAAATTACCAGAGGGTAGTTGGAATATAGTTGGTATTCCCACCGCTTGAAACCTTCTTCTGCGTGGTCGTAAGCCCCCCAGGAGTTCCGGGGAGACGAGGACGCACGCCACGACCGGCATGGCGATCGCTATGGCAACCTGGCACCATCGGTTTCCGGGACGCCGGTGACCGGTGTCCTCAAACGTGGCGGGCTGCAGATGGCCGCAGGAAAATCCACTAGACATGATTTATAAATGTAGGTTTATGGGAAAATCAAGAAACTAAATGGGGGATTTTCCGGAAAGCCACGTTTGAATACTGGGTGCTGAATTTTTGGCAAAGTAATGGATCAATCTAGTGCCATAAATCTGGATGAATGGATACAAACAGAATATGCTGCAATGGATTGACTGTTTGAAGGGGGAGCTGGGGAGGTTTGAGGATATCTAAGGTTAGTTATGAATAAGAGCGCCATTTAGAAATGGTGCTTGTCTGCTTGTTGTATGGTATCGTTTCTCCATGGGGCAATCCCTACAATTGGAGATGTAGAGGAATGGGGGGCCTGATCGAAAATCGGGCTGCGAAAACATGCGCAGAACTCACAGCATCTCACAACACTGTGGATACATGTGGATATCACCCAAGGAACATGAGATTTTGTTTTTCAAAGCCTTTCACATTCATTACTCCAAACATTCAAGGTCCATCATTCAAAACATTCCAAATCCGTCATGGTCAGCCTATGTTTGCTTGCGGGGCGTTGATGATCCTAATTGATTGCTGAATGTATCTCCACATTGTTCAATATGTTCCTTATTTCAATGTATCTCGACACAATGCTCCTTCCCAAGTTTAGTCATAAATAGTACGTATAGACAAGCTGAGACCTACCAGATGTACCCTCTGGTAAACAAACATGGCTATTGAAAATTGCCATCTATAGTTGATTTACCCATAAAAGAATGGTGATTTTCCATAGTTATGTTAGTTTACCAGAGGGTAAGTTGGTTTTTAACCCCCATGAGTTCGTTGCCTTATCCCATCTACAGCCTAGAATTCACCGCATTTTTTAAGCGTCAACTTATTCCTGCTCGATTTGGTTCACTGGATTGGTTAAAAAGGGAAAACTTACAGGAAACACCTCAGATTTTGTTCGGAAAATCCCATGGAAAATCCATGGAAAATCCCTGAAGATTTTCCGACTGGAACCAATCCATTGATTGATGCGATTTCCATCATTCTTTGGCTTCCATGGGCTGTTAAACCAGGAGCCTCCGCACGTCATTGGTGAATCATGGTGAGGCGTTGAAATGGTGGAAATGCCATGGCATGAATTACTGTACTACTACAACTGGTTGGTGATATATCTATACTTAATGGGATTATAACCCATTTATAACAACTGGTTGGTGGTTTCAAACATGACTTGGAATATTTCCATTTCATATATGGGATGTCATCCTTCCCATTGACGAAATAAATCATTTTTCAAGATGGTTAAAACCACCAACCAGCAATAATCTGGATCAATTTCCCTAAACACAACATTTCAGGTCAGCAAGTCCTCATGAGCAAAACAACTTCGCAAACACTTTTCTTGGAAGCCATTATTATCATTGTTGATTTGGCAGTGTGTCAAAACCTTGTACCCCTGGTGAACATCAAAATAGCTGGTAAATGGATGTTCATTCCCCTAAAAATGGTATTAATAGGTATTGATCCATAGCCATTTCGAACCTTTTGTAGATCAAGTTAAGGGGAAAAACCCACGGTTTTGTGGCCAAGAAAAAATGGCCTAGGATTGGCCACCTCCTAAAGCTTGGATCAAAGACAAGTAGGACATGGCTCCCCTATATACGATACATTTATAAATCTATAAAGATTAAATAGGCTTGAGAGGAGTTAAGGTATAATTACTAATCATTTTGTTTTTGGAATAGGCCATTTGGAGCCTGCAAGGTGAGGTTTAAGTATAAGTTGATTCATAAACCCCATGACCTAGTTCGTTTTACCCGCCACAAACCCAAACAATTTACAAGTCAAATTAGCAATCTTGGGGACCTCATTTAGCTTAACTTCACTAAGTATATTTGGGATATAATTCGGGTAAAACAATCATAAACAATCCCCCGAATCACCATAAATAGGTGGTATGTTTACCATTCCCAGTCATGTGTGGTTTATGGCATTGTTTTGCCCACATTACTAGGGACCTCAAACAAGTCAACTTGGCAAACTTGGGGACCTCAAATTTAGCTACTTAACTTCACTAAGAATATTTAGGATGTACTAATCACTTTGGAGCCTGTACCACTCAGGCGACCGAGAGCGTTACGGCGATCGGGATCGGGGCAAAGGCAACAGATATGGCAAGGGCGACCGCGGCTATGGAAAGGATCGTGGCTGCTGGACGAAAATTCAGGGCACGGGGGCCCCCAAGGGGGCGCCAGGGCCCTCTGGGCCCCCTGGGGGCTGGGCAAATGTTGGGAAAATGTGGAAAACTTAGGAGTTCCACCAAGAAGAATATGGAGAATCCATGGTGGTAGAATGGGGATATGAAATTCATGGATGAATGGATTGATTTCTGCCCCAATCTGGGGATAGAACGAGTTCAAAATTGCCTGAGGTAGGCAGCAAACATGTGCGAGTTAACCAACAAAATATTTTTTCCAGCAAGAATGGATATATATATATATATATCATAGCATACTGGGTCTTGCATGGATAGGATGGGTGACGTTTTGTCACCGCTAAACTTTGGGTAGATGAATCCAAGACAATGTAGTCAAACTGGTTTATTTTGTCCTACTGTAGTTTCCTCTAGTTTGATTTAGTTTGATCATGTTTGATCTATAGCACCCCCAAAAAAAAGATAGAAAAGATGAACACCTGGAAATGATTGGGGAACCGTCATCAAACTACCATCTTGGAAAGACTTCACACTAGTTTGATTTAGTTTGTCTTTGATTGATGTTCACCTATTTCCATCATGTTTTCAATGGATTTCAACATGTTTGGGATGGGGCCCCCCTACCCATCAGACAAACTCTTCCCCACTCTTTTATGCCATTGGTAGATCATGGTTGATCCATATTGTATTCGATTTTCGGACCAGCGAATGTCACCGTCTTGAGGACCAAGATGGAACTCCAAAAAAATCTGGTTTTCATTGAAAAAAAACATCATTTGGCTTCGATCCATTAATATCCATTAATCCTACCCCCGTAATATTAAACACATCCAGCAATGGTCCCACTAGGTGTTTTCATCCCCCTAGTGAACCAGAGTTTCTTGTGGGGTCTTGATATGAATGGTGCGATGAATTGCAGTTGGATAGTTATAAACCATTACATGCCCACTGATATCCAACCCATAAAACTTGATGCCCTGTTTTTCATGCTGTAGCTCTGTTTTGGAAGCTTAGGCAAGGGCGACCGCGATCGTGACGAGCGCGGGAAGGCCAATCCTAGGGGCTATGATCGTGCCTTGGTGCGGTGAAGGGAGCGGGAGGACCCTCTGGTGGACTTGGAGAGTAAGTGGGCTTGGTTCACTCAGTTTGGAGTGGGACAACCCTAGGGGACTTGCAGCAGGGTTACTAACCAGTTACTAACTGGAATGAGTTTGCATCAGTTTGCATCATAGAAAAAATGTACGGTTTATGATTGTTCCAGCTATGAACTTCCATTTCTCGAGGATTTCCCCCAACTGCCATGGAAAAACCACCATTTTTCATATGGATCCATCGAACTGAGCCGGGCCAAGTGGACACCTAGCCACCTCCCGGACCATGATCCACTATGATTTCTTGGTTAGCCACCTTCAGTGACTGCTTGTTGCAGTCTATCTCCCCACTGGTGGTTGAATCATGTTGAATCCACGAAGTTGTTGATCAAATCCCCATTCTTTCCACTGAAATCAACATTTTTGCTGGCGAAATTTGGAAGTTTTGCGGGCTGTTACTGCAACTCCCGCCTAGCCTTGAAGATCGCAAGATATCGCAAGTCGTATTGTTGAGAAAATTGGTGGGATAGCTTTTGAGGCAGCTACTGCTGGCATCCCCGTTCCTTCCTTGTTGATTCACTGCCCTGCTAAAGTTCCTGAGGTTGTTTAAATTTGAGGCACATGCCCAACCCGGTGCAAGCTAATCCAGTTGGAAGAAATCTCAGTCATTGTTAGCTTGGATGACCATAAAATCCCAGCCCACTTACTTTGTTGCAAGCCTCATTCTGTTATGCTTTCTCCAGGTTTTGTTGCTGCATTACTGCATTTCATCTCATGTTCTGGGGGATCATCCCAGTTTGTCATACCCTCTGGTTATTTAACATAGCCATGGAAAATGGACCATTTATAGATGATGTTCCCATTAAAACCTTCATTTATAAGGGATTTTCCATGGCTATGTTAAATAACCAGATGGTAAATGGGATAATCCGTTATAATCCAGTTAGGGGACTTACTCGTACTAACCAGGGTTACTTATCAGACATTTTTGCCTTTAAAAGATCAAGTCAACGCAATTGCCGCAGTTAGAAGTCAAGCTTCTGCTGAGTTACAGCCAATGCATCCAGTCATATCCAGTCTTTGCTGAATTCCCAAGTCAAGACTTGCTGTTGCTCCCATCGCTTCCCTTTTGAAACCAGCAAGTCCCACACTCCAAATTGTCCCATCATTTTCCATCCAATTTCCCAACAATTCTCCATCAAAATCCCCATAAATCCCCATGAAATCCTCCCCCAGGCGAGCCCCGCCGCGACGCGGGACCCCGTGGGGGCCGTGACCGCGACTGGCCCCGCGACGACCGGCGGCCTCCACCGCCGGCGCCCCCGGCAGCGCCGCCGAGATACGGCGCGACGAAGCGGCCCTACGAGCGCACGGAGCGGGACATGGCCAGAACCTCTGGAGCCTCGGGCGGGGAAAAGTGGAGGGGATTTTTCGTGGATTTTCCATATCCATAGGATCCATGTATGCTATATAATATGGTAACATTTACCATCAATATACCCCAAATGTTAGCATATATACCATACATGGATCCTATGGGATATAGATTGTTCATTGATTTTTATGGATTTGTCATGGATTTTCATGGAAATTGGGCTATCATGGATTTTTCAGGGATTTTCATCTAAGAAATCCAAGAAATTCCAAGGCAAAAAAAATGGGACATTCATATATAGGATATTTTTGTCGGGATGATTTCTGGCGATTTTAATGGTAAACCGTGGGAAATGATAGGTAGGGCTTGATGGCCAGAACCTGCGGAGGCAGGTTCACCAAGGAAAACGATAAGAAAATGATGGGATTAATATTAGCATTTTTTAAAGGGGATCGCACAAGGGTTTTGGTCGAGGCTTGGAGGGTGGGATAGTTTGAGTGATGTGATCCCTCAAATCCCTTCACCCTAATACTAAACGTCCCCCCCAAATAATAAAACCTATAGGGGTAGTTTTTATTAATTTTTTGTTGGGTTAAGTCTCCAGGTTCACCCCATGTGGGGTTGTCCAGAAATGGATGAAACATCCATTCAAAAATGAAGAGAATGAGGATAATGAGGTCTGGAAACCTCAGGTTCTATGCTATTTCCCCCATCATGGCTCAATCTTCTGATCACCCATTGGGATGATGATGTAGTCATTGCAACCAGTGAATCCTACATCCCACTTTGATGGGCCATTGAGTTCCTTAACTCGTTAATAACTGGGTTCCATCCCCTTCAGACTGCTATAACCGGGTATAGAACATCTTACGAATAGGTTTCGCCGACTTACCTGCCAATTTTGAGAAGCCGAAAGAGTATCAGATGATCTAATTACATCGATTTATGATCAAGCAATGATTTTCCACAGCTACACCATATATATTGGCAGAGCTTTTTAGCAACATCCAAGGGCCGCACCAAGGCCCCCGTGACCGCGATGGCCGCGGGGACGTCCGCCGCGACCGCGACCGGGGCGACCGGGGCGGGCGCAACGAGGCGCCGCGCAGCTACGGCGGCGAGAGCTACTCCCGGCGCCCGGCTCCGCCGCCGCCGCAGAGGGCGCCGCCGAAGACACGTCGCGGGGCACGGTGGGTCGGTGGGTTGGGGCTTGGAGGTTCTACACTTAGCAGCAGTAAAATTTCGTAGGTGGTTGATAAGACTAGAGAATCATCATCCCACTTAGATTCTTAGATCTTAATGGTTAGTAACCCTGAGGTGATTAAGTCCCCTAAGTAGGTTATCCTATCTATAAATCGGATTATAATTATGGTGTCCACTGACTCTTACTGAGATGATCCTCCAAGTGGTCGGGATGTTGGAGGAGGATCAGACCAAAGTTGGTCGGGCTTGGCGCAATGAAACCGTATGGCCGTAGGGGATTGGAGTCAGCAGAGTATGGATTCAGCATGATTCGGCCCAGTTGGGAAGAATATAGTGAAAAACAGGTGAGATTTGAGCAACAGAAATTGGAACTGCGCCATTTCAATAAGCCTAGGAACCTATCACCACTGGGATACTCCTCTCAGGTTGGGGGTGTAGTGATCGGAGATGTTGCAGGAAGCAGGCGATTCAACCCCGCACAGGTTGGTGATCCACCCAAGGGTTCAAGCACCAAATAGCACAAACCACCAATCAGGGCAAATCTGGGCCATCTATTGCTGGGTGGTCACCCATGAAATCAGCGCATCTGAGCGACAATCACACTTTCATGATGCGCTGCTGATTTCCAGTAATAGTAATAATATATAATAGGTATATTATGGATTATAGTGGTATATATATATAATCTTCAGTACCATGACGGACAATCATTTCTTGTCGATTGTGTCAGGTTCCAGGATATGATGAAGCAAGTTTCACAATAATTTCGTAATAAGTTCTTCATGTTTCTGTTGTGATTGGTCAGCCTAGCGTGATTCCTACTTTTGTTCTAATGATTGTTGCCGCAGTTGCCATTCTTGATGGATTTTCTGTTTTTTTTCAAATATGATTGTGTGTTGATTACAATGTCAATAAATATAGTATGTATAGTAAGAAATTCAAGAATAAACATACTAATCACAAATATATCACACATATACACAGATCATCACATATCATAAAACTAATAACTAATATATTTGGTAATCAGACATTTTTGACATATAGATGATATAGAGATTCCAGTCTCAGCACAGGGAGTTTTCACCTAAGGCTATGACAGTGGCTACGCTGGTGGTGGCTACAAGGGAGGTCAAAGGGGTCCACCCCGATGAGCGCCGGACGACGGACGGGACGTCGGTTTCACCACGGCAAGCGAACCGGGATGGGGTTGAAGCGGCATGGCTCGGCCCGGCAGAGAGTGACATAAAAAATTACGGTAAATCACATGTGATTTCCAGTAGATTCCAGTATTTCATGGGATTTGACTCGTATTTTAATGTGATTTGTGATCTATTTGGTGATTGTTCATGGGTGTTTGATGGATTTTAGAGTGATTTAATGGGCTTGATGGCACTAGGATGGTGATTTAATGGGATTATCATGAACATATCATGATTATATCATGATTCATACTGGTATATACTGGTTAATAACCCTTCAGGAAACGGTCAGTCAGTTTGCTGAGGAAAAACACCACATTTTTAGGAGCTAAATCATCGAACTGGGATGAACTGGGTACAATGCCTGTTGCGCTGCGTTTCTTCATGGAGTTCACGCAAGGATGATTAAGGTGTAGGATCATGCCCCCAAATAAAATCCAGGAGATCTCAAGGATACAAGACTTACATATCATGGGCTGGAAAACAAGCAATGCGGCCCCTCAAAACCGCCACAAGCAATGCGGCCTTGAAACCGCACGGTGAAAAGGGGGCTGTGTGGGAACTGGAGGTTCGGTTAGATCGAACCAGATCCGGGAAGCCTTCAATGATGAAATGGTGTGCATTCCTCTGAAAATTGCTTTTCAGGCGGTTTCTTCTTCAGTAATCAAACGTGTCAATGGCAAACTCCCCATTTATAGATGATTTCTCCGTTAAAAACTTCCATGTATGGGTGATTTTCTCCAATGTTTATTGCTGGAGGGTTTTTGAATTCTATACAAACTATTATAAACTGCTGTTTATCTCCCCAAGATTGATCTTCATCAGGCACCTCAGACCACGAGACGGCCCACTCAATTCTTCGTGACACTTGACAACACTTCACAACATACGTTCCCCATTCAGATATGAATTGTTATTTCACCATGTGTGCAATGTTCATGGGGTCAAAAAAATGCACCTTGGCTCATGGTGATGTTGTCTGGTTCAGACCACACAACTGTCCAGTGGTTCATGAACAAGTGACATCGAGTGACATTTGATACAAATCACCCTCTCATAAACCAACATAACTATTGAACATCTCAATTTTAAATAATTTTAATAGGTAAATCTTCAATATCTTCAATGAGCCAAGCCATTTTCAATATTTTCAATAGCTATGTTAGTTTATTAGCTATGCATCCAGACACATGCAGATTCCCGGCTTTGGGATGGATTAGCGATGATCACCTGCCTAGGTGGCGCCGCACTAGCCGCTAAGTTTCAGGAACCATCCAAGTCTGAGCTTCGACGGAAATCTACATGACCCCCAAATGGATTTTCTTCGGGATTTCCCAGTTCAATGACCACATGGTTTCAGAATTGCTTCATGGGCGATCTTTTTTTGGAAAAAATCACGGCGAGGTTCAAACAGTAGAAACCACGGCTTACCATGTATCTACTAGAAAATTAGAAAGCCGAAATCAAACGAAGTAATCCCCAATATTGGTGGTTATTGGTGGTTATCTCATCATGTTCATTGGTCTAAACCCTAAACTGTTTAAACCTAAACTGTTTAAACCTAAACTGTTTAAATGCCATCATTAGTCAATTGTCAATCTGGTCAAGTTTCCTACCCTCAATCCACCATATATTTTCCATATCCACCACATATTCACCACTTAAGCTACATACCTAGACACTCGAGGTACCCAAAAAAATCATAAAACGCACTTAAAGATTATGCGATAAAACATGGTAAACCACCATAAACCACAGATTATTATACAGATTATACAATCATAATCATTGATATGAATTACTATGAATTACTGCATAAACTATTGATTCTTATAGTAGTAGATATACATATATACATACATGGTAAAAGTACTCAGATTGTCACGAAACGAACTCCGAGGTGCCAGTCCAGGGCGTTCCCGCGTTGCCCGGCTTGCGGGTCAGGGTCTCAGCTACATGAAGTAGTGCTCATCTATTGACCTATGGAATCCTCTGGATCATTTTGGTAGATGATTACTCTTAGTATCTATGAATATGAGTAATGACGACTATAGGAATATTAGGTTTCAGACATTATATTGATGTCGATGGATTCTTTTTGAGGTTTCAGTCACATTAAATTGCAGTAGAACAGGATCACCTAAACCATGGGCCCCAAAAACCATGGCTTAAAGGGAAGGGGATATATGGCTGAACACAAACAGTTAGGGACCACAGGATGAGGCACGCGGTAGTGTCCTCACAAGGATTTTATCAAATCATAGATACCCTCTGGTAATTTAACATAGCTATTGAAACTGGCCATTTATAGTGGATTTTCGCATTAAAAATGGTGATTTTCCATAGTTACGTTGGTTTACCAGAGGGTAATTACTGTACAGTCAGGGGAATCATCCCCAAAATCGCTACAGCGTCTAGCTGTTAAATCCCATGCAGAAGCCATATTGAAAATTGAAAGAGATTTTGAACATTCCGGGGGTGGACACGGTCGCTACATGTCGCTACCGTTGATCAAGCGCGACGTCAGACTGAGCTCACCATGGGCCCAAGTGCTGGCCTCACCATGGGCCCAACTTTGGTAGACGATCTCCATTCCCAAGCCCCAGATCATCCATAATGTATTGATATTGGATTGGTGAGCGAACAAAGCTATGATATATATATATATGAATGGCATGGGATGCAACAATCCCAACCCGATTCCCCAACCTCACCCATCCCAATCCCATATGAGATTGCTTTTATGTTTGTTTAAAGCATGTTAAAGCCAATCTCGAACCCAGCTAGCCACAAAATGACCCTAGATGACCCTAGGTATCATGAGAATCCATTTGTTAACCAATTTATCAAACATAGATATTTCCATGTCTGCCCATTCAAACACAACACACCCAGGTGTCGACGACCGCTCCGCGCTTCGGCAAATTCCAGCAGACCTTTGCCTCGAACCGAAACAGCGAGGGCGCCAAGGGCGCCAAGGATGCCAAGGGGGCTAAGGGCGCCAAGGGCGCTGGGCGCGGCAACAAAGTGCGCCAGGAGCCAAGGGGGAGCCGGGGGGGAATTTGGGGAGATAAAGTTGAACAAAAATTGCAAGAAGGAGATGATGATGATGATGATGATGATGATGATGGTGACGATGACGACGATGATGATGATTATGATGACGATGATGACGATGATGGCGATGATGATGGCGATGGTGGTGATGATGATGATGATGATGGCGATTATGATGGCGATGGTGGTGATGATGACGACGATGATGGCGATGATGCTGACGGTGATGACGACGATGATGATGATGATGATGACGACGATGACGATGACGATGAGGATGACGCTGATGACGATGACGATGAGGATGACGCTGATGATGATGGCGATGATGATGGCGATGGTGGTGATGATGACGATGATTGTGATGATGATGATGATGATGATGGCGATGGTGATGATGATGATGACGATGATGGTGATGATGATGGTGATGATGATGATGACGATGATGGTGATGATGATGGTGATGATGATGATGATGGTGATGATGATGATGATGATTACGATGATGACGATGACGATGATGATGATGATGATGATGAAGGCGATGATGATGATGACGATGATGATGATGATGAGGAGGAGGAGGATGACAATGATGATGACAACGATGATGATGATGACGACGGCGACGATGATGACGACGACGATGATGATGATGTTGACAATGATGACGATGACAACGACGATGACGTTGACAACGATGGTCATGCTGATGACGATGATGATAATGATGATGATGATGACAATGATGATGACAACGATGATGGTGGTGATGATGATGGTGAGGACGACGATGATAATGGCGATGACGACCATGATGATGACGAGGATGATGGTGATGATGATGATGATGATGATGATGTTGACGACAATGGTGATGATGACGATGATGATGACGATGATGGCGATGATGATGGCGATGGTGGTGGTGATGATGACAATGATGCTGACGATGATGACGGCGATGATGATGATGATGACGACGATGACGATGACGATGAGGATGACGCTGATGATGATGGCGATGATGATGGCGATGGTGGTGATGATGATGACGATGATTGTGATGATGATGATGATGATGATGGTGGTGATGATGATGATGATGGCGATGGTGATGACGATGATGGCGATGATGATGACGATGGTGGTGGTGATGATGACGATGATGACGATGATGGTGGTCATGATGATGATGATGATGATGGTTGTTGATGATGATGACGCCGACGGCGATGATGATGGTCGATGATGATGGTGATGATGATGATGATGATAAGGGCGATGATGATGAGGATGAGGGTGAGGATGATGCTGATGATGCTGCTGCTGCTGATGATGATGATAAGGGCGATGATGATGAGGATGAGGGTGAGGATGATGATGCTGATGATGATGATGATGATAATGATAAGGGCGATGATGATGAGAATGAGGCTGAGGATGAGGATGATGCTGATGATGATGATGATGGTGGCAGTGATCTTCCCACTTTCTGCCAAGTAGCTTTTTTTGGCCCGCCAACTCGCCTGAATTTGGGAGGATGCCACAGTGAAAGCCAAGACGAAGACGTCCCAGTCTGAGACCCAGGTGCTGCGGGTGCTGCAGACTAATGTCCTTGGAGTTGAAAGCCAATTCTGGAGGGTGAGGTTGTGATACCCTAGTGATACCCCAGTGTATGGCAATTGTAATGAGAATATTGGATTTTGATGGGTTTTTGGGGTGCCCAATTCATCCCAATTCCCAGACAAACGCTTTGACAGCGGAAATAAGCAACCCAAACATGAATTGAAGTTTTGCCAAAAAAACAGGGGGAAGGAGAAATACAAACCTCATTTGCAAATGATGGATTTTTCGTTAGCACGTGAACTTCTGACGTGGCAGCTGCAGCCGTCATAACAAATCGGAAAACATCATGTTGACTATTACTGGATTTTTTCAAAAAAACTCAGAGCTTTGAACTCATTTTTCTCAGAGAAAAAATAAAACTCCTAAAAGGATTAACAGGGTGATGCGGCTGTACATTATTGTTTTCATGTCCTTTTGTGTCAGCACTGAGCTTCAGTCCAGTGTCAAACAAGCAACAAAAGAGATGCCCGCATACAGAAACAAAAGCACTTAGGGTTCAACAACAGCGCATACTGACCAATACCGTCCAAAGAAGATGTTGTAGCAATGCGATATGCGAGAGACTGTACAAACTTTGGCAAAATTCGCACAAGTCTGCGAGCAACGGCGGCTGTTTCTAGCAGATGATCAGTTTTGATGTGAGGCCAGCTGGCGCCTTTGGTTCCTTGAGCGCATTCCTGGGAGTATCAAAGAGTAGTGTCAAGAACAGTATCAAGTGCACCAACTTCAAATGGTTCCGGGAACGAACACGCAAAGACAGCTCAGGGACTTTCAGGCGCAAAGATTGACAACAACGACAACACCCTGCTGAACAAGAAAGTGGCATTTCGAATGTTGAAGCAGCTGGGTTATCAAGTTCGGAGAGAGAACGAAGTCAGCTTTGTTGAGGTAAGCCTTGCCAAACAGCCTCTTTTGTTCAAAATGTTGGGTTGAACTGGGCCACGGGCCGTGCAGACACAACGGAGATTTGGTAGTGCGAGTGAAGGAGCAGTGGCCCAGAAAGCTTGAGGAGGTGGTAGCCGCATTGTTTGCACCTCGAATACCAAAAGAAAAAGAAGACAAAGGCTATCCAAGCATCGGCAAAATATGCCAGACTCGTCGCTTGAGGCCTGAGGATGAGGAGAAGTTGGTGAAACGACTCTACGTTTGCAAGGACTGCAAGGACTGCAAGGATTCAAAGGATCCAAACCTGCAACCCAAAGATTCCAAAGAGAACTCGAATAGCACAAGACCACGAAGAAGTGCTGCAGAACAACGTGCCTATTTGGATCGATTCTTGAAACCCAAGGAGTCGGAGAATTCCGAGATCGGCGAGTTCATGGAGATTGGAGGCACTGGAAGTGGAGCAAAAGAGGAACGAGTTGAACGCATTGAACGCGTTGAACGCTTGGTGGATTCTCCGCTGGTTCAGAGCAGATTGAGAGTGAAAGGAAAGACTTGAGAGACAGAGATGACAGAGGCCCACGGAGAATGTCGTTGAGGGCTGTGGAGCAGCTGGTTGAGGACAGCACGGATACCGTGCTGGACACCATTCAAGCTTAGGAATGCTTTGGGCTTCGCACCGCAACAGGTGCAGCCGATGGAGTTTCCACTTGCTCCAGTAGGGATCGGAGTCTCGTGAGTTTCGGTGCATGTGGTGCCTGTGGTGCCTGTGGTGCTCGTCAACCAGGCCGACTTCAGAGCTCGGAGAAGTTTTAGGACGAGAGCACGGGCGAGTGGCCAAGGCGTTCTGCCACGGAGCAGCGCGAGAGATTGGAGGAGAGAAAGAACAGAAAGAACAGAAAGGAGAACAGATTGGCAAAGAGATTGGCAAAAGCAGAGAAATCTGCCAGAACCGATACCCGCGCTCATCGAGAGAGGCTTGCGTCCGACTGTCCCAGCCACGAAAGCCCAAAACTAAGGACACCAACGACTTCAAGGACTCCAAGGATAACAGAAACAGCGATGCGGGTATCAAGCAGGTACCCTGGGACGCCCAGGACATAGCTGACATAGCTGGAGTTGGCAACGACTTTGGTGACTTCGGTGACTTCGGTGATGACTTGGACCTCTTGGACCCGGCCTTTGATGACGTCACACTCTCTGCCAGTCTGCCCCAAGAGCATTTCCAAAGTTCAATGTGCCAGAAGAGCTTGCAAGCCATGCAAGCCATGCAAGCCATGCAAGCC
>Ga0126342_10000708_pt1 | contig 39857 bp, 28 predicted proteins | sample Cyp1metagenome_FD_92528 | JGI IMG/M metagenome (GOLD analysis project Ga0126342, IMG submission 92528) | Coral microbial communities from Lord Howe Island, Old Settlement Bay, Australia - Cyphastrea 1 metagenome | ecosystem: Host-associated > Invertebrates > Cnidaria > Coral ...
TATATATATAATGGGACTCGAATAGCGACTTTAGTGGCAACTTGAATGGGACTTCAATGGCGACTTGAATGGGATGTAACCATGAACAATGGTGGTATGTCATCGGGATATCCTGGGAATATGTCACATATGAAACGGGATTGTTCACCCTGTGTATCACTTGAGGGTGCAGGCCAGAAGTTGGGATATATCATCCATAGCTATGGTGAACTGTGTCCACTTGGTGAACTATGGAACTGCACTTCCAGATGGGATAAACCCACTGCAGTTACGGTTTCCAAGCCATTCTAATCTAAAACTACATGCACATATGGCTGGTTGGTGGTTCCAACCCCTCTGAAAAATATGAAAGTCAGTTGGGATGATGAACCTCCCAATTAAAAAATAAAATTCATGTTCCAAACCACCAACCAGATAGGATACTTCGCAACGGGTTCCTGAAATCTTTGTCTTTCTGCAGGACCCAGAAATTGCGGGTAGCAGAAAGAAAACCTTCGAGGATGCCTCAACTTGGTTCAGATGGGCATGGCCAATCTGCCAGATACCCAGCAAAAAATGACACATTCTTAGCTGGTGAACGTAGATAATCCCATTCCAAAAGACTATTCAGGATTAGTTTCTAGCCATCCAGTCGATTGACCTAGGAATCCTATGGAATTGTCATCCAAGCGCTTTAGAGGGGATACAAAAGCCAACATCGATCGAGGAAAATGACCAAAGGTAAGCCACGAAACCAAGGTTCCGAACCCAAGGTTTCGACATGGAAAACCACATGGGTCAAAACACTGCTTCGTGAACGTATGTGAGTCCCAAACATATTCGTTGTTTATGGATCTTCATCCCCAAAAAAAATTTGGCACTTCACACCTACTGTAGATCGATCCCGGAATGTACTTGGTGGTTCATCCCACTTAACAAGTAGCTTGTAAGGCTAGCTATACATGGGCTAAGTAGGGACAGTTACCCTCTGGTAAACTAACATAACTATGGAAAATCTCCGTTTTCAATGGGTGAATCCACTATAAACGTGCAATTTTCAATAGCAAACTGTTAAGTTACCAGAGGGTAATCCACTTATAACTGTGGTTACATTGTAACCCACTTACCATTCCTGGGATGAAGCACCACCCAAGAAACCACTGAAGATGGCCCCGGAACTCCGGACCCAACCGCGACCGCGACCTGGCAGAAGGGCACAACCACGACCTCAGTGTGAAGATGTTCCAAGCTCATCCAACTTGCGTGAGAAATATAATGGGTGTACATATGTGTAATAATAATATATATATACCCTCTGGTTATGACTAACAGTTTGCCATGGTATAGATGGTCCATAGAAATAGATGGTTTACCGGTTTACCTATAAAAACAAATGGTGATTTTCCATGGCTATGTTAAATAAGCAGAGGGTATATATATATATTAGCTAATATACATATAATCTTAGAGTAGAATATGGGATGTTCAACAGTATTCCAATTTTGGTGAGGATTTCTTGAAATATCCTGTCTACTCCAGGATGACTGTATACATACATATATTCTGGGTAAATTATAATATTTCACTAACCTGAAATAAGGCCATTTGGGAAAGATTTCCCTTACTGACCATGATTCCAGTGAGGTCGCAGTGAGGTCGTTATAATTTACCCAGATAATATGTTATACACTATTATTATGTTTATGACATGTTGATCCAGTGGAATCTCAGCAACCTTGATTGTTGTAGAAAATAGGATGCTGCCAATTATTCAATTGGCAGTCTGCACCAGAGTTTGTGGACAGTAAGCCATGTTTTTTTGACATCCCAAGCCGACGTATTTCTGAGTGTGAGGCTAGTTTCTGGTTGTACATCTTGGGGAAAAGACTGGCTGTCCCAAAATCAACTCACCCATGTTTTCTCATGGAAATCACAGCCAAATCTCGCTGTGAGTCAACAAGCCTGCCCTCACCTCAAGTCTCAAGGTTCTTATATCAAAAAATCATTCTGAAATTCACCTGAAATCCTCAGATTGTCATCCGAAATTCAAGGATGTTCTGTCAAATCCATAGATTTTCCAGCAAAAAAATCTCTGAAGATCTTCAGCCTCAAAATCTAGAAAAAAAATATCACATACGAATTGTCACTTCAAAACTCCTTGGATCTTCACCTCAACTCTTTGGATTTTCATGGATTTCTAGGTCCATCCCAGGCTAAAAACAAATGGAACCCCCACCTGCAGTTCCTCCGTGTCGGCTGGAAGGGTGGAGATCACCTGGCCGCGAAAGATCTTTACTTTGAAAAATCTGGGCCCCAAAAAACCTATATTCGTTGGTTTATAACCCCAACTATAGTTCGATCCAACTACCTAGTTCTCCCTAGTTATTGAAGTTATAAAGTTATAAAGATGTATAAACCAACTTAGCTATCAAATGGGGGCCCCACGTTGTAGAGACCCAACGATTTTTAACACATTTTAAATGTGGAAAACCTATGGTTCCCAAGTGTTCCCAAGGGAGATATGATCTACAAATTGTGGATGTTCCACATCTATGTTAGTTTACCCGGTAAGGGTATCTTAGATAGGATAACTTGTATAGATAAATTATAAAATATTCCAAGAGTAGAGTATAGCAATGCCCATAAGAATCGAATTATCACCATCTTTCATCATACGTATGTGTATTGGAATGACTCCCCCATCGAAACGGAACAAGGATGATGAAAGCATTAAACAAGCTAAGCCATCCAAGACCTATGCCGGCGAATTGTGGTTCATGTGGTTACCCGGTTCACAAGGGTTGGTCGATACCCATCTACCCAGCGTTTTTTGGTTATCATGGCTGCGAGCAGTTCCCCCAATCGCCAAATATATGGAGTTTTCTGTTGCTCATTCAGCATCCCAAAAAAAACTTGCCGTTTCCAACAAGGAAAATTCAGCAAAAATCCACCGAACATCATCATCCACCGCCAAGTTTTTCCGGAGCCCAACTCCCCACCGTGGCCCACCTCGTTCTGGTGGTTCAGTAGCCGTTGTCGGAAGATGGAAGCCCCAAGCCTTGCTGCAGCGCGGCAGTTAAGACACCTGGGCCATCTCAGTTTTGAGATGGAGAATGATACTGTGGATGGCAGAAATCCCCACCTGGGATGGTAGAAAGCCTGGAAGTAATGGGATTTTTACCACCTATGAACTGGTGCAGGATTTCGCAACCACATAATAATCCCATCACCCTGATATTAAACGCCCCATGAATTGTCCCAATTATGTAGAAATTCCCTACATCCATCATGGTTTCTAAGGGGGTGTTTAATATTAGGGGGAAGGGATTACCAAAACCAAAAACAAATGTATATGTATATATATATATTACACATGTATGTATGTATCTATATGATATGTATGTATATATATACATATGATATGTGTTTTGAGTTTTGAGATGGAGAGTAAGAAATGTCGTCCTGGAGTAGATAGAATATTGATACTCCACAAAATCCTCACAAAAATGGAAATTGTACGCAAATCTAGATATTCTATCTACTTCAGGATGATTGTATATACTTTTAAAAGTCTTGAATAATCTTAAATACTTGAAACATCACCAATAAAATATGCATAAGTGTGTTAAGACACCTGGTCTAGACATTCATAAAATCATCATGTCAGAAACATTCAGCATGAAGATTTCCGGCTTGGTTTGATGGTTTCGGCTTCACCACGGGTCATTGGTTGCTTGAATGAACAGTGGAAATCAAATGTAGTTTTTTTACCATGGCCAATCTTCGACAATATTATTGGTGTATATCTCTAATGATTATGGCTTATGATACCTATCAACTATATACTAATATACTATAGTATTCATGGGGTTTAATCACATACTAATCATCAAACATTCCCAGAATCATCCCATTAATGATAGTCATCGTCAATAGTAATCGTAATCATAACCATTAAGAACCATTCATAACAATAATCACATGTAATATCACGACGAATCAGCCAGATAGTCTGCAAAAATGACAAATTCTTAGCTGGTGAACGTAGATAATCCCATACCAAAAGACTAAAGGATTAGTTTCTACCATCCAAGATTGACCTTGAAATGTAGTTTTTACATGGCAGATTTCAGTATGAACAATCTCTTAAACATCCTTTTGGAACTCTGGTTTGGTATTGGTCCTATTCATGTGGGGGGACAATATGGGATGGTATTTAATTAGAGGGATTGGATTGAGAAACCAATTTCAGAGTAAGACTTCACAATTTCGATCCCGTACTAGGTTTACACCCCAGAAATCTGGAGAACATACAAAAACTCGGATAAAACCATGGTATCATAGTCACGAGACGCGCCCATCCTGGGACGATCCGCCAGGTTCCCTCAGCTCCTGGGTTCCCCTCACTTTGGCTCCAGCAGTTCTTTGAGTCGTGCGATGGGTATCTCGCCCAACTCCTGGAAATTCTTGGAGCAAACATCGTGACATCCTGGAAGCAGTCCCATATGCTCCATGTATGGTATATTTACCTACATTTGCCCTAATAATCACCCAAATGTAGGTAAATATACCATACATGGAGCATATGGGAGTGAATGATCTTTTGTATCCAAACAATTCCAAACATACATGATTAATCATGATTAATCAGTGTTACATATACATCTGGTTGGTGGTTTCAACCCCTCTGAAAAATATGAGTTCGTCAGTTGGGGTTATTCTTCCCAATCTATGGGAAACATAAAATTCATCTTCGAAACCACCAACCAGACATATTACGTGCCACGAAGACTCTGGTGGTCTTGGTCTATTGAGTGTATAAATAGATCCACCCAGTGCAGCCGAGGCTAGTGTCCTGTTGGGAAATCTCAAGCAGGACGTTTCCAGAGAGCGCATGGCGCACGCGCAGCATGGGCAAACATCAACTGTAGATGTCCAAAAAGCATCAAAAAGCACTTGAAGTTTCCGTGACTTTGATGTACTTTTCTCACTCCTCATGTTTACTTTGGCTAGATCGCAGAGGGGTTCAAGTCCGAAAGCCCAGGATCAGGAAGCCAAGCCTGGTCTTGTTTGGAGCTACAGAGTTTCTGCTAGGGATCTTCTGTCTTGGCCTCTAGAGACCTCGGGACGAGTTGAGATGAAGAATCCATGGGGCAGCTGCTTCATGTCTGTCACACCATAGGCTCCAACTCCAATTCAGGTTGCAAGCCGAAACGGGATGCGCATGACGGGCACGGCGCAGCTGACACAATGATACCAACAAGGCTTTAGCTACTGAACATGGACGTCCTACATCTGGATTTTTTGGAGTGGTGAAATGATACCAACACAGGTACGTCGGCCACCGTGGGTTTAATACTACAATCCATCATATTTGCAGTTGCTCATAGTTCGTGAAATATCTGAAATCAATGGCCGAGTTCCATCGAGTTCCAAGTTCCAAGTTCCAAGTTCCAGAACTTCTCATGAAAGTTTGGGACTATCCTCCTGTCATAAAGTACCAAAAAAATCATACTGTTGTTCCATGGGTCCCCATTGGGGATGATCCCTGACTCAGTTGATCAAGATCCGTGAGGGAAAAAACCCTGGGGTCCCTGGGGACCCAGTACTTGTGAATAAGTCCCGGAAAAAAATTGCTCTCAATTGCTCGCGATGTTCTCGGCTTCGCAGATCACGAAAAGTTGTGGAACGTGTCTGTTTCACTAGTGATGCACCCATCCTTTCTGGAACGTACCCAGTGTTCTTACTTGGAGGATCATCCCACTGTGCTCGTGGTTGTGGTTAGTAACGGTTAGTAACTCTGGTTAGTCCCCCGATTCCTAGGGTTATCTCATATACATCCCACTTAGTAAGTTGTTAGTAACTCTCTGGTTAGTAACTCCTGGATTCCTAGGGTTACCCTCTAATAAACTAGCATAACTATGGAAAATCAGCCTTTTATAGCTGGGCAAATCAACTATAAATGGCCATTTTCAATAGCTATGTAAACGTTTACCAGAGGGTATGTCATATGTAACTAGCTTCGAACCCAGCTAACCAGTTATGATCATGATCCTCTCAGGCGGATGAGCCCATCGTTGTTGGAGATGCAAGCGGAGCAACCCAACTAGGAACAGTTGCTTGAGCCCAACTAAGTCAGTAAACAGTTCCTCCAAGATTCTGGGAAAAAAAGAAATAGTATAGTTGTATGTTTGTAAAGTTTATTTCTATTGGTTTATCCATCTAGTTATATCCTTATAGTAAGCTGTATCCAATTACATATTAAATAAGCTTTTTTTGGTTGTATCGTTGTATCCCAATAAGATGCTTGGTTTAATCCCAGATCAATCCCCGACCCCCCTTGCTGCGCCTTCCAAGGAGACACTCTTCACAGGCGTGTGGGTTTGCTCCGACAGGTCCCACACCTGAAAAATCTTAGCGCTGAGGGCAGGAGCTGGGAACATCTGGATCTGCAACAAAACTTGGATCGGAGGATAAAATCATAACATTGAACAACAAGTTTGTAATATCATGTAATATCTGGGTTTGTCCGAAAATGGGGTACTGATGATTTTTACGGATTTAGGGATACCCCCTCTTCCCCTGTGGGGTGGGGGCGGTTGCTTTTGGCTTGATTTTGGTGATTTAGGCCCCCCCCAAAGTTCAGAATGCCTCACTTGGATTTTTGATAACAAACAAACATAAGGGCTCAGTCCCCAAGGAATTAAAAAACAGGACAGGTGCATGACCCCACAAGATGTTGTCAACCATCAGCCACAGTTTCACCAGTGACCTCCTTAGCCAATCTATGGAAGCTGGCGATGCATTCCGTGGATCATCAGCGACCGCCCCGGTGCGTATTGACTCAAAAACCTTCCGAATTTGCTTCATGCATCCTGAAAGGGCCAAGTATCTAATTGGATACTTCTCAAGAACTTTGTGAGGTCTTGACAGACTAGCCTATCTTCAAACAAACCCATTTTGGCTGTCTAAAAAGTCATTCTAAACTTTGATGAACTAATTAGATCTAATTGGCTCTACAATGTGGGGCCCCTGTTCGATAGCTAAGTTGGTAAACATAACTACAATAACTATGGGGTTTATGGTACTTATGACGAACTAGTTACATGGGGTTATAAACCAACTTATAACGTTTGGGGGCCCCACATTATAGACCAACTTATATCTAGATGATCTAATTGGCTATATAGTATTGGAACTATACAATTAGTTATCAGCTACAGGATGGGGCCCCCAGTTATAAGTTGGTTTATAAACCATTATAATCCCCATGAATACTAGTTCGTTATATCATATATCTACCATAAACCAAAGAATTCAGCCACTTATTTCAACCAACTGAACGCTATCGACTGGGGGCCTCATCCTGTATAGTCAGTATTGGATCACTTCCCATTTTCTACACCGAATCTAGGGCTGAATTTGGAGGTCTCCAGAGCTCTGAGATGATGAGAAGATGAGGTCTCCACGGTGGGATGGCCACCGGTATAGCTATGGAAAATCCTCCTTTTTAATGGGTAGCCTCCGGTAAATGAACAGTTCGACCCTGGCAGTTCTCGAGCTTGGAAGACGGGTTTCCACTCAAAATTGATTATTTTCGGGGTCGAACTGTTAATTTACCGCAGGGTAAATGGGTCACCCTAGTTCACCAAGATATCTGCGTCAACCTAGCTATCCTTTTGGGACCTCACCTTGTACGTGTCCAGTAAATCAACAGTTTGACCCTTTGACCCTGACAGTCTGAGAAATTTGAGTGGGGAGTCATCTTCCAACCTCAGGATACATCAGGATCTCTTCTGGCTTGAAACGGCTCAAAAACAATAAAAAACCAGTGGATCAGGATCTCCTCTGGTTTGACACGGCTCAAAAACAATAAAAAAACCCGTGGAAATGCCCATCTTCAATATCTTCAATAGGAACATCACCTGTCAACATCAGCAAAATCCCTCCGGTGTCAGACGTAACAATGGAACACCATTTTGTTGGATGATTTCCCATGAAAATCAGAGGCGATGTTTCCAGATTGGACCAGTGCACCGGTCGATATGGTTGGGCAGTCCAACTCATCTGGGATCTCCCGAGAAGTGGTTTTGTAGTAGACATTCCCAGGTCAGGTAACCCCAAAAAAGATAGAGAAGGGTCATTAAATTGGTAATTGATTAGTATATATTAGTATTAATTAATCACTTATGTATAGTGATTAATTAATACTAATCAATGACCCTCTGGTTATTTAACAGTTTGCCATGGAAAATCACCATGCTATTAATAGGTAAACCAATGTAAACCATCTATAAATGGAGCATGGCTTCCATGGCAAACTGTTAGTCATAACCAGAGGGTAAGTCGGATTTTACTCTTCCATCTTCTTGGGACCATCAACTCCTGGCCATCTGGCCACGAAGCCTGGCAAGTTGGGAAGCAGATATCAAGTTATCGAAGCTCGATGAAAACATCCCCACATTCCCACAGCAAAGATATGGAGCTTTCCTAAGTCATAGGGGTACCCCTACTTGGTGGCTCATCCCACGAATCGTAAGTGGGTTATAACCCCTGTTATAAATGGGATTTTTGTAGGGTTAATCCACTTATAATTGGGGTTATAACTCACTTACGAGCCGTGGGATGAGCCACCAAGTAGTAAGTATCTATGTTTTGTTCCATTGTATCTTCGGGTTTTCCAGGAAATAAACCATCCAACTATTGGGGTATCCCCATTTTAGGAAACCCCCATGTCTCATATTTACACGTGATCACGTAGGGTTTTAATTCGACATGTGAGAGAGAGGAGATGTGAAGAATTTGCGGCTAAATTTTGACAAAAGCGTATGAATTATATATTACAAATGATATCTACATCAAATCGTATACGTACACTACATGAATTCATGTGATATGTGTGTATGGCCATCCCATTATCATTAGAGATTCCAAACATCCTGGGGCATATTTAACCCCTGCGAAAATGAATTATAATTTACCCAGATATATACAAGGTGGTGCCCCCCCCAGTTATAAATTGGTTGTAAGCCCATTAAGTATGTAGTTCGATATATCACAACAAAAACCATAGTTATTGGAGTTATTTGCACCAACTTAGCTATCGAACGGGGGCACCACCTTGTATATATATATATATATTTGTATATCGTTTCTTTCCCATTCCCCATTCTTTCTCGTTCCAACGAACGTCACCATGGCAAATCCATATGGGTCGTCCGTTTTGGGTTGCCGGGCATCTAAGACATCGCCACATTTCACGAAGAAGACACACGGCCTGGACGATAAAAAATCCATCAATTCGCAACAAATTTAAGGATAATATCGATGTGTTGGACACTATATATACATATATACCATAGACATTGATACGTATTGTATCTGAATGGATCTATATGGATCTATTAGATACATATGTATATATACATATATCTGGGTAAATTATCATACTTCACTAACCTGAATAGTTGGGCCATTTGGGGATGATTTCCCTAAAATAAACCATGATTCAGGGTTCGGTCGAACAGTGAGGTCGTTATAATTTACCTAGATATATGTATAGATATATGCAGTATAGGATGGGTTCACAAGACATATTGGATGGTTAGACCATGTAAGATTCAAATAGCCCGCCAGCTTTTTGTGGCGAAGAAATCGCCATCAGGGCGGTTTACAGGCGGACATCGCATCGAACAAAACGGGTGATCGTCACATCTATAACAAATAATAATCCATATAGAACAATAATCCATAAGTAACAATAATGGTGGTAAAAAGCATGGTAATAATAATATGTAATCTATGTCTATATGTAATAATATGTAATAATAATGGTAATATTGTTCTTGGAGATTAGATGGCAATAATCATGTTATGGAACATTACTATAATAATATAGCAATTAGTGGTAATCCATGTAGAGATAATGGTTAGATAGTAACATTCATTATTATAGAACAATAATCTATATGGAATCTGGTTGGTGGTTTTATACAACCATCTTGAAAAATATGAAAGTCAATGGGAAGGATGACATCCCATATATGAAATGGAAAATCAATCTATTTTGTAATAATAATGGTAATAATGGTACGAGTAATAATATGTAATAATAATGGTAATAATAATGGTAATAAATAATAATATGAAATGGTAATAGATATGGTAATAATAATGGTAATAATAATCTAATCCATATGGAATGGTAATAGATTGTTAGAAATTGTTAGTGGATAATAACAAGAGTGGATGGTTATTTCTGGACATAGTGTATCCATACTTCCATAAAGTCAATAAAGTGGATTGAATAGTTGATCATACTCTATGGAAGGGAGAAAGATGATTGAATGGATTACATCATACATTAGATTGTATGGATTACCAATCAAATGATTATGATTCATGATTGATTATCAATTATAATTTTTGGAAATCATCAATCATAATCTTTCTGTTAATTGATGGTAATTGATCATGACAACCACGGTTTTTCAGATGTGTTTTTGGTATCAACAAAGGGCTTCTCCATCAGCTTCTCGTTACAGGATTGCCATGTGTGATCAACCCCTCGAACCAGGATACCACGGATACCGAACGAGGTTGATTTGCACTGCAGCTTCGTTACCCTCTGGTAAACGTTTACATAGCTATTGAAGCCATGGCCCCGTCAAAATAGTTGATTTACCTATTGAAGATAGTGGTTTGGAATAGTTATGTTAGTTTCCATAGTTACCCTCTGGTAAACAGGCACATAGCTATGGAAAATTACCATGCTATTAATGGGAAAACTCACTATTTCTATGGGCCATGGCTTCAATAGCCATTGGATTCTCCGATTTGCAACTTGGATATTTTTTCACAAGCATACACACTCGACGAATCTGGCTACCCTCGAATTTAACATTCCTTCTGGTAAACGTTGACATAGCTATGGAAGCCATGGCCCATGAAAAACCCATTTGTAGATTTTTTACCTCTTAAAAATGGTGATTTTCCGGTTCGCGAACTGTTAAATTACAAGAGGGCAGCAATGGAAAATCATTCTACTTCAATGATCATCACATCTTTTCCCATCATAAAAGTTGGGTCATTGCCATGGGTGTATAACCCGGTCACGGGATGGTAAAAATACCTCTAGTCATCCAAAGTCCCACTTTAATCATTCATAATCCATGATTTAATAGCTAAAAATATGTGCAAATATATATATATATATATATAGGTAAATCATCTATAATGAATATAAATGGATATAATCGAATACAAATGAATATAAATAGATACAAATGGATATAAATCATCTATAAATGGATAAATGGATATAAATGGACCATGATCATCACATTTATTGGGCTACCACCACTTGGTTTACCTCATCCTTTACACACGGGGATCACGCCTTCGAGTGGACCACGCCACAGAGATACGAGCACCAGGAGCCTGCGGGGATCACCCTTCGAGAAACGAAAATCCGCGATTTGTCGTGGGGTCTTTGAACGTCCAAATCCCCATTTTTTGATCAAAATAATTACCAATTCAAAGAAAAAGGCTACAGTACTTACCAACTAAAATGGTCATCGAAAAAAATGGTCATCGAAAATGGCATACAGTACTTACCAATTCTAGATTTTTCTTGAAAAAAAAAATATAGAACTCAACTACCAAAAGTTGGCACTTTGAAAATATCTTTGTTCCGCGCTTGGAATTTCTGCACGCACCTGATTCACGGCACAGGCCCAGTGGGTCACAGGCACACATAGGGAGCAATCAAAGAGAGCGATATCGCCTGGTCGGCGACTTCGATGCAAGTTAGGCAGGTGGTTGAACTAGGCGGTTGGTGCATGGATCTATGATTTGTATGGAAACACATAGTTGGGTTTAACAATTTATGAAACAATTATAACTGGTGGTGGCAGCATATGGCATCACTTGCAGGAAATCAAAAAAATATGGCTATGTATATGTATATATATATACATATGCATACTGTATATACTGTAATATATACAGGTTTTTAGAAGGATATTACCAGTGCAAGGAGTATGTGATCAGATGGGGATACTCATCCGTCATTTTGCGGGAAATATGGGGTTTGAAGCCATCAGAAAGGGGGTAGAAAACCAGCCAATAATGTGGATATGACACATATAAGGGAGCAACATAAATGGTATAGATAACTAAGCAACCATACCAAGCTTGGGTTTGTCTCAAATTTGGAGATTCACCCAGAATTTATGGCTGGTTGAATGGGGATAAAATGAGGTAATCCTATGGGATGAGTTCCGAATTTTGAGACATCACCACATGGTTCTTCGATCCTGGTTGATAGGTCCTCGGACTTGGGTTCTCATCTCATTTATGAGTGACCGTGACTCGCTAGTCACTAACGGGTATCATTTCAATCTAAGTAGGCATGATTCATTCCTGATTCTTAACTAATAAATATTTGGATGATCACCATCCTCGCAACAAAAAAAGAAAGCCTGAGAATCAACCATTGTTGGGGGGGAATGTAGTCTTCCAAGCCCCATGGGTCGCAGAGTCTATTTGAGTTGGAGGGAAAGTTCTCGTCGGCCGAAAGCTCCGTAGAGCACAAACCCATCCCCACTAGGTACCTTTATGTATCTTTTAAAAGTGCAACTGGCACTGAACCCCTCCATAAAAAAAGATGTATATTCAAGTCATATTCACCAAAATGATTGAAGTCCTGTTCACCAACACTAAAATCTGTTATGAAGTCATCACAATGGGTGCTTCAAAAAGCTACATCCATTCATTTTCACGCCAAAGATCCAGGCAATCAGTTGGCGCCTTCGGCGTACGCCACGACCAACAGATGTGGGAAAAAGGGATTGAAGGAAGCACCTCGACGGCAAAATCCCTTGGTGTTTCTGCTCGGATCTGAAGTGCTCAGGTACTCGTAGTATGAATGTTGTGCATGTCACAAGCATAATGATAATTTAGAATGTTGAATGGGATTTAACGGATATAGCATCCATATAATACTATATAATGGGATTTGATGGGTTTCGAACCAGTGAAATGACGATCATCATGGTGATGATGGAATAGCATAACAATAGACAACAACAAGACGAAGATGCAAACGTGTTCTCGAAGTGATTCCGATCTGAGGGAGAGAAACGCCAGTCTTCCCATGTCTTCAGAATCAACAGAATCTGCGGAATTTCAGGGAGATAGCCATCTGAGATAGCTGATAACCAACAATGATCACACATGTTAATGATAATCTGAATGCCATAACAGAAAAATACTGAAGTCCACCCCACAGGAAATCATCCACATAGGTTTTAACTAGGCTTGGTTACACCATTGAAGAAATATGATTTCTGGGATCATCCACATAGGTTGCTCCAATGCGAACCTGTGGTTTTTCCCGTTGATCTCCAGCAGTTCGAGTTTCCCCAAACCAGATCCCACGAGTTTGTGATATCAAAATCCCCCCGATGTTTTTCCGGGACTTCCAGGAGATTTCCATCAGATACCCGGCCTGGTAAACATACAAAAAACTATGGAAAATCACCAGTTTTCATGGGAAAATCCACTATAAATCACCATTTTCAATAGCTTTTTGTATGTTTACCAGAGGGTATTTCCTGTGATTTTCTCCATTTCTGCCAGGGCTTCCAAGCTGATCGGCTGCGAGCATTGGGAGAACGGCTCAGCGTCCTGCACTTGCCGTGGGATCCGAGAGTCAGACGGGGAGTCCGATTCCCCAGGTGTCCGTGGATTACCCAAATGCTCCGGGGTGCTGGACTAGTTACCAACATTTACCCCATAAATCATTCAGTTTAGGTGAAGATACTATACATGGAGCATTTGGGATATGCGATGTCCAAAAATTCTAAAAATGAACTTATTAAAACATTAAAAGGCGGATTCCGTGAAGAACATTTGGGGACTTATGCACAAACATGATGGTGCTGTTTTGGAAGTTCAGGAATTCGTTGCATTGACCTGAGGAACTATTCTGTCACCAGAAAACATTGGGATTTTATGAAGGATTTCTGGACTTAACCAACACATCATTATTTTTTGAAGAGAACATTGGAATTGGAAACATCGAAATGCAGAAGTGATAGAAGTAATTTGCATCGTTTACAGCTACGAATGGGAACAGAAGTGTTGCTTCCCCAAGCTATGACCCGTCTCCTAACTTACTATATGGTCATAACTAGAATGAAGGGACCATATAGTAAATCACTTCGGGGCAAAATGACTATATACTGTATAATATAAAGTTGACACAAATGATTAAGCAAGGAAATAAGGGATTCACGTTTGTTTGGGAAAGTATAACCCGAGTATCCTATGCCAATTATCATTGCACCTAGTATTTACATAGTGACATTGACGAGCGGTTGAGTTGTGGGATACTTCTGAGGCACTTCAAGGTCACTTATGTTACATATTTTTACATGAAAAAGACTCCTATGCGGCATACTCTGGGGTTTTGATGATTTATATACCATCCGGTTTTTTAACATAGCCATGGAACATCCCTTATAAATGGAGGTATCTAGCTGGGAAAATCATCTATAAATGGACCATTTTCCATGGCGATGTTAAATAGCCAGAGGGTATGATTTCATGAAGTGGATTATAATCCCATTAAACCCCATTATAATCCCATTATAATCCCATTATAATCCCAATATAATCCCTCATACTCAATGCCGGTGCCCTTTAAAACTTTAGTACCGCCATGTACCGCCAACGGATCGAGCTACAGTCTCCCTCCCCGAACTATCTAGGTCAATCTCTTCTCCATCATCGTCTGGTTGGTGGTTGACCTACAATCAACATCAATAAACCTAATAAACCATATCTGGTTGGTGGTTTGAACCCTCTGAAAAATATGAAAATCACTTGGGATGATGACATTCTCTATAGATGGAAAGTCATAAAATTCATGTTCCAAACCACCAACCAGTCATGCATGACAGTTGCCATCTGCAGCGATGACATTTTTTTTCGTCTCCAGCGTCGTGAGTACCACAGTCCAGGATTCATGAGACATCCATCACAGTGTAAGAAATTACAGGTTGGTTTAGTCAGATCGTCCATATTCTTTGTTGTAGCTGTTGTATCGACATGAACAAAGGCATGTTTAAATCTTGCAGGCTCAAATGTGTCGTAATGAAAGATAATGAAAGATTACAGTCACTGTTGATTTTTCCGGTCTTCCAATTCTCAAACAAATTCCTTCTGTGTGCATGGGCGAGCATGGAGCAGTATGGATACAGCTGAATATACAGAAAACATAGAAAACCCATGTCAGGAGCTTGTGAAATGCAATACCTATGCCATCCCAATATGTGGATATATATATATATATGTATAGACTGGCTGGTCAATCAATACCAACCTGACCTTTGATTATGGATTGGCTTATAATTCCCAATAAGCCAGTTAGTTACAGTTAGTAAAATACCCAAAAATTAAACAACAGACGTATATATACGTTGAATGGCTCAACAATTTGATTATACAAATCATATCCTTATGTTGATGGCTAAAACTCGCAAGTTGTTGTTCAATCTCCTCACATATCTTTCCATTAAACTGTCCTATGTTACCCTCTGTAACCTTATATTAACCATGCTAGGCTACAGGAGTTTGTTTTGATAAAAAATATCTAAGCATAGACATATCCCATTAGACATCGATGTTCCCTTCTGAGTTCATCCTGAAAAATATCCCTGCAAATAATACATTTTATCTATGGTCTATGGTTCATGAATTCAACTGCTGTATCTATGTTGGATCCATATTTATGTTCACACAGTTCATGTTCCTTCATGTCCCATATTTATACTAGTGCATCCACATCCATGATTGAAACCCAGATGTTGATGATAGTGAGTTCATTAAGTCCCAGTAAATTGCCATTAAACTGTTGGTTAAGTCGTTAAATCCCGTCAATTTCTCAACAAATATCCACATCTATGGTTAAATATACGGGAATTCATGATTTAAATATATTTATAAATAGATATGAGATTTAGGACCATTAAATCCCATAAATCTCATAAATACCAATCATTAAATCCCATATATTTATTTATATCAAGTTGGTTATATATATAGTTTTACATATACATATGGTTATTTATGTATATATTTATATATGATTATATGTATATCTACGTCTTATATCCTGTTATATCCCTATTCAATATCCTATAATAAATGCTGGTTGGTGGTTTCAACCCCTCTGAAAAATATTAGTCAAATGGGATTATTGTTCCCAATATATGGAAAAATAAAACATGTTTGAAACCACCAACCAGAATAATATCCCTATATATCCCTATTCAATATCCCTATGTATCCCTATTCATTATCCCTATTCAATATCCCTATAATAAATGGCTATAAGTTATAATCTCCCGGATTTTCGCGAGTTCGCTCCGCTTTTTTGGTCCTCCTGCAGTTCCAACTTCTTGGGCCCCGAAACCAGGCCGCCCTGACCTGGAAAGCCGATTTCGGATGTGGGAAACGGGAAATCATAGGGACCCAAATCTGGTTGGTTTAATAACCTTTTTCTATTACCCTCTGGTAAATTAACATAACTATGGAAAATCACCATCTTTAATGGGTAAATCCACTATAAATGGTCATTTTCAATAGCTATGTTAGTTTACCAGAGGGTAACCTATGGTAAATTAGGTTCTATGGTTTAATAACCGTAATACATCTTTAATATATCTTTAATATAATACAGATGTATGGTATATGATGGAATATCCTATCTGGTCGGTGGTTGAGCCTAGCCCTCTGAAAACTGATGGAGTTCGTCACTTGGGATAATGACATTCCCAATATATGGAAAAATAAACTCATGTTCCAAACCACCAATCAGAAATCGCTGGATGATTTGGAAAACTAAATGTTATTGTACCCAAAACTAAATAGTTTATTACAATAAATCATGAGTAAATCTGAGTATCACATTATTTGTGAAAAACCATAGTTGGATAAATCATGGTACCCAAATGTTTATTGTAATCATGGGTAGCCAATATCCTATCACCATCCATTATTCTAAGTTTGTTGGATGGTTTTTTTCATGGAAAATTCATCTATAAATGGATGATAACTGGATGATTTGGTTAGTTTATACGTCCATTACCATGGCCAATCTTAGACAATATTATTGGTGTATATCTCCAATGACTATGGCTTATGATACCTATCAACTATAATATTCATGGGGTTTATAGATCAACTTAGCTATGCTGAATACATGGCCAATCAGCCAGATACCCTGCAAAAAATGACAAATTCTTAGCTGGTGAACGTAGATAATGCCATTGATACCAAAAGAATAAAGGAGTAAAGTACCCATCCAAAAATGACCTAGTATTCCGGTATAATATGGTATGATATAATATGACTATGATTTATGATAGTATATTTGGATAACAATAATAATATATCATCGGTTAAAAGGGCTACCGCAAATTTCAGCATCTTGGGGTATCTGCAGGATCATTTGAGGTAGTAGTTGGCCAATACATCAACAAGACTTCCAATTAGAACTATCCCATTACCCGTGGATACAAGCAGACTTACCCCTCACTAAAATGGGATGATGCTGCAAGTATGAGCCCCCTCAATGTGTTCAAGCAAAAACGTGCGAAAACATGAAGCTCAATGATTTTGAAGGTTTACAAAAAGAAACAGAAATGGTATTGTAAAATTTTCGGTGTGGTCTATTGATGGGCTTTCCACACTACCCCTATTGTCCATGTCCTCCCAGTATAGGCGAATCATTTCCAGCCCCATCATCCGGATGATGTGCTTAAAATCAAAAGTACTGTGACTAATGTCAACCCCGGATGTATTACTGGTTGGTGGTATACCTACCCCTGTGAAAAATATGAGTTCGTCAGTTGGGATGATGACATTCCAAATATATGGAAAAATAAAAAATGTTCCAAACCACCAATCAGATTAAACCTGGATTGGTTAATCATGTCGGGTACCCCAATTTTTTCAGTCAATGATCAACAGCACAGGGTCACAGGGTCAACATTCCTACAGGATTGACATTACTGTACATAAATACCTATCTGAAAGTCAGTATCCACATTGGTACCCTCCGGTAATTTGGTAATTTAACAGTTCGCTATGGAAAATCACCATGTTTGACAGGGACATCATCTATAAATGGACCATCTATACCATAGTAAACTGTTAAATGATCAAAGGGTAACCGGGTAACCACGGAAAGCTTCGCTCAATCCCCACCCCATCCGACATCTGGTGTCCCCACGTTGTGCTTGGTGGATGCCCATCTGGGACAAGGCAATGAACTGCGCCTGAGATCAGAGATCAGAGCCCGAGACAGGGTGTCATGGTCGTATGGGGATGTAAGCAACACAAAGTAGTGGTTTTTGATAGGGATGTAATAAGAACTGGTTGGTGGTTGGGCCACCCCGCTGAAAAATATGAAAGTCAGTTGGGATTATTCTTCCCAATCTATCGAAAAATAAAAAATGTTCCAAAGCACCAACCAGAGAATGTGGTCCCTCCGGCACTTGGTGGTTCATCCCAGTTAGTAAGTAGGGATAAGTAGGGTATAACTCCAGTTTTCAGTAGGTAAGTAGGGGCAATGTCCATGACAGTGGTTATAACTAACCCACGAACTATTCCTGGGATGGACCACAGATCATGACGGCCAAACCTATCTGTCCCCTTGACCCCCAATCGACCTGCTGTTGTGGATGGATGCACAAATAGCTGGCGTTCAAGAACTCTCCCAGGACGGGAGAATGTCGACCTGACGCTTTGCCGAAAATCTCGACAAAATGGTTGGGCGGCATAAAGTAGAAGCAGCAAGCATGAAAGAAATAAGATGCTGCAAATCACAGTCAGTTTCAGTCATCGTCTGGAACGAATGAGTTTGCAATGATCAAGAAAACATCCGATCATAATTTAACCTATGGTTATTTAACATATCTATGGATATTCACCATTCTTAATAGGTAAATATAGGTAAATCATCCACAAATGAATCATTTTCCATAGCCATGTTAAATCGCCAAAGGGTACCTATTGCTTGGTGGTGGCCACCTCCCTATTTATCAACTAGTGGGTTTTTGGGGAAACCACCTGCTGATTGCAAAGGGTCTAAAGGTGCGGAAATGATTGGACGCTCCATGTCAACCCAATCATTTTCCTCCATAGAGAAAGAATCCCATTGCCCCAAAAAAACCCAAACTAGTCCCAAATATCTGTGAATCCCCTATGAAAAACCATGGTTTCTTGGGGGTGTTGGTTTATAATACGGGGATTGGATTACAAGCTTCACCATTCCGATTATACTTCACATCCAGACAGAACTTGACCTCCTTAGATACAAGGGTTTGGGAAATTTGCGGCTTCCACCTTACAGTAGCTGCTTCGTTGGCTTGTCTCAATCTGCAAAAAACATAGCTGGTTGGTGGTTTCAACCCCTCTGAAAAAATATGAGTCAAGGGGAAGGATGACATCCCATATATTATGGACAATAAAAAATGTTTGAAACCACCAACCAGATAGACTTAATCAATTTGTTGGTCCTCAGTTTCTCAGTTCAGAACCACAAAATTCGGATAAAAAACATGGAGGATCATCCCGGGGTAAGTGATAACATGTGATAACTAGCCCTAGGTACAGTCCGTAAGTCCCCAGGGCTTATCCCATTGATCTAGGGTTATAAATATCGTTGATCTAACCAGTTACGATCGGATGATCCAGTTGTATATTATACCCTCTGGTAATTTAACAGTTTGCTATTAAAAATTCCTATTGAAATAGTGAGTTTTCCCATTAATAGCATGGTGACTTTCCATAGTAAACGTTTACCAGGCCGGGTATCTCCACACAAAACATATCTATTTCCAGCTGTGTCTGAAATTCGGCGACGAAGGTCCCATGATTTGTCATCATGGTCCCATCTTCCGACGGTGTATACGGGCCGTGGACAAAGAGACAAAGCCAACTAAATCATATTGCTGGCTATATGGTGTTACGTATTCTTATTTATATAGTTAGATGAATATTTATACACACGAATCCCGATATGGAAATATGATGAAATATGTGTCTTATCCCTTTGTATCCCCATTCATGGATGATTTCCTCGATATCTGTTATATTCCTTCAAGGTGGGGGTCCCTAAACGACGGCTAAGTTGGCAAAAATGGGAGGCATATCGAACTATAGTGGTTTATCAACAAATGGTCCCATACAGGATGGGGGCCCCAGTGATGTGAATGTTGGTTTATAAACCATAACAAAACCCCCATGAATACTAGTTCGTTATATCTACCATAGTTCCCATAGTTCATTCAGCCACTTATATATCCAGCAACTGAACGCTGTCGAACGGGGGCCCCATCCTGTAGCTTGGGGACCCACTGCAGTGCTCAGCCCAGCTACTCGTCTCAGCCAACGTCAGGCTGCCCTGCAACGCCAGCTTGACACCTGGCGAACTGACTCGCCATCGAATGGGGCAAGCAGAAAAAAAGCTCCCTATTTCAATGGGAGATCTCCAGGATCCGATTTATTGGAGGTACGTAAACGTACCATATTGAAATGGTCATATGAATTCTGGGGATATTCCCTGAAACATAGGCCTAATTACCATAGGCCAAACATATATGGAATCGGTACCTCCAATGTAGAAATCGGATCAATGGCCATTGACTTACTTCCGATCCTCCAAAGATCTCATCAGAGTACAATGTTGGAAAGATATAAACAGAGTATGGTAGGGTTTATTCTTGGGATTTACCACGTTATGAAGTCTTGATGTTGGTTAATTACGCCTTAATAAAGCCTTTTTTTTGTTTGGGGCCGTGCCTCTTTCAGAGTCAATGCGTTTTTCGCAACCCACGAAAAGATAGAACTGAATTCCGATCCCAAAATAATGGTACATTAACCTCTTCTGAAACTTTTGTGGGTTACTATATAATATTAATATAAACCTGCCCTCAAACCAATCAATTAAAACTTACCATGACCCCAACTGACATAGACCCTGAAAACAGAATAGAATGGCCTATTATTAGAGGAAATAATCTTTCAAACCCCTATAAAACTGCATAGTAAGAATCTTACCAATTATATTCGATTGTGATCCATCATGCCACCATTTCCAATAATGAAATCCCTATTAATTAAAGCATATTAAAGCCATATTGGGAGGATCATACCACTGAGTAGCTGGTTAGTAACCTCGGTGATTGTAAGTCCCCCGGAAGATTATCCCATCCATAAGTGGGTGAATTAAGTATGATTGTTAACCACTTATTAATATCAAGTGGTTTAGAACCATAGTTATATATATAACTTATAATCACTTATTAAGTGAACAAGCTATGGTTATTGACCACTTATTCCCCCAATTATTACTGCTTGGTGGTTGAGCCACCCCTCTGAAAAATGATGGAGTTCGTCAGTTGGGATGATGACAGAAAAACATGAGTTCGTCAGTTGGGATGATTTCCAAATATATCCGGGTAAATTATAATAATTCACTAACCTGAATTAAGGCTATTTGGGGGATATTTTCCCTTACTAACCATGATTCCAGTGAGGGAGAACAGTGAGGTCGTGATGAAATTTACCCAAATAATATATGTATATATATATAATTATATATAAATTAGATGTTCTTTATTGTTACATATACCTGATTCAAAAACAATATATATGGAAAGTCATCATCCAGCCATGTTCCAACCAGATGAAGTCTCCTGCGTCCGCGAGCTCCAGCACGCGCCAAAAGCTCACCACACCACTGAGATCCATGGCCTTAGACGATGATTCCGGGACAACCTTTTTTTTGGGCAGAAAACGTGGTGCAAAACGATGGGAAAATCAGGACTTCACCGGCAGAAATCATGAGATTCGGTGGAGATTGGCAGGATTTCCACCAGCAAAAACTGTGATGTGTGGCTTTGATTTCCGCCAAAAAATCGGTGAATCCTTGGGAAATCTGAGGATGTTTCGTGATTGTTTAGCAGCAAAAATACATTTTAAAAAAAAATATGGGGATTTCAACATTAAAACAAAAACAAAAACGGGATTTGGAGGTCACACCTTGGGGTATCCTGTATCCTGATCGAAGTTGCCATGTTTTATCCAAAAAAAACAGTACCATTTGGTAGTCAAACCTGGCAATGCTAAATCAGCCATCCCATCATGAAAAAATATCCAAACCTAGGGAATTTTTCAATTGCCATGTTTGATTACCAGAGGGTATGTAAATCTATTAATCTATTCAAATCCCGATCCCATCAAAATGCCTAGATATCTTGATGGTGTAACTTTCTCCAAAAAAGAGGGAAGCGATTACTTTAGAATCCCACAGGAGGGGGCCCCCCAGTTATAAGTTGGTTTATAAACCATTATAATCCCCATTAACTATACTTATATCTACCATAAACCATAGAATTCAGCCACTTATAAACCAACTGAACGCTATCTTGGGGGGCCCATCCTGCATCTTTTGCGTGATTTCCCATGATTTTCCCATCATTTTCCGGACGAATCCGAAACGACCTCGGCATCACTTTTTCCATCGCCCCACGGCGCGACAGCCTTCTCGCAGGCTCCGATGGCCGCATTGAAGCTGGACTCCTCCAGCGGAACTCATGTGGAAAGACCTGGGAAAACCCTACAAAATGACGATAAAACCCTAATAGAACATGAGCTTCACCTATCAAAAACATGAAAATATATGGGTTCTGACCCAAATATCATATATATTGTTGGCTATAAGTTATATATTCCACTATATCCCAGTATGAATGTCACGGTATCCCCAATATATCCCTATTCATCCCTATTCATCCCTATTCTATCCCCACAAAATCGCTGGTTATAATTACCCAGTTCGTGTCAGTTAATGCCCGTCTCATTGGACACATTATATTACATCTACAGTATATATATATAATTATATATATATCACTATATCTCCCATATATCTGCTTCAAATCCCCATGAAATCCCCATTCATATCCAGCAATATAGATGATTTCCCCATTTTCAAACACAAACACATATTGGAAAATCTCATGGAACATCCCATCCGGTTCTGACCTCCAAACCTCCAAATCATCATTCATCGAACTGAATGAGCCATGGCTTCCAGTTCGCAAACTCCTAAATAACCAGATGGTACCTTTCAGATTACGTTTGATGATTAAACATGATTAGCCTCTGGTAATTCAACATATAGCTATAGAAAATGGCCCATAGAAATGATTTACCCATTAAACATGGTGATTTTCCATAGCTGTTTGTATGTTTACCAGAGGGTTAACCTCCATTTTCCTATGGTTTTCCTATGGTTTTCCCATTTTCCCATGGTTTTCCTATGGTTTTCCTATGGTTTGAAACCAACGTTGAACGCAGCGCGCCGCCGTTCCATGCCGTTCCGCCTCCAGCTGCATCTGCCACCGCAGCGCCCTTCGTAGCAGTTCCAGCGCCAGCGGCCACGGCGATTTCGACGACGTGATGGTCCTGCTGATGGCGGTGCCCACGCTGATGCTGCTGCACTGGAGCCCTGGCCGGTCCGAACAAAGGGATTCTGAAGGATGGGAAGATCATGGAAACTATGGATATAATAGGAATCTATGTATAATATATATATATATACGTATATATAATATAATATATGTAGTGTATATATATATGCTGTGAATCAGATGAGGAGATTCAAAGGCCGTAACCCTGAAGAATGGGAGTCAGTACAATGTATGATCATATAACAATATATAACACAACACTTTTACAGGGGATATACCAATGAAGTCCCATTGTAAATGGACCATTTCCATAGTTATGTTCAATAACCAGAGGGTACCTTTCCCATTACATCTTGGGGTATATCCCATTTCTGGACCCAAACTGGTCATCTTTTGGGGGGGATGCCATTCTGGATATGTCCTTCTGCGGTGGGTATATGGGGAAATGATGGAAAAAGGCAGAATTCTTCGGATTCTCTTGGATTTGCTCCCTATAGATTCCCCAAATGGTGGATGTCTCAGTGAGAAAATATTCCACATTACCCTCTGGTAAACTAACATAGCTATTGAAAATTGCCATAGAAATAGTGAGTTTTCCCATTAAAAATGGTGATGTTCGATAGTTATGTTAGTTTACCAGAGGGTACCAACTCAACAAAGCCAGGCTAAGTTAAGGCAAACCACAGGCGGTTAAGGCACCTGTCGGAGGGACAGGTGATAATAGATCCATTATTGGGATGATCAGTTAGGATCACCATGGATCACCACAAGGTGGTACCGAGGTACCCCCCAAGTGATGTTTGTTGCTTGCTTTACAACAGAAATTCTAATAAAATCCATATAAAATCCACCCGTAGTTATTTCATACCATAAAAACATATAAAATCCATAGATCCCAACAGTTCTACGAGTGATTCGCACCAAGCATTTAAAGCGTTGATTGAAAACACCACCCCATTTCGTGCCAGGCGCCTTGTGCGAAGAGTTTTCCAAAGATCACCAGCGCCTGGGCCAGGGACGCCGTGGCAAGCTGGAGAATCCCTCATGAAAATAGATGATGATGTTTATAGATGTTTATAGATGTTTATAATGGCCATTTTTAATGGGAAATCCACTATTTTTATGGAATATCACCATTTTTAATGGCCATTTATAGATGATGTCCCCATCGAAACTTCCAGCTCGCCATGTTTGATTACCGGAGGGCAATGGTCGATGTTGTCTACCTCATATTGTGTATTGTATATGTCATGAAAGAGATCTGTCCCAAGACATCCAAAACGATCCAGTCAGTGCGGGGAGAGTCTTGGGAAATGAACTGAATACCCAAAACATTCTGGGGTTATCCGGGTTGATCATGTTGCTTGACATCATGAAATCCATCAAAGCTTCAACCAGTACCTGAGTACCTGCACACAGCCCCAAAATGAGTTTGTCCGAAAATGGGGATACCCCAAGTTCTAGCAGTCTTCATCAGGAAATTCGGCCTAAAATACGTTCCTTGCTTGATATCCCCATTTCTGCGTGCTTCATAACCCAGTTTTTGGATCCAACAAAATCCTCAGTAGAAACTCCTGGATTTCAACGTACCCCATGGTACCCCATGGTAGCCCCCCAAGAACTGGCGCCTTTGTCCATTTCATCTCGGTCATCACCGAGTTCATCGCGATGGTGTCCTCAAGTGAACAGCCGGTCATCTGGTCATCTTTGCACAGGGAAACATACAAGGTGGTGCCCCATAGTTAGCTAAGTTGGTTTATAACTCCCATAACTATGGTTTATGGCAGATATAACTATATAGTTAATGGGGTTTATAAACCAACTTATTACTGGGGGGCACCATCCTGTAGGGAAACCAATAGTTCAGAGGTATACCCTCCTGTGTCAAACGCGGTTGGAAAGTCCCCCCATGTTTTAGATGATCTTCCCACTATTTTCCCTCCATTTATAGGCGATTTTCCATTGCCAGGGTAGAGGGGTACCCCAAGTTTGAAGATCACGGCCAGCGGCCACATGTGATGCGTGCGAATTTGTCTCTTATGATACACTCTCGATGGGAAATGGCTGAGACAAGTGAAAGAAATTGAGCATAAGTTAGCATAAGAAAATAACACGAGATGTAAATCTGTTGAATAGTTTTGTGGCCAGCCAACTCTCAAGCCATGTGCAAGTTGATTTGTGGCGAAACCTCCTTTTTCATGTCGTGATCTGCCCAAACTGTGGCGATGATAAACCCCCGACACTAGCAAACGGGTTTCAACCTGGAGGAAACTTTCCGGCAATCGAACATGGCTGGAAAATGTCCCGTTTATAGATGATAACCTCCATAAATTAGGGGGTCATATGACATTATAGGCTCGATGGCTGCCATCAAATCCCATTAAATCAAGGGATAAATCAAATTGATGAAGAGAATGGCCAACTATTATCCTATCATTATCCCTACAAAACGCTAGATTAAACTATCCTTCTTATCATCCACGAATTCTATCATATATCTTTTTCCATATTTTTTCCATATTTTGTTCCACCTCTCCTTCGATATGAAACAACCCAAGTCTCCACGAAGTTCCCATCGAGTTCTGCAAACAAACTCAACGCCCACCTGGTTTTCGAAACGGCCACTCTTATTGGGATATTCCCTGAAGTTAGGACCGTTAGGATGAATGGTTCGTGCATGGGGTACCCAAGGGGGTAACTTGTGAAAAATAGCTATGAAAGCCATGGCCCATAGAAATAGATGACCTATTTGAAATGGTGATTTTCCATAGCGTTAAATAACCAGAGGGTAAGTCCCATTTATAATCCAGTTGCAAAAGTGGTATGGATCGTAGAGGTAGCTACAATATGTTCTGAAACATTTAGCATAGTTTGTCACAAGTCATTTGGAGACATCCAGCATGGAGGTTTCCATTTCGTCATAGGGGTAACCCCCAGTCATCATCTATTTTCGATCGTCCCAGTGAGACAAAGATCATCTTAGGGACCATGGCTTTTCTACATCGGCTTGGCTTAGCTCAGGGCATAGTTGATTCCACTGCAAAGATACCATGGTGTAGCTCAGCTGAGCTGAGTAGATATATTATGATATCTTCATATTCAAAAGATAACAGTAAGTTGTACGTTGTACTAGAAACATCCAAGGGTTCCCCCAGATGTCGAGTTCTTAGTTTACCTCATGTATAGCTGGGCCCAAAACTCGGGTGCACCATGGTGCACCTCAATCCGTTGGTGTTAAAAAAAAGTCCCGAGTAAAATTGCATAAAATTGGGCTGGTACAATGTGGGGCCCCCGTTCGATAGCGTTCAGTTGGTGCAAATAACTCCAATAACTATGGTTTATGGTACGCAAACCGACTTATAACTGGGGGGCCCCCCATTGTATGTCCATTTCAGCCCATCGTAATTTCACTGGCTACCCGCTAAATCCCATTCTATACACATTAAGTCATTCAGTCCCATTATACCCTCTGGTAAACTAACATAACTATGGAAAATCACTATTTTCAATGGCTAAATCCACTATAACTTGCCATTTTCAATAGCTATTTTGACATAACCAGAGGGTAAATCCCACTATATCATACTATATCCCTACTTGGCGGCTCACCCCAAATAGTAAGTGGACTATAAAGCCAGTAAACAATGGGGTGAACTCACCCACAGGCGATTTCTGAGCCACCAAGTATTTTACACATCACATAGCTACGTTTGGTGCTGCACCCCAAATATCAGTTTCTATATCAACCTACTGTAACTAGTTCGTAAGTATAGTTATAGTTTCATCACAAAGCCAAAGAGTTCAGCAAATTATAAACCAAGTTGAGCCATTAAAAATACCCCTCTATCGCCTATCTCATTAGAAATACGTTAAGTAGGTTGAAAACGGTTTCCCATTCCTATAAGTTATCATAATCCAACCAGTAAAATAGCTAGTATAAGTCCCTCCATATTTCAATGCTTAAATCCAAATTTTGAATCACCAAGAAAAAACCGTAGGGAAAGCGTTTTCAAGCAACTCGTATATCAACCAGGGCACTGGTTAATAGCTATATGAATAGAGTGACTATTAATGACTATTTGACTATCATATTGTATACCCTCTGGTAAACTAACATAGCTATTCATAATCACCAGTTTTAATGGGAAAATCCACTATAAATGGCCATTTTCAATAGCTATGTTAGTTTACCAGAGGGTATAGTTAAGAAAAAACATCCCAGTGACTATTGATATTGGCTACTTTGAATGGCTAAGTCTTAGCATCTCGGGTTTCGGGCACCAGCTGCTCCATCTACGACATACTGAGGCACCTCCATGCGTCCTGGGCTGAGATCGCTTCACCTGGGCGGTGCCCACAGGTTGATGCACAGTAAACCTGCCGACTGCTTACCCTCTGGTTATGTCAACAGTTTGCTATGGAAGATGGCCGTAGAAATAGTGGATTTACCCATTAAAAATAGTGATTGTCCATATTTGTTTACCAGATGGTAATAACTCTTGGGGTAAATTTTAGGGGATCTAACTATAACCTAGTTGGGGATACATAAGCCCAAACCTAGTTGTCATATCTCTATGTAACCTATTTTTGGGAATTATAGGTTGAGTATATATACTTGGTTATATACTTGGTGATATTGATCTAACTAGGTTATATTGGGGATCATGGCTTTATAAACCAACATTCACATCACTGAGGGCCTCACTCTGTATGTGTGTTTAGTTATTTTTTTTGAGGAAACGCATGTTTTAACCGCCAGTGATGTATTCAAAATATCTGCGGGAACTTCTTGGGGAACATCATTTGGAAGTAGGGAATCAACTTATTTGTTTTCGCAAAGCGGATCTCATTGGAGGAGATTCCCCCTCTACGTACAATCGGGGATATCATCTGCTATGCAGAAAATAATGTCTCTGGATGATGGTTTCTCCAATGCTAGCGATGTTGAAATGGCTTAATTCATCTTGATGCGTGATTTCACAAATGCCAAGATTGTTTATTTCGTTATTCCATAGTTGGGCCATTTTCGCTCCTCAGCCAGTGGCTAGTAAGCATGGTGTGTCGTTAAATGTTCTCCCCGGTAGCACTGGCTGCAACAAGGACTCAAACTGTGTCCAATATTGCGGTATGCAATTGGGACTGCTTGATTAGATGTATCACCAATACACTGCAAAGTGGTGGGATGTTGCAAGGCACATTGCTGACCTTAGAACTCCTTCAATAGTCATTTAAGTAGGATGTACAGATATTACTGTTTCTATGATATTGTCTATCCCCTTGCTTTCACAGACCAATGAACTAATAAACCATAGAGCGTGATACTGGAAGAATCAAGTCTAACCCAGGAGGGAATGTCAAGATGTTTCCCAAACTCAGTTTGAGCCTCTGCTCCATCACTCCCCATGTCTTCGACCGAAAAATCATAGAGTTTGGTGGTTCCAAGTTCCGATCCTAGTCAAGAAAGAGCACACATCGTGTTCCAACGTCATCCGGCTGGAGCACAAATTTGCCAGCAATTCCGAGGGGGCCAACCCATCTGACAAAAAGGACAGGGTCAATCCCAAAAAACAAGCCCTGGTCTCCTGTTGTTCACATCGTAGTGATGGCCAATCAGCCAGATACCCTGCAAAAAAATAACAGATTCTTAGCTGGTTAGTAGATAATCCCATACCAAAAGACAAAAGACTATATAAAGGATGAGTTTCTAACATTTTCTACACATCCAGTCGATTGACCTAGTTATCAGATGTTATCAGCCAGAAATCCCCTAATTTTGTTGGTCAATTTCCCACATATTTCTGGATTTCCTATGGTTCTCCACCTGAATTCATCGAGATTCATCGCATCGCGGCTTTCTTTCAGGGTAAATCATTGGGACCCAACTCACTTCCACATGCACGTGGAGAATCCCCAAGTTGCGTGGCAAAGCCAAGTGAAAATAAAAAACATCCCAAGTCGTCATCACCATGTGGTTTTTGAAGTTTGATCATCCCCAGTCTAGTTTTTTTTTTTTGTCCACTTTTTGGTGATTTTGCTTCTGAAAAAACATCAACCACACTTAGTCACTAACCGATGTTTTCCCTGTCTAATCGCGGCGTGGCGGCAAGGGATCCCTCTCCTTTCCATCCAGCCAGGCCAGGCACTGTAGCTCAGCAAATCCGGGCGTTGGTATCCGTAGGCCTCGGTCAGCGACACAAATCTTGCCACGTCACGGCGTCACGGTGGTGACCCCTTGGGGGGACCTGACCCGACCTAACCGCCAGGAGGGATTTTCTGAGTGGATGGTACAAACAAACAACGGGTTGAAAAATCAGCCACCGTCACTAATCTGTGGGATGATAATGTCACTAATCTGTTTTGAATGGTAGGATGTTGCCACCTACTAAGTGGGATGATGATGTCACCAAGCCACGATGGGAAAATTGTCATATGTTCCATTCTATTTTTGGGATCAAATAATTTCACTTTGCTATTTGCTTCCGCCATGCGTCGTTGATGTTGAGGTGCGATGTTGAGGTCGTTCGAAATCGGGAAAACGGATGATCTGATCTGTGGGCCAGCCTCTAAAAAAGAATCCCTTCCCCCTACTTGGAGGATCCCACTTAGTCAGTGGTTAGTCAGTGGCTGTAAGTGGGATGATCCACTGACTAAGGTGGTAATGACCATAGCTAGTTCACTTAATAAGTGGTTATAAGTTATAACTATGGTTATAAACCACTTAATATGTGGGCCACGGTCAATATTTAGTATATAGCTCCAAGTCATCAATTTTTGAAGAGTGTATTATCGTTTTTCAGGTTGTGGGAATATATAGCAAATGTTATCGTTTTTTGAAGAGTGCATTATCGTTTTCCAAGCCCCGGCTCAATTTCAAAAAATAAAGATGTCTCGAATACTACTTTGCATTACGCTAAATTTTTGCTGTAGCTCATGTGCATCCCACTTAGTCAGTGGTTAAGCTTAGTTCGTTCACTCATCAGGGGGATCACCGGGACATGTTCAAACCACTTCCGATCCGTGGGAAAATCCTCCAAGGAGCACCGCCATAAAGGCCTCCAAAATAAACAGCTCAAGTACATTATATGGTTTAGTACCAAGAATGGTGCTTGTATATTAATTATGGTCTTACAATACGTTATATGGTTTACTTGTGGATGGGGTAAACATTATAGCGCTATTCCACCGAAAAAACACGGTTTTTCAGGGGTCAATCTTAGGTGAATGGGCTTCCGAGTATCAACTGTCATCCCCGGATCCAACCAATTCAAATACCATCTGGTTATGACTTTGCCAGTTTGCCATGGAAAGATCCACCATTTTTAATAGGTAAACCATCTATAAATTGGCCATTCCCCATGGCTATGTTAAATAACCAGAGGGTAATGTGGTTAAAACAATGTCATTAAACCGCCCATGACTGGGAATGCTTTAGAGCACCTATAAAAATGGTGATGACTGGGGGATGGTTTATGCATTGTTTTAGCACATTCATTGTTTTATCGATTCTGTTCCCATCGTACTCAATTTGTCCTGGCTCATGTTGAATGTTGAATACCATTTGTTGTTTGTTCATGTAGGAACCCATAAACAGATAGAGAAGATGTTCCTCCATTAATACGAAAGCTGACATTCCTTAACTTAAAGTTCAAGGTGTTCTCGATCCCGTTGAGTGTTGCTCTGTTCCAATGCAAAACTATACCACCAGCGTCTGATGGCATGGAAACGGTGAAATGTACCCCAAAAATCACTGTTGCTCATGTCGTCTGCCATATGCAAAATTTGAACCTCTGTAAAATAGGTCTCATGTCTGAACCCAATATGTTTGAAACCAAAAAACAACTGATTATCCATCATGAAACACACCTGAGTCCAGACTTGGATGTTTTAAATGTTTCCGGGATAGGACCATGATTGTGTCAACGCTTGACAACCATAGAACATGTTTGTGTTGTACTTCCGTGTTCCGCACCATTTGGCCATTTAGTAGTTAGTTTGTCTCCAATATCGTACATGTATGGTGGTCATTCCCACACCCCATTACTATCCCATTATTAATCATTAATCTGAATAACCATATCATTACTATACCAATTCTTAATCCCATTGCTTATCCCATTATAGTTATGATCGATCATCCCATCATTACCATACCATTCTTGAAGATATCAAAGATAATCTCATTATGGTACATTAGCAATCAATGGAATAATGGTTTCAATGTTATAGCATTATGGAATGACTATACCAAACTATAATCCATGGGATTATATAATATGATCATTACCATTACTATATAAATAACCATTATTAATACCACTAATTAAGAATAATGGATATCACCTCACCCACCCACCCACCCCACCTGGTTGCGCATCATCTGCATGGCCCTCCGCCACTGCGATGACCGCCGCGCCACGCTCTGCAACGCTGCGTTCTGCGCCGTGCGATCCGCGCGGAGCGAGGCGCCCTTGATGCCTCGCAAGGTGAGAAGCGCTTGCTGCCAGTGGTCCTGGCTGGTGGTTATGGGAATGGAATGGCATGTTTTTTATTGTTGTGATAATCTTACCAGCAAACCCAAGGTTTGAATTGTATATATATATATGTATAAATATTCATATTAATATTATGTTATGAATTGTTCCTAATGTTCATGAGTTCATGGTTATAAATTGGATCATTCCCCCATTCCCGACTAGACACTAGTAAGTTTGATAAGATCTCAATGTTAATGTTAATTGCCCAAGATGTTCTTAATGTCCGTGGTTATAAATTTGATCATTCCGCAAATTCCCAATGTCATGAGAATCTTAGCAACAATGGCCAAAACATGACAACAAAATGACAAAATGGATATGTTAGATTTTCCTGTGTTTGCAGGCCCAAGATGTTCCTAATGTTAATGGTTATAAATTGGATCATTCCATATTATTCCATTACTAAACACCAGTAAGTTTTATAAGATGTTAAATACCTCTTGTTCTGGATGTTGGAAATGTGTTTGGGATGTTTTGAGCGACGTTTCCTGATTCGAAAGGATGCTGGATCTTCTTTTTGTCGATGAATCCGACTCCAGGGTGAACCATCTTCAGCCCCACCACACAGTACATGTACTGTCGGTGAGGCCTGGCCTTACGATAGCTCGTTAAGTTGAGGCACAGCCTTGGTGAACTCTTGGGCTTCAAATTCAAATTTATGGGGAATATAACTGTAGATTCAATAGGGATGTTCATGGATTTTCATGGATTTTTGATGGGATTCTAACTCCAGGAACTATGGTTTATGGATGTTTATGGGGGATACATGATACAACTAATTACAGCTAATTTTCATGTGTTTATAAACCAAGGTTCACATCACCCAGAAAAACCTCACCGACAGTATCCGACTGGTTCCTGTACACCGACAGCTCCACCTCCATCGCCCACACCTCCTGTGGCAAGTTTTTTGGCATCATCGGAAGGTGTTGGCCATAGAGAAATCGGTTGGAAATCGGTGTTTTGAGTAGGTCACGTCTCTCATAGATCCGGATAGACAAAAAACAAGTTACGGAGATTGAATCCGAATCGATCTGGATGATTCATGATTCCGAAAGTAAAAGACTAAAGAAACAAGCATGGGTGCTTCACCGAAAACAATTGGGAATATTATACGTATAATTTGACCAATGTTGACGATGGGGAAATCAGTCAGCACAAACATCAATCACCTCCTCGTTTCCCTATAGAGAATGGCTGGAGTGGCCAAGCATTGCAAGAGCATTTCCATTGAGGAATGGCTTGCAAATGGCAATGCTGGTTCGCAGCAGGAATAAAACATGTTTTCTTACAATCCAAATCTGGGATGATCCAATATTTTTGGTTACAGCCCCCGAAGACTGGCGCATATGTTGCGATTTCGTTCTCGCACTGCCCCAGCAAATGGACCAAGATGGGCGAAATGTGCGTCCACATAGAAAAATGTTGTTTTTCAATATTTACGGACCATAAGCATAGTGGACTACACACATCCAAAAGACGCAACTATCACACAAGTACACCTAAACAACACCGCCGGTTCATCCTTCAAGACCACAAGCTTTACCACGACAAAGGAAAACACCATTGAGCCACAACTTTTTTCAGAACCTTCGTCAAAAGTCAAAACAAAGCGAGTGAGTCGTTGCAACTGTCGGAATGCCTTCGTGCTTGGAATGCCGGGAAAGGCGCCAATCTCAACCCCGCTGGCAATCAATTTGTGTTGGGGTAAAGCAAGTCCTGACCTTCATAAGAGCTCTCTGGTGTTGTGTGTCTCTTCGACAAGTGCGTAGTGTCTTCCGTGCCATAAACATCACGTCAACGCGGGGCGTGGACGGTTTCTACGTCACAGTAGTAGTAGGATCCTAGGTATAGTGGCACCCCGTGGGTGTTCGAACACAAGCTTGGCTAGTGTAAAAAGAACCCTGTTGAAAGGCGCTAGTCTCTGAGCAATTCCTCAGGCTCGACATTTAAAGAACCCCCTACACCCAGAAAGCGAAAGGCAATCATCCTCAATCACTTGATTATTCAGGGGCCCGAATCGCGGTCTCCAGCCTGTGCGTTTGGGCTCAAGTTTTGTTGTCTATATTTTCTATCACACCGTCCAGGTCTTGGAAAAATAGAGCCCATCAAGACACGGCTTCCGGAATATTTATCATCGCTTTTCTTCTGTGGTGATTTCAAAGAGACGCAGGCACTACGGCAAAAAATAATAACGAAAAAGCATGCCAAAGGCAGGTGTTTTCGGACCTTTCTCAACATCATCCCATGTTTTTAACCTATATCCTCATGTTCCCACTTACCAAGTATATCCACACTCTTGATGGATAAATTCCCATTGAATCACTCAACCAAGCTTTAATTGCTCACAACTTCTTTCATAGCTCATCCACCAGGTTTGCCCCAAAAAAACACCATCTTTCCAACAAGGTGGTGCCCCAGTTCGTTAGCTAAGTTGGTGCAAATAACTCCCATTTCACTATGGTTTATGGCAGATATAACGAACTAGTATTCATGGGGTTTATAAACCAACTAACATCACTGGGGGGCACCATCCTGTATCTATGGATATATCTACATATATCTACATATATCTACATATATCTACATATATCTACCATATATCTATAGTAGGTTTTCCCCAAAAAAACACCACCTTTCCAAGCTCCTGCCAGGGTATAGGACACCACCTCCAGTCGCATCTGCAGCCTTCGCATCTCCATCAGCAGCTCGGCCGCGCGACGCCAGCGGGACGCCATAGCCACGTGGAAACTCAGCACGTCGCGGCGGAGACCGCGGCGGCGCAGCTCCTCGGATCGAGGTGATGGTGAGATATCTATTTCATTCCATTTCAATGGATTGGTTATGATGGATTGGGTAAATCAACTATTTCGACTGGGCCATTTTCAATAGCAAACTGTTAAAATCTGTTGAATTACCGGAGGGTATCTATTTCAAACTGGTTGGTGGTATCCTCTGGTAAACTGGGATTATAGTGGTATAACCATAGGGAAACCATAGGAAAATGAAGGTTAACCCTATTTCAATGATATATCAACTATCATATACAGTAGCACCAATATGATAATGAACTACCATCATAATACCAATAGATAATCATATTGATACCCTCTGGTAAACGTTTACATAGCTATTGAAAATCACCATTATTAATGGGTAAATCAACGAACTCAATGGTAATTTTCAATAGCAAACTGTTAAATTGCCGGAGGGTATCTATTTCAATGGATTGGTTATGATTGGTTTTGGGAAAACCGAAAGCGGAAACCATGGAATTAGAGGGGGTTCCCTTTTTACTTCTCCTCTGATTTAGCATAGCTATGTATTGAAAATGGACCATTGAGTTCGTTGATTTACCTATTAGTAAAACATGGTGATTGTCCAAAGCAAACTGTTAGTCTACCAGAGGGTATTGGTTGATCTATGGGTATCCAGGATACCCTCCGTTTGTACCCATAAGAATGCTGTCTTACGGAACCATTTTAGATCATTTTCGTACTTTTACAGATACCTTTCCCATGCTCTCGGATTTTTGGAGGGTCTAGGTATGTATTACCAATCAAGCTGAAGTAGATAGAATATCATATGCCCATTTTGGTAAGCATGCTTTAAAAAAATCCATCGGCATCTTCTCAGGGTGACTATGCATATCTATGCATGGCACGAAACCAGCAAAATAGTGGAACACAACCAAGAAAATATCAGGATATGTACCCTCTGGTAAACGTTTACATAGCTATTGAAAATGGCCATAGAAATAGTGAGTTTCCCCATTAAACATGGTGATTTTCCATAGTTATGTGGCTGTTTACCAGGCCGGGTATATAAATATAACCAAACAATGTAATGGTTGATCCAACGACGGGATAATTCTAATCATAATTCTAACTATAAGTGCATAACTACATCCAATGTAAGGGTTGATCTATGGATTAACTTAACAAAATATTGGGATATATTGGGAATTATTGGGATATATTGGGATACAACCAACCAAATACGATCTATAATTGGATTTTTGAGGGATATCATGGGTTGTATTGGATGACGGTGATTTTAGATGATTTTGGTGAGGTTTCTAGCCAAATGATTGGGGTTCAAAATCCCATGCTACTGATGAGGTTTTGTAACAGTTCTAAAATCCAAGTGATGGCATGTGTGTAGGATATTCTTTTGGTTTTTTCAAATGCAAATCATTGGATTGTGGGACAAAGTCAGGACGAAAAGATGTGGTTACCCTCTGGTTATGACTAACATAGCCATGGAAGCCATGGCCCATAGAAATAGATGGTTTACCTATTAAAAATGGTGATGTTCAATGGCAAACTGTTAAATAACCAGAGGGTATCATGTGATTTTTACACAATTGTCATAGTCATAGTATAGTTGACATAGAACTCTCATCCAAATATGGGGTGCCCTGCTGTAAAAAACTTACCATTTGTACAGTAGATCATTTTTCGCACGGGAAACCATTGGCTTTCTACATCTATATGTAAACGTTTACAGTGGGTAACTGCTTTTAGTTGTAGGAACCCACTGACCTAATGTTGCAATAAGACAATCTGACCTGGTAGAGGGAAAAGTCACGTTATGTCTTTGTCAGAGAGGAAATTCATCGACAATTTTATCGGTAGAATCTGTTTATTGTTCAAATCTATTCGACATTCTGCACCATGCCAGCGGGTTTCAACAATATTGTCCTTTTAGGAAAAATAGGGAGCCGGCTTGACATATGATTTATTATCTACCTATTGGTTGTTGAATGGGGGCAACCCTCTATTAACCAACCACCAGTGGGAAAAGGACATCTATGGATTCGAACACCTTTTTTGTTCTATTGGTTTCAACCCATCTGAAAAATATTAGTCAGTTGGTATTATTATTCCCATATATATATATGGAAAAATAAAGAATGTTCCAAACCACCGACCAGTTTCTTGTTCTATTCGCTCTTCTCCTTCGCCATTTCTTTTTGCGAAACTTTCGCGGTGTGAGTTTTTTCTTTGGCAGCATCTGAAAACTACTTTCTCGGAGCTTTCGCGGATTGTACTTTCATGTGTTTTTCCTGTCGCGGAGCTTTCCCGAGAACAATTCTTCGCGGAAGCATGTTACTTTGACGTCCCTTCAAATTTTCACTTGGGGGGTTTTGGCGGCTGCTAATGTGGGTTTGTCTGAAAATCGGGTACCCAAAAGCTTGATCGTTAATAATCATGTTCCGCAATAGACGTATCCCGCCATTTTCATACATATCCAAATCTCACAATAAATTGACATATATATATATATTATGCACTCACTCTGATATATATATATATATACATATTCCATTTTATATATATATATAATTATATGGGTAAATTATAATATTTCACCAACCTGAATAGTTCGGCCATTTGGGGATGATTTCCCTAACATAAACCATGATTCCCAGTGAGGGAGAACAGTGAGGTCGTTGTAGCCACAGCACCTGCAGCACAGCGCTGCTGCTGCTCCACGGGGAAGCCATAGACGCCAGCGCAAGCAGCACATTGTCGCAGCGCAGCATGGAGACGTGTAGCTGTGACAGGAAGGCCTTGAGGAGGATCAGAACATCGTGGCTTCAACAAAAATGGTATTTACTATACCAAAAATGGATATTGTTATATATATATATATATGTGACTTTTATATATCTATTTATTTATATATATATATATATATATTTGTTCATTTATTTATGTTCGTATTTATTTATGTATTGTTATTACTATACCAAAAATGGATACTTAGTACTTTAGAATGCCTTGAAAACAACAAACATGGTGTGCTTGTACTGGATAAATGGGAATCAGTAGGATTCAATATGATTTAAATTGATGTAATTGATTGAATCACAAAACTTAGGGGTCAAAATCAAGAATATCCAAGAATGACAAACAACAAAAATGCTGATTTAGCCAGCTACAGAAGACATTCAAGCAGCAAGAATGACCAGCAATCATGTAGATTTGACAAACAATAACAGAGATTTGATTCGAGTGGGAGATGCAATTGACAAGAATGGGTATATATGGCTACATATATATATAATATAAATATAATAATATATATATATATATTATCATAAATAATAATATATAAAGAAATGTCAACAATACTTGGGCTACTACTTGGACGGCAATCTGGACAGTGGGCCGTCCTTTCTCTCAGGTTCTCACCTTTCTCACCGGCATAAATCAATGGATTGGTGGGAAAATCGAAACCGGAAACCATCGAAATTCACCGAAATATGGCTGTTAAACCAGTATGTTTGTCCTTAAACCAATGGAAAATCACCAGTTTTAATGGGTAAATTACGGTAAATCCACTATTTCGACTGGGCCATTTTCAATAGCTATGTAAACGTTTACCAGAGGGTATCTCAACATCTTCTGGTTGGTGGTTTTAACCATCTTGTAAAATATTAGTCAGTTGGGAAGGATTATCCCATATATTATGGAAAAATAAAAAATGTTCCAAACCACCAACCAGCATTAAATAAAAGAACAATCTCAAGGGGTATACCGCTATTACTCGACGAGGACTGCAACCATTTAGGCAGCGAATGGATGTTCACAGCCTTGGCAATCTCTATTCGCTGTGTAAAAGTTCTGTTCATGAACATATTTTAGATGTATTAAGATTGATTATGACCATTTCTGTTCATTAATTAACTAATTATGTAAAGTATCTGTATATTATCTGTATTACTTAATCAGAATTAATCATAACTCGTTTCTATTGCTCTTGGGGAATTGGACCTCAAAGATCACCCAGGGAGTGCAACTGAATGTCATCATTTACCCACGAAAAAAATGGTGAAAAAAATGTGAAAAATTAGGCTGTTAGCCTCTGGTAAACTAACAGTTTGCTATGGAAACTCACCATGTTTAATAAGTAAATCAACGAACTCAATGTGCCATTTCTCATCAACCAACCAGTGAAATTCTGCAGGACGTAGATTTCTCAAAAAAAAAAAAAAAACAAGTGTTTCTTCATGCAGGATGTAGATTTCCCCAGTTATCAGTTGGTTTATAAACCCCATGAATACTATGGATATATCACCTATAAACCATAGTTATTGGAGTTATAAACCATTACAAACCCCATGAATACGATAGTTATCTGTAGTTATCATGTTACATCTACCATATTGCCATGGCCTATAGTTTATCTATATATATTACCATATCACCATATTACGATAGTTATAAACCATGATAAACCCCAATAATTCTAGTTACATCATGTTATATCTATGTATAAAAACTATATAAAACATTATAAACCACTATGAACCACTATAATCCATTATAAATTCTATGGTATAATGGTTTATAATCCATATAATGGATTTCCGCCATATATGGTATAATGGTTTATATTCCATTATAAACCACTATAATCCATTATATATATATACACACCATAAACTCCATAGAATTCCATCGCCTGCGCTCGGCACCAGCTGCACCAGCTCAAGGAGCTCAAGGCGGCCGCCAGCACGGCGCCATGCTTGGCGTCCAAACGAAGGCCATCATCCTGCGGGATCAACTGTTACCCGGCCTGGTAAACAGCCACATAACTATAAAAAATCACTATTTTTAATGAGAAAACTCACTATGAATGGGCCATTTTCAATAGCTATGTTAAATCCGCCGACCCCAGACGATGGCAGGGGGAGCGCGTCCGAGGAGCACCTAGGCGATGGCGGCCCAGCAGCATGTCCTTGGCCACCTGCCGGGCGCTTTCCGGAGATTTTCTTCTGGTTTCA
>Ga0126342_10000709_pt1 | contig 39842 bp, 36 predicted proteins | sample Cyp1metagenome_FD_92528 | JGI IMG/M metagenome (GOLD analysis project Ga0126342, IMG submission 92528) | Coral microbial communities from Lord Howe Island, Old Settlement Bay, Australia - Cyphastrea 1 metagenome | ecosystem: Host-associated > Invertebrates > Cnidaria > Coral ...
AAAATCACATTACCATCATTGCACGGGCTGAATTCCTGAACCCAAGGTTTTGCCCAAACCACTCCGGTGGTAAAAAGGGTGGCACTAGCCCCAGGTTCTAACCCAGGGACGCCCAACCCCTATATTATATATTATATATTATATATTACATATTATATATTACATATTATACATTCTATATATTACATATTATATATTGTATATTACATATTATATATTATATATTATATATATACACATGAAATATGAATAAATATCAATATCCTATATGAAATGACATGACATTGGGAACTGAAGAGTTTCCTCGGCGTATCTGAGCCACTTCTCCAGATGAGGTCCACCCCATCCCACGCCACCAATCTGGGCCAGGAAGGCCTGTCTGAGGCAGGGTTTTTCATGTTTTTTTTCTGGGAAAAGATGGCGGGTTTCAAGGAAAAAAACGACCAAAAGTAGGATCAAAAAGGGGCATAGAATATGATAGAATATGAATGCATGTGATAGAGAAAAAATACATTCAGAATGTAAACAAAATGTGAAGAATGGAACTGTTCAATACTCCATTGGGCTTCTCCTCTGGTAACAAAACGCGGCAACAGAAAATCTCCAGGTTTGATCGTTACCAGGCTTGGCTTACTGGAGACTACCTTCCATCATTCCAAATTTGTGGTCTAAAAAAGAACATCCAAGCAATTGGGAAATGTCCTTTCGATTTTCCCCAAGCAATGACTTGAAGTACTACTGAACATCACCAATTGTTTATCAGTAAAAGATCTATCAATGGGCAATTTCTCCATAGCTGTATGTGGGAGTTTCTTAAGATTGGGATCCCCAAGTCACCATTGGTTTCGATACTAAGTCATGGTCATCCACGACTTAGATGATAACTAGGGGTACCCCCCCATGACTTTGGAAACCTCCATGTAAACTAACTCGTAACTAACATAGCTATTGAAAATCAGCAAGTTTCTCTAAAAGATCTATAAATGGGCCATCTATACCATAACTGTTCGTTTCGGCCGATGACTTGACCCCCCATAACCGTTCGCGCCTCCATCTCCTTCGGCACCGGGATCTCATGCAGCCGTCGCAAGGTTGCTGCAACGGAGCGCAACAAGCTGGAGCCAGGGCCCTCCTGACCTGCCTGGTGGAGGTCGGCCTGGCCATAGTCCCCAGCTGGTTTTTGTTGATGGAAAATCCCATTAGAAATGGATGGAAATGGATGATGATTTGGGGATATTTGCGGTACCCCCAGTTTAGGAAACCATATAATAGCCATATCACTAGGGGTATATCTGATTTATAACTGGGAGTGCATCGCCAAAACGTTGATTTTTTTCACCAACAAGGTTGCAGGATTTAAGCACCGCCAATCTTGCTGAGGGGACTTACCTGGTCGAAAATGTCGACTTTAAATGGATGGTTCAACGACCCAAAATGTGGATAGAATTGTCGGATAGAACTCACCAAAATGGTGTTAAATTGCCAAAAATTTGGATGTATGAAACCCAAAATCACAAGGAAATACGACAAATCCCAACAAGGTGGTCCCATAAAAATGCCATTGGCTGCTCCCAAGAAGCGCCTCCGTCAAAGCTCGGGAGCCCTCAACAAAGTCCACCTTGGGATCGACTCCAATGCCAGCTACCATGACTAGGGATGGTTGTAGTCCCACCCATAAGCACGGTGATGCAATGGGGCTGGTGACTATTAATTATATATTGGGTTTACCACATTACTCAATGGTCTCAATGGTTACTGTTCGGAGGACCCAACTAGATGGGGAAGAATTGGACAGATACAGCGACGCGACAATGTCATGCCTAAGTCACTCCTTTTGCTTTCCCCGCTTGTGAACGCAACATCACGAAGTCATGCCTAAGTCATGCCTTTTGGTCTTCCCCCATTTGTGAACGCAAGAATCAAAATAGCCCTTTCCAAATCGGAACCTTTCACTTGTGTATGAGTCAAGAGTCTTTCCCTGACTGAAGAGTCTGTCCCACCCGGTACCAAGATTCTATGGTCAAATGAAGACAAATACGATCAAAGTCGGTGCTTTGATGCTGATCATATCAAAAATCGCAAAAAGACCGCCAAAAACCACGAAAACTAATCGGCTATCATCATCAGCTTCATGTCGGACTTAGTCGCTTGGATCTTTACTGGTTATAGAATACCTACCCCAATCTGGGAAACCCTTGGCTCCCACGACCACAACTACCATGGGATGATCCTTGCAGCTGGAAGGCCACCATGATGTCCGGCTCCGTGTGCCTTGCGCTGTTAAACGAACAACTCCAGCTCAGGTGACTCCATACATATCTAGATATGCTACATCAATTTCAAGATACATACGTACGACGTACGTACGTCGGTCTGTCTGTCTGTCTGTCTGTCTGTCTGTTTGTCTGTCTGTCTGTCTGTCTGTCTGTTTGTCTGTACCTACACGTACCTACACGTATATACCTACACGTATATACCTAGACGTCTATACCTACACGTATATACCTAGACGTCTATACCTACACGTATATACCTACACCTATATTCCTACACGTATATACCTACACGTATATACCTACACGTATATACCTACAGGTATATACCTACACGTATATACCTACACGTATATACCTACACGTATATACCTGCACGTACCTACACGTACCTACATGTACCTACATGTACCTACACGTACCTACACGTACCTACACGTACCTATACGTACCTATACGTACCCATACGTACCTACGTACCTACCTACCTACCTACCTATCTACCTACCTACGTACCACTTACCTTCCCACCTACGTACCTACCTATAAAGGTACCTACGTACCTACGTACCTGCGTACCTACGTACCTATAGGTACCTACATATCTACGTACCTACGTCTGTACCTACGTCCCTACGCGTACCTACGTCCCTACGCGTACGTACGTACGTACGTTAGGTAGGTAAGTAGGTAGGTAGGTATGTAGAATGTGTGTATTAGAATGTATCAGACATTCCTATACTATCTCCCAGATTCTCCCAGTGCGTTGCCAGTGTTCACTCGCGGGCCTCACAGCAGGGCCGATGCCTGCTGCCTCTGCAGCACGCGCAGCTGCCTAGCAGCACCAGGAAGGTATTTTCCCAGTTGTTCTTTGTAAATCATCATATACAGTAACATTTATAACGTCATATAACCCCTGTTGTTTCAGTTCTTTCCATAGCATTTTGGGTGTCCTCAGTGTCCTCTTTCATGGAAAAACACGACACACAGATGGCATTGTGAGACAATGGCCCCTTAAATGGTACCTGCTCGCGGGCACGGCTGACACCATAGAAAGGCAGGTCCGCGCCCATGCGCACGAAGTAGCGCTGCGAGCCATCACCCTCCACCTCACAGCTGTCAGCGACAACTGTCAGCACTGTGCGCACCGATTTCGCTCGACTCTGTCAAGACTCTGGCTTTGAGAGATTTTGAGTTGCCACAGAAATGTACCAGAAAGGTCTCATTGATATCATTCTGCTTGATCGCACCAGCATCGTTGGCCATATCTGCCATACTGCTCACGTTCCCCTGCCGCAGTCGAGCCACAATGAAGTTCTGATTGGTTCTACCTTCACCCAAATGCAACTCCTCAACCAATTCTTTCAAGGGTCGGACTGACACCTGGCATCTGCTGGGGAAAATGGCATAATTCAGCTGCGGAGAGTAAGCTCGAACTACTCCACAACCCTGGGATTGGATTGATTGCGCTCGTTTTTTTTGACATGTTTGACATGTAGCCAAACGGGGGCGCTATGACATACAATCAGTCTTAAGAAACCTTGCACAGAACTTTTTTCAGCTTGATACCAAGTACTAGTGATTATGTGTCACCATAGATGGCAAAAAAAGACATTAATACCTTTACTATCCTTTACTTTAGTATCCTTTAGCCATCCCAGGTTTGTATAGACCCCAACTGGATTCACCGGCCTCCTTGCAATCCCAGCATGGAAGGGATTTCACCCGCTCCATGGCGAACTTCGTTGCATCTTACAGCAACAGATACCACTTGCAAGGGATTCCCGGTGAAGATGGTGCTACATGGTGCTACCACGTTTGGCCTAACATGGTAAACATCGAAAAAACCACTTGCCATTGTTACCAAGAAATCTCTTTTCATGTGTGTTTTGCCTGTATTTTGATGCATTCGGATTCTGCACCAACTTTGCAGGTTTCCATCACATCTCTGGCATCTTGCTGATTGGCCTAGACCAGGAAGCTGAGCCGGTCAAAGGTGAAACCCTCGATTTTTACCACTGGATGGCTGGACAAAAACCATAGTCAAAACATGTCAAAACATGGTATACGAGGTACGAGGTATCATCCATCCCATAGTGGGATATCGTCCTAACAGAATGATCAGAATGGGTATATGAAATTATATGACTTCATATAAATTCCTATTAATGCCCATCCCGATGAGTATATCATCCAATCATCCAACTTTTGAACGAGGTACACATAACTTCTGATGCTTGCACCTCCTCCACCACCACCAAAGAATGCGCGAAACCTAAGCTCAACAGCATGGTTTGTCTTCCATATCCGCGCATCTCGTTTTTCAGCCTCCCGAAATGACGAACACATCACCCAAGGCCCAGACATTTCGAATGGATCTTGGCCTGCAGGGTGCTATGGTTGGCCAAAAATGCTTCAGCTTCGCATATTTGAACCCACCAAAAAAACACAAGTGTCACGAGGGCCAAGATCAAAACAGTGTCCTCTTGGAGTTTGAGCCCAAATAAATGTACCCAAATCCAAGATTGGAAGATTTTAATTATTTCTATAGATTCTTGGACTACAAATCTTAGGTTGTCGCCAAAAAATCATCCAAGGCCTTGGAAGCCACCACCGCCATGGCCGCCCTGTCCTTCATTGAGGCCAGCCTGGACCAACTACACCATCCATGAAAAACGGGAAGTAGAAATCTCACTTGACGGAACATAACAAAGATACATACAATATTTATCAATATTCATGTCTATGTCTATTATATATCTATATATCTATGACATATACTGTGTATATATATATATCACTTCATCATAAACATGTTGGTTCGACCTATCTTAAACTTTATTGAATTCCGATGTCCTGCCGATCGACCCAGCTGAGCAGCTGCCTCGCCATATTTGTCATACTTTGCCTTTTTTTCGGAGTCACTGAGGACCTTCACGAAGGCTTCAAGGGGCGGGAAAATTTGAGAAGGAAACTGCAGAAATTTGCTGTACCAAGTTTTTGATTACAAATATCCACTGACATCATGAAAACAGCCCCCAAGACTAGTTCTTTGACCAGCCGGGCCTCATAGGCATGACTAATTTCGATAAACTTTTTCTGAGCTTTCTCCTGGCAACATGAGCTGCTTCCGGAGACAGGATGATGGCCTTCTGGCTGAAATGTAGACATCATGATCCGCCAGCTTGAAAGAAAGTCACATTGGGGTGGTTTACCCAAATTCTGTCTATCTGTCTATCTATCTAATCTAATCTAATCTAATCTAATCTAATCTAAATCTATCTATACTGATACTATACCTCATCATTATATACGTTGTTTTCACGTCGTCACGTCGTGGTCCAGTCCTAAAATCCTTCACGTCCAGGAAAAAAGAATGGCGCCTTGTCGTCCTGATTCTTGTCTGGATGCCATCTCATGGACAACTTTCGGTAAGCCTGGCAGCGCGAAATCTCAGGGTCCTTCAAAATGGATAGACATGGTCCTTCTAAATTGGGGGTCTATCATAGTCTATCTAATCTAGGTGATTGAACAATGGAGGTTTAATAGCTGGGGATTCAATGAGTTTGCCTCTGATGTCCAAGAAAATGAGGAAAATGAGGCTTTGAAGCACCATGATCACTGACCCCCAAACTTGGATGGCAATCCCCATACAGTGTCGGACCCGGAAAAGCACCCGAAAGTTTCCAAAAACAGTTGGGTTCTTAACCAGCTACTAGGTATATACTCACTATGTAGCCACGATTGATTATATATCTATACCCACCATAGGCCAGATTATTGATAATAATGGGGATTACATTATATATCATAACCATTCATAACCATTCCTTTCCCACAGTCGCCACAGTCATATACAATAAAGACGCCGTCTCGGGTGCCTTCTTAATCTGCTGTTGGCTTGCACCTTGCCATGTGAAGAGAGGATGCACCGAATGGCAAGTCTGAAAATAGGGTAATTACCCCAAAATTCATCGGATAATCACCATTTGCCTTATATATTAAATATTATTAAACGGCAATTTATAGTCTCCCCTATTTTCAAACAAACCCATTTCTCAACACAGCCCTATAGGATTCACAAAAAAAAATCGCCGTGGCTTCTCGCAGCCCAAGAGGCTTCGTGGCACTCCCAGGGTCCGGTACAAGTCCTTGCCGGCCTTGGTCAAGTTTCCCGATCAATGTCCTTCTGAAGAATGGGATTTCCCAAACGGCTAGGTTTGTCTGAAAATAGTGCACCCAAAAGTTGTCTCATTGGACAAATCCACCTCTGAATAGCCACTTGAAATCATCTAAATTAGTAAAAAAACACCATTTATGAACTAGATTTCAGATGATTTAAGTAGTATGTTCCCATGTTTTGTTCAAAGAAAACATATAAACTGCTGGAGTTTTCCCCCCCCCAAAAAAAAAAAAAACACGTCAGACGGTGAGTTGTTCTCGAAAATTCGCACCTCTGCAGAGCCAGCGGCTGCCAAGAGAAGCAGAAGCCCAAGCCAGGTGCGGCCCTGAGGTTTTTCGGGTGGGAAATCGGGTTGAACCAATGAACCTTGGTGGAAAAATGTTGAAGATCGGGGTTAAAAGAGACTGAACCAAAAAAAAAAACGTTATGGATCTTATTGATCTTATTCCATCAATAGATTGGCCCTGAAGAGGGTTTCTCTGATTGAAAAATGTTGAACATAGAGATTCGAAGAGATTGAACTTATTCATCTTATTGAAGATCGATGTTTGTTCAGTATGTTGAAAACTACATCGAAAATAGAGATTATCGACATGTGAACAAGATTGTTCACAAGTGCGTGGAGTTTTTTCCGGCGGTTGGTTGGTCCCTGTCATGTTTTGTCGGATGGGGGATTCACCAACCTCAAGGGATTTCCCGTAAACCATCGTTTAAAGTGGTAACTTATCCACACATATTTCTATATGTATATATAGTTGTATAATTCTATATATATATATATAATTCTATATATATGTATATTTGTGTGTGTGTGTTAATCTTTAGTGCATATTAATAGATACTTATCTATATGTAGATATATTTCGTATGTTGCCGTGTCTTCCTCCTTCCAAAAGAAGCAGGGCTCCCAGAGCCGCCTGGTGTCGACCGCACACATAGCTCATCACGGCCACAATGTGGAGCCACAGCAAATGTTGCTAAGCACTGCCCAGTGGTGGCTCAAATTAGCTGCGTCAACATTGCCCAGTTCTGTGGGACCAACATGAATTGATAGACAAACAGAAAGCTGGCTTTGGAGGCTTTTCTGGCTAGAATCGGAGTTCTGCCCTGAAATGCTCGCGCGGTTTTTCAGTGTGACTCGTTCGAGCAAAAACTGTGTGCAGCCTGGGCCATCAGCCATTTCCACGCGGCATGGCATCTCTTGAGCAGAAAGCTGTCAGAAATCCAGGGATCAACGCCTGGCGGTTGAAGGCAATGGTGATATGCTGATGGCCGACTGTGTAAGGGTCAAGTTGGGCTCCAATACTGGATGGTTCAATACCCAGTTGCTAAGCATAATTGTTGCGCATCCATGGATTGAAATTGTGACGCATATCATCCCATATCCAGATCTTCTGCGGCTTCGACTTCGAAGTCCTTTTTTCCCTCTCAGAAACCCTCATGGCTTCACTTCTCTTCCACTGCCTCCATTTCACCTTAGTTAAAAACTACGTCAAACTCAGACAATGGCCAAGGGCTAAGGGCTCCAAAATGATCGCTTTCCATCGAATGATGGATGGATGGATGTCCTTGAGGGTTTGATGTCACCAGTTTTCACAAAAACGTCTCGTGGCTATCCTGTGGTTTCAAACCTCATTTCCTTATTAAGTATATAATTTATATAATAGCTTCCTATCTAGACAGTTTGTCATCAATCCCAGAAAAAACCGTTGGGCCGTCAAATTTTCATGTCCCTTCATCTTCACCACCATTGATGGTCACCTTACTTCATGGTTGCTCTCACATGATCCAGACATCACGTTTGCTGTAAACAACCATCACAATTTTGAGATAGTCTTAATTCCCCATTTCCAGAAACATATTGGAGTTAACGATACACCCATCATTTATGGAATTCACATGGACATTTTAGACATACTGTGTATCGATTCTTCCAATAACAACAACTAGAATAATTCCAGTTCCCATTATACTCCACCTATATACTCTTTGAAAATTATAGCAATAACAACAACATACAACCAAAAAATCAAATAAAACTCAAAACTCCGATCTGAAAAATGTATCAAAATCTACCAGAAATCCATTGGATCATCATTTTCCCCAGAGCGAACCTGGGCTTTCCGGCTGTCCTTGGCTGTGGCCTGCTCCGGCGCCTCCGCTGCCTCCGGGGCCTCCAGGGCCAGGGTCTGATCCGGGGCCTCCAGGGCCAGGGTCTGACGCTTGGGCTGTGGCTCCTAGCGCAGCTGGGGATGGTTTCAGAAAAAAAAAACACGAAAATTGGAAAACATGGGGAAAAAATGGAACATGTTGGAAAGAAAGAGAGAAACTCGAGAAATGTTGGAAAGAAATAGGAAAACAATGGGGAAAAACGTGGGAAAAACATGGGCAAAAGACGGAAAACCCTGGAAAAAAATGTAAAACATTTGGAAACAAGAATAAAAAAACGAAAGATGTTGGGCGGATGAGCAGTATGAGAGAAAGAGAGATTGGGGATTCGGGAGATTGATTTTGTTCAACATAAACAACAAATGTTTTTTGGAAACATCATATCATCTACAAATCATGGCGGAATGTGACCCAAGTGGTCCATTAATCCCATCCCCCGTTCATATGAAACACCCCCATGGTGAATGGTCCCAAAGATGTGGTGTTATCCCCTACGAAAAACCACGGTTTCTGGGAGGTGTTTAATGTGAACGGGGGAAGGGATTATTAGATTTATCATCATTTATTCCCATGTTGTCCCATTATGTCTTCTCCACTATCCACTTATAGATGTGTTTTTCCATATCCATCCATCACAATACATCCCTTTTGTATAGATCTCAATGAAATATCCCCGTGATTCCTGATATGTTGATAAAATTCATATATTAGTTGTATATATTATTGATATATTATTGATATATGTGTCACATCCGCTTGATTGGACCTTTGGATGGGTCTCCTCTGCAGGCCTTTCGGCGCCTGGCAGATCTGGCAACGCTGCCCGGTGGTCACAACCTTGATCTGCATGGAGGGAACTATAGAAATAATACACATATATAAGTATATCATGTGTAATGTGTGTGAATTTCCTAGTAAACCACCGGTTTCTGGGGATGTTTAATATTATTTGGATGGGAAAAAAGCAACTAACATACTGAATCATACTGATTTCGATGGATCCCTTACCATAAAGACATCCCCAAAGGGTCCAAACCTCCATGATGCAAGTCATCTCTACCTTTTCTCGCTGAAATCGACGGCACGGGCCCCTGGTGTGGACACCCGGTCTCTCTGGACGTGAAACTGATTTTTGAAGCGCAGCGGGCAGCGGCTTCCGGACATGTTATGCCAAGGAAAACGTCGAGGCTTCCAATGATTCCAATGTGAGTCTTTCTTTTGGTGTGTCCTTTCTGGCCCAAAATCAGGTTTTCAAGTTGTGGACCTTGGGGGTTCCCCAGTTGCGGCACATGTATGGTGACAGCCATGTCCATGCTGGTGAACTTAAGGAAGGTTAACGGACACCTTCTAATTAGCTATCCATGGTGCAACAACTCGAGTTCCCTCTTGCCAAAGTGAATCAAAATGAGGACATCAAGGCAAAAGATATTCTAAGGATTGTATGCCAAATGAAGATAAAATCCAGTATTGAAAAGGGCTCTCTCTCTCTCTCTCTCTCTCTGTGCTCTGTACATAGAAATGGAGGTGTTCATGTACACATCAACTATTGATCAAGACAGCAACCGCCTGCGCTTCAGGGCAATGCCCCTCTGTTAGTCGTGTCGCCGCGCTGGCTTGTAACATTGTAGGAGGGGCTTGACCCTTGGTGACGCTATAGTACCTATATGTGGTTCACATGTCTTGAGATGTGCGAAAATGTTCAATTTGTTTCCAACAAAAATCCGTTCCGGATCCATTTGGGGAAATGATGAGGTTTAGGGGTTGTTGGAGTGCAGCCAGTACAGTACCAGCCGAAGCATCACAGCTGGCAGAGAGCTCCTGCAGCGGCCATGACATTCCTCCAAATTTTGCCATGAATGTAGTAAACCGTAAACCTGATAATAAACTTACCCTGTAGCATTTCAGGAATGATTGTGCTTGGGTTTGTCACATGTTTTATGCTAAGCCACACTTGCCAGTCCTAGGCGTTATCCATCAAATCCAGCAAGTCATCCCCCTCTTCAGGCGGTGGGGGCGGCGGTGCCGGCACCTGAGAGCGCAGGTTGATGCGGTTGATGGAGGTGATTTGGGATGGTGGAGTCGTCATAGATCGCCAAGCCAAACGCTTCATGTCGCCAAGAACTCCAATGGATGTCGACGTCAACAATAGAAAGTCTAGCCATGAGAAATTGACCGATTAGATGGAGCAAGCCAACATTCTTTTCCCACCAAAACTGCTGGGAACAGCTGGATGCTCATCAAAAAAAACTGGCTCAGCTATGTAGACTATAGGTTTTGACCCATGACTCAATGACCATATCCCACTCTTTAGCCTTTCTTATCTCCTAAGGTCCACAGCCTCCAATTCATCTCGTATCGAATCCAGGGCGCCCCTGGAGCTGTCGACAACGAATGGTTCACCCTGTTTTTACCTGGACCCATTTGGACCCACTTGGCACATGAGTATTCAAAGTATTCAAAGTATTCAAAGTATTCCAGATATAGATTCTGAATTGGTGAAGTCCCTATTTTTCATAATCCCATCCAAACTCCGTAGAAATGCCCCCTTTCCTGGCCGGACCTATGCTCACCGCCCGCGGCCGCTCCATCGATCTGAATCACCTGAATGTGTAGTTTTTGGTGGAAAAATCGCTGGAATTTCAGGAAGAAACCCCTGGGGATCGTTCCCTCAGTGAAGTTAGCCAGAATTTCCAGGCATCACTTCACTTGAAAGGATGTTGGACATCCCGAAAACACATGGTGCTATCACTTTGTATCAGCACAACGATGATGCCAGGTGCAATACCCTAGATGGATCAACATGTGTCATGGCTAACTTAGACGTCCTTCAAAAAAAACAACATGGAACGTGTTCCTCCATTTGTACATATACATATATTTGTGTGTGTGCGTGTTCCTGTGTATGTAACCCACGAAACAACGAAACAATGTTGGAGATGCCATGAGATTTGCAACGCACGGCAGAATCTCCCCGTCCTGAGCGCCACTGGTCCCAGGCCCTTCCTGGCGGTCCCAGCGCCCAGAGGTGGTAAATTTGCAGCAAACCTCTGGGTGCTTAGTGTATCAAAGTGTTTAAAAAAAGTTGTCCAAGATTTCCCTGAAAAAAATCTGGAAAACACAATGATACGTTTTCGAATCTTGGAACAGTTGTTCTTGGATTTTCGCGGAAAATCGGACAGGTCCAGCATAGCAATCATGGGAGTGGAACCAACATGATTGAAGTGGACCCAATGTCAAAATCTTGGAACGCCAAAATGGAAGTACAATCTTGGGTACGGTACAACCATTTCATAATAAGAATCCTTGAGCCGCCACTGTTTTTTGGGCTTGATAGCCTGATTCCGGTATGGCCTTATGGCTCAAAAAACGGGTATGGATCGTTCCGCGGTGATCCGGACGTATGGAACGAGCGAGTTAAGTATAAGAGGTTTGATACAGACCTACTGAGAAGGTATACGCTAAAGTGGCATGATATCAGTACAATTCGTCATTTTTTGGTAAGGATCAAGGGCATGCGTGGATCATGTCCCTTAGAGATGTATGGATCATGGGTATGGATCGGGGCTATGGATCGCCTGTGGGTCACGACTTCACGGAAGGATCAGCACGACTCCTTGTTCCCAGCTTCTGAACAAGTAAGAGTGACGCACCAATCAGTGAAAGCGACTGATAACTGATCACACTCACTCTACAATGTCTACAGACATTCCGAGCCAACAAATTCGGCGCAAACTGCTTGGAAAAACCACGCGTCTCAAACTCAGATTAAACAAAATCCCAAAGTTCAGCGTCTGCAAGCAGCTGGGTAATATCACATCTGCCAAATCCCCTCGGAACCTGGACCCGAAAGTCAAAGTCTGCAGGCTACTTGGCAACGTTACATCCTTCAAACTCTGGTTGAACTGTGACCCAAAGGTCAATTTGTGCAGGCTGCTTGGCAACGTTACATCTGCCAAACTCTGATTGAACAAATGCCCAAAGGTCAAAGTCTGCAGGCCGCTCGGCAACGTTACACCTGCCAAACTTGTGTTGAAACGCCATCCAAATTCCAATGTCTGCAGGCTAGTTGGTAAGGTTGCATCCGCCAAACTCTGGTCGAACTGTGACCCGAAAGTCAAAGTCTGCAGGCTACTTGGCAGCGTCACACCTGCCAAACTCTGGTTGAACTGGGACCCAAAGGTCAAAGTCTGCAGGCTGCTTGGCAACGTTACACCTGCCAAGCTCTGGTTGAACTGGGACCCAAATGTCAAAGTCTGAAGGCTGTTTGGCAACGTTACACCTGCCAAACTCTGGTTGAACGCATATCCAAAGGTCAGATGTTGCAGGCTGCTGGGTAATCTCACACCTGCCAAACTCTCATTGAATGCGTACCCAAATGTCAAAGCCTTCAGGCTGCTGGGCAAAATCGCACCTGTCAAACTCTGAGCTCTCCCAAATGTCAAAGCCTGCAGGCTCTGTGGCAAAGTCACACCTGCCAAATTCTGAGCTTTCCTAAAGGACAATGCACGCAGGCTGCTTGGCAACTTTATGTCTGCCAAAATCCAATTGAAGTGGGATCCAAATGTCAAAGTCTGCAGGCTCTGTGGCAAAGTCACACCTGCCAAACTCTGATTAAACAAATGCCCAAACGTCAAAGTCCGCAGGCTTCCGGGCAACTTCACTCCTGTGAAATTCTGATTGAACGCATACCCAAAGGTCAAAGTCTGTAGGCTGCTAGGCAATGGCACGCCTGCCAAGCTCTGGTTATATTGCGACCCGAAGGTCAAAGTTCGCAGGCTGTCAGGCAATGTCACACCTGCTAATTCCTGATTGAAGTCGGATCCAAATTCCAGTGTCTGCAGGTTACCTGGTAACATTACACCTGCCAAACTCTGGTTGAACTGTGACCCGAAGGTCAATGTCTGCAGGCTACTTGGCAACCTTACATCTGCCAAACTCTGGTTGAACTGTAACCCGAATGTCAAAAACTGCAGGCCGTTCGGCAATGACACACCAGCCAAACTCTGGTTGAACTGTGACCCAAAGGTCAATTTGTGCAGGCTGCTTGGCAACGTTACATCTGCCAAACTCTGATTGAACTGTAACCCGAAGGTCAAAGTATGCAAGCCGCTCGGCAATGTCACACCAACCAAGCTCTGGTTGAACTGTGACCCAAAGGTCAAAGTCTGCAGGCTACTTGGCAACGTTACATCTGCCAAACTCTGGTCGAACTGTGATCCGAAGGTCAAAGTCTGCAGGCTACTTGGCAACGTTACATCTGCCAAACTCTGGTCGAACTGTGATCCGAAGGTCAAAGTCTGCAGGCTACTTGGCAACGATACATCCGCTAAATTCTGGTTGAACTCTGACCCAAGGGTCAAGGTCCGCAGACTGCGCGGCAATGTTGCCCCTTCCAAACTCCGATGAACATGCGGGCCTAGGTTCAATGCAATAATTGCATTTATTGCGTTTAGATCTGCAGCCGTCAGGCTCTGTCTTTTCTTGACTGGTATGATGTTTTTCCAGAAAGTCCTCGCAACCTCGTACGCACTGATTCTCTGGACAACGTAACTGATTTCCCCACTCTGCACTTGTGGCAGCAGCTGTTTGGAAGCGTCAAGGATACTGCAGCCCGACATCAGCAACAGTTTCCTACCCGGTTTCAAACCTATCTGCTCTGAGATGCGTTTGCACACATCTTCGACATTCGCATCGTCACCGATTTGGAGCTGAAATGTCGATCCGTCCAAGCCCTTGATGTACAACAAATGGAGCTCTTCTCCTCTTGGTTCAACGCGCTGCCTCAGGTCTCACATCTTCACATCATGGGAATGGAATTACACGGACATCAACCAGAATCACTCATCCTGCATGACACCGTCATGGAAAAGTGGAAAATCTGAAAGTCCAAAAATGAGTTTTGTTGGTTGCATTGACATCATGATTCATCGTATGGTTTTGTCTGAAACTAGGATAACCGCAAAATTGATGCTGAATCATCATTTGCCAAATTAAATGGCGATGTTTGGGGTATACCCCATTTTCAAGTAGACCCAAAGTTGCCCTTCTTTTTCTTCTTCTTCTTCTTCTTCTTTTTCTTCTTGGTAGCATGAACCATCAAAAGAGACTCTTCTCATTGCCACGGCGCCGTTTTCTCGGCTGCTCTGAAGACTCGAAGAACGGTCCGGAGCGGCGGATGGCACCAGCGCCCATGGCCGGGAGCTTGGGAAATCACCGATGACATTTATTCTTCTCTGGTAATTTCACAGTTTGAGAACTGGAAAATCACCATTCTTTTAATAGGTAAATCATCGAACTAAATGGGTCATGGCTTCCATAGCTACTTCAAATGGACGGTATACTGGATTGCCAGATTGTCATTTCTTGGGTGCATTGGTCTCTCTTGCTGAATTTGCCCTACTGTAGGCAGTTGGATCGTGGTGCACGCATGCTGATCCTCCCTGAGTTGAAAAACTGAAAAGGCATTGATGGGAGGTATTCGGCATTCAGCATGATTGGCCCATCAAGTACCACGGTGTCCCCAAGCTGTAAATCGATATGGGCCTTTTGACAAATCGTCAAATCTCCACAACCATAAATTTCACATGCTGGTCATTTATAGGCCAAATAACCTGGGAGTTTCCAACAGGTTTGTTCATGATTTGGGGGCACCCCCCATGACTTAGGAAACCTCCAAATGTATCTGTTGGAAGTCCCAAATTTTTCGGCTCCGTGCTGCCCACAACGCCCGCCTTGGTAAACATGTCATGCCCGAAGAGGTTCTCCAGCTTGAAGGTCTCTGTTGACTGGGCACAGGGGTGGAGTGTGAAGTGTAAAGGGTGGAGTATGGAGTGTGGAGTGTGGGGTGTGGAGTGCTGCGCCTGCCACGCAAAATTACGACAGAGATCTCCGAAATGCTGCGCCTGCCACGAAAACTGCAACTCATCTTGTGATAACAACGCAAAAGTCTTGCGCCTGCCACACAAAACGGCTTTCAACGCGCTATCAAACAGGTTGGAATGTCACAAAGTGCCGCGCCTGCCACGCAAAACGACATGACAGCCTGCTTGGAAACCTTCGAAAAGGAGAGGTTTTGCAGCTTCCCCCATAGACACGGTGAGGCCACAGGAAAACCAGAGACTCGAGACGAGACACGTGGGAGCATCAAAACGAGCATTTCGTGCGAGACTTCCTCCAATTTTCACACTTTGTAGCTTCAAAACCGATGTTTTTCTATGAGTTTTCTTCTGAACCTCCAAATTTGCTACCTCAAAATCGATATTTCGTGCCGGGCATCCGTCAATTTTCATCACATCTCACAAAATGCCATGCCTGCCACGGAAGTGGCACCTTGTCGCCACTTGACGCAGCCCTGACAATGCGATTTGCAAAAACGCGCAACACGATACGTCTAAAGTGCTGCGCCTGCCACGCAAAATGAAGATGGACGCGTCCAAAGTGCTGCGCCTGCCACGAAAACTGCAACGCATCTTCTGAAAACGTTGCAAAAGTATTGCGCCTGCCACACAAAACGACTTTCGACACGTTACGAAACACGTGTGAATGTCACGAAGTGCCACGCAAAACGAAGCAACGCGACGTTTGAAACCTCCAAAAATGACCCCTTTTGCAAACTTACCATAGACACGGCCATACGCCCCTCACGCGGACGGTTGCGGACGGTTCCGAACGGTTGCGAACGGTTGCAGACGGTTGCGGACGGTTGCGGATGGTTGCGAACATAAACGCAACGTCGAGCGAACACAACCTCAACCCCCAGACCCCCAGAGTGAAACGGGAACCCTTGCTACGCATTCGGGAAAAAGGAATGCATAGCCAGGATAGTTGTAAGTTGCAAGCTGCCCAATGATTTTATTGGATACGACTGTTGGTTGCCAGTGTTGATCTTCTCTGTGCATAGGTACATCTTTATACTGATACTTAATTGTATCATCATACAAATACTTATGATATAAATATAAGCGATTACACTACACTGCACCAACATATCTGAATGCAAAACCATCCATCTTCAGGACCATCTTCAGTGGTAGCCACCAACTTATGGCCATATTACGCAGAATACTGATCATACGATATCATAAGAATTTGGAGCTTTCCCCGTCGTTCATAGGGAAAATGATGAATATATAAATCCACAAATGATAAAAGATTGGGACGCATTGAATACGTATTGCTGTTTCAATGAAGAATGACCAGAAGATCTTATTTTTTCCCAAGAATTCTCAGACTAAAGCCCATATGCATGTGACCAGTAGGGCTATCCCTTGATCAGACAGGAGGCCGCATGTCCGCCACCAATGAGCGATGCTAACATGTTCAGCCTCGGTAGGGAAACAGCTTATGCTTGCTGGGGATGTTCCACACACAGAGCACCAACCATAATAATAGTAATCAGTGAATTAAAGGAGATTATGATTATATGTATTATATATGATTATGGGGATTGGACTAATATTGCCATTATACTAGAAAAATTATGAAAAATGGTGGATTTGATATCTCCGGTTCTCTAACTGACTGTAACCAATGTGAAATGGCCACCCGGAGCCCATCTTAGTCCCACGCTCGCCCACAGCAGCCGCAGTCTTGGCAACTTCAATGGGACTTGGGGGTGGGGCCTCAGCACGCCCCACTGGAGTTACGGGAGTTATGGCCAGCTGTCTGAAAATGGAAGCTGTTTTATATAACTGGGATGGAATGGAGTAGCCGAGTAGCCTATTTTCAGTTTCTGGGAGGCGGCCGTCAATACACAGAAGTTTTTGGATCGATCTCCCTATTAGATGCTCCGTTTTTGACCGTGTACCCAAAGAAAAAGCTTCATTCATGGTCATGGTCTACTTTGGGTTTGTTTGAAATGGATGTCTTTCCCGAAAAATTACCAGAAAATTGATGTTTAACCGACATCTTTGCTGCACAAATGGCTGCCATGGCTATCCCCCAATCTTGACCCATTCCCCATCCCTCAGCATCGCGACCGGAGGGGCCGGCGGGCCGGTATTCGTCGCCGAAGCCTGGAGCCGGACAACTCTGGGTTCAAAGTGTTTGTGTGTCCGGTTCAAGGGCATGTACAATGCACAAATTTGATCTACATAGCTACATAATAAAGTGATAAACAATAGTATGTAAATATCTGGTTCATAAAAATTGATTTTTGGACTTTTTTGGTATTCCAGCTGTTTAAATGTCCAGTGGTATTCCAGTGGTTCACTCCTGTAGGGCCTGTAGGGCGAAATAACATGAAATAACCATGCTTTTTCGGGCCAACCTCCATCGCATATGAACAGGAAGTACACAAGTAGTGTCGCTTTTTTAAGTCTCGCAAGACATGTGACGCAGGAGATTGCAAAAAGCTCCAATATCCGTGGTGGGAGTGGCGGGAAATAAAGCAAACAATAAAGACAGGAAGGGCATATAAGGGCATATATGTTGACAGTGCGAGTCAAGCCGCACGTCCTGGAACCTATGGAAACCCGGAACAAAAAAAGACAGGCCAGGAGTGTTGCTAGATAGTAAGAGAAATATGGCATAATATGGCTCTTGATGAAAAAAACTGCCCTTCACATCCAAATGGCTGGTATAGCTGCATGTTCATCCCCATATTCGTATGATAAAATCTCCAGATTTGTTGACTAAACCTCCTATCTTTGTTTTTTATCCATCTTAAGTCTCCATCTTATTTTTCAGGACATGTTTTTTATCCAGCTGAAAAGTTGGGCCAGAAAAATCATCCACTAAAGATACTGGATATACTGGGTGGTTAAGAACGGGATTCCCGGCCTGTACCTCCGAGGGAGCCGAGGCGCTACTGCTGGGCGGCCGCCGCTCCTGCGAGGTCCGAACTTTTCGCGGAAGGCCGGTGGTGAAGTGCTGAGAAAACTGCAGAATCAGTGGATTGGTTGACGGATTCATCTACAAGAAACCAGGAAACCATAGTTTTCCCCATGAAATATAGGGGGGTTCTTGTAAAATTTCCCGTAAACCAACCCAATGACAGAAGCACTGGATAATAAGAGGATAATATGTACTGAGTAACACACCAAGTGGATAAGTTCAGTTCATGCAATTCGATGAAGGGGATTATTATTTGGGGGACATCTACAGCAAAACCTGTTTTCCCCATGAAATATCTGCAACGTTTCCCCCAAACCAGTCCAATGATTAGCCCTACTACGTAACGATACAAATCACCGGCCAAGTGGAATGAACCACCAAGTGGGTCCGATCCAAACAGCAACTCTCGGCTCCTTGTCATAGATGTTCGAGCCTCCCGGACACTGAAAATGCTAAATCTGTGCTGTGAAAAGGGCAGAAAACTCCTGTCCTCATACTTGGCTGTACAAGTGTGGCAGCATATTTGGCATGACACCAACCAACAATCTTGGGATAGGGATGACCCAACCAAATAATACAAATGACAATCTCCCAATCACCAGGATGAGTTTTGAGTCAATCTCTCATGGTGCCAGGCCTAAGGTGGTTCGCTGCCCAGTGGCGGGCAACCAGGAGTTGCCAGTGACCGTGCTGAGCACTTCTCTCCGAACCTGACTGGGCGGTGGAAAAATCTCCAAAGGTCCAATTTCTTGGAAGAAATTCACCCGCATTTATTATGAACGATAGTCATGTTTATTCGGATATAGTGTTGATTGATGTTCAAGATATACATATAGACTATAGATATACTATATCACGATATTTGGGATATTATAATAGATGTTTATTGATGGAATATACCATTGGATAGACTTAGGAGCCCTGATTCTTGCTACGAGCATAGCACCAGCTTCTCATTCAAGGTGACTTAGGAGCCTCCATTGCTTCTTGAACCAGTTGACAACTGGTCAGTTTGATCAATATTACCTCCAAAATATTCCAAAATGGGATTATCATCCCTGGGATCCCTTGGGCCTTAAATGTCAAGCCCCTGCTGCCATGTCTCACCACGCCCGCACCTCCTGCCCACCGGAGAAATACCTCACGGTTCCTGGCTGCAAAGCCTTGGGAACAATGGAGATCGTGCGGCTTGTCGGGTGGAGAATTTCTTCATCATTTCGACGATCAAGGCTTCTTAGGCGCACAAAACATCTGTGAGTCATGCGTTCTTGTTTCCTCTTGTTGTTTTTTCCCTAGCAAACATGGTTTCCCTAGCAAACATGGTGCTTGTTGGAAACTCGATAGAAGTTCTTGCCCTCGAAGAATGAGGTGGTCTGTTCTGGTTTCAAAATATGGATGCAACGGAATGGATTCTGGGCCCCTGGGCCCCTGGGCGGATTCCATGGATCAGTTCCCATGTTTTGAGGCATAAACGATCCACAAAGCCTGGCACTGAGCACCCAAACTCCTTCCTGAAGGGTACCAAAAGATGGCCTCGATCAATTCCAGGACTGTGGCCATGTGGCCATGTGGCCATGGGATTGAAACATAGCAATGGCCATGATGCCATCACAGAAGTACTTTGAAGCTCGGTAGATGATACTAACCTGGTAGTAAATTGTACCCATCGATTTTTTTCTGCATTGAGCAGCGCTTGGATCCGGGCATGGCAAACGCGCCGTCGCTCTTTTGGGTACCTTCCTTGGTGCCAAGAGGCCATTCTGACGCCGCAATTCACAGGACGCGCAGGGCTATAGGTTGTGTATTGTATATGCTATATGTATGTATATATGTATAATATATATATAGCTTACATCTATAATTCACCACCTACTGTAGATGTATAATATATAACTTGCATTGTATATACGTATTACAATATATACATATATAACTTTATACATCTTTATATAACGTAGATCTTCCAGCAATTCAGCAGATGTCTTAAAGTGTGGGGTCAAAACACTTCGAAGTAGGAACAAATTAATTGCTTTCCTCACTCGGTGCTGGGTCGTTACCTATGGAACCAGGGGATTAAACCTCCATAAATCCCAGCAATTTGTACATTTTGGATGTAACATGGTGTAGCTACATTTCAAAAAAAACAACCTCCATCAATCCACACCAAAATTTGGGTCAAGATTGAGTCAAGACCTTTTGTACCATGCTAAAAAATTGAACCACTCCAGGCTGATCCTTAGCCCCGGGCATGAAGAAACAGAGACACCTTGACCTTGCAGTCTTGGACGAAAGTGGCTAGGCCTCTGCAGCTGAGATCCAAGGGAACAATGTGCAAAATCCACCAATTTATCAATGTTGTTTTTGGGGATTATGGAAAACAGCTACAATTTTGGGGGATTTCAATGGATTTCATGTGTTTTCCAACATGAAAGAATGTTTTATGGAAAATCCAGTAGAGAATCCTTGTAATTGTGTTTTCCCATTGGCATGTTTGAGGACCAGACTTCGAAGGTCACATGTTCACACCATGTCCACTCCAAAGACATGCCATCTGCATTTGGGTTGTCTCAGAGTGGCCCTGGTTTTGAATCACCACCCCCATGGACCGAATTGACCGACTGAGGTTTTGACAGTGCCGCATATTGCAGAGATCTGCCAAGCCCATCCTAGTGGCTTGTAGGAGGTCAACCAGTTTGTTGTAAATCATACAGTACTTGCGAATCACCGAAATCTGCAGTTCACATCCCTCTAAGCTTCAAGAGTCGACATCTGTCAATCTGGTACCCCCTAAATCCACTGGTCGATAATCATGTTCCCTCTTAAATGGCTACAAGTTGGGGTTCCACTGCCCACATACCCCACTTTTTAAATCAGTCGCATCCAAAAAACAAAAAAAAAAAAAAACATATAAAACATATAAAAACCGTATTCCCAATTGTTCTTGCTTTTTAAAACACCATTTTATACAAAATTCGATGGTTAAAAAATCAGGTTATATCTATGATACAAAAATTTCCCAGATTCACTGAGGCTGGCGCTGTCCATAAGCCTGTCTCCTGGCCACGGTTTTTGGCACACATTTTAAGTTACGATGCTTTAAATAATCCAGTTTTACTATGATCTAATGATTCTAATGATTCTAATGTCCATGTTTTGGGTTCATCCATGAGTTGAAAGGTGCATTTTCAGACACAGCCACTTCTCAGAAATCAAACGAATCATAGAAAAGACACCTCCATTTCCCACGAAAAAACATGGCAGGCAGGCACTTGCGTCACGCACTCCTCCACAAGTGAGGACACACCTTCGCCATCACCTCCATCCCCAGCTGTAGGAAAGTGACCAGCCAATTTGGGATCAAAGAGCCTCCAAAATGCATCAGAGTCCTGGTAATCCTGGTAATTGAAATTGTTCCTACAAGTATGTTTTTCATTTCACACGTTGACTTGAAGGTCATCTTGCATCATTCCCGGGTTTTCGCTTAGACTGGGATACTCCGACCTTCATTTGTAGGCGCTTCTTGTCTAGAAGAAATCCATCTCAGGTGGTGTCATGTGGGGTCAGTACTCAAGCTGCTGTTTCGGTGCCGAAAAGGCATATTTTTTTCGGAAGACTGATCTCCCATCATAACAGTATTGTTTGCTCGTTTCATCATGACAGTATTGTTTCGGGCAAACCCCTCAGCTTGCCCGCGCCTACGTCGACGACGTCTCCGAAGATCAAAAAACACTGTTTTGTGGGACAAAATGCACATGTCCATGATCATGGCTTTCATCTTGCAATGCACACCTTAGCTACCTTTGCGTTGAATGTTAATACAACAACAACAGCAACAACAACAACAACAACCACAACCACAACCACAACAACAACAACAGCAGCAGCAGCACCACCACCACCACCAACAACAACAACAACATCAACATCAACATCAACATCATCAACAACAACAACAACAACATCAACATCAACAACATCAACCCTAAAACGCTAAAACGCTAAAACGCTAAACCCTAAATTCCTTTAAAATCCCTTGAATGTAAAGTTTAACGGGGGTGTGGATTTGATGATTCCTTAGAATCTCTGTTGAAACATGTTGAAGATTCCCTTGAATATAAAGTTTAACACGCCCTTCAATATCCTCTGAAAAGTGGTGGGCGAGCTGGGGGGTTTGCACGTATTGTTTCTATGAGTCTTGTATCTCATGTTGCACAGACTACTATTGTCATTCTCTAGTATCACTGATATATCACCATCACATTTAAATTTAATGTGGTAAACGCAATCATAAACCATCCCCAATATGACCAGATCGATGAGTACAGTTACCATCCCCCAGTGACTTCGTGACTTCCCGACCTGCGAGTCTCCGCAACTCTTCCAGGTGGTTGTTGGTGACGTCAATGATCTCCTGCTGAATGAGACTGTAGATTGAGAGCGTATAAAACTGGGTCACTAATGACGTAAACTTGTAGGTTTCCTGGTGAATTGTTTGCTTTGTATCATGGTATCGTTTTGGGTAGTTGTATCAGTTGTACTGCTGCTTTGGGTTGCTATGGTTCAAGCCTTCGTACCCTGACTGCCAATTTGACCCTCTATATAACCCTAATTTTTCTTTGGAAACCCTCTTCTTCGGTAGCTGACCCAAAAATATGTTCCCCACCCTGTGACCAACCCCTGCCACGGTCCCGAGGAGACACGGACATCAGTTGCAACTTGAAGCCCATGATCATCAGATCAAACAGCTTTCCCATGGAAGACTCGTTGAGCCTCAGGCACCATCTCCAAGGATAACTGAAAGTGTTCAGAATCCCAAAATCATGGGAGAAATTTACTAATCACAAATTTTCTTCCATGATTGCTGAGAACAAATGGGAATCATCTCCATTGATGGATCATATTTTTCCCAGATTGATTCCCCTGGATTCCTAGTTTCTTGACCGCATTCTGCCCGCATTCTCCAAATTGTTTCCAATATTTTTTCATACGACGTCCCGTCAAAATCACCGTTTGTCCCGCAGTTTCCCATATGTTCCCATATTAATTTCCCCATCAAAATCATATTAACCCCACATTTCCCCAGTTTCCCCCATTTCTTCCACAGTTTTTCGTTTTTTTTTCATGGAAAATCACCATACCATGCCCCTGCGTTCGCCTCATGATAGAGGAGTGCGCCAGGCGGTCGAAGATCTGCCGCGTGGATTGCAGCGAATAGATCTCCTGGATTTTTTGGGTGATTTTGGTGGATAAAAATCTTGTAATAGATTAAATTGGAGCCTTTTTTGCCTTATATGTTTGTAATTATTATATATGTTTTTAAAAAAATGGGTATAATCGAAGGAATTTTAGAAGTCAAACTCCCGACAACTTGGACAGATGAAAAAACAGAGGTGGAAAGAGTCAGAGAAGAGAAAAGAAGAGAAGAGAAGAGAAGAGAAGAGAAGAGAAGAAGAAAGAAGGTCAGACAAGAGAAAGAGTCAGAAGAAAGAAGATGCAAGCGCACGAAAATGTAGAAAAGTCGCACAGCACTTGGCTCCGGAGGGTCGAAAAGTAGGCTCGCTAAAGTGGGCAAATGAGAGATGAAAAATTGCCCGCCGTTGCGGCGCGAAGCAAATTTCGAAGTCAAAATGCACAAAACACCTCAACGTTGCAGCACTTTTGGAAGTTGAGATTTCGAAAAAGTGCGCGCCGTAGTGGCGCGAAACACATTTGGAAGTCAAAATGTGCAAAACACACCAACGCCGGAGCACTTTTGGAAGTTGAGCTCTCGAAAAAGTGCGCGCCGCAGTGGCGCGAAACACATTTGGAAGTCAAAATGTGCAAAACACACCAACGCCGGAGCACTTTTGGAAGTTGAGCTCTCGAAAAAGTGCGCGCCGTTGTGGCGCAAAGCACATTCCCAAGTCAAAATGTACAAAACATTTCAATGTCGAAGCACTTTTGGAAGTTGAGCTGTCGAAAAAATGCACACCGTTGTGGCGAAGCACATGTCAAAGTCAAAATGTACAAAGCACCACGCTCGGACAACTTTTTGACGTTCAGATGTCGTTTCGCGTAGCAGGCGCAAGGGATTGTGCACCTTGTCAAAAGTGAGAAAAATGTGATGGTTTTGTGGCAATTTCAAAAGCGTTGGCAGGCGTGGGATATTTGAAGAGGATCTGCAAAGATGCATTTTACACGGCAGGCGCAATACAAGAGACACATGAATCAGATATGTTAGGAGGTCCGGGCGCTGATTTCCTGAGAGAGGTTGCTTTTGGAGCATCAATCGTCAGGTTTGCGAAGATGATTTTGCGTAACAGGTGCAGCACTTCTTCTGGCCTGGCCTTCACTTTTTTGTGGCAGGCGCAGTACTTTGAGACAGGTGGAATGGAAAAATCGCAAAACGCATTGGTACGAGGCCGTCAGCTTTGCACTCAACTTTCCATTTTTCAAGGAAATCTCACAGAATTGCTGCGTTCTTGATGTTGTCAACTTCGGAAATTGAGGAAATCTCGCAGAATTGCTTTGTTTTGGATGGTGTCAAGTTCCAAAATTGAGGAAGTCTCGCAGAATTGCTGCGTTTTGATGTTGTCAAGTACAAAAATTCAGGAAGTCTCGCAGAATAGCTTCGTTCTCAAGCTTGCAGATAGACAGATAAATAGATAGGCAACTACAACCACAACTACAACTACACTACACTATTGCTACAACTACAAATACAAATATACTCGGCTACATTACACTACACCAACTATACTACACTACTAGTTACATTACAGTACGCTAATTACACTACACTAATTGCAGTAGACTACACTAATTACACTACAACTACAGCTACAACTACAACTACACTACAGACTACATTACACTACACTACAGTAGTTACACTACACTGCTACACCTACAACTACAAGTACAACTACAACTACACTACACAAAACTAAATTACACTACTTACACAATTTTACACTAGATTACACTACAATACACTACACGAACTACACTGCAGCTACAACTACACTACTTTACACTACACGAGACTACACTACACTATACTACACTACAGTACACAACACTACAGTACACTACACGAATTACACACACTAATTACACCACGCCACAACAACAACTGCAACAGCAACTACACTACAATAATTACACTGCACTACAACTACAACTCCACTACACTACAGTACATCCAGCAGTTGTGGGTGAGGTGGCCACTGCAACCATTGCAACCACTCAAAAAAAAAAACGCAACTCCAACCACCTTTCCGTCCATCAGTGGATTCGCTCTGCCATCCATGCATCACAACAACTCACCTCTCCTATAGTGTCCTATCTTTGAAACTTCCGCCACCGCCTTGTGCGGTACTACTGGTATGATAAAATCATCTGAAAAAAATAATATAAGGATCCAACTTTTTGCAGCTCAGTGTGTTTGTAACTGGAATATAACAAACCTCCAGCCACCAGAGGATGAGGGCCGGTCCTGAGGCTTAAAGAGTTCCTCAATAAAGCGCGGGTAGTACATGGTTCGTACCTCATCAACCAAAACTTTGGGAATATGCTGTGCTTCAGTTCTGAATGGCCAAGAAAAAGGGAGACGATGGGGATATGTTATTGTGTTTTCACTATCAAGATTAAGATGTGTTTGACTGAAATTGGTGGATTGAGCCCCAATTTGATTTGGTTTTTAAACATTGGAGTGGGAAAAGGATAATAAAGCATGGAATTGTGGGGGATTTTTGGGAACCGACAGGAAGCATCCCTGGCTCGAAAATGAAGTCATGGGTGTCCCTACCAACGCTACTGGAAAGAATGACGGTTCCATCTGCTGTTTGGAATCCCAGATTTACAAGCCTCTTGCATTCCATGCCCCCAAAACACACGGAAAAATCCAAGTAGATTCGAAATGGCAAGGCTTTTGCTCCAATCAGGTCCAATCTCCCCATCTGCCAGTGCCAGGCGCACCACGTCGCACAGGACTTTCTGCCCCTTGCTGGAAGGGATCTGCTGCGCCTGCAAGCGCTGGGCCAAAATGTAGACCATCTCCCCGCCCATGTTCACAATGAGCACCTCAGAAAGCTAACCGGAACGTCTGGGTCAAACATGGGTGTTAAATGGGGTTAACCACTAGCTATTCACAGGGATTAAGAATGATTCAGATCCATGTTTCTTTGAACATTCACATCTCATATCAAGGTGAATATCTCATATGACTTATAAACATTCCAATTTCTCTGAAATCTTGGTGCCAAAGATTTGATGGTGAATCAATGTTCATCGTTTTTCCATATATTTTTCCTCTAAAAATATCGCAAAGTCGTGGTATCTCCCCCATGTTCAAGCAAACTCATCTGGATGAGATGATCCCCTGAGCCCTCCTGCCGGCATGGTCATCAGCGCCCCCGCCGCCATGGTGACTTCACCGATGCCCTGGCCAAGGTGGCCCGTAGGTGTTCTATCAGAAGATGGGATTCCAACCATCCTCAGCTGGAAATTTATGGCAATCTGGTTTTCAACACTACTAGTTGTCATTTTCAAGGGGTTGGCTGAAAGGAAATCTAGATGTTCCCGTGCAAATCAATTCTGGGACATTGGGATTGCTTCAAATTGCTCAAGCAAATCATCCCGTCACAGATACAGTGGCAGAATGGTACCTGCAAAAATGGTGAAGATTATGTAAGTCCCAATGCCGCTTCTCAGTGAAAATTTACCACCTTCCAACCCCTCCCCTCCGAGCCTCCAATGGCCCCGGGCCAAGGCCCTGCTTTCCACCCAGGGTCTGAGCCAGAATCAGATGCCTTCAAGGAGCGCTACGATCTGCGACAGCCTGACATTTTGGGTTGGCAAATTCTGTCTGTCTGGCTTAGAATGGGGCATCCATAAGCATCCCAACACTTGGAGCAGCCCCACCCGCCCCACAACACAAGCATGGGGCGTACCAGAGCGGGCGCGGGGCCTCAGAAATATCACAGGGAAGGCACTGTAATCTTAGATTATGTGGTTCCAACATTTCCCATACACACCTTGTCAGAATGCTGGCTTCAGTAGCAACTGACGAATCCTTGGATTTGGGGTCTCCGACTTTGGACCCCAGTTGGGCTCTGGGTTGGGCCTCATGCAGCGCATTGAGATAGTTCTTCAGATTGAGGACCCAAAAGGATTTGCCATTTTCGTGGTCCATTGGTTTTTGGAGTTCTCACTTTAAAGAAAACCTAAATTGACGCTGTCAGTCATTTCATCCTGAAATCCCGGTTTCCACATCACCAAAGGAAATAAATAGACCATGTGAAGACACGAAGGCTACTCAATTGTGTTCGGCCTTGAACTGAGACGGAATCAGCTTCGTCTTTAGAAATAGAATAGCAAAAATATGGTCGGAGACCAACAAACAGGAGAGCCAGGTCCGTCGCGAACCACAGCTTAATTTCACCAAGTCACAGAAACTTTGCCACCTTCTCACCCTGGGGATTGGGGACAGGGGTACGATGGGATCCGCATCTGGCGCAAAATTGCTATGCCACAGATTGAACAACGACTCAGGAACCAAAAATAGGTGTCGAAATGCAGACATGTCTTTGAGCACTGATGGGGGGGCAAAAAAATGGTTTCATTCTCCAGTGGTTCCTCATGTTTTCTGTCGATGGTTATAAATGTGTGTTTCCCAATGATGATGTTTGATATACCCTTACCCTCTGGTAATTTAACGTAGCTATTGAAAATGACCATTTATAGTGGATTTTCCCATTAAAAATTGTGATTTTCCATAGTTATGTTAGTTTACCAGAGGGTAAATCTCCAAATTCCAGTGGTTCATCGTGCTTTCCCCCTTTTCACGGCCGATTGCTCCCCCACTCCCCAGCCTGATGCCCTTCAGTTCTCCACTCCAACGGCCGTGGAAGAGAAATTTCCTGGACGCAAAATGTTCCCAAAAAAAATTGAGAAAACGTGGGTTTCAGGGCATGTATGGTTGATTGTGTTTGTATGTTTGCTTGCTATGACTTACGTTAATTTTTATGATTTTCAATGTGTGTTCCTTGACCATTCATGTTGTTTCCCCTGGGTTTTTTTGGGCACCCTCATCTCATCCAGTCACGACATCATCAGTGAAAGTTAGCACCAAAATATCCCCAAAGCCCCAGAGGAAATGACACCAATCGGAAAAAACACACACATTGAACATGAAACATATATTCATAATAAGCAACATTCAGAGGTAATCAACCATTCACGCGCTCAAACATAGTATATTTGTTTCGCCCGGCAGCAACGGTGTCACCAAAGGCTCAGTTAATCCTAGAATGAAAACCACGTCGTTTTCCGCTTTCCGACCCAACACGGGATCCATAAAAAATCCTTGCAAAAAAAAAAGGATGTCACATGGAAAATCAAAGAATTCTGACAAAAAAAATGTTCCGATATTGGGTGGGTTCCTTGGTGAATTTCCCTTAAAGATATGGCTGTTTCAATCTGTTTCGATGGGAAACATGCGGCTTTTGACCATCAAACTGTGGCGTTTGGACCTTCCCAAGCAGCGCTGGAAGAGGACATTTCCTTGGTGTTGCCGCTCAGTTGTCTGAGCGGTCCGTTGAATCTGACCCCGCAAAATTTTGTAAATTTATACATCAAAATTGAAATAAGCCATCTCCTTCTTGTTATCTGGTTACAATTATAATCATACATTGATTCATGACCAGCGATTCATGCTGGTTGTGTGGGGCTGGTGATCCTTCATGCGGCTCTGCGTGTCGGCTCTGCGTGTCAAAGATCCATCATCAAAGAACATAGATACTCTACCGACTCTACCAGAAAAACTGCAATGTTGTCAGCAGTCCTTGCGCATCCTCAATCCTTCCATGTATTTCCTGGTTTTATCATATTCTCAGGTTCGGTTGACCAATCCGCCCAAAGTTGTTGGATTTTCATCAATGGTATAGATAGTACTATCTCAGCAATCTGGAAGCTTAGGGTCTTGGACTCTGCGGCGAAAAGTCTGGGAGCCCTTGCGTGGGCGGATGCTCTTCCGCCCACAGCCGCAAGAGGTCAAAGACCTCAGAGGTCTTAGCATCTTACGACGATGAAGGAGGGGCTATTCAGCTGGTGATACTAAGTTTATATTAATAATCAGGTTTATATATATATACATATGTGTGTTTGGTTTATATTGAGATATTCACCCAGTAGAATGATGAAAATTCTTATTTTCGTACAAATCTACATACTCAACAATCACATCAATCATCGGAACACCAGGAGTCATTCCGAGGGCCTAGCCACATGATTTGGCGCATTGGTCTTAATGGCCTGGACAGGGCATCAATCGATTGGGATATACCCATTATGTTTGGAATCCCTGATGCTGGGATGACCACAGACCATATACCATTGGCGATTTCAGCAAGAATCAAGTCGTTGACCGACGACCAGCTGCAGCTGTTTTGCTACACATGACAGGAATCAGCAAGCAGTCTCAGCATTTGTGAGGCCGCACTACTTAGTGCTGTCCAAGTCCACACCGATGTGCTGCTGAAAAACAACCACAAAACAAAGCTGCAATTACCGAAGAACTGAGATGTGATCCAACCCCTCCTGGTTGGTGTGTAATCCCATCCCAATTATGTGGAAATTCCCTACTAAACCATGGTTTCGTTTGGGGGTGTTGAATACCAGGGGGACGGGATGAATATTGGCATCTCAAAATAGCACATCTGCTGTGGGAAAGTACCCATCGCATTGTTCTTCTGCGTTGTGTCAACATGCAGGGCCTTCGATCCGACGAGTTGTCATCGAAGGGCTCCTAAACGCGTTTCCATAGACCATCCCTGTTACTGTTACGGTGCATGGTTGCGAAATCCTGCACCAAATATGATAGATGGTAAACATCCCATGATTTCTAGGGTTTCAACATGTTTCAACCATCCGTTCGGTGATGCAGGATTTCGCTGGCCCATTCACACTATGTTAAAATATGTTAAAATCACTCTCCGTGTGCCAATTTTTCTTGAGACAGCCTGGAAGCTGAGTATGGCTCCAGCGGCACCATTGGGATGGTCCGATCAAGAGACTGTTCTCATCTCTCAAGATCCGTTCGGAAACGCTTTGAGGTACTGAAGCAGCCGGTGGCGATTCGTCCACCACTGGCGAGTTTACTGCAAATATTTCGAAGTTGGGTCCATTGGCATCAGTTGGGAACCAACCCAATCGGGCACGGGGGTGGTGAAAACTTATGTATCACTCTATTCTACTGGTTAATCGGGATACCTGTACTGGATTGCTGCAGTGACTCATTAAACCAATATCATTCCATACAACCAGCAACCCACTAGGTTTTGGAGCACAGTTTGTCACAACTTTCGCTTCACCAACGCCTGGTACCTCAGTGAAACCCTAGCTGCTTCACCGCGGCCCTCTGCTCATTGGCCGAAACGGGGAACTGACCGGCGGTGCAGAGACTCGGGTCCCCAAAAGTTGATTTTAAAAAAATGGTGATTGATATTGATTGATGATATTTACATTGACTCAGAATAACCTCAGGCGAAGCACCGAAAGTCCTCCAATATTATGGCCACACCTTCCTTCCATCCACTTGGAAGAATTATCTCATGAAAGTTGAAAATAACTGTGATTACCAAGTCCCCAATTCCTGGGGTCCCATTTAGCCATAACATGCTGTAACCTCCATGTACCAAGCGCTTAGGAGTTGTGAGGTGATCTTTCAAGCAACCACTAATGATCTGGCAAAAGACTCTATCTCAAAAAAAAGCAAGAAAAACTGAATTTCAAAAGTCTTAAACAAATCTTTAGAAACTCAACAAACTCTGAAATAACTCGAAGAACTTTTTGAAAACCATCCATCCACCAGCCACTTCTCACCAAGCGTGCCTTACATAGTCAGCTGCCCCGGGGCACCCGCTGCACCGGTCAACAGCCCATTGCGAATCTGCGCGGACACATCTCCCACTGCTCCAGGTCCGCTAGGGAGGAACACCGTGCTGGAGCCTTGGACAAAACAAGGGAAGTAGATGGAAAAAATGGGATGTTCAAAAATATTTATTGACCATTTAAGTGCTGATTGATTTGACATTTGACATTTGACATTTGCCATATTTCGAGTGCTGAGTTGTTTGACATTTCGTTTCCCACAATTGTTCCATGCCAGTGCTGATATTTTGAAAATTACCATCTTCGATCTACCCTCTGGTAAACTAACATAACTATGGAAAATCACCATTTTTAATGGGAAAATCCACTATTAATGGCCATTTTCAATAGCTACGTTAAATTACCAGAGGGTACTCCAGGATGACTATATTTGTTGCTTGCATCTTGTGGTGCGTTCATCAAAACTCCATCCCTACTCGCCCTCAACCTCCGAATTCCAGGCAAGTGAAAGAACGTTGGGCCAAGGCACGGTTGTTTGCTGCCACATCACGCAGGGTTTCGAAATACTGCGTGATCCTTGGCGTTCGGCTGCAGCAAAAAAAGCAATGGGTGCTGCCTGGAATCCCCACCATTTGTGGTTGCATACCCAGCTCGTGTCTCGTGCGTCTCCATATTCTTTGCTCATATCCCAATGTTTGACGTCTTTACACAGATCTCGTAGAGCGGATACCCCAAAATCCAATAATTTCATGTATTCACCATTTTCAGACCAACCCCAATATCAGATTGTTGATTATCTCATATCCTCATATACCCTCTGGTAAACTAACATAATTAGCTATGGAATGCTATGGAAAATCACCATTTTTAATGGGTAAATCAACTATAAATGGCCATTTTCAATAGCTATGTTAAATTACCAGAGTGAAATCCCGGCCCCAGTGCTGTGCTGTTTGGCGACAGAAGCAGTTCCGAAATCTTCTCCGTCGAAAGGTGCTCCCCGGAGCCGTGCGTGATCGAATCCCTGGATGGGTCGACGGTCAACCAGTTGAGAAACCAAGCAGATTTCATGGGGGGTTGACCTAAGGGGGTACTTAATGGATGGTTGACCTATCACTACCCATGGGAATATTTTTTTGAATGGCTGGAGAATAGGATTTGTATCCGAAGCAATGTGGGATAAAATGGGATAAAATTCGGGGTTATGATAGGAGTCAATAGGATTTCATGGGAGTATCCATGGCTGGAATGGATTGTGGATTGATCTATGGGATGTGTTTACACGAATCATCAGGATGGTTTTTAAACCCAACCAACTTCATGGTGACTTCAACCCTTTCCCAACACCAATTCTTGGAATCAATGGGTGGATGATTCAACAGGACAATAGAGAAGAACAGTGGAGAGAATTTCTGTGGCACCAAAAAAATCCAGGAGATCGTTGAAAACACCTGCAAGGACCTCAAGCTGTTGCAAATTACTTGTTGTTTCAAAACCTGTTGAAAATGAATGTACTTTCTGAGATCTTGGGGAGATTGGCAAACCACCTTTTCGCCGCTTTCCCCAGGCTTTCCTCCATTCTTGGTGCGAAAATCCTAGGTCCCAATAGAACTCCAATATAATGTCTACTTATATGGTTCATCAAACCTACCATGTTGATTCATGTTGGTGAAACCCCCAATTTTTTCATCCACATAAATCCAAGATATAAATCCAAGATATACCCTTTGGTAATTTAACATAGCTATGGAAAATCACCATTCTTAATGGGAAAACTCACTATAAATGGCCATTTTCAATAGCTATGTTAGTTTACCGGAGGGTAAATCTCATAAATCCCGCGGAAATCCCAAATGTTGATCCACAAAACTTCGCACGAGGCCGCCTGAGGCCGTCAATGATGGCGCGCCGCTGTCGGGCAATGCCCTCGCCCTGGAGTTGTGCGGCATCCGCCTGGGCCTCCGCAGCCTTCACCACCTGAAATCCAGAAACCAAATGGTGGAGTCAGCCGCAACAATGGTGTTTTTTTGATGTTTATGTTTAAGTTTAATCAGTTTAATCTTAAAATGATCATGATATGATTTCGATGGTGATTTCACGATTGATTTCATGAGCAAATCCATTGGGGTTTCAGCAAATCTATTGGATTTTTATGGGATTGATTTACTGATTCAAAGCGATGTTAACCAATGAAGAGCGGAAAAAAAAAGTAGGGGTACAAGCCAACCATGATGGGGACATGCTACTGGAGTATGTTGTGGATATATTTCATACACACAAGATATAACAAAATGATATTTGGGGTTGTCTGAAAAATTGTGGGTTTCGCCGTTTCGCCAGCCAACTTATAGGATTTGACCATCAAAGATATGGAGTTTTCACCCATGACTGGTGGATGGCTGGGAATGGCCATGTTCTTTGGGAAAACGATTCGCCAATGGATGAATAGGGGTACCCAATTTGAGAGCCATCAGCAAAATCATAGGTGAAGGATATGTGACTTGAACTTCATTGGATGTGTATCCCAGTTGCTGAAAAAATGGTAGGTCTTACAACTTACAGGGATGCACGTCCAAGATCTTCCAAGTAAAAAGGACTTTTGGATCTCACCATGAGACACTTACCAACCATGAGGATCTCACCAACAATGATGGGGGGGTCAACCTAGAGAATCGGGGATCCAATGATGGAATCAGCAACAGCAGAATGAAATTGACCTGCAGCGACAAAGGGATATGACCACTATGTTCTAGTGTGTATATATAATATAATCAGGTATATTATGGTATATTGAAAACATGACTGCCAGGTACCAGTGTACCTGTCAGGTATATGAAATCATGCAACTTGTCGGGTACCTTGGGTGGAAATTTACCGAAGTGAGAACCAAGAACAAAGGAAACAATTCTGAAAATTAAACAAGACCTCTTCGTATTTTCCAGCAGCCAGGCTGGTTGACCCAACACCATGACCAGATTGACCGAAGGTGATTTTGAGAGATTAATCTAAGATCCATTCCTTCCCCATCCTTTTCCCATTTTTGAGTCATCATCCGTCATTTGTTGTTGCTCCAATCCCAGCAATTTTCCAAACAACTGACTTAGCTGATTCCCCCAACCCCCCCTCACCCCCTTCCCAATCCCACCCCGTTCCCCCCCAGCCCGGGGTCACCGGGGTCGCCTTAATCTTCTCAGCTTCAGCTGCCATCTGTGATGCATCGCGCAAGCGCTTCTGCTTGTTGATCTCATTCATGGAGGCCACCACCTGAAGCGGCGAGGCCAAGCCTTGGGGGACCAACAAAAATGGGACTTTGAATACTGACAATGAAATTCATGAGATCACTTGGACGATTTTGGATGAAAACCAACATAGACCAACATCATCTAACATAATTCTGTGCTTTTTCCATTTTTTCCATCACGCATCATGGCCATTTCACCATGATTTGGGCGCCAGCGGTATTGTTTGGGCGCCTCGGCGTTGGGGGAGACCTCAGTGACCAAGGCCTTGTTGATGGCGAAACCAAACGCCGCCATTTCTGTGGAGAGCTTCTTCTGTACTGCGTCAGAGATGTCGTCCTGGAAACATCTGGAAACTGGGGAACGAAACTGGGGAACTTCCACTGGAAACTGGGGAACCTCTGAACTGGCTGTAAGTTGGGATGAAAGACAATCCTGACCGAAATGTGACACCCAGTGGTAACAGTGATGTTGGGTACCCTTCTTAGTGGACAAGGGCATCCGGGACCTTCTTTTCGAAGGACTCGTCCAAGGTCATTTGCGGGATGAAGGAACCTGGGTGCCACAAAGAACCAAGAGCTGTGGCCTACCTACACCCAGTAGTTGCACTATCTGCAGCTTCCAACCCTTACAAAATCTGAAAGAAGCGAATTTGTCATCCGCGAAATGGCTCGCCAATTCTAGTAGCTCAGCGCTCCAAATTCTACGACTTCGACCTATCTCCGTGTCCCATTTGTTGCAGCACCACTTTTGTATATCATTAATTACAGCAACAGTAACTCCCCAAAAGATAGCAAAGTGAAATTCTACTGTAGTAGTGGTAAATTCTTATTTTTACTTCTTTTGGAAGGTTGCTATAGATAGTATCATATTCCCGACAGATGCGAAAAAAAAACATCTCCGCACCCCAAAGGTCGGAACGTACCACGTCCGCCACATAGGACTCAATCTGCGCGTGCACGTTGTCCAGCTTGTACATCGCCTTGGACCATTGGATGATGGGTAAACCTTCCCACATCAATGGGGTACCAAACCACACACAGCTGGCTGCAAAACCTAAAAGACCGCTTTGAATTTGAGGATGAATCATTTTGAGAACTTTTCTGTCGATTTCAGTCCTTCCAAATAATGGTTCGGCACCCAGCTCACATGTCAAATTGAATGGTTGAATTGGAAAAACGACCGAAATCTCTTGGTATCTCTTGGTTATATAAGTCACCACAATTGGAGAACACAAAGGTCCGAATTGATTGATTCATGATATGCAAATATCCAAATATCCATATATCCATATAGCCACCAGACTTCAAAGATCTCCAAAGTCAAGGGACAAGCTCAGTAGATTCCGGCATCACAGACTGCTGCACTGCCACCTTCACATGCACAAAGACGTTGTCCTTCGGATTTCAGTGCACCAGCATAAGGCTCAAGTCAGCCAGGGGTCCATGTGGGAACGAAAAAATCTGGTGAAATGTTCATGTGATTTTCATGTGATTTTCATGTGATTTTCATGTGATTTTCATGTGATTCAATTTTGAAGATCCACCTTGGGGCAAAAAATCGATAACTTTGACCCATCATGACCCATCCCTAGCTTCCAACTTGGAACTTTGGGGGGTCCAACGCCCAGGGCGACCTGCCACTGCTCCAGGAAGATCATCATAATTTTCCCTCGGGGTTGCCATTCCAACGGGTCATCCATTGGTCAATCACCATTTTCTTCAGATTAGAATAGTATTATCATGGATAATATATATATATATATATGTATATATATATGTATATATATATGTATATGTATATATGTATATATATATGGATAATCAATCCATATCAATCCACCATTCGGAAGCCAGTTTCATCCATTGAAAAACCACCGTCCGTGCGTCCTTCGTCTTGGTGGAAACACTCACCATATTCTGCTCCGTTCGTGAAGTGATCGACCGGAAGGACACGCATGCGCCGCAGCAGTCCAAGCCCACTGTGGCCAAACCTGGCTTCAACATGTGCGAAAATTTCCCGAACTTTTCCACGGCATAGTACCTGGGGTGTCAATGGAGGGCCTGGGGTCGAGATTTGGGTGGCAAAAATGTTGGGAAACCCCCAAACTCCAATGAATTCTGGCCATTTGGATCCAATGGTTGAAACTTGGAACATCTAGGAAACGCTTGTTACTGGTGTTCTTTTTTCTGCACGTTCTTGTTGAGATACACACATGCTTACATGATTATTGTATGGGCCCAATGAGCGGCTGCCTGGCCAAACCTGGCCTTGGGAACCGACAATGCGCATGGGTCAAAACTATTCAAGCAGATTCAAGCACCATTTGATGGCTTGATATTCCAAAACGTTTCGACTCGGGTCTCAAATTTGACCACGACTTGGAGTGTGAAGGTTCTGAAGCAAAAAAAAGCAAAGCAGCGAGCCCCAGCCCCACCACTGGCAAGATGCTTATCCTGTGGCACAGTCACCATGCAATTGGTGCAGGGCAAACATCCTCGCTCCACTTGCTGCATATTTCGCCGGGCGCGAAGGGACTTCAGATCTGAGGGTAAAAATGGCTGCGGATCCCTCAGGATGTGAAATCTTTTCTCGCTGTCAGCCTGCTGTTCCACCATCCAAATAGCGATATCTGGATGGACGAACACCACACAATCATCCCATAGATATTGATCCACCCAAAATTTTGCTGGCAGGCCTCCCAGAGTCAGCGGAAAGTGTGAGTTGACACTGCTCGCAACCTGACCCAAGCGCCTGTGGTTCTCGATGGAAGTGTGAGACTCGATAGCCTGCGCATCAAATCCAAGAGCTGGGGCTGTCATAGCTGATCGAGTGTAGTCTGGTTTGCCCAGTGCCACGAACCTCAAAACTGGTGGTGTTTTTTCTCCTTTCCTATCGTTTGGCTTTTTTTTGGTTTGCGGTTGGCGGTTGACTAAATCTATACATATATATATATGTGTGTATTATATAGAGAGACAGAGAGAGGAATCTGATGAAATCTGTATTCCTGGGATCTTGTAGTGAATCTCATTCCAACTCCAACTACATCACAGCTCCACTGCCATTGTATCCTCGCAACATGCAGCCACCGCAGTTAGCGTTGCCTAGGGATGTGAGGGTGCCACGGAATTGTCGCAGTGGCACCTGCCAGGCTGGGAAGTCCATTGCCAGACTTTAAAGAACGGGGGACCCCCAACAAACGATGTCTTCCAACCAAGATAGAGCCAAGTTTTGCCAATTTAATAAATTGTCGTGGTAGATTCTCAGGGGTCACTCCCATTTTGGGAAATCCCAAAATGACGAACTTCATCAGCAATAGAGTGAACTCTGGGACCTTGCCTGATTCACCTTAAGCGATTTGCAGAGGTTCGGCAGCTTGTAGAACAAGGCCTCACTGACTCCCCACACATGGAATGGCTATGCGGCTATGAATGAATTTTGATGTTGCTGTACAGCCCTGCATTTGGTTCCAAGATTGCCATGTTTTCCCCAAAATCAATCCATTGACCCCGATTGACCCCCCAGTTTCGCAGCACGCCCTTTTCCACCAAGTTCCAGGGTCGCCTCCCATAGCAGCGGATTCCTCGGAATGATCGGGCTCCGGATGCCGGCTACGCCGGCCACACGCTTCAGTCGGTTCTCCCACCCCAAGTGGTCAAAGTCCTGTGGAAGAAATCTGGAGATCATATTGAAACAAAAATGGGGGCTTCCTAAAATGGGGGTCCCAAAATCATCCATTTTAGAAGGATTTTCCACTGTAAACACTTCATTTTTGGGTATGGAAACCCCTATATTGAATCCGGTCATGTCTCTGTGGACCCTCAACTCCATTGGTATCCTGACTGCCGACCAGATGAATCCTGTTGCTGATCTGCAACCAAGAGGCAAATGGATACAAATGGAAGTTTGCAACATCTCACCTGGTGAACCCTTTCCAGCTACAAAGCGGGATGTTCTACTGCCCCTTTCGGACAAGAACTTGCTGCTGTGGACAAGAATTTGTATGATGTTTTGCTCAAGCAATTGCTGATTTAAAAAAAAAACACTGACTTTGCTTGACCTCCTCCATATGCCCAAAGTCCATGAAAGTCCCATGTGTTCCAACAGCTCCAACAGCTCCAACAGCTCCAACAGTTGACAGCAAGTGCTTGAGCTGAGCTGCTGGGAGCGATTCACCATCCAAGGTGAGTAGCTTCGCGCTGACCCCTCCAGGTGCGAGACTTTGTGAAATCTTCCTGATGTTGACCCTCCGGTCAAACATGGCTTGCTTGAAAATCCCCCATTTATAGTGATATTCCCATTGAAGGCCCATTTGTAGTGGATTTCCCAGCTGTACTTCCCAGCTAGCCATGTTTGATCGCCGGAGGGTCATCATGTTTGCAAATCAAAGTCACACCAGCCTCATCTAGTACCTTGAGAAATCTCTCGCACACCTCAGGCAAATATTTGTGGATTCAGAGTGGAGTCAGCATATTTTCACGTGAGCTGAATCCACCCATTCAGTTCGAATATCAACGCTGTGAGGGGTGGCGTTTTCCCAACTCCGAATCTGACGCGCTATTGGATCTGAAGAAGATAGATGGATTAAACATCTATTTGGATGATCCATTTGGATGGCCAAATACTTTGGACTGCATCTGCCATAGATAGATAGATAGATAGATAGATCGATGGATGGATAGATAGATAGATAGATAGATAGATATATAGACAGATAGATAGATAGATAGATAGATAGATAGAAAGATAGATAAGATAGATAAGATAGATAAGATAGATAGATAAGATAGATAGATAAGATAGATATGATAAGATAGATATGATAAGATAGATATGATAAGATAGATAGGATAAGATAGATAGGATAAGATAGATAGGATAAGATAGATAGGATAAGATAGGATAGGATAAGATAGGATAGGATAAGATAGGATAGGATAGGATAAAATAGTATAGGATAAGATAGGATCGAATAAGATATATAGGATAAGATAGATAGGATAAGACAGATAGGATAAGATAGATAGGATAAGATAGATAGGATAAGATAGATAGGATAAGATAGATCAGATAGATTAGATAGATAGATTAATGGATAGAAAGATAGATAGATAGATAGATACATAGATAGATTAGATTAGATTAGATTAGATTAGATAGATTAGATAGATTAGATAGATTAGATAGATTAGATAGATTAGTTAGATTAGATAGATTAGATAGATTAGATAGATTAGATAGATTAGATAGATTAGATAGATTAGATAGATT
>Ga0126342_10000710_pt1 | contig 39839 bp, 32 predicted proteins | sample Cyp1metagenome_FD_92528 | JGI IMG/M metagenome (GOLD analysis project Ga0126342, IMG submission 92528) | Coral microbial communities from Lord Howe Island, Old Settlement Bay, Australia - Cyphastrea 1 metagenome | ecosystem: Host-associated > Invertebrates > Cnidaria > Coral ...
CGATGCAGCTCTCTGGAACTCTGCTGGATCTTTCACAGCAGTCAGTCAACAGCCAAGTTTCACTTGGTCACTGCACAGGTCACTTTCAAAGTAAAAAGCTTTTGACACCAGAATCTTCATTCCGCTCTCTCAGTACTGCTCTGCAAGAAAAGCACGCTGCAGAGAACCGACCAACAACTCTTATCATAGACAAACAGGATCTGCCGTGCAGCTGGAGGCAGTTCATGAACAAGTAGTTGTGCAGATACTTCTTGCAAATAGAATTCTAATGTCCGGTTCCTTGCCCATCTGCCACGCCAAGCCACCCATTGCACGTCCTCTGAGGACAGCTGGTGTCGCACCTCGGACGTGTTGCATGTGGGGGATCTGAAGCTTTTTCATAATGGCGTTCCACTGTCGCCGAAACATGCTCATAGTGCCATCAAACAGCTTTGCAGTCATGGGCAATCGACCAAAGATTCTATCAATCACTGCAATCATTTTCAAGTCATCAATTCTGCCATGTTGACGCCGGGCGAACCTGGCTGTTTTAGGATCGCGGACATGAATGAAAAGAGAATGGCTATCATAGGCAGTATCCCTCGGAAGAACTAGATCCTTCCGTTGCAAGGCCAGCATCTCTGAGGGGTGCAACATAGCACCAAATCCAATCAAAACCAAGCCCAGCCATTGAAACCAGCCCCATAGTGCAGCAATGCAAACACCGGCTCTGATAGCTGTAGCCGGAAGCACAGCTCTGCAAGCTCCTGGTTCATGTTGCTGCCACTTCTTATCTATCTGCCAGGCTGGTCCTAGAAATGGCCTGAAGTGAGGAAAACGATCCTGAACTGCTGTAATTGCATAAACATAGAGATGCCTAGGTAAGCCACTCTCAAACAGGTGCATCCCATACGCCCTCAGGGCAAAAGCAGCGGTATCAGCAGCAGACATGATGCTGAAAGCAGTCTTTGGAAACTCAGTTGAAAGCCACCCCAGAAAAGCGTCATAGCACTTCTGCATGCGCACTGCAGTGACAGGGGCAAAACCAACACCGGGGTCCAAGGGTCCACGAGGCTTTGGAGGAAAACTTCCTCGTGGTCCAGGGTTCCTCTCGATGTCACCCCCTAGCAGCAGCAGAAACCGCAGCCACCGGGCAGCTAACGCCGGCACTCTGTTGGCAGCACAAACGATATCAAACCGGCGGCAATCGCCAGACTGCAGGTCTAAAAACCACAGTGGGAGCTCTTTGGTAGGGGCTAGCACATCTTTATCACGGGATGGTTCATCTGCTCTGTTGTCCTGAGATCGACAATGCAAGCAACCGGGATAAAGGTTTCCTCCAAGTACATAAGCTAGGCTCCCTTGCAAAATGCGACTGATTGCGAATGATGATGACCTACCTTTAGCTGTTGCACCGATAGTCACCCTACTATCAAGGATACCTACTACACGGGAATTAGGCTGACTTTTTGCAAGACTTTTCATCCATGATTCCATGATTTGTAGGTACGTGACTCGTTAACATTGATATGACCTGAACGCCTGAACCGATATCTGAAACATTCCTTGAACACAAGTGAATCACACAATTCACCAACCCAATCGGGATCCTCAAACCACTGACGCTCTGGATAGGGCGTCTCAGCAAGAACACTGGCGGCAGCACTGCCACTGGCTGGGTCTAGACCGAACTCTTGCAGCGTGGCTCTACGAGCTGCTGGTTCAATGACACCTGCACCTCCACGTTTTGCTATCATGGCCCCGCTGGCCATCCGAGTCACCAGTCCCAGAGGGTAGGCTCCTGAAAAGCCGGAGACAGCTTCACCTACAACAGGTTCTCGGCCATACACCGCCTGACAGGACGGCCGGCACATGGAGTCAAATTCTCTGATATTGCTGTGAGTGAAGGTGCCTTGAACAACAAAATGGTGACCCTTGTTTGGGCATTTGCAACATGACTCCAGCTCAACCAACCAAGGTTTGTTATGCAACCACTTAGAGGGTTTCATGAATCCCGATCCAAAATGACAAAAGCAAAACCGGGTAATGATACAACCAAGTCGAATGAGTGTCAGGTAAATGTGCATGTGAAACAAGCATGAACTACCGGGCTGTTCGACGCTGATGTAAGACCCTCCGAGAATAGCCAGAACCAAGATAATACCGGTTCTCTGGGCAAGGGTATTATGGAGTTTAGTGAATGGGTCTAGGGGATTGAAACCATAGGGTTGATTTTTAGATCTGACACGAGGGCGCCTAAGTGTCCCATAGCTGAGACAAGGAACTCCGGCATGCCATTCCCTGATAACCCGTCGGAGGGCTAAAGCAGCTACTTCACGAAACACCGCCAGGCTGGTCAAATCCATGCACCGGAGCCGGCGACCATCAGTATCAATCCCATCGTGCACACTCAATCCCATGGCAGCATGGGCGTCGCTCCAATTACCGGTCCCCCGGAAAAGTTCTATAGAGTCATATAAAAAACCCTCAGTCAAAGTGGAAATAGGAGTGCAAAACTTTTTGAAAGCTGAACTTAGTTGCATAGGGTCCCCAAACTGGTTCCCTTCATGGTCAATCCCTTTTTCAGAGAGGATGCAGGATATCGGACTCTCAAGTCTGGTATAAAAGCCCTTCTGCTTGCTATGGCGCCACAATTCCTTAGTGACTTCACTACCTACTTCAGCTTTGCAAACGGCACCGCCCCAGGGGCTGGCATCTGTAGTGTACAGAAAAGGGGAGTGGAACACCCTCAGGTCGCTGTGGGCCATCGGAGCGAGCATGGAAATCATCTGCAGCTCATTCAAGGATTGTCTGGATAAACAAAAAATCTCATGTTTGGGTCGTCCCTGTCCATCTTTGAAGACAGCATCCAGAACAGAAAATAAGACCCGTCGGAAAAGTAAAGCATGAACCCAACATCCTAGTATGATAGAAAGCAGGTGCGGTGTGCAAGTACCAAGTCCTACAACCCTCATGGTTAGAGCTGCCAATACAGATAACCGATCTCGGGGTGCACTTGCAATGCCACGGTCCCCATCAAAATCACAACCAAGAGTGGTGGTTTGCAGACAGTTGCGTCTGCGTTTTTTCTCCTGCTGAATCAAGCCAACCCTTTGATAAGCTACTTCTGAAGCTTTGAATACTTGGGTGTCCCTGAGTTCGGGGCGAAGCTTGAAAGCCTCTCGGTTCACCCTTTGAAGAGACACATGATCATCGATGGCTAGTAACTCAATGAAATCACCCCGTGGAACCGGAAACCGATACCGAAGGACCTCGGTGGGAATCATAGACCCGCAGTATTGTCTCAAAACTTCAGCATGAGCCGCCTGGGCAATCTCAACAGCTAAGTTATCTCCCATAGCCAAGGTATTGAGGGAAATGAGTACATGCTCCGAGTCCCAAAACCGTGATTCAAAACACTTCAGGTGGGAAACTTCATGAGGCTTGAATCGAACGCGTATACAATTCCTAAGGGCTCTGGCACGACTGATCTGGAAAGTATAGTAAAAATCGGTAAGGTCATCAGCATTAACCCTAAAAACATCTTCGGGTCCTAGGTGCAATAGTCCCAGCATGGCGCCAGGGGCCAGACTTTTAGTGGCCTCACTAATGGTGTGCATCCTACTGTTTATGGCCTTAGGGTTAATGATAAGCCTGTCGAATTCACTATCTTTGGGAACACAAAATAGTCCGACAGCTTCGTGCCAATCTTTTTCTTTAGAATCAAATAACCGACAAGCCCCGAGGTCATCCCATTTAGTAGCAAGTTTAAGGAGTTCATGTTTGTCACAAAAAACCTTACCGGGGATACTTCGGGGCCAATTAGTTTCGGGGATTCTAAGGTTTCAGGATCCTCATAGGCTGCGCGAACCAGGGGGTTCGCTAAGAAGGGTTTCGGGTCGAAACTAGGCGGATTCTTCCATTTTACTCTGTCGGCAATGACAGGTCGAGATCCGCTGTCAGGATCACTGCTTCGAGCAACCCCTTCAAATGAGCATTGATGCTCTGGCTGGGCATGACGGCTGGAAACCCACCCTTGACTCTCATAGCACGGCTCGGCCGGAGGGCCACCAAGGTGCCGGGTTTCATCAGCTGGGTTATATTGTGAGATCTTAGAATGGAGATGTTCGAACATCGTTGCAAGGTCCTGCAACCCCAAGCACTGGGGGAGTTCCTGGATTTGATTAATTACACCCTGAAATTTCTCATGAGCCCTCCCCAGATCATCGGCAGAAAAGTCAGCAGCGCAAAGAAAATGAGTGATCTTTGCCTCCAGTCTTTCAAGGATCTGGTGTTGCTGATCGCTAATTACACTACCAAGCCTAGCATTCTTAGGAGCTACCAGGGGATGCCCCAGGGTCTCCCAATTCAAGCTGGCCACAAGCAGTTGCAAAACGCGGGCTCTGGTCTCCAAGAAGCGCTTCCGCCGACGACGGCGAATGCCAGGGTGCTTGCAACCCGACCAACTCCACCTAGGTGGGGGCACAGGCCAAAGGGGTGGTGCAGGACCGCCCTGTACAGTGCAGACTTCCATGGGCTTCAGGCTAGATCGGGCAAAATGGCCTAAAGCAGTATGGCTATTGAAAAAACTCCTACAAACATTCTGCATGATTTTAATTACGGAGAGGGAAGAAGAAGTGCCACTAAGATCAGGATAAAGGTCATCCCCGAGGGAGGTATTAGAACAATGATCCCATTTATCATTATCGTCACCCGGGGACTTACCTCCTAACTTATTATGACACTGATGCAAGACACTGGAAGCATCAGCACTGCTCACGGTGGCAGCACTGGGAAGTTGGCTGGAGACTGCAGTCACGCCTCCGAGTCCTTCGCATCGGCTTCGTTCCCTTTCCCCTTGCCTTTCGGGTTCTTCTTTTTGGGTGTTTTGGTCTTTGTGCTGGGCTTGTCTGACTCCGGATCTGCATCCGGCAGGGCCCCGGGCTTCTTCTTGCCAACCTGCTCCATCCGGCTTTCCATAAAGTCCAAATCCCGGAGGTACGCCAAATTGGCGCTGACCCACACTGGGTTGGCCAACCGGCTGAATGGTTTCAGCCCTGGCTTCTTGCGGTGGGAGAAGTGAACCTGGTGATTGGGTTCGGCTAGTCCTGTCAATAACCAGCCTAACTGTAACTTTCCTTGGTCTAGGGCCACCTGTTCTATGAACATGAGCATGATCCCTAGAAACCCCAGCATCTCCTGGTTCTGAGACTGGAAAGCCACTGCCCAACCCTCCGCGGCCAGAGTTGCCACATGACAGAGCAGTCGATGATCTGCTAAGGGTATTCGCCGCTCGATGTAGCGCCGCATCACCGACCCATCCTCGCGACTGCTCTCCATGCCAAGCTCGGTCAGCGCGTTCTTGCGGACCGCTGACGCCACCATGGTGAGATCCGTGGTCGCCCGGCAGTAGGCTTCTCTCGCGATGCATCCCTTGACGCCTGCGGAGCTGCTGCCGCTTGCGTTGTCCGGGCCGGCCAGGGCGCCCAGCACTGGATCGCTGGGCTTGCTGCCGATCAGCTTCTGGAGCAGGATAGCATTCTGCTGCAGCTGCGACACCAATAGATGAGACAAAGCCCCACCGCCCAGCTGCAGGTCTTCGAGAGGCGCCAGATCTGGCTCCGCAGCTTCCTTCTCTATCTCGGCCTGAAGCCCATCCTGAGTTGCTGCAATGGTCGCGGGATCTAGACCGCGGCGCTGCTCGTGTCGACCAGTGCGCGGCGGCGGATTGCCCGCCATACTCACCAGCTTGCCCATCTCGGTTGCAGCCACTGAACCAGTTCTGTTGGCCTTGAACAACGCGGGAGTCTTGCCATAGGTCTCGACAGTGCGCTGAGGAGGAAGAGCTGTCTTGGGCTGAGCACGGGCGGCTGCTAGTTCTGCTTCCAAGGTGCGGATCCGCTCCTGGAGCTCCTCGCTCGCAGCCGGAGGAGTGGGGCAAGGGTCCCCGTCGATGTCCTCCTCTTCGGCTGTTGCATACTCCTGGGCCGTCTCTTCTGCCATTCCTGACAGCACCCAAGCGGCCGCCAGATCCAGAGCCTGCTGAGCATGCGGTCGCCCCTTTTCCTCTCCCACTGCGAAGCCCAGGAAGGTGGCCTGTTTCAAAGCCTGACCTCGCAGAGCAGTCAAAGGGGTGAATTGTCCAGCGCAACCCCAACCGAGGTCGGCTAACACTGCCGGGGCTTCCCCAAGGGCTCGACCTCGCTGAGTGAGCACCTGCACAGCACAGTCGGAGAACATGGGCTCTTCGGAGAGGAGGCAGGCCTGTTGCAAAGCCTGACGCAAATCTTCTTCTGCGGCACAAATGACCATGAACCCATTGGCTCGAGTTCTCACCAGATGAAACAGCCCCCAATGAGGATGCCCTTCTGGATCTGTTCCAAGGGAAAGCATCAAAACTGGTAGAGCTCTTGGTGGATCGATGCTGCCGGCCAGCTATACAATGCCAACAGCCGTCATGCCTGCCGTCAGGGCAGACGCGGAGGCCATGGTCGGCCTGCACCAACCAGGTACGCCTCGATCTCCGCTTGAGTCGCGAAGCCGTGGCTGATTCCCTCAGAATAGAACTCACCGAGCGAGTTCTTGACGAGATCGATATACTTGCTGTAATCAGGGGTCCAAAACCCTTCAAGATATTGGGGGCACCTCAAACAAATGTAACAGGAGTTCCTAAAAGGAGTTGAATCACTGGCACCAGTTTGATCAGGAAAAACGTGTCCCTCCAGCCTGTAGCGACCCACCACACCAGCTTTGAAGGCTCGTCCAAGGCGAGCTTGAGGAGACCAGGTGATGTGGGAAGATCGCAGCCTGGTCAACAAATAGTCCAAAAACCTCACTGGGAGCGCTGCCAATTCCGCAGGGCCCTGAGCAGCCAAAGCACGAGTGCAGAGAGCGCGGCCAACTGGATCGTGGTCCAACACGTACCTAGGCTCAGTGGGTGGCTCAGCAGGACCACTCCTCACACCGCCAGCAGCAGATCCAGTTAGGTATCCACCACCAGCTAGGGGGCGCGCAGTAATAGTGATCTGCAGCCCAGCCAGTTGCACAGTGATCTCCTCCACGTCAGAGGCCCCACCGTTTTGCATCCACTAGGATCGGTACTCTGCCAAACAGTCCAGGCTCTCTCACGAACCGGGGGACTCTGAAGAGAATTGATCAGCGCCCTCAGCACTACCAGACACGATGAGCGGCAAGCAGCTGAAGTGATAAGCAAAGTAGCTACAGCCCCCACCAAACAGCCCAGCAGGAAGGTGCAAAGGATCGCTAGGCAAATGGCACCCCAAGGGATACTGGGACAAGACGAGGGGCTAAAGAGGTAGCGGGACTCTCTGAGGACCTCGCTTACCCAGAATCCTATGCTCATGAACCCACAAGGCTACAAGCCATGTTCACATCTCAACAATTCAAGAGATAGGGAGCCATATGTATGTGTGTCTTGAAGGACATGATTCAAGAGGCTTTGAGGTGGGTACCACATATATATATATATATACACGTATTACAAATAATACGTACTCTAATAGGATCCTAATATGGATGTACAGTATATGCTATTACATAATCCGTACATATTCTAAGTACTAATATACCCAATTTCATAAACCTTCATTGGGGATGAGCAGTCAAGGTACCAAGGAATGGCGCCAAAAAGGCCCTGGCCCACCAAGCAAAGGAAGGTGGGTTTGGCAAAGTAACTTCCTTGGCACTGCCCAGTGGGTCCAGTTGAGCGATGAGAGTTTCATGGGATGAAGGGAGATCTATCAACGTTGGCTCTGGAGATGATGGAAACAATCAACGAATCTCCCAGCAACCGGTAAGAACCCGTGTCAGCGAGTTCTTGTTAATCCTGGAGAAAAAAATGATGATAAAACATCAAAAGTGTCCAGAAATGGGCTCGAAACCACAAGTGTACATGCCAAAAAAAAACACGAAAAAGTGAATCTGGAACTGCGGGATCGTTAGAAACTACTCAATGGCTACAATAGGACCCGTGGAAGATTTTTCCATATATATATATAAATATATGCATATCAATGAATATGTGCATATATATATATATAATGACCATTGATTGTTACTTAAAATCCCAGTGACTGTCGTCGTCGTCGTCATCATCATCATCATCATCATCATCATTCATCATTGTTACTATATCATTGTTGTCATCATCACCATTATCAACATCAACATCATCATCCATCAGTGTGACTATATTAGTGTCGTCATCATCACCATTGTCAACATCAACATCATCATCCATCAGTGTTACTATATCATTGTCGTCATCATCACCATTATCAACATCAACATCATCATCCATCAGTGTTACTATATCATTGTTGTCATCATCACCATTATCAACATCAACATCATCATCCATCAGTGTGACTATATTAGTGTCGTCATCATCACCATTATCAACAGCAACATCATCATCAATCAGTGTCACTATATCATTGTCGTCATCATCGCCATTATCAACATCAACATCATCATCCATCAGTGTTACTATATAATTGTCATCATCACCATTACCAACATCAACATCATCATCCATCAGTGTTACTATATCATTGTCGTCATCATCACCATTGTCAACATCAACATCATCATCCATCAGTGTCACTATATCATTGTCATCATCGCCATTATCAACATCAACATCACCATCCATCAGTGTCATTATATCATTGTCATCATCACCATTATCAACATCAACATCATCATCCATCAGTGTTACTATATCATTGTCATCATCACCTTTATCAACATCAACATCATCATCCATCAGTGTCACTATATCGTCCTCTTTAATCTCATCTCCCTGATGGTAGATACCCCCCTAGACCTCGCTTCTGCGTATTGGATCTATCCATTCTGTGTCCCATGAAATGTCTGTCATAGGAAAACAGAGAGGGGATAGGATTTTCTTGGGATTTCCCAAATTAGTGTCAATGTTTGTTGCTGAATAGTAATGGTTTAGAATGGGTTAATGGGTTGTATAAAATTAGGTTAAAAATGGTTTAGTGTCAATATAATCCATGATCAACCCATTTTTAACCCATTCTAACCATTGTTGACTAGTATCATTAGCCATGACTAAATAGTACGAACCAGTATCAACGAGTATCAACCCATTATTAGCCACTATTAGCCATGGCAAACAATTACGAACCCATTGCAAACCCACTATTAACCATTATTAACCATGACTAACTATGACTAACTATTATTAACCACTATTATCCATTACTAACCAGTATTAGCCACAATTTTATTGTCAACTAGTAACTAGTCACCCCATCATTCATCCCTCAAGATGCCCAATTATTAAAAAAAACAGTATCAACAGTATCATTTAGGAATCTAGTATTAACCCTATGATTAACACCTATATTGACCATTACTGGTTGGTGGTTGAGCCTACCCCTCTGAAAAATATGACTTCGTCAGTTGGGATGATGACATTCCCAACTGGAAAGTCATAAAATTCCATGGTTCCAAAGCACCAACCAGATATTGACCATTATAAACATTATAACTACCCTCTGCTAATTTAACATAGCGAACTGGAAAATCACCATTTCATATGGGAAAATCCACTATTTCTATGGGCCATGTTCAATAGCTATGTTAGTCATTACCAGAGCCATCTGGTTATTTAACATAGCCATGGAAAATGGCCCATTTATAGATGGTTTACCTGGGTTTACCTATTCAAAATGGTGATTTTCCATGGCTATGTTAGTCATTACCAGAGGGTAACCCACGAACTCCGTTTCCAAGGCTCCAAGTTTCCTCAGCTCCTCCTTGGCGCCGTCGCAGCCCCGTCGCTTGCTGCCCGGCTCCCAGGTCTTCTCCCGACGCGCTTCGTGCATGAAGACCTGACAAAGGTCGGGTCTAACCCTGGAAATCACGGGTGAATGGGTGAAGAATGCCCTAAAAAGATGGCGCAAAATCATGGTTAATATATATATAGAGAGAGAGAGAATCTGGATGAATGGTGAAGAATGGGGAATATTCCACATATAACTAGGGGATACTAGGGGTATACTGGGGTATGATGTCCACTTACTAAATATAATATTATTGTTGGTTGCTAATTTAACGTAGCTATATATGGAAAATAAATCACCATTGTTAAGTTCGGTAAATCCTCATGATTGTCGTATCTCCATGTACTAGTATCTCCCACCTTGATCAACATGGAGGTGAAGATCGGAAAGCTACCAATCATCACGAAGGCCACACGCCAGCCCTGTAATCCGAAGATCGTGGCATGGGACATGGGTGTGCCAATCATTGCCACGGCCATCATGCCCAAGGTGACACATAGCTGAATGTAGCCTCCAACTTTTATGGCAGGTTTTATGGGATTTAATGGGCTTTAATGGGCATTTTTATAAAAATCATCCATGCCAAATCCCAGACTGAAACGATAACCTGGCTGACTTCACGTGAGTTTATTGATGATTCATCCAGAAGTGGATCGGCTCAAATGGATCCAAACATCACGTCTTGATTGGGATAACTTGGGGCTAAACATATACAGATAATTATATATGGTACAGTAATCTTGTACATACAAACGTTGTTTGTCTCAAGAAGAAAAGCATCCATGCACTTTGGCAAACGTCCCACATGTTTGTGCGGTTCACGTCTCTTAAAATCCAATATCCAACCAAAAACCAGACTTCCAAAAATCCAATGATAAACATATACCATACATATACCCAACTTTAGGGCAAAAAAACAACTCCAAAATCGATGAAAACATGGAAGAAAACCGCCAGAGAGGGGCCATAGATCCTCCCGCGGGAGGTCTCCGAGGTGGTGCCCGCCACCAGCCCCACGCACAACGGCTTCAAGCTGGCAAGCATGGCGCCATTCACCACACGCAACAGCAGCATCCAACTGAAGCCGGTGGTAAACGAGAGCATCACGGTGCTTAGGCCCTGGAGAAAGGTGAAGTTTCTAAGAATTGATGAAAAAAAATGCGAGAACAGCACAGCATTGGATGAAGTTGGGTTGAATTGGATGATTTCTAGTTCTTTTTGATGATTCTGTTATATTATATATATATGTATTATGTATGTATTCATTTATTCTTATCCTATAATTATCCGATCATTTTAGATTGGATTATTTGTAGGATTATTTTGGACAGTATTGGTAAAACTCGAAATTGAAGCCCAGTCTTACCTGTCCTTTTAGGGAATTTCATACATGCTGTCTCTCCTCAACTTTAAGTCTACAGATTTCATCCATGTTCATCCTCCATGTCCAGCCTGGAAAAAGGCTCCAAGGGACAGCAAGGTTTTGCGTCGGATCACTCTCCTGTCTGCCAAGACACCCCAAATCGGCGCAGCCAAAGCTTGTGCCACTGCTTGCGCCAGGGTAAGGACTGACAGATCGGTCAGTCTCAGTCCCAAGTCCTCCTGAAGGGCGTAGTTCACGGCAGGAAGTAGACCTGCATCCATTCCTTCAATCGCACTGATGCAACAAAGCTGTAGGATCATCATGGTAGGAGGCGATTTTTCCTCCTGCAGTCATCATCCCGCCCAGAATCACCAGCTATCCCAACTTAAGGGAGGCTTGTAACCCTGGTTTCGGTTGCAACCCTGGCTGCCATAAATCTACCATGACTGGGAATGGCAAACATAGCACCCATTATCACCCATTTATGGTGATGACTTGGGGTTAAGGTTTATCATTGGGTTTACCACATTAATATACATTAATAAATACTCATTATACTTAATAATTACTCATTGATTATACCCCCCCTTTTTTCAGCTCAACGCTTTCATTGAAAAATCCTCATTTTATTGACAGTCCTCGACTTTCTCATCCGAATCCGACAGGCCCGACAGGCCCGAGCGGTCTCCATTCTTCAACGGCACTCTCCGCGACATCGCCGCGGGGGACTCCGGGCGCTGTTGTCCTCGGCACCGTTTTTGATTTTTTTCGAGCCAATGGCTACGGGGCTACGCCACACTTCGACGGAAAAAACAAAAGTGTTCTGTTTCAGATCCGGATAGAACGTGTGTCATCTTAAAATATGGATATATGTATATACATATATTATATAGTTATATATATATAAAGGTCAATGATCATATATCATCTTTCTTGTCTTCAACATTTCTCATCATCTGGGGCTTTCCGACCACGGGGGTCACAAATCCACAGGTCCTCTGGTGGCGCAGCTCCTGAGTCGACCATTCCACCAAGAGATCAATGAAGCTCTGGGAAATGTCACAAAAATGGTGGGTATTTTTTTGGTGAATTTTGCCAAGAACTCATCATGATGATTGAAATGCAATAAACCCATCCTCTTCATATGAAATATGACTAATCCTCCAACCCAAAGGAGACCCTGGTGAAATGCATCGAATCTATTCATCGGACCATAGGGGACTCATATGGGGGGTGCTTCACTGAAAATTGGCTGCTCGTTCTTGATCTTTTGGAGCTTCGAAAGCCATTTTGATCCACGGCCAAGTGAGCTATCCCAAAATTCAGGACCAAACCACACAAAGGTCTGTCTGAAAATGGGCTATCCCCCATTTTATTCACTGGGCTTTTCAGTACATATATGCCCCCATGTTCAATGATTATGCAATGGATTCTTGGTGGATTTTCCCATGGCTCCAAGTTACTCCCGCAGGCGGCAGCTAAGACTCGCACGGCACCATTCATGGTCTTCGCACGTCACGCGGCCGCGCATTGAAAAACACCCCAGATCTGTTGCACTACTGTGGAGATCTGATCCGCAACAAACTTGCCAAACATGACTGGTTGGTGGTTGAGCCACCCGTCTGAAAAATGATGGACTTCGTCAGTTGGGCTCATTCTTCTCAATATATGGGAAAATAAAATTCCATGGTTCCAAACCACCAACCAGATGAATTTCTTCAACCTGCAAAAAGTGATCAATAAAAGCTGGTGCATCGCAGGTGATAAATGCAATTAGTGGGGAATTGCCGACCATGAAGCTGGAACCATTCAACAAGCTGCAGCATTTAGGCAGCTCCACAATAGATTGCATCAAAGCTGGCAAACCAGGCATATCTTCTGGCTACATGGAAGATCATGGAAGTGCACAATGAATATTGAACAAAAAGTCCTTCCGCAGTTATATGTAATCATTATATATATACACATATGCGTTGACAGATATATATATATGTATATATATATATATACGTATTATATTTATATATAGTTGTTATATGTTATTATATAGTTATATATATAGTTATTTTATGTTATTATATATATATTATATAGCTATATATATAATTGTATTTACATGCAAATTCTAGATAAGAATCTATATATTAATTATATAGATATATTATGTGTTTATACTCATTATTGATCTTTGAATGCCTATTTAACTATAATTATATCAATATCTATAAATGTCTCGCCAACAGAGGTGCGGTCCCTGGCCGGCGCGTACCGCGGCATGGCCGCGCTTCGCCGTGGAGGTGCTCCACTGGCATGTTGGACACATCCCGGCCCTTTTTTTAAAAAATGTGGAAAGCTCGCCGTTTCAGAAACTTCTGTTGATATATAGTTAATGATATAATTATAGTAAATGGATATCAGTTAATGGATGATAGTTAACATGATAACTGTGGATGCTGTTTGAAACGGATCTTGATGGGGCAACATGTCCAAACAATCCACTGAGAAAAAGTCAGAGTGTCCAATGTGTCCAAAATCCAAAATCCAAAGTCCATGTATAGTAGTTGGTTAATTCCCATGAACCATGGATTATGCTAATCATCAAGTTCATGGATTATGATACCCTCTGGTCAAAAAAAACATGGCTATGGAAATTTGCCCATTTACAGCATTTACAGATGATTTTCCCAGCTATAAACCTCCATTTACTGTAATTATAAGGAATTTTCCAGTTCGCTATGTTAGTCATAACCAGATGGTAATCATGGATATGATTTAACCAGATGGTAATCATCATGGATATGATTGATATATGATTGATATGATCATGGATAAGTTCGATTGGTTCCAGGGGGACGACCCGTTTCTCCCGTTTATGAGTTCGCCAAGTTGACAAAAAATCACTTGGTTAACTCTTGGGTTTGTGGGGGATACGACAAACTCGTATTCATGGGTTGAAAAAACCAACAAACATCACTGGGGTGGTGTTTCACCATATAAGTGTAGTGTGCTTTTCCAAGTATTTCACCATGTTTTATCAACTATATCCCATCTTTTGATACTTCAAACCCCTCTGAATGATGTTTGATAAATCAACTATAAAAAAAAAAAACAACTTAAATTTCTAAATCCCCTAGTTTCCCTTTATTTGTCAGAGCTGCTGGTAAAAACACTACCGTTATATAATCTGATCATCAACAGGGCTGGACCCAGATCCGCCACTGTCCCACACTTCGCACCCTCCAGCACCCCATCTTGGCATCGGAGGGGCACCCCTCGCCTAGGGCAAGGTGGATAGCTGGGAAAATCATCGAACTATTGCTAGGGAATTTGCGATTGCTATGTTTGATTCTGGAGGGTGAGTGCGTTTATAACATTTAGAACCAGGTGAATTCTATGGTTTATGGTAGAGACATATAATTATAGTATAGTTGATGGGCGTTATAAACCAACTGATAACACTTGGGGGCACCTTGCAAATATATCCAGCAACAAATCCCTGAAAGCGCGCTGTCTATCATGAAATATCTATGTACTGTAATATTTTGATATCTGGGGAGTGGTCTCTTCAAACTAAGTCTGGGAATAACAAAACCAACTATCGTTGTTGCAGATGTTTACGAGAATTGGGACGGCCAAATATCAAGTTGGCAACTCTGGAGGAACAACGATGTCGCTGTGGGTCCAACTAGTAGAGATACCACAATGGAATCGGTTGCTGCCCCGTTGAGGTGCTCACAGCCCGGATGGCTTGCCGGAAGGATTTACCTGGGCGCGTTTAGTGATGGCGATGATGACCGAAAGGAAGGGATATTATATGATATACTGATATACATATATATATAACCAACTGTATCATACTATGTATATATATATATATCCAAGGTGGGTTTGTCTTAAGGTGAATACCATTAGAACGGAGAGCATGATGATAATCCACTGAATCTGGGGGTGTTCCGAAGTTCCCCTAGGTTTTGAGACAACCCCAGGTTGTCTTGGAAGTTAGAATCATATAATTATATAACCACCCCGTGATGTGTCAGACCATTTCATCCTAAACTTGTCTGATGGCGTAAGGTTCCTACATCAGCTGCCATTGTCTTTCCTTGCCGCCCAAGATGCTTTCTTCCCGCCAGTGAGAGTTCAAGGGCCTCGACCGTGGTGGCGGATGCTGGAGAATGAACTGGCAAACGTTCAAGCTCCAACCAACTGGTTGCAACACACAAAATTGAATCGGGGTTACTCCATCAAAAATTGATCCAAACAATGTACCAAAGGTCCACTAGAAAACCATAAAAAACCATTAAAAGAACCATTAGAATCCCATAAGAATCCATTAAATCACCATAAAATCCCATAAAATCCCATAAAATCCCATGAAAAAAAACTATTAGAATCCCATATTCCTGTCTCCTGCCATGGCTGGGCTTCCCTGGCTGCTGTCCACACAGTGGCCCGGGCGCTCCCTCGAGTGAACCAGGATCCCAAAGATAGATGAATATTGAATAGGTATAATGTGGTTAAAACAATGTCATAAACCATCCATTTGGGAGTGTTAAACATAGCATCTATAAAAATGGTGAAATTGAGGATGGTTTATTATTGTTTTACCAACATATTATACCTATTCCCATCCCCCTAATGTTAAACACACACACACACAAAATGGTCCCAATAAAATGTGGAAATTCCTACTAAACCATGGTTTCGAAACCGGGGTGTTTTTTTAGGGGGAAGGGATTAGGTACAGATGAATTACCAGATACTGTGTCTTTAAACTGTTCATCTATGATTTTCACCGATGTTTTGATTGGATGAATAGCTTACATGTATTTGTGCATACATAGATGTAAATACATATCATATCTACATATGATATATCTCAGAGCCATGAAAAATACCCATATCCTATCTCATAATACGGCTTGCTTCGTAAATATTCCTACGATGGGTGAGTTCATAATCCCCACAAGACCAGTTAGTAGAACCCCCTTGTTGTTCACCGATCAACATGATCAACATAGATGCGGATTACTAAGACCCTAGATTAAACATACAAAAAGATGTGGAAAGCCCATGGTTTCTGTAGGAAAATAGATGAAATTCGTCTACAAACGCTTGATTTTCCACATTTTTTTTCTTATTTTTGTATGTTTACCCTAGGATATATCTCACATTGGCCATGATGGCTGGACCATTTCTATTACCACAAGCAATGGATCCCGGTTTGTAAAGATTCCTGGAGCACATAGAATATAGAAAGCATTCAAAAAAAACACGAAAATTGGGATATCTTTGAACATTCCATATTCATCCATATTCTATCTACTTCAGGATGATTATATATAGTAAGCCCCAAAAAATAGTATGAAACGTCATTTATCACTACTGTTTATCTATAGATAGTAGGATCTTACTTTTCTGCAACTTCACTTGGGGGTTGCTCTCTCTGTCTGTACATATATATATATATACCGTATATATACTAGATATACCAGTTACCTCCATTTATAGGTTCATATAGATAATGTATATCATGGTTTCTTCTGCTGGGAAACAAACCCTAAACCCTCTGGTCAATCCCTGAGGATGCCGACGCGACGTCCTTTCCTGATGGAAATCGCCATGGTTCATATAGGTACTCCCTGCTAAACTAACAGAACTATTGAAAATTGCCATAGAAATAGTGGATTTACCCATGAATAGCATGGTGATTTTCCATAGTTATATAAGTTATATATGTTAAATTACCAGAGGGTAAATCAACTATTAGAATGGCTACTTTCACTAATGGTGACATGGTATACTAATGGTGTATGGTCATCCCATGGGAATTCAAACATGACCAGGGTAGACTTCAATCCCAATTTTGGTTCATGACCATCCCGGTTGTTTCCGGGAAAACACCCCATGTGTTTTGGCCATCTCAACATGGCAAAAAACATGCAAAAACCCTGTAGTTCACATCATTCAATAGCTGGGATCATTCAAATTTATGGATGTTCATCCCTGGAAATATGTCGAAATTAAGGGTATTACAGTACGATCATGAAACCCCCATTCAACAATATCAAAACGTATTCTGAAAGCCCCATGGTTAAATCATGCTGCTTGGCAGTGCAGTTCCAGTGAACTGTTCTTGCATATATCACCATAGTTATGGGGGGCCCCCATATGCCAACAAACATGGGGGTTTTTAATATCATGGTTATATTCATGAGTAACCATGAAAATTGTAGGTACAGGGGCCCCATATCCTGTTATAAACATGGGGCTAAAAATCCCATAGTCATATCATGCTAGAAATCCATTCAGAACCATTGAAATAGAGGTCTGAGATCTATCATCATAGAGAAACTACGGGGTTATGCCATGTTCTATCGCAACTTATGGATACTTATGGATACCTATAACCATCCCATGGTATTCTACCCATCGAATTTGCAAAAAAACGCGGCGCCTCGGCCCGGATTGTCCAGCGCCCACGGCACTACCCACCACCGTGCCACTGGAACCACCCTGCACAGGTTCATGGCAAAACATTGCGCAAAACTGTGGGTTTTTGGCATCGGGTGTTTACATTGTTTGTGGTGTGTTTATAGTATGTTTATAGTATGTTTTCCGTGTTTTTATTGTTGTTTATATGTTTTATTGCATGGTTTTTGTAATTTTGTTCACATGGTTTTTTCATGGGTAAACGATGATTAAAGACAGTTGATGGTTGAAGAAGGTTTCACCCATGAAAATAATAATTGTCATCTCAACTCAGTTTCTTGTAGGTCATGTATCCCTGTTATCCCATTTTGTTTGGTTGAAATACCCAACACCATCTCAACTCAGTTTCTAGTCATATACACATGTTATCCCAATTTATACGATTTTTCTTAGTTACTCTTTGGTAGTCTACCACAAGTATAGAAAATCACCATTAAAAGTTAAAATGATAGCTAGCTAGCCAATTGTCGCAAACTGTAACAAATTACCGTACCACAATCCATCCAGAAGAGCATCAAATGGCTTCACATATTTTCCATACGGTAAAGGTTACCCCCCAAAAAATGGATGGTTCCTTTAACTAACATCAGCGGAGATCATGGAACCCCCCAAACATCATGGCTATGGTGAAATATATGGCTGGTCAAAACCCTGGTAGCCTAACATCGAGATAGGTGGTTGATCGTCATCCCCCTAAATCATAGTATTCAAGGTGTTAACCCCCCAAAACCTGCTTTGTGAAATCAACACTGCCCCGGTGGTAGTATCAAACAATTGGAAAAGGACATCTATGGCTGAAATCCAAATCCCCGAAACAAAGCGGGCATCATTTTCCAAATCCAAACATCATTCTTGGTTACCCTAGGGTATACTAACATAGATGTGGAAAATCACCATTTTCTATGGCTAAATCATCTATTTCTTTGGGCCATGGTTTCCACATTTATGTAAACGTTTACCCCAGGGTCGTTTTCACATTTTAGATCATTTAAGATCGGGATTTTCCATCACAAAAACCATCCAGCTAGTGGGGTATGTCCATCCCGCTCGCCGGTGTCTACTTCGTCTCTTCGTCCGCCTCCATAAACAGCCGCTGTTTCTGAGCTAAGAAGACAGGCCGTTTCTGGCGGCGTGCTGACGGAGCACCAACGATGGGGATATGTTGGGGATCTAATATACTGTGGATATACATTTAGATACATACATACGGATATATATATATACATATGTATATATATACATTGCATTGCATTGCATTGCATTGCATTACAATGCATACAATCATAATTACATATATACATTGATGTGTATATATATACATATTACACGCATTTATTATGTATTTATACTTATTATATACTTATTCCATACTGAATAGTGAAGTATTGGTGATATATAGGCGACATTAAGCTGAAGAGCTCGGCCGGGCATTTCTTGTCCTTTCTGCAGTGAGGATGTAATTACTGATCATGGGATATGTCAATATAACTTATAATAACCATATATAAATTATAGATCAATCACCATATATAACCTATATAACTATAATCATACCCAACATCAACTTAAATAGGTTTGAACAAGAAAAACTGGAGATATGGTGATATCAGAGGGGGGAAAAATCACAAACACAATGGCTAATGTGGCCTGGATTCTATCGGTAGATTCCACGGCTATGCACAATACTTCACCAACAAGGACTGGAAGATAAATGTGGTATTTGAATATACAGTATATTGTGAATTTGTGTTTGGCCCATTGCCTGTAACATTGCCATTATTATATAGTTATTGCCATACAGTACTGAATATATATATATACATATTGGCATACAGTACTTAAAATAGAGTACTTGCTGGCGTACTCAGTGGGACATGACATACGATACTGGTAATACGACCTAAAGGATAGTTCACAATTAACATTGTCAAACTGTGCAGTCAAAATAGTTATGGTTTCCACTGCTGAAATAGAGCATCAACTGGTATCAACCGCTCCATTTCTTGATTCATCCAACAAAAGATCGGAGGGGATCACATGTTCCATCATTTGGGTGACCACAAAAATCCACTTTGGGTCGGTTTTGGTCAAAAAAGAAGAACTGGGAATCCCCAGTTGGATCATGGGTTTTAATACGTACTGAAATGGTCATTTTGGTTTGGATGATGACTGGGGTAACCCCATGACTTAGGAAACTTCCAGAAACTCACAAGACCTGCCCAGACCGTCGGCACCTTGCGTACTTTGAGGCAAACGGCCTCGCATCAAATCCCCGTGGGCCAAGAAGGTTGTTTTTTTTGCTGGGAATACCATCCATATCATCCAAATGTTGGAAAACAAACCATCCGTAAAACAACGGCATCCAAATATAACAATGGTATCCCATGTAACATCCATAACTATAGTTTAATATCATTTAATATCCATAACTATGGTGTTTCGATAAAACAATCCTTCATCAAATGCTTGGATTTTCCAGCGCTGTCAACCAGATGGCTGGAGATCACTGGGAGATCTGGAGATCACCTATCGGTGAAAAATCTCCGCGTTTCGTTGGCATCAAAAAACTCTATGGTTTGATGATGAAATCCCCAATTCTGCTGGTTAAATCCTGCCTTTCTTGTGAAAGAACCACCTTCAAAAAAAGGCCCCGCCTGATGCTTTGCAATGCGGTCCATGTTGAAGGTTCGACCGCAAACCTGACCTTGGTCCGAGGTCAAGGGTTTTTTCCTCTTGGCAAAACATGTCAAAACTGGTAAGTAATAATATTCTATGATAATAATAAGAAGAATAAGCATAGAATGATAGAATTGATATCATAAGCAATAATAAGTCATACACCATTTGGTTATTTAACGTAGCGAACTGGAGAATCACCATGTTTAATAGATAAATCATAATGTTTATCCTCTATTTCCGGTGGCCATTTTCAATAGCTATGTTAAATTTCCACGAGGTAATAGTTATATATCGTTATGATTATGATTGGTTGTTTAAATTTAAACATTGTAGTTATTTATTATAGTGTTAGGTATCATTATGTCAGTATTAATTAGTATTGGATTATATAATGATCTGAGATATATCTGGGTAAAATATATAATATAATGACAGGATTGTAATGACTGCGTAGATTATGATACGTCCCGCGTACATATGAACACACCCAGAAACCATGGTGGATGTAGGGGTTGTAGTTGCCCGCATTTGGGACAATAGAATGGGAATGGGGATGTTTAATATGAATCGGGGTGTTTATGAGACCCCGAAATAAAGAGATCCAATACTAAACCAGGGGATCTACTGGTATGATCTAGGGTCTTTAGGGTGGTATGCGGCGGTATTGAATATATCATAATATTGAGGGGATGGAAATACCCTCCAGCAAACTAACATAACTATGTAAAACTACATGTTTACTATTTAAATCATGTAAAATCATCTAGAAATGGACATGTTCAATATGTAAGTTAGTTTACCACCCCCCCAAAAAAAATGAAGGACCAGACCCTCAAGGCTTTGGATCCTTAGCCGCACTGGACAAGGCCGCGACAAGGGAGGAGGACAGCGCAGTCAGGACTTGTACCTCGCATGGGATGATACTTGGAGGATCATCATGCTTAGATGCCACTGGCATGATATACCATGATACCACCACCCAAAGGCAGCATGTGCCCATAATATAATATAATATAATATAATTTAATTTAATTCAATATAATTTAATTTAATTTAATAGTATTATGTTAAATTGTAATATATTATAATATATGTACATAATATATACATATATACATACACGCATCATTAATTGGAAATAACCATAGTATACCCATGCATATGGTTTTCTGATTTCCTGCCGGCATCTCCCACCTGCATAAGCGCTCACCGCAGTCTTCGGCTCCACCTGGTCATCCCATCCCATGGGGGTTCAATGAAAGTACGTCTATAAATGGACTGTCACTGGTATAAAAACGGTATGATGTTGGTAAATCACTGGTATAAATGGGATAAAACGGGATAAATCACTCGTATACATGGGATAAATGGTATCATGCGGGTAAAACAATGTCATAAACCAACAATCTGGGAATGGTAAGCATATGACCTATAAAAATGGTACAGTAATGACTGGGGGATGGTTTACTATTGTTTGTCCCACATTATACAAATGGGATCACTTGTTTGGATTCCCATTCTTGAATGGGATAAATGGAATAAATCATGATAAATGATAAATCACTCATTATCAATGGATTGATGTTTCCCATTCCTCAAGGACTAGGTATTTTATCCCAGTTTCGACCACGCCACATATATCTGGCTGAGTTTTAGTAATTCACCAACCTGAAAATAGTTGTCATCATAGGGCCATTTGGGGATGATTTCCCAAATCCAATTCCCATCATTCCCATGCGAACCATTCATCCACATATACCGTCATATACCATATGGTTATTATTCAACATAGCTACCATAGAGATAGATGATGAAATGATGATTTACCGTTCTTAAACATGGTGATCCAGTGATCCAAACATGCCCATTCTATCCCACTATATCCCATCAAAAACCACCATTCTTGTTGGTTAAATCCCTATTTTTCTTGGTTAAAAGCCCTACAAACCATTCATCCAGGTATATCCCTTGGATCTTCCTGTGATATCACCAGCTTTGCTGCTTAATCGCCTGCGGATGTTGCATCTCTTTGCCAAGGGCCTGGTAGTCCGGACTCTTTTGGAGACGCCAAAAAGGGGGGATTATTTAGCAACAAAGAGGGGATGCTTTTTATAGGAAAATAATGGATAATAATAGATAATAGAGGGGATAATAATGGATAACAGAGGGGATAATAATGGATAACAGAGGGGATAATAATGGATAACAGAGGGGATCATAATGGATAATAATGGATAATAATGGATAATAATGGATAATAATGGTAATAATGGTAATAATGGATAATAATGGATAATAATGGATAATAATGGATAATAGAGGGGATAATAATAGATCACAATAGATAATAATGGATAATGGACAGTAATAGATATAACAAAGACAAATAAGATAACCAACCTAATAAAGATCATTTTCGATAAGAATCATACCCTCTGGTGTCAAACATGGTGGGCTGGAAAATCCCCCCCGCCGAAGAGTTTATGGACGTTTGTAGCTGGGAAAATCATCAAACTAAACGTTGGAGTTCTATTGCCATTATTTTGATTATTGGAGAATACCACTAGAATTTGAGTTAGTGAGGATTGTAATGGAAACTGTATGGGATTAGAGCTATAGTGGGGGATTGTATGGGATTGTTATGGGACAAATTATGATTTGAGTTACCACTATGATTTCTTAGTAATGGGACTATTTGGTGATTATTTGGAGATAGCCTTAGTGGATTGGTTGAAGGGAATATCCTAACCTTTAAAACAAACATATTACATTCTAAAAAGAGAAACTAAGGGGGGAAGTGGATACTACCACTGGCCATGGGACCTGTTGAACAATTCTGAAACCCCAAAGGTAGGAGAATTTTTTCTGCTGAGGGAAATCAGTGGACTTAGACTTCTGGGTCCCCCAATTCTTTGAAGCACTTGGGGATGCAGTTGAGGGTTACAACTGGGTATAAACATGGTTATAAAACCCAACACAAGCTAAGATATGGGGCACGCATAATAACCATGGCAAAATATATCCAGGAACAGTTCACTGGAAGTGCACTTCCAAGCACTGGTCACCATGTCCCTGACAGATTCGGTGCTGCAACAGAGCTGGGTCAGTGCCATCATTTGTCATGCTAAGGTCACTCATCAGACAGTGGCTCATCACAGCAGGTTCAATAAAATGGAACAAACCAGACAACATAAGAAAAACTAGGAAGACATGGAACAAATGAAAAGAACACATGGAGAACCATGAAAATAAACAACATCAAAGCAAAGGACATGGCGGTGAACAGAAAAACAACTCAAGGCACATCAAAACAAATAATAAAACGTATTTTTTCTTGATGGGCTACCGTCCGATGGACTTTCCAGTTCTCACAATAGATGGTTACAGTATCTCTTCATTGTTGCTGAGCACGTATACAGATCGATGTACATATATACAATTGTCTATATATATATATATATTATATAAGTGCATATATATATCCACAATATTATAGTATATTGTGTACTATTATATAATACTATATAACACTATATATGAAATATAATATTATATATAATATTATATATATACATCATATATTATACACGTAATACACGTAATACGTACACATATCGCATGAATTCTCCCCATTCTTTTCGTCCCTGGTTTTCTGCTGGCCCGACTCCTTGGGAGCCAGTTTGTGAGATCAAACCTTGGCGGACCAACCAGCAGTTGGGGGCCCGCACATTTCATGGGAGAAAAAATGGGAGATTTTCATGGGAGAAACCAAAAATACCACATTTATGATGTTGTATTGGATTATATTGGACTATATTGGATTATATTGGACTATATTGGATTATATTGGATTATATTGGATTATATTGGATTATGAAAATTAAATGGTCAATATTGATGGGATATTCATGATGGGATAATGGATATTCATGGCTACCCTTTTAAAAAGAGGTGGAAAAGCCAGCATTTGTAGATCATATTCCAAATGGGAAGCGCCATGGTTTTTCTACACATCTACCATGGTCAAATCTGTTGATTAGATGATTGTTCCAAGTAACTACCAGGCTAGTGGATCCAAAAAAAGCAATCCTAGTAGTCTTAGTGTATCATCCCAGTTCTTGCTGCTCAAATTCTACAAATAATGCGATTGAAATTATGTCATTGCTTTAAAATCGAAAACATTGGCGGATAAAACTCACCAAAACTTACGAAATCTACTGGGAACACCTCCTGCCTCCGTTTCTTGCTGGCAAAGCACATTTTTTGGGTCCAAACCCATCTGGTTAGTATAGGCTGTGTACAGCAGCCTTTAAGTGCTGCACTGAGGGATAAATGTGAATGACTCTTAGGAAAAAGGAACCCATCCCTTAAACTTCTTGGATCCCTGCGCCCACTGGCTGCCGTTGCTGTGCCGCGACGTTCGCCCTGCCGTTCCTTGCTACCCTGGCTGGCCTCGCAAACAGTGCGGGAATCGGACCATTTTCAAAGGGGGAAACCCACCAGCCCGAAATAATTAGGTCTGAATCATCCGAATTTATGTGAAATTCAAGACCAAAGAATTGAATAATTTGGGATTATTTTGGATTATATATAAATATAATCAACGAAAAACATTTACTTGGATGCAAACAGTAAAATAAGACAAGAACCAACAGAATGGCCGACATGACCCAAAAATACTGCTAAATACAACAACCAACAAATATGAGGGTGCAACCAACCAAGGAGTGGGGAGTGGGGAAATGACCAACAAACACTGGAGATATGACCCAAAATAGTGATGCCACCAATCAGTCGATCTTGATTCCACCTTTGAGATTGAATGGCCGCAACCCACAAATAAATCCAGATTTGGGGACCCGAAACTTCTGACCGCAGGGTTGTGCAAATCTTCCCCAAAAGCACTTCTGCGAATCCCATCATTTGGATTTGCCATGTGTCCAGGAATAATGGGGGGTGCCCCAACTGGCCTTGCCAGTCCTACAAATTCCATAAATTTCCCACAGTTTGACGGGGAACATGATGATCAACGGATCAGGCATGTGATTTTGGGCTACCCGACTACAGTACCCAATTTTCAAACAAAATCATATCATACTGTTGGCTACATATCCAAATCTATCCCATTTATATCCCACTATATTGTATCTCATATCCCCTTCTATCATCAAACAACATAATGTTGGATGTCTTAAGATTGGTGACTCCCTGAGCCACCTCTCAGGTTTCTTGTGCCCTGGGATTCCGCACACGACCTTCGAGAAGCCTTTGTCTCAAGTGGGCACTTTGACCCGTAGGTTTCGCACCAGCAGCTTTCCTGGACCACTGGGGGATGGTCTGAAAATTTGAGGAAAACCAAACAATTCCCAAGGGATTAAATTCTGATCATAGTTTCCCCTTAAAATTGCCATTTTGGGCGTATCCCACATTTTCAGACGAACTCAATTGTAGATGATGAGGGGTTGATCTTTCTACAGAATTGGTATGCAAATACATTCTGATGTGTGAATTAACTGAAAACGCAGTGCCACTTCTGCACTCATATTTGCCATCCGTCCCACTATCCATTCAACTCCGACAAGAGTTGAATTCTACGCGATAAATAGAGAGATGTTCACGGTAGCTCAGACCCCAAACAATTCTTGAAATTGCTCCTATCGCAATATTCATTCCCAAGATATTCTCGTGTTTGTTCCGAACTTTGTTGGGTAAAACATACACGTATCCCCAGTTTTGCTGGCGTTTAATCTCCCCAATTCGTAGTCGTTCTTCTGTCCAAGAAGTTGTCTACACCTTTGCCACATGTTGTGGCAGGTTGGTTACATGGTAGCATACAAGCACCTATTAGATATATACGTATATATATATATGTATGTATATGCTCATTGTTGTTGGTTGTATCCCTACAATCGTTGCTTGGATGCCCTCTTCTACCCGGATTATATCCCCATCATAGTTGCTTAATGGTGCGCCAAAGTCCCCACTATGCTTGGTTCTATTCCTCTCATATCCTTTGTTGCTTATCTGCCCCATATGTATGCATACGTCGCTTCTTGGACATGATCCAGATACTTATCGGCTACCCTCTGGTACAGTTGAACATAACCATAGAATGGAAAATCACCATTAAAATAAGTTCGGTAAATCAACGAACTAAATGGCCATGCCTTCAATAGCAAACTGCTGGTTTAACGAGCAAGATTCAAAAAACAATACTGTATGTGTTCTGTGGTTACGGTATATCATGTATTATGGTGGGGGGAAAACATGTTTGAAACCACCAGCCAGATTATCATGAGGTATTTACAGTAACAATATTTAAGCATTATATTCCCATTCTATCCAACTTGTTGATGTTAAATCAATGTTGAATCCCCATTATACCCTTCACAAGGTTGGTGATTCACCAAACTAAATGGGCGTGTCTGAAAACAGTTTTTATTACCAAATCCCACTGTTTATCACCATGTTTCCATGAAAATTGCCAATTTATGGGTCAGCTCACCGTTTTCAGACACACCCAAATACCCTCCGGTATCATCAAACATGGCTAGCTGGAAAATGATCAATTCACTTCGATGATTTTCCCAGCGAACTAAACCTCCATGGCTAGGCCATGATATGCCATGATAAAAATTCCCACCGTTGCGCCGCAGCGCAAGTTTGGCTCCCATCTTCCGTGCCCAGCATCGCAGCTTTGCACTGCAGCAGGTGTGCATCCATCTCCAGCTGCGTGACGCCAGTGCTGCAGTGGGGGCACTCCGTCAACTGGGACTGGACCTGCTGCAAGGCTGGAAGTTGGCTGGAAAAATTGCTAGATTTCACCTGGGGAACCACAAAAAATATCCCCATTAAGATTAAGAGTAACATCCCATCATCGTGATATTCCCATGGTATCCCATCATTATCCCATTTTACATTTTTCAAGTGCAGTTCCAGTGAACTGTTGTAGATTTCACCATGTGGGGCCTCACATCCAAACAAACATGGGGGAAATACCCTGGTTATAGCCTGGAAACAACACTGAGATTTAGGTAAAACACACGACCTGTGGAGGTGTTACTTTCCGGTGAATTCACCAAATTCACCACTTTCTGTACGGAGAAGCAATTTGGAAACCTGAGGGAAATGATCTACAAATGCTGGAGTTTGCATATCTCAATTTGCTGGAGGGTATATTGCAGCATTTGTGGCAGCATTTGTGGCAAAAGCTTTGACTGGCAAGTGGAATCACCCATTTGTGAACAATCATGATTGAGAGAGGAAAAAAGGAGGAAACTATGTATATTAACCCGAGCCACAAACCACCCACGATACCTGGAAAGACCCTGGAAGTGGAGGTGCCATTTCCTCTGTATCCTAGGATCAGGGTAACGGCATATCATATGCCTATTAAGAATCATTCACACATACACTTGCATATCCAAGAACTCGGGTAATACCCAAAAATTCAAGTACAGTATCCACTAATATACATATTGTATACATAGATCATTATAATATCATATGTCACAATTCAGCAACCAAACATGTTGAACTAATCAGACTAATCATAGCATTTAAAAATTATTTGCATCCCCGAGCTACGCCCGCCTTCTTTTGGCAACTCTTTCTGTGGTGAGGCAACGAATGTGGAAAAAACTTCCCTCCGCAGAGATCGCAAAACCTCGGCGACACCGCAGTTGCCAGCCTGCCTCTGGACCACCTTGAAAATTGCAACTTGAAAAAGGGCACACACAAGTGACCAGTTGTGGCATGTTCATGCATTTTTGTGGTAATGTTGATGAAATAACCATGCGGATCCTTCCAGAAATGGAAAATACCCATTCAGCTGCCAAAAGTGAGGCTGAAAAATGAGGTAAACCAGCGATTCCTTGGTTCCACAACAGATGGGTTTCTCATGGTTTCTCACGTTGTCCGAAAATTCTGTATTGCAACCCTAAAAATAGAGAACGGAAAGTTGGAAACATAGAAATCTTGGGAAAACATCATCCAATTCACATCCTCGAAAAAGTACTTTCTTCCAGTGATTAAAAACCCTGACAGACAAGTCTGACATAGTTTCTGACATACCATCTGGAAGTGTATATGGCGTATGTATAAATAATTATATATATATATATATTCTGACATTCTATCTGACATTCTTTCTGGCATATGCTCTGACACTCTATCTGACATTCTATCTGGCATCTATTCTGACATACTTTCTGGCATATGTTCTGGCATTCTATCTGGCATCTTTCCAGGCATTCATTCTGCCATTCTATCTGGCATCTATTATGACATTCTATCTGACATTCTATCTGGCATTCTAACTGGCTATCTTCTCTCTAGCATTCTCTCTGGCATGAGTTCGCGTCCAGGCGCCCTCCACAGCATTTTCGGTTGGCGATATGCTGTTCGGGTCCAGGCGTGATCCACTGCATCCGGAGCTGGCAGAGGAGATGAAGACGACAATCTGGCGGAGGAGGAGGTGAAGGAGGAGGAGAAGAAGGAGGAGTTGCACCCTTTTTATATCTAGAGACCCTTACCTGGCAGGTGGGAAACTGGTCTATCTTTCTGGGGAACCAAGAATAGGCCCATCATTTCTAATCCAAGTTTTCCGCCGCCAATCCTCTGAGTTTCGGGCACTTCTCGTGGCATGGTGAAACTTCGCAATTCGCAGATGGCACTGTGGATGTGGAAGGAAACAAAAGATGTGTCCCAAGTGTCACCAGCAATCTTCTTGACCAAATTGCTGTCGGTTTCTCCCGCGGAAAAGGATGATATGTTGTGGATGGCTACTTGTTTAAAGGGGCTAGCGGCTAGCTGCACCAAACAATGAGAAGTTTGGTAAGGCATCGATTCAGTAACCCGGTGATTGGCCAAATAGCCCATGTCTGATTGAATTCACTGTGAGTCGGTGGGTCAGAGAGAGAGATGTAGCGGTTGGTTTTTGTCTCTGTAGGCCCAAAATAGGGATTGTTTTCTCCTTTAATTCTCCTGGAATGAATGAAACCACTCACTATTATATATATCAAACAATCCAGCCATGGCCGCGAGAGCGGCGAATAGAATATGGCTATATTTATATAGTTATGTATCTATATATAAATATAGTTAAGTTATGTATCTATATATAAATATATACATATTATATTATATGTATACATGGATATAAGGTGATATGAGGGTCCCAAAATGGATTGATAGAACATGATAGAAGAGTGTTTCCAGGATGTTGTAGATGTTGTTTTTCATATGTTTTTCCCCATCATGATTTCTAGGTTTGCAACTTGCGTATCTTTTTGGCGGTTGCTACAAGGCGATTTTAGTCTGGATCAGGTTAAGTCAAGCAAAGGAAGATCTCTTAGTTTTCGGCTCCCAATTCTCAGTTCTCATTTTGCATCTCCTCACATCCCTTGAGGAAAAGATTTGACTTGATCTGCTTGGGTTCACTTGATCCCCTCTAAAATGGACAGCATGGGATTGAAGATGTTCAACTGTAAAAATATGGTTAAAAGAAGTGGAAAAGAATTGGTTTCATTCAGATATTTGCAGGTTAGTGATGCTTAGTGACTGGATTCAACCGGCTTCCAGCGGTATCCCCTTTTCCCCCTGTGAGACACCGCAAACTGTGCGGCGGATCAAACCACGCCGCGCATTGCGTCTAGCCATGGGTGGGAAGTTTCCCACCTCGACTCCTAGGTCAGATATTGCACACTCTTACAGATCTCCATGGATTTGGAAGTTTGGAATTTTGGGACACAGTGTGGACTGTAAGCAACGAATATAAGGTTAAGATGGCTTAAGCAAGGTTAAGCGCCAATCATAACAATGTTCGGGTCTCTGAAAGCAGGGAAGCAAGAAAACAATGTGTTTCACCAGGCATGAGGATGCGACCAACATTGCCAACCATCACAAGTGGATATACTGTAACCACCTAATCAACCTGAAAAAGTACGGGCATTTACAACCAATTGAAATGGAAATATAGCGTTGAACACGGGGATGTGAGCAATAGCGTTGTGGGACATCACCGACAACAAGCTGGGAATATACAGACACTGATGCGGAGTTGATTTTTTTGTCGTACAGGTACCGAATTTTACTGGTTTTGTGTGGAGCGTTTTCGGAATCAAAACGGCCACCTTGGAAACCCATTTCTGGACCCCACGCGTTGGTTTGGGTCAAATGTTCAGGTCTTTGATCTTTCTTTGGCGGTAATTTTGGTGTCAAAACCAGCATGAACGGACACCCCTGTTACCTCTCTGCAATGTGTTACCCTCCGGTAATTTAACATAGCTATGGAAAATTATCCATCTGTGGATGATTTACCTATGTTTAGCTTTCTCCCTGGTGCATCTGCAATAAGGAACAAAAGTTGGGCGCCAAGTTTTTTTGGTCCTGGAGTTCATCCTCTATATGGATGAAAGTAGTAGAACAGCATAGACCCCTTTGGTGGAATCGACCACCCAGTCACCAAAACCATTTCGAAACTATGCTGGGCTCATCGCAGCGGGGGTTGACAACGTTGTGGGACTGACTGGTACCCGGTCGTTTCAAACCACTTGTAGTCTGTACCAAAAAAAGTTCTTGGCTGCAACCTTTTGCGCTGGCGAAGCTACAAGTCCTAAGATGGAGTTTACTCCAACACCAACCCTTTTCCAGCTGCAAGATGAACCCTCAATTTATGGTCATTTTCAATGGGGAAAGTGACAACAAGTGACCATAAACCCTTGGATTTGGGGGTATGGAATCCCCCTTCTGTTCACCCTAAAACAGCATTTTTGGTTGTTCATCCCCCCAAAAAAATATTGAAAACGTATTAAACCTTTACGCAATTCCCGTAAATCTCATTCTTGCTGGTGAAATCCCTCCAAGAAAAATCCGGAAAAAACATGCCTAGCAGTCACTTGTTACCCGTTGCCAATCTTGCCAATTGAAATCGCTGCTTTGTAGATCTTCCTTTTGAAAGCGCAAAAAATCACAATTTTTCAGGATCAAAAGATTCAAAAACTATCCATCCAGTCGAGTCATCCCGATCCCTCGATCGGCTTGGCCCCAAACTGGTCAAACTACGAAGTTGATCTCGTCCAGCACCAGTGAGGTCGCCGGCTTTCGTCCCGGCGGCTGGCGGTGGCTGGCAGTGCAGAAAAACGCACCCATTGGGAAGATTTATCCCTAAGGAAAGCGGTTAAGCAAAGGATTTCGATGGGATCTGTTCGTCGATTGCCCATGGGATTCCAGAAAATCATGTACAAATTCGTTCTCATTTTGGGACAAAGGCATCTTTGATGCCAAAATTGGAGGCGGACCCAGTTCTGGGCAGTTCAAACAAAATTGGAACCAATTTTCATCGCCTGAAACATGTCGAATCCTTATGAATCCTTTACATTCGAAATGGGAAAATTAAAGGTGCTCCCAGTTGTCCAAAGACGCACCTGGCTGCGGTCTTGTGCTCCAGCAGCCACCTGGTTGACGGTTTTTCAACTTCTCAAAGAGAATAATCAAGCACCATCAAAACAGGCAAATCATCCAATATCATCCAATCACCCAACTATATCTTCATCAAAATTCATCAAAATTCATTAAATATAAATAAATCATCCAATATCATCAAAAAAATGAGTGTGCAACAAATGACTTGACCCGTATCCAGATGAAAAAGTCATCCCAATAACTATAGATATATCTACACTTTTAGCCCTAGCCTAATTATTTGCACTTGGCTAGGGCTAGGGGGCACCACATTGTGGCTTACCCGGAATGAAACATGATGATGGGAAAACCGTCCATTTAGTTGGAATATGATGGAATATGATGGAATATGTTCCCATTGAAATGCCCATTGAAATGGCGGATTTGCAATTGCAATGCTTGATTACGAAAGGAATCGAAAGGATATTTCATATGTGCAAAACGGTCAAAACCATGGTCAAAACATGGTTTTTATGTGGTAGTCATCCATCCCACAAGGAATCCAAACATCATATATATATATATATTATAGATCCCTAATGGTCAATGGATTGATTACAAAAAACTACTCAATATGGCTACATAATCCAATTTCTGATATTTTTTCGTTGGTGAGACAAATCCCATTCATATCCCACGGGGTGGTGCTCCCCCATTTTTGAGTTGGTTTATAATCCCTGAAAAACTATAGCTAGAAGTATCATAAACATTCATAAACCATAGTTTTGGAGCTATGTTCACCAACTGAACGCTATCTATATAAATTGGGCCAACAAAGCCGCTATAAATTATACCAGCCAAAAGACTTGGAGATATCGCAGGGGCCATTTTTTGCGGCTTTGGGTTGCACTACAACTGGGCCTCCAGTCGTATCAAGAAAACAATGGCTGTGGCTAAAATCCGTAAAAACATCCCACCAATGGAATTTTATTGCTTGATATGAACGGTTTTTTGGCTGGTCACTATATACCTATATAAATATACAGTTATAATTTATAATAATAATAATATATATATATGTATCCAATTAGATCCTCGACTGCCCCACTTTGTATCCCGTGAAATCTTCACGGCTCAAGGGCGCTACCTGGGAGGATGCTTCAAGCTCACCAGGCATGATGACCTGACCAAATCTCCGAAAAGCTTTGAGTGATCAATTGCCAATCCGGTCCATGTTTCGCATGGTTCATTGTTTTTTTGTATAGAACATCCATGAACATCCCATATTTATCTGGTTGGTGGTGAAAAAACCATCTTGAAAAATATGAGTTCGTCAATGGGAAGGATTATCCCATATATTCTGGAAAATAAAAAATGCTCCAAGCCACCAACCAGCATAGTTTTCTCGGTTCTGCTGTTGTGTTCCCTCAAACGCCGCTGAAACAAGCACCGCTCCGCCTCGTTGAAACGGTGACGCCGTTTCTCCCCTGGCCACGAGCTGGTAGCATGGCACCCCCTGGGGTGCAGGACAGGTTAGTGAAAAGGCAATGGGTAGAATACCATGGTATTTTCATGGTTTATATAGGTTTATATATCATAATTATTTTTATGTGATGGTCATTAATTAGTGGACATAACCAGAAATGGTTTACATATATTTAAATATATATTGATTATTTTTATATTATAATGGTTATGAATGGATATAACTCATAACCATCTGGTATTTTAAGCCCCGTGTTTCTTGAGATATGGGTCCCCATATCCATGGTGAGTTTTCTATTCACGAACAGTTATATAAACCAGAACAGAAAGCCTGGGGGATTCTCCAGGAAGCCGAATCGAGCCGGGTTTGGCTGTTTTGAAGATCTTTACCCTCTGGTAAACATACAAAAAGCTATTGAAAATGACCATAGAAATAGTGGATTTTCCCATTGAAAATGGTGATTTTCCATTGTTATGTAAACGTTTACCAGGGGGTACCCTCTAATCAAACATGGCTTGCTGGAAAATCCCAAAGTTCTGAATGATGAATTAACTTTAACGCTAAGTTAACTCCATTTATAGGGGATCATCATTGCCAAGTTTGATACACCGGAGGGTAATAGGCAGAATGATGATGAACGAGTGGATTTAGGGCTGCATTGCTTTCAAGCAAGCCCCCTTTCTTGTGGCGAGATCACATGGGTCATTCTTATTTCAATTTATATAGGTATCCCAAATTTTGGGCAACAAAAAAAATCGAGTCAAGCTGTTAACCCGTCCAAAAAATATGCTCAGTTAGGATCATAATCCCATGTTCAGCTTGGAACAAATCCAGCATATCTGAAACCGTTACTTACTATTGGTTACAGTTACAGTTTGTTTCCCCGTGTCATTCTGGCGAACTCGGGCATATGTAATCCCATGATATATACAGTAAACGGGTATTATTAGTATTATTATTATGCGGAATAATAATTCCATTTAATATCCCTATTTATGTCCATATAATTCCATACAAATCATGTGTGTGTATAAATATTATATAATATACTTATAAATATATATAATATAATAATAATATTTATAATAATAATACTAATAATAATAATAATAATAATATAATAATAATAATAATACTAATAATAATAACAATAATAATATATAATAATATATAATAATATATAATAATATATAATAATATATAATAATATATGATAATATATAATAATATATAATAATATATATATATGTACGGGTTGTCCGGAGATAGGGGATGTACCAAAAAAACACTGGTTCATCCTAATTTTCCCTCTTCAAATGTCAAGCTCCCCCAGTATCACATTTCATGTTGCTTGTAACAATAACATCTTATAACTTATATCTCCCATTCTATCCCATGTTGCATCCCATATCCCTAGCGTATCCCTATGAATCCCTCTGGGACCATGTATGGGGTGTTTATATATGTTTATATTAGGGGGATGGGGTTAATGTGAAAAAAGCAAGAATGAACCACACATATCTTGATGGTTGGAATCCCACCCATGTATGGTAAAAGTATGTAAAAGTGGGGATGGTGGATCCTATCGCTTTACTAACAAAATCCTATGGTTGGTGTTGGTGTTATCTCATGATTTCCATGAAACCACGAGTCGTCAGGCCGTAGGCCTAGAACCTTGCACTGAGATGCCTCAGATCTGCTGAGAGGCAATAGGCAATAGTCAACCATCCCAAATCTTACCATAAATGGGTCGTGTAAACAATCAAAATATGGCTGGTTATTGTTGCTTTACTAAAACATCTAAAACTCATGTTTAATAGATTCTAAATAGTGTGCCTCATCATGTCAATGAGTCCTGTTTTTACTAACATCGCTAATTAATCCATGTTAATCCTGTTTAATGGCGTTTGATCGTGTTTAATGATGTCGACACAGGTTTATAATGCCAAACTCAACCAAACAAAACGTGGTCTGATCTACAAAAGATGGACATGCAAACGACAATTGACAATGACGGTGAGCTATTAATCTATATTTCATTTAATATCCACCCAGGATTAATAAACCAAATAAACCCTCAGTTTGCTCATTGGGGGTTCTTAAAGGAAATAATTTGAAATATCATTATTTTGGGAACCTTCATATAAATAAACTGGTCGTTTATTAATCCAGGCTTAACATTACAACATCACGGGATATTGAATGATGTTGATATGTCTTGACATGTTCTGATGCTGGATGAGAGTTGAGCTGCCATATCTGCCATCCAGCCCTGTCCCCCGTCTCGACCCCCTATGAAAGGATGCAATTGGATGCAAATCGAAGATATTATTTGATACCAGTAGCATTTGATAGCATTTGATACCATCTGGAGAAAAAAAAACGTGGCTAGCGTTTAGAAATCAAGAAAGGATTTGTCCATGTTCCATTGCCATATTTGATGACTAGAGGGTAATATTTGTCCAGGTTTTTTCATGCCAATCTCCCTTTCTTCATCTCCGCACATCCAAAATATCACAACTTCAACCCTTCCAGCATTTCTTCAAGCCACATCTTCTGCTGGCACCGTGGGAGGTGCATATCTCGGCAACATGAAGTGAAAGGACGCGGGGCCCGGATCAACCTGCCACTGCGGCTTGGCAACTCACACTGAAGGTGAGAACGGGGGAGAAACACGGGAAATTCATGGTGGCTTAATGGGAAAATCCTCAAATCCTCCATAAATTAATAAATAGGTTTAATTAATGTGAAAATCCTCTATAAAGGATGGATTTTCCAGCAAACCATCTTTGATTCCAAGGAGGTCAGGAAAATGGAGAAACGGTCACCTTTCTACCTCTGGTCATCGCACCTTTCTTCAAGTTTAGCACCGCGAGAAGTACGTCAAATCTCTCTCTACATGAGAAGCTGCTGCTTACTAATTCAGAAACACGTGGAAATTCTCTGAAAATGCCAAGTCCAAACAAAAGTCCTCGCAAGAATAGCCTCAGACAAATGTAAATCAATGTAAATCATCTATAAATGGGCCATGTTTCATAGCTATGTTAAACTACCAGAGACTACATGTTTTTTTATTGGTCACTATCCCTCGAATGTGCTGTTGAGTGCTGTTGATTAAATCGCCAACTTTTGCGAACTCCTCCCTCTTTCGTCAATTCCATCCACATCATGCTTCTTTCCAACTATAGTTCCAACATGTTCCAACTAGCAGTATATTTTGTTGACAATGTCCAAAATATGCGCAGCTGTCACATCTTCTAGGATTTTTCATGCTTGTTGCAGATCTTGTTTCATGAAGTTTGCTGTGTCCAATCCAACCGGGCTACCCCATCGTCCATGTGATTTTCGGATCCACATGTTCAACCATCCATCAATGGATTGGTTTTCTTGGGAAAATTGAAACCGGAAAGCCTCATATCCGGAAAATCGGAGAGGTTTCCGGTTAAGATTTTCCCAAGAAAACCAATTCATTTTTCATCCAGGGAAGGGGTGATTCCCAGCATCGCTGGCCTCAACATCGATGCCTTCGGCACTGGGTTTGCTGGTACTGGCGAAGCGTGGGCCCATGCTGGGCGATGCGATGACGGGTGCCACGAGGCACGCCTGTCGCGCCATGATTTATAGCTCGCAACCCCTGAAAGAAGAGAAAACATGAGAAAACTATCAAAATTTTAGTCGGATTCTTATTTTTATGCATTTTTTTGGTGGTTGCTATAGTGGATAATCATGAGAAGAATGGCAGTATTGATGGATAAATAGTGGATAATGGATGGATAATGGATGACTACTGATGGCAAAATAGTGGGATGACAATGAGGATTATCGATGATAATGATATTTTGGCATTGAGGCATCCCAATTGACCCAAAACATGGTTTCAAGTTCCAATCCCGGCTTGTCAACCGCCATGTACATTCCCCAAGCTCGACAATGCTGATGTGAAATGACCATTCTCTAGATAGATGTCTCAAGTTGTGGCTGCTCCAATTTGAGATACAGGGGGTTGAAACATTGAAACTGGGTAGAGAAAGAGGTAACATTTTGACAAAAAATGAGCCCCCCTGCCTTGATTCACCATGATTCACCTATTCCACCCGGATTCATCGACTCCATAAGGGGGTACCCCTAGCATTCAGCGAGAAATTTCCATAAAACTTGGTACCCCTCATCTGAAGTATCTCAAACTAAGTCGTAGGCGCTTCCCTCGCCTCAGGAGCACAAAGGGAGATCGCGTGACAGGCAAAGTGGCTTTGCACGATCGGCAAATCGATGACGATTTCCGTCACCGCGTCCTGACTTCCACGGCACGACGACTCAGCATTACCAGTTGAGATGGTCGAATCATATGGCAATACGGCTATTATACGCTGATGTTACCCCATAAGTTGGGATGTAACTCATATCATGATAAATATGTACTGTATATATATAATATATTATAACGTGGTAAACTCAATAACAAACCACTGCCTTTTTACCAGACATGAGGGGTATAAAGCATCCAAAATTGGAGGTGTGCGTTTTGGGTGTACCACATAAGCAAGTTTCACAGTGTGGTTTTTTTGAAACTATATGAACCCTTGAAAAATCGAAAATCCAGACCTGCCAATGGTCACTTACCACATAGCCTCTGGGCCTCTGGCAATCAGCTCGATGGCTTGCTGGAAAATCCCCTATTTATAGATGATGTTCCCAGCTACAAACCTCCATGGCTAGACCACGGGGATTTCCCAGCGGCGAGCGGTTTCACCGGAGCTGACCCCAAAAAACCCTACCCATCGCTCAGCATCCGGCTCGGTTGTGCCTTAGAGCGAAGACTGGAACTACCCCCGTGGTAATGAAATCTTATGATCAATGTGGTAAACCTAATAATAAACCATCCTCAATAGAGGTCAAAATTTTGGTTTATTATTGGGTATACCATACCCCCTATTTGGGGAAGCAATGCACCCAGAAAATGGGAACTTAATCATCATGATCATCATGTATATAATGGGATTTAACATGATTTATATAATGGAATCTTCATGGAGGTTACATGGGGATATTCCATAGGATAATGACGTGAATATGGCTGGGAAATCCTCTGGAAAACTCATATCGAACTCAAAGGGGGATTTTCCCTCCAAAATATGGTGAACTGGATTGAAATCCATTGAATCCCCTGGTTGAAAACAACCGAAATAGCTAGGATTTATGGGGGTTCATCCCTCCAAAATATGATTTTGTAGATTTTGATCTATTCCGATCAAACTTTCGGTTTGTCTAAGAACTGACAAGACAACAAAATTGCCGTATTGATGGGAAAATTGACATAAAAGATGAGATTTGGGACTCATGGATTTTGATCCTTTTGAGTAGCTAGCCATCCTAATTTTGGGGGTAATTACTGAATTTGGAGGACCTACGGGATATACGACTCACCAACTATGCTCTAATTTGGGTTTGACTGAAAAGTTTGGGGAGAACCCCTATATCCACTGGTTCATCCATCATGTTCTCTATTGAAATGGCCACAGATAGGGCTCTAGATAGGGGTATCCCTATTCTCACACGAAGCTGCAAAAAGAAAGAACCAATCGATGAGTGCCCATGTTTGGTTACTAAGGATCCCTTTAACCAAATATCAAATACCACCCTAATTCATATGGGATCCATATGGCGGGTACTTTACATTGGGGGGATTGGATTACCCTAGGGCAAACGAACCAATCGATGTGGAAAACCCATGCCCCCATCCGCACGCAACCCTGCATTTGGACCCAATGGATTCGCCTCAACATATTTGAAACCCACCAAGTTTGCAGTGTCCAATGTGTAAACCCAATGCTGTGGTCACCATCGCCAAATGGATCCAAATGGTCGTTGTTTATGGCATTGGGTTTCTCATAGTATTCCTTGTTCTTGACTATCTCCCACCAAGTGACGCAAGCCACAGATTCTCAGGAACCAAAGGAACGCCTAAGTTGGGGGCGCATCCGTTGTTCGGCCCACCGTTTTGTGCGCGTGCTTTTCATTTGTGGAGAAATTGGCGCAAAAAGATCGAACATAAAAAAAACATGAAGTGTTGATACCCTCTGGCAAACAAACAGTTCGCTATTGAAAATGGCCCAGTCGAAATAGTGGATTTACCCTGCTATAAAATGGTGGATTTTTCCATCGTTTTTTGGGACTGTTTACCAGAGTAACCAGTATTAACAACTATTAACTCTAGGTTAACCATACAAAAAAACACTAGTAATCATTAACCACTACTATTAGTTAACCACTGATTGTTGGTTAGTAACCATTGGTTATGTTGTCATTAACCACTACTAACCAACAATACCCTACAAAAATCCATGTCGAACAGTTGGAGATTCCCTTTCGCGGAGCTGATCCCGGCAGTCTCATCCAGGTGGTCTCCGCCATCACCCAGCCGTCCTATATAAATTCCCAGTGGTGACGGCCTCCCAACGAAGAATAGGTTCATACAACATCATCGAAGGAAGTTTAGAAGTCAAACTTCCGACAATATGGACAGATGAAAAGCAGAGATGGGAAGAGTCAGAGAGAAGAGAAGAGTAGAAGAGAGAAGATCAGAGAAGAGAAAGAGTCAGAA
>Ga0126342_10000711_pt1 | contig 39836 bp, 42 predicted proteins | sample Cyp1metagenome_FD_92528 | JGI IMG/M metagenome (GOLD analysis project Ga0126342, IMG submission 92528) | Coral microbial communities from Lord Howe Island, Old Settlement Bay, Australia - Cyphastrea 1 metagenome | ecosystem: Host-associated > Invertebrates > Cnidaria > Coral ...
ATAATATGATATATATATATATATATATATAATATGATATATATATATATATAATATGATATATATATATAATATGATATATGTATATATATATATATATATGTACTATAATATAATATAATATAATATAATATAATATGATATGATATAATATGATAAATTTGATATAATATGATATAATATGATATAATATGATATAATATGATATAATATAATATGATATAATATGATATAATATAATATAATATGTTAATATAATATAATATAACTTAATATAATATATATATAGTATATATTTATTTATTATATAATATATAATAATAATATATAATTGTATATATATATATGCGCAACGCCTGGGTTTTGCCCCAGCGTTGCAGCGTAGAGGGTTTCCATTCCCAATCAACTGTTGTTGCAACTTTACATTCAATTGGGAAGATCAACAAAGGTATTAGGGAATATTAGAATCCGACCCCCGTTAAACTCTACATTTCATTGGGACGATGAACAAAGGTATTAGGGAACATCAAAATCCCACCCCCGTTAAACTGTACATTCGATTGGAAGATCAACAAAGGTTTTAGGGAATATTAAAATTCCACCTCCGTTAAACTCTACATTTATTTGGGAAGATCAACAAAGGTATTAGGGAATATTCAAATCCCACCCCCGCTAAACTTTATCTTCAGTTGGGAAGATCAACAAAGGCATTAGGGAATATTCAAACCCCACCCCCGTTAAACTTTACATTCAATTGGGAAATCAACAAAGGTATTAGGGAATATTAAAATCCCACCCCCGCTAAACTTCACATTCAATTGGGAAGATCAACAAAGGTATTAGGGAATATCAAAATCCCACCCCCGTTAAACTGTACATTCAATTGGGAAGATGAGCAAAGATATTAGGGAACATTAAAATCCACCCGCCGTTAAACTCTACATTAATTTGAAACGATCAACAAAGGTATTAGGAATATTCAAATCCCACCCCCGTTGAACTTTACATTCAATTGGAAAGATCAACAAAGGTATTAGGGAGTATTAAAATCCAACCCCCTTTAAATTTTACATTCAATTGGGAAGATCAGCAAAGGTATTAGGGAATATAAAAATCCCACCCCCGCTAAATTTTACATTCAATTGGGAAGATCAACAAAGGTATTGGGGAATATTCAAATCCCACCCCCGTTAACTTTACATTCAATTGGGAAGATCAACAAATGTATTGGGGAATTAAAATCCCACCCCCTTACATTCAATTCGGAAGATGAACAAAGGTATTAGGGAAGACTAAAATCTATATTCAAGTGATGATGATGATGATGATGATGATGATGATGATGCGTCGCCCGCTGTCGTTGCGGTTCGGGGCAAAGCCCAGGCATTTGCGGTATTTATAATATTTATATGTATACAGTATATACATATGTAAAGAAAGAAAGACAGATAGATAGATAGGTAAGTAGGTAGACGGACGGACGGACGGATGGATAGATAGATAGATGCATAGGCAGACAGGCAGACAGATAGACAGACAGGCAGGCAGGCAGAAACAGGGATATAGAGGTGTAGCGATATATTGGTAGAGTGATATAGTGATATAGAGAGATAGAACGAAACATATATAGAGATATACAGACGTAAAAATAGATATGTGAACATGTCTTTTTCTTATTTAACTGTATTGGTATATCACGATTCATTCAAACTGTCGAATTCCGCTCGTTAGGACCTATGGGTGATGTGGGTGGGCCCACTCTTGGGAGCTATTCTTGCTGCTGGTGTTCAGTTCCTTCTGAAACCAGAAGCAAAGCAACTAGAAATGGAGGACAAAGTGTGAAGGAACGGGTCCGCAAGACCTTGAAAGATTCCCGTTTCATGTTTCAAAACTTGTCCACTTGCAAACTAGCAAGGCACCGGTGCTGTTTGAGAGAGATAATTTTGCCGTTTTTCTTCAGGGTTTGTAGTATAACATAGCCCTCTCAAAGACTCTCAGGGTCTACATTTTGTCGAGACTTCATGCTCTTCCCTGTGTTTGCCGAGAGCAGCGTGGAGTATCGTGGAGTCATTTTTGTTGCCGTTTTTGTTTTGCATCCTAGCGATGATAAAGATGCCTGCACGGACATCCGGTCTTCAATTCACCGTAGTTGTCCAAGACAACGAGTGGTGCAGTGAGGAAAGCTTCACTCGCCTCACCTCCCCAGTGGAGGAAACTTTTCGCTGGTGACATAACGCTGGTGGAAGAAAAGTGAGATACAAATCTCTCCAGCGAACCTTAGCGAAACAATGTAACCTGACAGTAATCTGAGACATTTGTTTCTTTCCAGTCCAATCACTTTGAGTGTGGCTGTCTTTGGGAAAGTTCAAATTTCTGTCCGCGCTGCTTCTCAGCATGATTGCCATAACCAATATCAAATAATAATGAGCATTCGCCTGAACAACAAACAAAGCGGGAGATTGAGTGTTACAACGTTTGCTGGCACAAGGCACCACCAAAATGGATTTGAGCAGTTACAACCAATTAATCCCACAACTTGAATTCCAGTATCATATTTGGGCCGCAATTGCAACTTGCAACCCCAAGTCCGCTTGTTCTGTGATTTCCTCTTGTGGGGCTACCATGGAATCGACTGAGCGATTGCCTGACAGCACCTGAACTGCAGGAGATTGGGCTGGCGTACTGTTACTTGTATCTAGTGAGAAGACGTAGCTTGAAATTCATTCTCAACATGTCCTTCTCTGTTTTTTTTTTCTGCGTTGAAAACCAAAGACTTGTTGCGCCATCAGCAACTTTAATAAATAGTACTCAACTCCCAGAACGCCGTTATAGCTGCTATAGTTTGCAAGCAAATCTCATTTTCTCCACCATCTTAAAAATGCCAGGAGTCAAAGATGGTTATATATTGTATACCCGAATTACAGAAGTGCAATTGCAGAGGGATCTTCTGGAAAACAGTGGTTGTCAGGCATTATACCTTGAACAACATACATCTCTGAGATCCATTGAAACAACTTTGGAGGAATTTGTGAAAAGATCATCGCATGTCGATTCCTTTTCTCCGGGCATATATTCGCTATGAACCAAGACTTGCCATTTCCAGCACCTTCGGGATTTGCTACAGTCTGTCAATAGGTTTGGTGCTGATTCTCAGCACCGGGGCCAAATGCTACAGATGTCTACAGGTCGTTGGAATCAGCCTGCTTGGAGGTCAAATCGATCCCACTTGACACACCAAGGGTCTGTGATCGATGGCTTGTTGGATGAAAAGAAGACAGAGACAAGGCAGAAGGCCGCCAAGCTTTCAGCCGATGGAACAGTCACTAAAATCATTTATATACCGAATTTCGGAGTGTTTAGTCAGCCATACCCTTGCTGGCCCTGCCTGAACAGCCTTAACAGCCTCCCAAAACCTGTGGCAAGCCCTCCTAGGAATCACGAAGGTCGACTTCCATCAGCCTTTGATTGCTCTAAGCGATGGATTCCTTTCTTTTGCAACCGCAAATTTTGCAGCTCCCGTAGAAACCAAGTGTTTTGACTGCAGGTGGAAGTCTGGATTCTGGACATCTTGGGCAGTGAAGGTCCTGACCGAGTGACTCCTTCCGCAAAGGCGAATGTCAAGGGTTGGGGATTCGATGGAGATTGATTGTGGATTGGGCCCATGGGGCCTTGGAAATTGGCTGGGCATTGGAGGGCCGGGACGCTAGGCCTCAGCCGTGCTTCAGATCACGCGGCTCATCAGTCGAATTGTGGAGGCCACAGGGTCACCAGGGTGACCCGAACTCTGGCCATGCCTCATGGAAGAGCTACAGCTAGCTAAAGGAGATTGCTTTGGCTTCTCAAAATGCTAAGATGCTTGATTTATGGATAAAGAGGTTTGAAGCAGAGCTGCAGTCGGAGCACAGAGCTCTTTTTGGTTTGCACGAAGGGGGCCCAGAATGTTCAGTATGTGTGGTGCAATGTGCAAAAATATGATCATATATAGCAGCACTGACAGAAACATGGTGGGGAGACCTTTTTTGGCACTTTGTAGCAATCTTCAAACATCCAATGTGCAGATTTGGTAGCTGATCAAGCTGCTGTTAGGACCTCTTAACCAGCGCCTGGTTTGGGGAACCCAGTCTTGAATGTCAGGCACAGCATGGGAAGGTGTCCAGGTGATCTCAGCTTCAACACCACATGTGAGCAGTTTCGATTTTGAAAGCCCCAACTCAATTGATGATTTTAGGGAATTTTCATGAATTATACTACCCAAGATATGGGCGATGATCATCATCCATGGGAATTCCCATGTTTTCGATCATTGGAAGGAAACTTCCAACAGGTTTCTGATGCGTTCCCAAGGACCCACGCTCGCATCGACGGCTTGGTGGCTCTGCGTGAGCTGACTTTCATGATGGAGACGGTCAGCGCAAAGGGGGTAAGGGAGCTGTTGGGCTGTTGGAAGATACTTCCAACGGTCAACACATGCTTTTCCTCCAAGGGGAAGTTATTCCTTTTTTGTAAGGAGTTTCTTGGTCCCTTGATTAGTAGGGCATTTACATACATTACATAGCCATGATGTTTGGATTCCCATTGATGACCATATTCATCCTGTCAGTCTCAGGACTGGGCCAAGTGCTGTGCCCAGAAGATCACCAATCCCATCTTGGTTTGCTTCTCTGATGAGGACCAAATGGGCGAAATGGGTCAGATGGGAGTGCCATGGACGGGGTCATGTAGGGGGATATTTGGAGGTCAAGTCGTGGGCAAGTAAGGTGATTGTGGGAATGCCCGCCAACAAAACTGGTAGGAGTTTAAATCTATCTAGGGAACGACCGGACTTCTTGTGTCGCACAAAGGCGCGCAGTGCCATTAGCCCTGAGGACTCCAAAGTCAGGTACAAGGCGTGCGAAGCCTTTATCAATGTGGCGAAGGTGATCCGCTCGGGAATCCTTGAAGACATGGGAGCGGTCTTTCATGGTCTTTGCAGGCAGGTGCGAGGATTGCAGGTGACATGCCATGAGATATTCTTTTTCAACGGTGGAAACGTCTATTGCTGCTTATATACATACACATGCACATGTGCAAATTATATATATATATATATGTGTGAGGTATATATATATATATGTATAGTGTGTATGCACGGGCGTATAGCTGCCGTGGATTTGAAAACAGCAGTCTGTTGTTTTGGGCATTTATCAAAAATCTTAGACCAACAGCATGCCAGAGTCCGGTGAAGGCCTCTTAGGTGTTCTTGAAATGATTTGGTTGAAGCTGTGTTTGATGTGTCCCCTCAACACTCTCAATACTCCAGGCTCTACACTGATGTTGAGCAACAGATCAAGGAGAGGACCGTTGTCACATTTCCCGTTCAAGGATTCAACATCGTTCGATAAAAAGAAGCAACTCTGGATGGGGAGCACTATTGTAAAGCGGCTAGTGTGAGGAGTAGTCTATCTTCAAGCTATCGCCACACTCGTCTTTGGGGAGATTTATGTAAGATTGGTGTGGCTGCTGTGTCAATGCAATCTCCACAGGAAGGAGCCCAGAGCTTGGACCGGCTGGTACGCGACATCGTGGTAGAGCAGCGCCACTTCGACTACTCTGTGCTCCCTGGCGAAATGGTTGTAGATTGGAAAACCGCATCAAAGCATGGGCCATAATGTATTCTGTTTACGGAGGCTCATCCCGCTCATTGCTGCCCGCATCCACGTGATGAACCCATCAGCACCTTGCATGCAAGGAGAAGAATTGTGAAGTGCTCTCTTTGGATTTGTTCCTCCGTGGCTCCCACCTTTTGCCTGCCACAGGTCCGACAGCTTGTGTTGGGCTGGATTGTTCTCTTAGACTCCATGCCGCAGGCGTCGGGGTGAGACTAGGGTGGGGTATGTTCAGATTTGACGGTCCGAACTATTTTGAGAGTGTTCATTGACCTGTACCACACTAACAGCTACCTAGCTTGGAGCATGGACTTTTCCATACTTTTCCTGGCTTCTTAAGGACCTCAGGTGACCTCAGCTACCTGGTTTGCGCTGTCAACCAGGTTTTGGCCCAGGTCGAGCTTGGCTGCCAAGGCTCAGGCCTCATGGACCAACTCATGGATTCTTCAGGGCCCCTCACATGGATCAGCATAAGATAGCCTCAACAAGGAAATCAAAAGAATTCAAAAACAGCAATGTGCACACATTTCCAAGATTTGCAAAGGAACCTGTCGGAAGATTTGAACTAGATGCAAGTGAGTGAAACTGTTGAACTTTTTATTTCCAGCAGTTTCCGAAGTCTTCATGAACACGTTTTGCAATACAATGGATTGAATTTACTGCACTGACTCCAGATGGAGTTTCTGCAGAGCCATGGGCAAAGCGCTCGTGGGCCAATTGATCTGCTTTGCTTGGCGGCGGTGCCCAAACCCGATGTGACGTTGCAACAGAAGTATGATCCCTGGAGCTTCTTTTTCAGTACGTTTGTGTTTGAAACTTCTTTGGAGTTTGATTTCAAGAAGCAGGCACAGATGTAAGATCCATCTTGAACTACACATACTAGACTACCCCCTTGTTTTCCCATGTTCAATTCATCCTTCACGGAGGATGCCATGGGTCTCCCGGACCCGGTGGCCTTTGCGATGCTGACGGCCTTGGGTGCCATTCCTGACCCCATGGCCTTGCTAAATGAGATGATGGCAGCTGCAGCGCCGGAGGAGGACGAGAAGGCGACCTTTTGGAAGGGCCCGCAGTTTGCCGCTGATGCCGACAGTGCTGAACTGGAGCGCTTGGCCAAGCAGGTGGGGAGAATCAGTGGAACATGGGACCTGGGGCGAGGAGAGAAGCGATGCAAAAGGTAAGGAGAGTTCCCAATCCGCCCTACTGATGCTGACTATCCTACAGTAGTCAAACATGGCAATGTCAAATCCGCTGGAACATGACAGATCATCAATGCACATGGAGGGAATTTCCATTGACCGGTTAGATTCTCAGATGTTTATCTCTGAGATCAGGATGCGGCAAAGCCTAACATATAAGAACACAATCTTTGGGCGGATGAACATCCATTTACCAGATATTGTTGTGTTCACCATGGTGGCAGGGTTTTGATCCATGGCCGATGATGATCTGCAATGATCAAGTTTTGATATTATAGTAATAATCTTCAGCATTTTTAAGATAGTTATATCATGATACATGATGCATGATACTAATTGAATCTAATTGACGAATTGATACGAGTTGATGCTAACTTTAAAATTTCAACAGTTTACACACGATACCCATCTCCTTTTGTGCCACAGGTGAAGGAAGCTGCTGAGCAGGCGCGTGCCGCCACCGTGGCGACCGGCGCCGTGGCTGGCACTGCGGAGGCGGCGCGCAACGTGGCGCAGGCCTTCGCACAGCCGGAGGAGGAGGAACCGCAACGACCAGCGCCACTGGGCACAACCCTGAGCTCCTTACTGACTCTTGCTGAGCAACAGATGAGCAACTGGAGGATGTCAATTTTTGATATTTTTCCCCAACAGAGTGAGCTTAGGGTCCAGGAGGTTCCAGGGGTTCTGGGATGGCTGGTTGTTGGGGAGGTTGCAGTGTGGTCGTTCGGGAGTTTCCGGTGTGGTGGTTCCGGGGGGTTCCAATGCGTTCTGGTATGGGTTCCGGTGTGGTTTTTGGGATTGGTTCCGGATGGTTCTGGAAATTTTAGAGCAGGCTCCAGTGTGTGATGGTTCCGGAGGTTCCGGAGGTTCCGGTGTGGGTTCATTTGTTTGTTTTCAGGATGGGTCTCCCAAGGCAGGATTGAAACTTAATATATAGGTGATAGTGTTGACTGGATGTTGACTGGATGTTGACTGGCTACTGTCACTCTTTCCTACCAGCTTTGCTGTTGGGGATACCGCCTGGGCCTCAATTTTTGGGGCCCCAAAATGAACAGATCCAATACTAGGCAAACAATAGAGGGGGTTCTTTTGGCAAGTTGCCGCTGAAAGTCGGTGCGACTGGAAGATGTATCAAATTCGTGCGTCCCCAAGATTCTGATCGTGACTGTATGCTTGCTACATTTGCTACTACAAGTCGAAGCCTCTCTCATCATTCTCATCTGTTTTGTGAAAGCCTGTTGGTAATGTCGAAAATGGCTCTATTCTTCAAAATTCTTGGCACTGGCCCAGGACTGGCAGGGAACGCACCCAAGACAGTCTTCTTACCCTACCCACCACCTTAGACAAGGTGGCTCTGAGCCGTTTGCCCAAGGGCGTTACGGAGGCACAGGTGAGACTGGAGTGTGCGCGGTACGGTGCCTTGACGGCTGTTGTGCTTGAGGAGGGAACTACCAATGGCAGTGGCGTCACTGCTTATGTGTGCTATGCTTCCTCCGATATGGCCCAACTGGCAGTGCGGAGGATGACGGGGGCAAAGATTGGAGTCTTTGGAAATGAGCCTGTGCAAGTAAAGCTCATTAGCGAACTGCCTGAGAGCGTGCCTGGGTGAAGCTTTTCGTGACCATTCTGTGATTTCCTTGTCTTTTGAACAGTTTTTCTTTCAGCCCCGATGGTTGATCAAACATGACATGATTCTTCAACATAGTCACAAATGCGATGGTTATTTGCATCAATTATTTGATCTCATTCCAGAAAAGAAACATCTTGGGAAAAGATATGGGCTGCTCAGCTTGTATACCATCATGAGTTATAGTAATGTACAATATATGTGATGTAATGATGTAATGTTATATAAAAATAGTCTATTAAATCTATTATAATATATTATTTTTCTTGAATGTCAATGGCAGCAGGTGAGAAGTTTGGCCGTGCCAAAAACGGCTCCCGCCTTCTCAGAGGTGCAGCCCATCAATCCGCAGCAACTGCCGGACTACCTGCGCTCGGGGAAAGCCTCCCGCAGCGCGGGAAGGAAACGGGCCTCCCGCAGCACCCGCCGGAAGAAGAGAAAGAGCAGGACCTTGGAAGCAACTTATTTTTGGGCGATGTAGCACTTCTTTCAGGAATTTTGAGATTTTCTTTGTGCAGGCCTTTGAGAAAAAACAAGTGGTTTTAGTGTTTGAATAGGACTTGTCGCTCCCAAGAGATCAAATGTAGTTGTGCCAAGTCGACAGTCGACAGTCGTCAATGTTGAGTAACTCACCTGTGGCACCGTGCACCAGGAGCGCAAAGCGATGGCTAGACAGAAGTCGCAGTAATAGCCATACAGCCACTGGCCAGTATATTCGAGCAACTGGATGTTCCAGCACTGTGAGATGCTTGAATGCCATTGCGCATCAACTTTTCTGCTGCCATCCTTTGTTGGAACCTGCTTAAATTCTCCAAATCGGCTTGGTGGAAGGGTATATAACATTTACATTTTAGCTCTATGTTGCATATTTTTTTCGCACTTTAAAGTCTATATCAAGCCAGCATCTTTTGCATACATTTCACATAGACATAGCATATATATAACACAGAAGTCCAGGGAGAATCCCTGATCGCTGCAGGATGGTGGGAGCGTCGCCGCGACAGTGACGACAGCGACGACGGCCGCACCAAGCGGATGCAGCAGGCCGAGGCTGACCTCATCGCCAAACGACCGCGACAGGTCTGGGGGAAACTAAGGAGCCAGATACACCAACCCAATTGGGACCCAATCTTCTCCCATTTGATCCACATGGAACATATGGAACCAGAATTATGGGGTTTAGGATTTCCGATTGGAAATTGGCAAGACATGGGATTTGATGTTAAATTTAGGGGATGTAGTGAATTGTAGGATATTTGAAGTGTATGTGAGTTTGGGTCAAACTTCAGAGGCCAAAATAAGATGGCTTCATACTAACGACCAAGATCTGTCCCCTGGCCCTAGATTTTGACGGATGTGACATGTTTATTGGTATATGTTTCCAACAGATGTCTCTCATTTCACCTTGACATTTTCAGCATGCTGCCCCAGGTGGCCATCAAAGGTGTCTGGGCGCAGTTTGTGTACTCTGGCTCTTCGTACTACTTCAACATTCGCACGGAGCAGACGCTTTGGGAGACCCCCGATGAGTTCGAGGACGAGAAGAGCAAACATCAGACAAATGCCATAATCTGAGCGAAAAAGGGAGATCTTCAATCGCGCAGCCTGAGAGCATATATCGTGGGGGGCTGTTGGCATGTCTCAAAAAGTCGGAATACATATTTGCAGACAGAAAAGTAGGTGTTGTATGGTTTTGCTGTTGCTTTTGTGTGGATGATTAGGAACAACCAGCCATAGTCAATCTACTTCCTCGGTGAGCAGATATTGTTGCCGTTTATATTTTATTCTTTATCCGGCACTGTCCAGCTTTTGGATCCCTACAAGAACGACTTGTACACAGCTATATTTCAACATACCACCATGAGATGGGGATCTCTAACGAACCTCTAAACGCACCATGCAGTTTGAAGGGACGATTACTTGAGGGATTATGGATCATTTTCAAGATTTAGCAGAGTGACCCAGCAAGACAACTTTGTCAGTGGCTGTTGCTTGGAACAGTGTTTCTGTTGTCATGTTCCGAAACATTTTCCAGCGAAGCATATTTTCCAGGTTCCGAGGGATGCCATCTGTTAGCCCACTTGTTTTCACCACTCGGCTGACGCTTGTATCGCTCCCAAAGCTAAGCAGCGTGCCTGGCACGGCAGGTTGACATGATCGCCTTTCTGCCTCACTACCTGGAGGGTCTCTTCGGAATCCTCGCCAGTGACAACCGGGACTTCCGTTTGAAGGCCTTGAGAAACAGGGAGAGAACTCCCCGCAGCAAGATGTGGAGAGGGAATCTTTTGGAATCTTGAACATGGCTTTGTGGTTTGGTTTAGTTGTTCCTTAGTATATTTGTAATTATATCATAATATATATATATATATGGATTTATATACTTGTATAATGATATAAACTCGCGATTCATGACCACATGATTGCGAGAGCCCTTCAGTTTTCTCTGCTCAAGGCTCAGGAGTGTCTGGACGGGCTGCTGGAGGAGTGATGAAGCTGATGGAAAGTTGTTGTGATGATATCCAAAAGCATTGGACCCTACTGGACAAGTTGGATCTTTGTAAATGACCAGGATTGCTGGCCTCTTTTGTTTGGCAGATTGCTGGCCTCTTTTGTTTGGCAGAGTTTCTTCTCTCCTTCTGCAACCTGCCAAGTATTGAATGTCTTGGGGAAGTGGGTCCACAAACACTCCACACCTTGCGTTTTGACATTTTCCAGGAGATCAGGAAGTCGGCCAGTGAGCGACCTGAGCGCACACAACAAGCGATTGCCCAGGCAAGGGATGGCCCCGGTCTTTCCGTGCAGCATGTTGACTTATTTTACCATCTCAAATCCTCTAAAATCACGACCCCAACTTCTGACCGTTTTGACCACTGGACATCACTGACATTTCTTGAGAGGTTTCTTATTCTTCACAATCCGAGGATAATCTGATCATCGTCCAGTCTCGTCAAATGCATTCCTTGTACAGGCTGCTGCAACGGTTGCTCGCTGCTGCCGCGCAGGGGGTGAGCAGCGCTCCGAGGTGGGCATTGGAGATGCCATTGCACTGGAAATGAAGTCCCCCTGGGTCCCCCTGGAAGCCTTTTCTTTTTGGTGAAATCTCCTGTATCCGACCTGGTGTGCTGAGGAACTGGAATCTAGGAGCTGTGTGAGCAAAAACCTTCTGCTGAGTGATGCTGCAATAGGCTCAGTATCTCAACATGCAAAAGCACTGCAGATCGAACCCAGCCTCAAGGTGCCCACACAAGCTCTTCTTGATCTTCTTGGCCTGAAGTCACTCCTTCTACTGTAATCAATTTTTGGCAGATCCACAGAGTTGCACAAGGTTCTACATGTGATGACCAAAAGTTCAACAGGGTTTGCAAGGAAAGTGACTCCACAGAGAAGCTGTTTCTTTGGGGAAATCAGCTCGGCCAGCTCTCACAGCTGCGAGCGATCCGTCCGTGCATGGGGCGGCCGGACGTTGGTCCAATGCGACATGTGGCAAGGTCAGGGGAGCTGAAGCTGCCACGAGAGTCACTAGTAGTCACTAGAGCACAAGTTGAGGAACACGCTCTGGTGACGTTTCTTTGCAAATCAATCGAGAACAGAGACGTTTGGGAGTCCAAGAGGTTTGCACTCTAGACTCTAAACTCTCTCTCTCTCTCTCCACTGCTACAGGGGATTTGGCAACTCCAAGTCTTGCAATACTGGAAGTTCTGCCAGGACAGGATCGCGAAGAGTCTCGGCGCTTGGTTGTGCGTGCCTTGGATGCATTTGTAGTCATAGTATGTCATAGTCTCATGGACTCTTTGTCAGGTCGCAGAGTTTTCGTAGCGCTTTATCCGGAAGGGATCCCAATGCTCGAAATCTGAGGTCAGACCGTCGATCAGCAGGAACTGACACCCAGCATCAGACACTTCTCTAGCTGGAAGTTGCCTGGCTTGAAGCATCCAGTTTGAACATGCAGACCCAGACCTAAATTGTGGGGATATGATATGAAGAACAATGGGCAAATAGCTGGTTATATCCTAGTTAATCATACATATTATATATACATAGTTTTTTAAGGAAGGAACGAGCAGAAGTTCGGTGATATACAACTATAAACGAAACTCGTTGTTCATGCCTTTTTCTGGAGCTGTTATTTGGTCCAAAACACTGCACCTTTCAGACTTTCCGCTCTCGCATGGTTTTGTCACTTCAGGTCACCAACTTTCACTGAATGGTGGAACAACCCGCAACGGCACATCTTGTCTGATTTTTGGTGTTTTGACGTCCCCTGCCGTTGAGGATCTTTACATCTGCGCTAATCCTGGTGGTCATCGTGAGCTCCATAGGTGTGGGAAGTCACCATCTGCGGTGTCTGGGATCCATTGGATTTGTACACTCTGGGGTTGGCCCATGGGGTAGTTTCATACGGCTATTCCTTATGAGCACCAAGTCAAACTCATTTGGAGCTGTCTCAGACTGCAGTAGTGGTCTTGACTGGCCGAATCCTGATGCACTGAACCGCGACTCTGAGGAGATCGATGGCGGAACTGGCAGGACAAAGGTCTAGGGCCGCACCGGTTCGATCGAAGATTTCGGATCCTGCACCACGAATACCTCCAGGATGTATGGGAAAAGGCAGCTGCACGGGCTGTTGGCGATGCCGTTTTTCAATTGAATCGAGGGAATAAAGTTCTCCCTGCTGATGGCATATTGATTGAACTGTAATGGTGGACCTGTCTTCTTGCGAGAGTGCAACGGCACCAATGTGTTTCAGAAGATGGAAACAATTTGCTTTCAGGGTGGCCTTTCCATTTGGACGTCTCCTGGTGAGTATCAAACTGTAACTACATAGCTGGTACACGGATATCGAGATAATCCCGAATAGGCATTCCCAGGATTTACCAGGTCTTGTAGGTTTTGCACGGTGCACAGAACTTCGGCTTGAGCAAATGACGCTATTGAGATATACGTGAAGGTAAAGTTTGAACATATTCATACATACATGAAAGAAAGATCGGCCACCAGCACAATAAGACAAAATGAGATACGGCTGCGACTCATCAGCAATGGAGTAAGTTTGATGTGATTAATTACTCTGTGCATATTCTTTGGTCCTACGAAAGTATGCATAGATACATGGGTTTAAGTCAAATATGTCAGCATCAAAAAGTTGAACTCTGTTTGCACCCCTTCGCGCCCAGGCATGACATACCTCATCAAGGCCATCCTTCACAACAATTTAGCAGGACTTGGTCCTGACCGTGGAGAGGAGGATATGCAGTTCCTGGTGAGCCAAGAGCGTCATGGGGCCGACACGCAGGACATTAAGGCTGGGCCTGTTGGAAGATGGTGGAACTGGCCAGATCTCTTGCACGGCAGAAGTTTTGGAAAATTGGAGGTGTCTGAAAGTGGGCTGCACCACGAAAATGATGAAACCATATTATATGAGACCGCTGGATTTTGGGGGTCTCCCAATTTTGTTCAAAAATCCCAATGGAGGAAACGAAAGAACTGGTGAAGTCTACCTGTGCTGGCCAGGTGTCCGTGCGTGCCATGAGCGCTTACACGCCTCACTCTGCATCCTGGAATGGGATGCAGGGAGATTTCGCCAGCATCAACCAAATGCCTGGGCAGGATGTTAAGCTTAGATTCCAGTCCCTTGGATAAAGCTGCAGGTTTTGGTTGGCTTTGGATCATACATATTTTATTTGTGGGTTGTCATATCTCCAACAAATCCATGCATTTTGAGAAGAACTCATACTCTACACTACTTTACTTTGTTTTTTTAATGGTAAGATATGATACAGGAGGTTTCAAGCACTGTCCAGCTGTGTCCTTCCAAAAGCTGATTTTACCACCTGCCCAGTGGGCCCAGGTTTCGGGACGTGGCCAACACGCCGTTGTGGCTGGATTCCTTTGACCTGTTGCTGTGTGATCTGGACGGAGGCTCCACATCCACAGAATTCGCTAGGGCCTTTGGAGAGCACAAGGCCAGCAGGGATGGTTTAACGGCCTTAACCAATAGGAATGCTGGTTTAATTGTGGACATATGATGGGGACATAATGGAACATATATGACGATTATGATGTACACATACATATTTGCCATGGTCGCAAGTTGGGATGAGGCTGAGGCACTTGCACCCCGAAAAAAAAAAAACATGCTTCTGTTATGTGTTTAATCTTTGTCAACGATTGCAAACTCTCAAATGCATTTCAGGTAAACATATTTTGCCGACGTTTGATACCTCGGGTCGCTGCGGAGATTGGGTTATCAGACTAATGCCCAAGGGCTAACCATACGCCCCATATTGCAGAGAAATGCTGCAACATTGTTAGAGCTCAAACAATTTTACGTTTGGGCAACCCTGAAAACGTCATGAGAACGCAAATCCAAAAACCTTTGAATACACCATCCTTGCAAATTGACAATCTGGCAGAAGATAGTGCGAGGCAACGGTTCGCAAATTACATGAGACTGCAGAAGAGGAATGCTAGGGGTGATTAAAAAACAAAAATAGGGAGGTTGCCTTGTATCTTGGCACTTGACAATTTGGTCACACCTTGCGATTCCTCACCCTTCCTGTTCTGTTTTATTACGACCTCCCTTTGGATTAAATCTTGCGATACTACAATTATGTGAATGATGCATGTTCTTTTGGCATACCAACTTTTGGGGCGCTCCGATTGTTGGCCCTGGTCTTTTTCTGCCCTTCACGATATTCAGTCACCATATTTTCAGATACACTGACCCCACCACCAGAGTCCGGGGTTGCGGCATAATGGACCTCTGAGTTCATGCGAGTCTACAATTGGATTGTATACCAATACCTGAAGGATTATCATCAATAAACTGATGGGGATTTATACACCAATAAAAGGATTCCCATTATTTGGCATCATTACGCTTTATCATTCTGGCTTGCAACTCTGCAAGATAACATGTCTTGCCATTGGTATCCTTCCTCTGGCCATTTTCTCCTTTTCAACTCCACGCTTCTAAAGACGAAGATAAACTCAAGGCAACGATACAGAATTCTTGTTTGTGTCTAAAGGATCGCTTCATGGATTTTGCAGTGATGGCAGAAGCCAGCCAAAGCTTCTGACTTGAATCCCCAGAACCACCTCATGCACGTTTACAACACGTCGACTGTCGATTCACGTGGTACGTTGGTACAGTATACTATTATGATCTATTATGATCTATTATGTATGTATATACATTTATATGCTTCCAGGACATTCTAGTTGGAGCCCTAAGACATAGCATTGAACCTGCATTCCACTCTTTTGCTATTCTGCCGCAAGAAGAAGTCAATGGTACATGCAGTGATGCACCCTGCCTTGTGGCATCGTGTTTGGGTTGCAGGCGTATTGGGCACATGGCACAAAGCTGCAGCTGAAATCCCATGGCGACTATGTGGAGTACAACCTGAAGTATCCCTACAGGGACGCCCCTGTTCAGAAGGAGGATCTGGGTGTTGACAATCCCGTTTATGCTGGCGACCTTACGAAGAAACAGCAGCAGAACTGTGTGAGCCTGCACTATGGATGCTTGGATCAAATTTCTGAAGATTTTGATTGCAGACCAACTTTTTTCCAGTGGAATGTCCTCATTGAAAATCCTGATCTCAGCCAGTTGTTAGAAGCATGCCTCTCAACCTTAGGCGCCGCACTTGTGAAGGGATCAAAAACGGATGGGTGATTCATCAAGAAAAACCAAGGATCAGTGGATCACATCGATCTGGTTCTGGGCTCCACCTCCTATCCCTTCGGATGGGGTGGTGTGCGATCCTTCTTCTTCGCCTTCACGGGGCTTGACCACTGCGGTTCCAAGCTTCTACGGGCCAGTTCCAGCACCACGTCTGCCACTCTCACCACGTCAACCGTCACCAGGATGAACACTGGGACTGGGAGGAAGAGTGGGAGTGGCTGGAGGTCTCTAGGTGTCTCTACATAATTCAGTCATTAAGAGCTGGAAATGACAATCGATCACTGGCATCGTGTCGTGAACCCGTGGACTCTCTACTGTGGTCCTCCCTTGAAACCCGAGGCATCCAACGACTTTCAATTTCATCTTTTCTGTTGAATCGTGAAGGTCCTCGTCTGGGATAGGAAAGTTTCCAAACTTGCAGTGGTACCTTGAGCATCGTGAACTCGTACTTGAAGTCACCCTGAAAAGGAGCTCAACAAACAAATCTGGAAGGAAGTTTGTTCTCGTGTTTGTTCCAGCCCATTGGGCTGGTGACTGGTAGGACAAGCCTGACGAGCACTTCGTTCACCACATCTGCGACTTCTTCAACCTCAGGTTCAAGCCAAACAGTGAGCACCAAAACGATCTCAGCCCTGTGCTTCAGTGAAGCGTTTTGACTGTTTTTCCCCATAAATTGCTTTTTAGTCCACCGTTCTTGGAAGTACTTTTTCAAAGTATCCCATAGATTTGGAACTCTTTGGTTGTTGGTTGTAGTTGACTTAGAAAGGGTGCTGATTCATGGGCTTGACGCTCAAAGATAGTGGTCGACAGAGACATCATCTATTTCTTCTGAGCTACACAGGATCACCACCTACACCACAAGTACTGCCACCACGGTGACCGCGACTACAACGACGGAAGTGGCGGGTCTCCCAATCTTCGCCAGCCCAGGTCACCCGGACACCGAGGGTTCCAGGATGGTTGGACTTTTTTGTTTGGGCTTTGGTCCAGTGACAGAAAGGACTTAACAGCTGTGCAGTTGCATTTCCTTGAATGCCCGGCCAGGGTATGTATCCTTGCAACCTGTGAACAACATCCTGCGCTTTTTGGCCATGTGGGCCTATGTAGCCGCACCTTGGCTGAAGCTTTTTGTGTCTACTTGACCCTTACTTGATATTTCATTCTGTGTTTATGGGAAAGGAAGCATTTGCTGGTCGACTATTTTGAGAGTGTGAGGTCTCCCGAATGATTCCATGGAACTCCCCAACCTTTCATGCGCATCATTTTCAGACACAGCATGTGAATCATCCAGGTAGAGATTCATCCAGCCGCCCAACAAACTCCGCGCAGACTAGTTTTTGGGCTTCCCATTCCAAGAACGAGAAGTTCAAATGTTTTTTTCTTATCTTTCTGGGGCCATGAGGTGCTTCTGAGTTCAGCTTCTGGACTGGTGATGTATTGGCTTTGCATGAGACAAGCAGGATGAGGACAGGGCTGGAGTGACCTCGTCAGGATTAGCATTGTGACATGGCGGTGCCTGGCGGCTAGGACGGGCGCTTGGGCTATTTCGACGCATGCATCGTTTGGCTCATAGTCACTTGGTTGCCTCCTGTCAAGTCTTGCACGATGCCTGTTGGCAGTCTGTTACAAGAAATAATACAAAAATGCATTGCTACATGAGAATTGATGTCCAATGTGTTGAACTTTCTTTCACCGCCTTGTGCAGATTCTACTGGAACGTAGAGAAATCCTCATGATTTGAGGTGTTCGATATGCAATTATATAGATCTCCTGCGAAGCAGGAGCTTCAGACTCAAGATTCACCAATGGCTGACAGCAGATTGCTGTCATACCGGTTCTAGTCAATTCATGTCAATCCTCTATCATCTCTATCAACAAATTTCGAGGCCATGCTTTTCAGGAACCCCATGAAGCGTGGGCGAATGGTTTTGGCATCCCACTCACCTCTCCACTGAGGCGGCAGTGTGATGGCCTGCCCTCAGGGGACAAAGAAAGGCCAGCTGCACAGTAATTCGGGTGCTGATGGGAAACGCCACAGACCATTTTTCGATGTAGCAGGAAGGGGAAACACCGGTTTCCCCCCATTTAGGCGCATTTCTTTGGATGCGGATGCCATTGGGGTGAGACATTTATTATCATCTGGGTAGCTGGCGTTCGGACTGTTTAGAGATGGAAGGCATCCCTTTCTCCGAGATTCAACAGGTGAATGGCCGCAAGTAGTGTCAGGCGGACGTCGCTTGGGGAATAGAATGTGCCAAATGCAAGTGAGGTTGTAAGCGTTCTTGTGACGGCCATCATATATCTTCAAGTCCAAACCTCTTTCTATGAGACCTGAAACTAGAGTTCCAAAGCAGATGGCAGAACTGCTCCCTACGTCAAACATTTGGCGTCGTGCAACTCTGCAAAGCAGGGATTCTAACTCCCTGACTCGGAGGGCAAAAATTTGGCCCTGGCCGAGACACGCGTAAAAATGATCCTTTCATAGAGCGCCGCTTCAAGCTTTGGAATTCCAAGCTGAATTTGTTCGATTTTGGTAAAGCATGCGCAGTTGGAGCTCCTTGTGCCAGGCTGCCCCAGTGCGGTCCGGGCACCTGCAGCTCCATATGTTTCAGCGGAGTGGGCTTTGGACGCAGCCAATCCAAACGACCGAGGTTCAATGCATTGAAATGGCTGCTGGAGTCAGTGAACTTGCAAGTGAAGCTGCAGGCTGGTACAAGAATTTGAGTGGAATACCTTCACAGGGAAAGGTCTTCAGAGAAGACAGGGGTTTTGGCGGTATGGCAGTCACAATGTGTGCCCCCGGTAGGTGGAGTTGACGATGCCAGGCCATGGGGTGTGGCTAGCTGATCTGATAGCAGTGCTAAGCTCATGGTCAGTGTAGGTGTGCCCAAGGTCCCGAAAAAAGTGGGCTGATTCAGGTGCCGATGGAGTTTCCACCAGATCGTCAGGAGCCCCAGCGCAGATTCTTGGATCTGCTGCCATCGCTTCAGAACTGAGGCTGCGGAGGCGACCCTCCGAACCAGTTGCAGATACTGGAGGAGCTGCACTTGGCGATTGACGGGCTCGGAAAATGATGGGACAAGTTTCTTCCAGATTTGATGTCCATCAAAAAATGGGGGCAAAATGGCGAGAATGATGGGAAACGAACCTTGATCATCAGTTTCCCCATTTTTTGATGGCGATTTGGAAGTATGATACCCAATTTTCAGACCACCCGAAAGCACTTCTGGAGGTAGTGGTATGAAGTGGCAACAGGCCAAACACCCCAGAAAACGGTTGGTGAACTTTCCAGGATTACTTGGGAGTTTCGAAAGTGTCCCATCTGTACATCATATACGCATCTTTATATATCCGGTCTTGAATATGTTCGACTTTCCATCCTCAGATGATGATCCCGATTGACGAATATTCTTGGCAGAGCTTGAAACTCAGTACGTATTTCAAGAATCATCTAACCTTTGGAGGTTGATGGCGTAGGTAGTCAATCCGACATGAATTCCTTCCCCATGTCAATCAATTTTATTTTGAGGTTGTAAGTTAGCTGTCACAAAGTCGAGCCCCCCAGGTGTAAGTTGGTTTAAAAACCCATTATATATATAACATTATATAACTATAGTTACAATCTCCTATAAAGAATATAGTCTAGCTATCACTTAAATCAGCTATATCAGCTATAAATCCCATGTTTTTCCCCATAAAATCACCATTTTCCCGGCCCCACCCTGGAGGTTTACGACAGCTGATCCCTGAGCTGCTGCCGGGTGTTTGGGGCCCCAAGGGGGCCCTGCCAGGATCCGATGGATCCTCATGTCTTCCCATAAAACATGGGGAAATGCCAGAAATATGGTGGTTACCCTCTGGTAATTTAACGTAGGCTATGGAAAATCACCATTTTTAATGGGAAAATCAACTATGAATGGCCATTTTCAATAGCTATGTTAAATTACCAGAGGGTACATACATTTACAATCATTTACATACCATAGAAAATGGTTACATACCATGAAAATCCCATGTTTGATGTAGAAATATACCAGAAATATGTTGGGCAAAGCTTAACAAATATGCCATTTGTTGGGATCAAAATGATGGGAACATATGAGGATGTAACGTGGGCTACCCTGGCTGCCATAAACAACTACCAGAAATGGCGATGGTTTATACCACCCATCAAAATGGTGATGACTTGGGGATGGATTATGGCATTGGGTTTACCACATTATGTGATATATGCCATTTGTTGGGCAAACCCAATCTATGGTGGTTACTACATGTTACTACTATCAGCCATTTTTTTGTAGAGAGATCCCTGGGTAAATTGGGAGCATAGGAACACATAGTGACCATCCGAGCTCGCCAAGAATGGTATTCTTGGTGTCCTCACAGAGTCGACCCACCATCCCAATGGTCCTGGTTTAACGCTCGATGTGAATGTCTGCGATTCACTTTGACAAGAGCAATAAAATCAAGAAACATATGTACAACATGTAGAAGCATCACATTCCATCAATGGGACACCTCGTGTCTTTCTTTTCAATACCGAGGCCCTCTACTGTTTGGATGATGGCGAATTGACCATCCAGACAGATGCCATCCAGGTGGGGAATGGATCCCTCATTGATAGCCGTGACTTTGTCTAGATGGAGGATGATTATAGTCCAAACAATCATGATGTGGTAGGATCCATATGATGATACAGGATCAAATAGGATCAAATAGGATCCATATGGATGTCATGATGATACTGCATTTTCGTTGTCCTGTTGTTCAATGACAATCCGTGGAGCTTTGAAGCAAGAGATGAAATTTGGCGATGAAGTGGCCACATCTAGTGCTTGACTCAGGCGAACCTTCGGCTCCGCGAAGCGATGACGATCTTGGACAGTCAACGTGCTCAGGAAATCCGTGCAGGTTCACGGATAGACGCGCGTGGGTTTTTATGACACATCCGACAGAAAAGAAAAGAAAGTTCTTGTGTCTATCTGTCTATCCATCCAATTTGATCTTCTCTGATCTTATCTGGTATAAGGGAAGATTTATCTGGTGTGTCTATCTGGTATATTCTATCTGTATATCTTTGAATATCTTCGATTTATGGGCCCTCGAGGTGATCAGCTGCCAGTGGAGCCCATTGCCCATGCAGTGATCAGTGCGATGTTTGACGTCGGGGGCCAGGACCGGAGACCTTTCGGCTATGGTCATTTTTGCTGGGGAAAATGAACTTTTAAATCGTGTTTTTTTTGGAATAGCACAATTTTCAGAGGAACAAGGAACCTGGGAGGGGGAGGATTCAAATCTGAGTTTTTTTTTCACTCCATTGTATGGCAGCCTTTTTGGTAATGTTTTATGGGAATGACATCGAAACGATGGGATTTTGATCAACATGCACGGAGGTATCCCACTTGCCTGTCACATGAAGTACCACATGAGTATGAGAACACTTGACCTTGGAAGATGAACCGAAAAAAACTGTTTGATGATGGCCATGGCTAGAATTTTTGAGACCCTCAGAATTGGATGGTTCACTTTTAAAAGTGGCCAAGATTGGGGCTGATAGAGGCAGTGCCTGGACTAGCTTCACACTTGGCTCAAGTCTACAAGAAATGGCATCAAGGAAACGGCAACAGAGTTTTCTACCGCCACATTTGTCACAGTAGGCCCTGGGAATCCAGATAATTTCCCCGGACACTAATGGCTTAGAAAACCTCAGCAGAAGGAGATCATGACAGGGCGACTGAAGGTCTTCAAAAAAACGGTGTCCCAGCAACTTCTGAGACGCAATGCCGACTCCCAAAGCAGCAAACGATCTCCAAAGAGATTTCTTCCTACTCCGTGAGGACCGAGGTTTGGATTGTCGTTTCCCCCGAAACCTATCAGGACAGAAGCAGAAGAACCACCAAGAACAACAAGAAAGCAATATGATGCCACACCAAACGTAGCTTTTGGTTTACTGTAAAGAAAGAACATAAGACGTTGGTTTGCCTCGGTCCTTTCTAATTTCTCCCCTCAGTACATTGATTTTTTAATGAAAGCCCATCTAGTTAATGAGGAGTTACGCTCCGATCTTCACCGACTCGAAGCTCGTCTCCAAAGGTTAGAGACACGCAACGGGTTGGATATCGAGACATTGAAACAGTCACCACTGTCACTGGGTGACGGCAATGAGAAGCTGGTGGAAGATCCCGAGGAAAAGGTCGCAGACCAGCTGGGCCAGCTGGAGCTGAAAGTCAGAGATGCGGTTTCCATTGGGGAGACCCAGCCCTCTGAGGACTTGCCAGATGAGCAGGATGGGCTGGGAAGCCAGGGGACCAAACATGGAAGTGTCCTGAGAATGTAGGAAACCGCCCAGTGTTTCAGGACTCCTTCATGGTTAGCACCTCACCATTCATTCTACCATTGATGCCATTGTTCTTTCCCAACCATACAGGTAATCAAACATGGCAATGGAAATCCTCCATTCATAGATGATTTTCCCATCAAAACCACCGACTTGCCCCATCTTCGCCAGGCAGGCTACGTTCATTTCGGCGAGAGCGCCTGGAGTTTCCCTTTGGTGATTGGATTGGCGCCTGCTGGGGCATGGGATGTGACCTTTTCCATTCTGCTGTTGCTCCTGAACCTGGGAACCTCAGCTATATAAGTGCGGTATGGGACCATAGAATGCCCACAGATCTTGGCCATGCTAAATGCTAGTTGCAACATTTCTTGGGGACCAAATTGAATTTCCCACACATGCCATGACATGCCCTGACTCATGTCTTGATGAAAGATGATGAAAGCTGGGCCCAGAACCTCAAGATTGTTTGTTTCTTGGGGGTGACACCACCATCTATCTTGAGGATGATCCAACCACCAAACTTCACCAACCAGTCACGTACCGAGGCATGCAGGCTGCCTTCTCCATCATCATCTTGGACGAGGATTTCATGGGCATCCCCTTCAGAAAGCAGGAAGAATTTGCTAAGCGATGGCGGACCAGCATGGCCCATGACTATCAATACATGGACCTGGCTGGGAGGAGCAGCATTTTTCTATTGAGTAGTTCGGGGTGTGAAAAAACTTGGCGAAGTTTGACCGAAAGGACTTTTTCTGTGGTTAGTTCTTGGTCTCGTGGGTCTGCGGCCAGTTCCTGCTGGATGCCACTTCTGGAAGAATGTTTGTTCTAATTTCAAATGGTGCGAGGTTAAATGGGGATAGATCAAACCCTATTATCCCAAATGATTAAATGGGAGGATGAACATCCATAAATCCCAACTACTTTGGTGTGAATGGTGTGAAAACCCGGGGATTCCATATGGTTTTGACCCATTCTGACGATTTCAGGAGCTTGGTGAGTCGTGTTTGTGCTGTGGATGGAGCGTTGATCCTGTCGACCACTCAAGCCACCTTGGTGGAGCAGATCAATAGTTTCCTGGGTTTGAAGGTGGATGAGTTCGAGGCTGGTGATGGGATTTTCATGGGATTTTCTGCGGACTGAGAACGATTGAGCGAAAAGAAAACGAAGGGCTTCAGGACTAGAGTAGTGACTAGAGATTACCAAATGAGTAAATGAGTCCTGTTGAGAACCATGCTATCCCAGTTTTTTGGAATCACCCTGATTTAGGCTTCTCATCCTTGGATGATGCAAAGATCTGAACGATATGAGCACTCCACACCAGAAATGTGAACATTTGCATCTCGATCAGGATTTCCATCATCTCCACATCTGGAAAACAATCAACTAGATCCTGAGTAGAGTCATGACATATCCAGAAGACATGCTCTTTCACTTGGAAGTCACAAAATGTCTGCCCGAACCTTGAGTTGCGGCCAGGCCGTCTTCTTTCAGCCTGGATCCTTACTTTGCCACTTTCCTGACAGACTGAGGTTATGTTCTAATGGAAAATGGCCCATTACAGTTTGTATATCAGGGTGTACAGTATAAGTACATGTAAAACAACTCATAAACTCCTTTTCTACAGTGTATCCAAGTAGCTACTTTTTCCATCTTTGAAAAATTACTCTTTTCCCAGGAAGGTCATGTTTCATGTGTTTCAATGTGTTTCATGTACGCCTTTGATTGTAGCCAAGTCTCCTCGAGGTATGCTATGCATCCTCCTGTGGAGTCTCTGTGTCTACAAGGAGTACCGCAGCATCTGGCTGGGCCTTGAAGTCGTGTGGCGCATCCCCCGCTCCAAGAGCACGGTCTTCCGCGACAACACCTTCCACAGCATCTGTAAAGGCCCCGGTGATCCAAAGGGGTTGATGATCATTGACCTCGGGCAATAGTTGGTTTATCTCCATTCACAATAGTTATTATTATTATGATTATTATTATATATTTGATATATGACAAATACGATTACCCTATGGAAGAGTTGCAACATGTGATCCAAATACTGTAGAAACCTGGTACAGTAGACCCCTGGAAAGAGACATCCAAACATGGAGCAACCCCCAAAACGGCCATTTCAACAATCATTTCACCAGCCATTCTTTTTTGGGATGCCCCATGTTTCGGACCAACCAAAATGAGCAGTATTGAAAATCACAGTGATGGTGGTTTATTGGGGGATTACTGTATATTTCCATTATAATATATAATAATAGATAAGCAACACTACAGACGATCTCTCCTCAGCGCTTGTTCCAGGTCGCCTCAAGCTGCTTCTCTTCACGTATCTTGCGCGTGCCGCCATCGCCTCACTGTTGCTGGGCGCAGGGATTCGGTGGCTCGCGGGAACTACATCCATCACAGATTTGATGCTCAATGCGGTGGCTCTGAACGCGATTTTGGATGTGGATGAGTTTTTATTTGCCGGCTTCACGCCCATCTCAATTCAATTGGCTGTGCAAAACTTGGAGCCAGTGAAGATGAAGTACAGTCGATTGCGAAGCCAACTTGAGAGTTTTGGCTTGTTGATCCTGCTGATAGGTGCTCTGTTGTTGAAAAAACATATTAAGCTTTTATCCCACAAGGGCTATTGAGTGTTTTTGACTTGGGGATTCCTACGGCAATTTCTATGGGGTCAATCAAAATACGCCGGTGGTCGAGCGTGGAGGCACTCTACTTGGACCTTACCTTCTCCTCTTGCAACCTCTGGCTGCATCCATGATTGCTGTCAAAAAAGAACTCTGTGGTGGAAATCAAACATTTGTGGTGGGACGCAATTCAGTTGCTTGGGCCGCACAAAATCTATTCGTGAGACATTCAGGTATAGGTTTGACAGTTTCAGAAATTGATAGCAACCATGCCTGCGAACACGCGATTGTTGTCAGCCCAAGACAGAGCTTTGTCCCTGATTTGTCTTTTGCGTCCGCGGGTTGCATCGGTTTCAAGGATACCCAACTCAATGCTGGACTTGTGACGAAAAGCAGCCTGGATACGTCAGAGCTCACGGTCTCCGAGCTTGCAGTTGAAAGGCACAAATTTAGCGCAGGACCCATGCTGGCCACAGCAAAATCTTGCTATTGTTCTTGTTCTTCTTGTTTTTTTTGTTCTTCTTCGTCTTCTTATTCCTGTTCCTTCGGTGGTAGCGCGGCTGTTGTCTCCTCATCCTTGTTATTTTTGTTTTCCTAATAAAGGGTTTCTTTGAGGCAGCACGGAAAACGAGTCTTGCGTCTTGAGACTGTACACCCTCTGGCGAAATTGTGGATGATGATGATGATGATGATGATGATACGCGGGACTAACAGCGAGTGCCGAGACACGTTTTCTTGTCAGGATACGAAGCACCATACCTCATCAATTTCGCACCAAATCCAGTCATCTTCGACCAGTTTCTCTCACGCGACATGGCCACTGAAGTGTCAAATTGGGGTCTGTGCATTGAAACAGAGACTCTTGGCCTTTTATGTCTGAGATAAATCTAGTACAATCATTTTTCATGGCACCAAAGACATGCATTTAGCGGCAACAATTGAATGTATGGAGCAGCTTCATTGGTATTCATCATGGCTTGTTGGATTGTTGGACGATTTGTAGTTTTATTTTGTTGCCATCAGAAATTATATATTTATTTATTTTTTTTATTCATTTTGGCTGTACAAACCTCTTTCTTCCCAAAGTCCTAAAGGTAGCAGATGGCAGCCCAGCTTTTTCCTGCCTATTTGATTTGTTGGACAACAGGATTTTCCAGCCGACTGGCCCCTACTACGGGGATCCTCTCATTATGCCAATGGTGGAACTAATGTTGCGGAATGCAGCTTACAGCTTGGGCCATGCGGATTCTGACGCTGTAGGTCGCCAGCTCGAAGCGGGAAGAGCATGGAGCTCCACAAATATCAATTCCGATGAACTCCATGTGGCAAAATGATGTTTGTGGGGACGTTTCATTTTGAACTAATATAACTAACGAACCATCCCTTGTCCAACGCTAATGCTCCAAAATGCCCTTGGAATCTAACCATTCTGAAAGAGTTTTCAGTGTCAGTTTCAGGCAAGATATCCAAAGTGAGTCCTACTCTTTGGTGTGTTTGCTCCCTTGGAGGTTGCGCTGGCTTGAAGCATTTGTGTTCTCTCCCCGATGCCCGACTGCTGCGCATGGTTTGCGGGAATACCTGTGGATGCAGCGATCCTTATGCCTCAGTTTGGCACAAGGTGCCGACGCAAGGATGCCTCCCAGCCTGCCTCTTGCCCACATCATGAACCGTTTGCGTTCCAAGTGGAAACTGGAAACAGTAAAAACGTGAAAAAACCGTGAGCTGCCAAAATCAATGCGATTGCAAAGCCTGGCTGAAGATGGCAGTTACACCTTGGGATGGTTGACTTCAATAGTGTTTCGCAAGCTGCTCCATGCCATATGAGTTGCCAATGTGTAGCTAAGGTTTGCAACAGGGCACAGATGCATTAGCCGCATCAGCTTGTGAAGACAAGGTTGTGACGGAGGAGTGGGACCTCTTGTGGGACATTTACCCAACCTCTTTAGGTGCCTTCTATGGCAGCGACATGACCGCCTCTTCCATCTATCCCGTTATGCTCAACCTGGTCAACTTCATGAAGTCCGCTGGTTGCTCTGGGTTGACGAACCAAAACATGCAGAGAGAGCTAGGCACACGTACACTGTGGTGCGAAGGCGGGAGATAGCAGATCTGAGATATGGGTTGGTCTGCAATTGGATACCCCATTCCATTCCATGATTTATCATCCTTGTTTAAATACAGTAACCATTTGGCAGGTGCCCTGGTATTCTCAGACAAACCTGTCTACAGCCATTGAGTGCTTAGATACCCATCAGGAACCAACCTCATCCCTGGGTTTGCCCAAAAATGGGACATGCCGTCAAAATTGCAATTTTTAATACGGAAATTATGATCATTATGATAAACCACTGGATTTGGGGTACATATTTTATTTTTGGACAACCTCAGTTACCTTTTCCCATTTTTTCCCCACATGGCTTACACTTTTCAACCAAGCACTCCCAAAATGTGCAGGCTATCCTTCATTGTGGCGGCCCCTTGCCGGGCTGTGTCCAGTATCTTGCGGCTGTCTTGGAGCAAATCCTTTGCCCACGTCGTCTGCCATGCATTTACGATTTTTATGAGAGCTTTTCACGTTTAGTAAAGTTTAGTCTTTTCCCTACCATCTGTATTTGACTTTGACATTCTTCTCTCTTTCTTTCTGGACAAATTAGCCTTGCAGCAGCTTCGCGGTACTTTTTTGGGATCTGATGAGTTGATACAAACCTGTGGGCCTCTTTTTTTTTTCAAACATTGAGTTGCAAGAGTTCTAGCTCAGTAGAGAATCACCAGAGAATCTGCAAGCACGCACCACGTTAACTAGGTGACAAGATGCTGACCACATTGTTCTTTGACCTAGCTTTTCCAGGTATTGTTCAAGCAGCTGTGCTGTGAATACAGCGGGATGAGCCCTTGCAGCTTGGAGCTTCTGAGCTTTGAAGTGTTGCTATCCCTTCTCGGGAAGTGGTTGATGGCTTCAGCCTGCAAAGCAGCTGAAGTCAGCACGTACAAAGACCTACGAAAAACCAAAAGGGGGTTCAGAGACAGCATCCAGCCTTAAAGAGGAGATGTACTGTTGGGATTCCGACTTATTCAATTGATAACCATATGATTCGGTCAGATTCCGATTGCGTTTTGGCCTACGCTGGAATGACTTGAAGCGGGTAGTCCTTAACATAGCAGTGATCCCGAAAAATCTAACAATCAACTTTTCCAAAATCATCACAGTTGGCTAAGGAGGAGGTCTGTGAAGAGGGTATGCGAAGGGGTGGGCCGAGTTCCTACACACATGTTTGATCTTTTCAAATGTTTCTAAGCTCTAAGCTCCGATGGGGGTACAGGGCTTTGAACATTCTGAAGCACTGTGATGTCGATCCACTGCCGCTTTTCAACAGACCTGGCTTGCAGGAGCGCAGCAAGGAAGTGCTCTTGAGATGCTTCAGCCGGCAGCTCGGTCATCCACTGACCGGTGGATGTCACAGCAGTTGCTTATGAGTAAGCGAAAACTTGCAGTACTTAGTAATTAGTACTTCACACCTCGTTTTCTTGTATACACCAACTGTTTTGATTTGCTGTACTTGGGGGTAGCAAGCCCACAGGTTGGGCAGAGCTGCTTTTGGACAGGCGCATCTTGAGTAGTGGGTCATACTTGCGAAGTCTTTCACTTTCTGTTTGGGTTCAAAAATAAGTATCCCAAGGCTGAAGTTGCGACATCTTCAGGTGTGCAACTCCTCTCTTCATCTGTCAATTCCAAAGCCTGGTATGAGACTATAAGACAATAGGTGCGGGATTGACATTGCACTTTTCAGCAGCAAAAGCAACACACTGCTCTAATATACAGTGTGCCAAACATGGAGAGTTCACCTAGGACAGCACAGAAGATTCGGTGGCATCGGGGATAGGTAGACATACAGTAGATGTGATTCGTACATATTCATACTTCATCTGAATTTTGAATATCCTAAATACACCATTCTAAATGCATATAAATGCACCATTCCATAGTCTCATTGCAGGTGCCCCGCAAAGGTGGTGCAACCAGAGGTGGGCAGCTGATGAATTTTTCTTCAGTTTTTTTGGCAAAGGATTTGTTGCCTGACTGATCTGACTCTGGAGTTGGTTTCTATTTTTGCCTCTGCAAGATCCCAAAGGTGTCGACCTGCCTCCACAAGTTGGGCTTCAGCTCATCATCCCCCGCCATGTCGTTCTTCCAAGCGATGTCGCAGCCCAAGATGGGCATCGCTGGTGCCATGCCTTTCTCCACCTATGGTGCTGCCAGCATCCAGCTGCCTTTCAGCTTGGACCACTCGAAGGGCCAGTGGTTTTTACCGGGCGAAGAGTTGCCACCGGGCTACATCCCCACAGCTCATCCGGATGGGCACTCGACGCCCCTGAAGGAGCATGCCATGTCCAGCAAGGCGCGGGAGACATTGGGCCTTGACACGTCCTTTGGTGTATCACCGGTGAGCACGGCGGGGGAGAAGTCGTCCAAAAAGAGCAGGCGAAAGAAGAGTTCGGGATGTTGCTGAGTTGTGAAGTGATGTGCTGCTTGGTCAAGAGGATTGACCAAAAAACAAAGTAGAATAGTGCACCATAGAACTTGTGGTTGGATTTGCATGTTTTGCTGAATGTTTGCTGGTCGTTTGGTTGTAAGTGTAGAAAGTGCTGCTTCCAAAGAATCAAGACTTGTTTGGACCATTGAATGTACAGTACCAGACAGAAAGGGCTTCTTTGAGCCATGGAACAGCACGCTTTATCCAGCTGCTTGTAGTGAGCATCGAGGTACCATCATAAATTGACTGCAAAGAACGGTCACTCAGACAATGCGAAAAAGGTGGCTTGCCTTCTGCATGCAGTCCTGCCAAGGTGTGTTGTCCCGGATTCTTGGCGCTCTGCCCTTCTTTTCCAGAAAGATAGATGTAATTTCACTTCAAGCACAGCTGGAACCACATTTATATGATTTATATGGTAAATGGAGGGGAACGAAAACAACAAGCCAGTCTTTGATGCCATATACCTTCAACCATGTTCCTTACCAGGGCTTACACACCCTTTAGATTGCGTCCTACCAGCACCTCGACTTCGCTTGAACTCTCATGATCTCTCAGTCGACTTCAGTAAACCGTAAACCCAATACCGAGAATAGTGAACCCAAACCCAACAGGAATACAACATAGGTAAACCATGGTAAACCTAGGAGTAAACCCAACTCACCAGAGGTTTTATCTCATTTTATCTCCTTTGGCCCTTCACAAACCTGACGCGTGAGGTCCGGGATAGGCTTCTGGGAGCAGCCTTGAAGGCCCTGCTGAGAAAGGAAGACGAGGTCGGGGCTTAGCGAAGTGTTGGGGGAGGAATTTTCATGTTGAATTGGGGTGACTTAATTATCAACAAATTGGGATTTTCCCATCAAACATGGTGGTACAATGGAATTTGAATGGGAATATCACTGGAAATAATTGGTTACCCTCTGGCAATTCAACACACAGCTCTGGTGAATCAGAGTTTTTTAAATAGGTAAATAGGGTAAATCATCGAACTAAATGACTAAATGGCCCATTTTACCATAGCTATGTTAAATTACCTGAGAGTAGTAATTCCTGGATTGGCATTTATAATCCAACTTATTAGTAAACATGGGATATTACTATTAGTGACACTGGGTTCCTGAATTGGTATTTATTGCACACCATTTAGCATCAACTATCTGGTTTCTTGACCTTACCATACGTTCTTGTAGGCTTTGTCAGTTGTAATGTGCGTTGGTAGCAGCAGATTGTAGAGTCATGGAGGTTGTGGCCAGTTGAGCTGGTAATTGGATAGCAAAGAAAGGCGCTTATCATGAGGGTTTGCTGTTCTAGCGTCCCTTTCCCGAGCCCTTCTCCATTATTGAAATTATTCACAAACAGTATCAGCAAGAGGAACTAGTTGGTTGCAACCCACTATGGAAATCCCGATCAACTCATCAGTGAAACCCATGTGCAACGGGGGTTGGAAAAACTGCCCCAGGTGGCTTCTACTGCTCTGCGCTTCGCAGCAAACTTGACAGCGATGGGTGAACAGCTGGGAGAAGAAGGCTGAGTTGATGGACGACCTGCAATTGTCGCTGAGATACTGTTGTCCAGATTTGGACATAGCTAGACAGAGATCATTGGGCTGGTGATGGTTGGTTCATGTATCTAAGGGAACATTTGCAGGAAACTATCCTTTTTGGTGAACATATCATCCAAATGTATAATAACGTATATATATATACACATATATATATATATACATACACAATTATATACATACATACACATGTATGACTATGATACTGTATCTAGGACTATCTTCACCCTCTTTTGCCATCATATTCAGAACAAATCCCGCCGTGCCCCTAGCAGAGCAGGCGAAGACTTGGTGGGCAGCATGTGCCATCGCCTCTTCCGGCTCATGAACGAACAGCCCAATCTGCTGGCGCGTCTGGGGACCCTGGGGACCCTTTGGTCAAATGTGGTGGAGTTAAAAAAAAACAAAAAAAAATCATCCCCAATCTTTATCCAATTTTGGCATTTTGGGATATTTTGGGGTATTATTCTTATTATATATGTAATATTACTATTATTACTATTATTGTTATTATTATTGTCTATGGTAAACCACAACAACGAAAGTCCATGGCCACTGAACCAAACAGCTCTCATTGGGGCTGAGGCAGGGGTGAACTCATCGTGCGGAAGATCTGCGATGGCTTGGTACATCAAGGCCGATGCTGTCGCAGCTTTCTGTGTGGTTTTTTTCGGTCAGTCGCTCCTTGCTGATTTGGGGTTGACCATCTTGCTATTTGGGTATGGGTCAATACCTATAGATACCATTTTGAGTGGGATGAACATCCATTTACCAGCTATTTTGATGTTCACCAGGGGTACAAGGTTTTGACACACTGCCATTTGGCAAGATACCCTTGCTGTTCCATGTTTCGAGTCCAGATCTGGGAATGTATTGACGTAGTGTATGGCAGGGGTGGACGTGCAGCGCTTCTTTGCCCGGGGGCCTCAAAGGGGTCAACGGTCAACAGGCTTGAGTTTTCTATTGGGCGCCTTCTTGGATTGGAGTCCCAGGCGACAGCTGCGAAAGCCATCAACCAGGAGGAGGAGTGTGTGGATGACAGTGACAGGGACGGTCTTCGAGTCTTTGAGTGTGCCAATGGTCTTTCAAGGATGTGCTGGGTTTTGCTTGTGCGTTTGTTTCTTCTGAATGTCCTACCTGTTCCATGTTCCACATGTGAGCTGTAAGAATCGGGCATGGAAATCCCCAAACGTTGCTGCTGGATTGCGGCATGCCTCGTGAGCCCTGGCTTTAGGACAAAGCATTTGCACGGCGTTTGGTGCAGGTCAGCCATCAGGGGAATTCCCTGAAGTGGAGGATTGATTAGTCTCGTGATCTTTTGCAGAGCCGCTTGCTAACCTGTCAGTCTAGAGGCCAATTGTCTGGGTCTATGACATCAGCGAAATATTTTGTTTTGGGGTTGGTATGCAGTCATGTCGCATGGTTTTTGTTGTTTGCTGTTGTCAGTTGGATCGTTTCAGGTGCTGAACCGTGGCTTGCTGACTGGGCCCGAGACCAAAGCGTTTCGTGCCGGACCCTCGGTGGCCCAGAGCTTGCTCCAAGCAGCTGATCACTAAACCGGGTAAGCCGCTTACAGGTAACCATCAACGTGGGTTTGTTTGAAATTATATCCTATATGGGGGTTTCCAAAAAATGGGGCTACCCCCCAGATCATCCATTTTTTTCGATGGGACTTTCCATTTTTTCACCAATCAATTTTGGGGTACCCCCATGACTATGGAAACCACCAGATGGAATAATTGGCTAGATAAACCATCGAGATTTGGGGCCCACATGGGCCCACATCTCAACGAACTTAGGCTTGGTTGCAGCTGGAAGTCCGACGCTGCGAACAGAAGGGTGAGCTCCGACCTGAACTTCAGTGGGCCGGCCCAGAGCAGTGCCCTTCGTCGAGCCAGGAATTGGTTGCAGGGAACATTTATGGTGGAAACATGTGGAAACCCTAAATTTCCGGGTATAGGAAGATGGTTTCCTGCAGATTCTTCCCTTAAACGAATCCATTTATATTGAGCCAAGAAACCATCATTTTGTCGTGATGGTTGGCAGAAAGGGCTCTGACAGTCTCCTGATTCTTGTCGACAACCTTGCATGCTGTGCACGATCATCATATTGAAAGATCATGCATATCTTTGACTAGATGCCAGATATGCCAAAAATCCCATGAAATTTGGATAAGATTCGAATCGAGAGAACTGCACTTGGAGGATGGTCCTGATGGAAGCCTGGATGGTCTGTCCGGTGAGTTCTTTAGCCTTGAGCTTCTGGTTGAACGAGTCGGACAACCCAGACCTGGAGAATGGAGCCACGATTTTCCTGCCCAAAAACGTGGCCAATCTGAGCATTTCATGTGCCAAAAATTAAAGGTTCCGCACTTTGGGCATGTGACTTGTGGAGTTTTCTGGGCAGTAGCTACGAAAGGGGCGGGTGAAAAGCAGCACGCTGTCATGTCACACATATTGTGTATCGTAGTGCATCACCATGGCCCAACCGAGAATCAGAACTTCGCGACATGCACTCTTTCCTAGTGGAAGACTTTTGTCATGGGTTTCCTTTGCCATCCATTGCTAGCTCAAGGTTTGAGTTTGCTGCGGGTTTAGCCACGAGGCAAAAGGGGATGCTGCAATAGCCTGGCAATAGCGCCTTTAATTCCTGTGTTTGCTGCTTCATGGTGCACTCAGCATTTCAACAGCACAGCTCTCCCGCTGGTGATTTTGGGCCGCAAAACAGGCTGGCCACGGCACCCCGAACAGACGAGATTGAGGTGGCCTGCCTTTTGCATTGGGACAGTTCATCATGGTTGAGAAGACCTTTATTCAAACAACCCTGAAAGGGTTTGCTGCATTTATGTCTGAGATACAAATTCTCAATACACCCACAGTTCATCGATCACATCATTCATATACATGCTGGACCTTCCTGCAGACAGGATCGGTCCTTTGTAGATTGTTCTGGACCGATCATGATCCATCAAACTCATTGGGCTTTCTCTGAAAACAGGGATCAGTACCCCATTCCATCCCATGGATTTATCTTCATTTCTCCCATTCTTTCAACGCAATTTTGGAGGTTCATCATGGTTAATGCCCCATTTTCAGACACACCCATTTTGGATTCCAACGGATCCCCCGGCATAGTTCAACTCAACGAAACCGATGGGTGCAGCAACTCATCAGCGATTGCCGAGGCACAGCTGAAAGACTTCGTAGAGCTCTTGGAATCCCCTGCCTGGCGCCACAGCTGACACAGCTGACTATGCTCAGATGAGTGGTGGAAAGTTTGCATCTGTACCCTGATAGTTTCATCAAGTTTCATCCATTTCTTAATCTGAGGCATTCGTGGATATTGGTGGGATGTTTGTTGACTACAAGCAATCCCTAGGTTCCTTCTTATGTTTCTGGGGTGATATGGAATCAGTCCGCTCTGAACCCTCTAGCATTTGCTCGCCGTCTCGTCCCAGCCCTTTTTGGCTCCATGAGGTTGGATGTTAAGCTCGGGGTTGGTCACCGCATGCAAACTCCATCAAGATGTAATATTGGAAAGACACTAGCTTAACATGTGGTAGATTTCTTTCTGCATGGCACAGGTTCTCTTTCTTTGTGCTTGGCCAGATCCCTGTGCGACTGCTGGCTGCGGACCATTCGCCATCGATGAAGCTGAAGTGCTTGCCGCGAAACCAGCCATGGGCGTCCAAAGATGAAGAAAACAATCTGTGTATCATGAGCTGGAATGTGCTGGCACCCACCCTGGCGGAGGCATTTTGGTCGAAACATTGCTATTAGAAACTTTAAATTCTCCAAGAGGGTAAAACTCTTGCTGCTCTACACCATGGCACTGGTTGGTGTCAATGGGTTCGTCTGAAAATAGGATTTGCCACCAAAATGTCATGGTTCATCATGGTTCATCATGGTTCATCATCATTTTCCCCGTATTTTTTCCATGCAGACCTGGCCGGGGCAGAGAGAGTTCCGGGAGGAGCGCCTGGCCGCGCTGCTGGAAGTCTTGGTGCCTTGGGCATCATGCAATTTACCGGTTATACGAGCTATATATCGTGGTTATATGGGGACATAAGCCAGTGATAAATGGGATAAGTTCACTTTGGGGACTTGCTAGCCAGGGTTATTTGTCAGTTAGTCACTGGGATGATCATCCAAGTATGAGCGGGGTGCAAAAGGGTACTGCCATTTATTGGACTTTACCAAGGAGTAGCCACCGGGTATGCCCAAAAATGATGGCCACCTTTCAAAAAACATTGTTTTCCATGAAGTGGTCATTTCTCGGAAAGTCCCGCAATTTTTGGCTGTTTGCTACTGATATCAACGCTGTACGCTTTGGTACCTTGCCGTGGCTTCTGATCCAAGGACCTCTATGCCTCCTGTGATATCGTATGTCTGCAAGAGCTAGAAGTAGGTGCTTCAGCGGCATTCAGAGGATCTCCAGTTGATTGTATTCTTGGTGCTTGGTAGAAGTTTGCATCTCAATGTAAGACAAACCAGATTTCTCTTTGCTGCAGCTGCGGCGACTTTTGACGAGTCGAGAAACTTGGCATTGCCTAGAGGAGATCCTCCACTACTGGAACATTTTTGGAGATACCTTTCAGGAATTCCAACGTCTAGTAGGGCCCTCTCCACAAAGACTTGACCATGGCCTGTTTCAGGAGTTAGTGAATGTCCCATTTCAGGAACCTTCAAACATCATCAACGGCATCAAACGGCCTCATTTTTTTGGATCCCCCAAGACGGGTGATGTCTAGGTGGGACAGCCGTCCTGAAAACCAAGGCATCTCCCTGGAGCTGGTGCAGAGCTTCTTGGAAGAGAAGGGTTTTGATGTGGCCGTACAGGACCGCGAAGGCCATTGGGCGAAACCATTGGGAGGATCATCCCAAGTTGGAACTGGTTGGTCACTGGGGTTATATTTGATCATATTATATTATTATATTATATTTATAACCTGGTAACTGGTTTTATAACTGGGGTTTATTTGATCATAACCAGGTTATAAACGGGAGACTCCCATTCCACTAAAGAGTGGATGTTGGAGTGATTTGAGGATAATAGCAGTGCTAGAGGGACTTTGTCTTCCGCATCTGCCTGAAATTTCGGACGGCCTGGACTTGCGAAGTTCTTTGCTCACAGCATTTCACCGACGATCGTAATTTTAGTTAAGGTGAATCTCACGGTGCCTGCGAGTCAGCCCCAGCTTGCAGTGCAATTGTTGTTTCGTACATGAGTTTGTCTGAAAGCAGGGTATGCCGAAATCCCCATGTTTCATCCTCCTCCTTTTGTTTAATGGCAATATAGGGCTAAATCCACAATTTTCAGACAAACAAACAAATCAAGTTGCTTACAGTAGTTACATCAAGTTACATGTCATGAGTCATATCGATTTTTATCCCCAACAAAATTTACCACTATGGTTAGTTATATCCTGTTGATCCTATTTGATCCTCATAAAATGCAGATATTCCCATGGTATCCCCATGTCTCATCATGTCTCCAGGTCACCCAGTCATCAATGCCACCTTCTTCCGCCGGTCCCTTCTTCGTCTCAGCTGGGCCATTTCGCGCTCGCGAATTTTGCTCACTGGCCTGTTGCTGCCGAGTGGTCACGAGGAGGGGGTGCTGCAAAAATCTGGACACCCTGTTGTTTCAATAACCAAGAACTTGGATGATATCTTGGGCAACAACATTGCTCAAGAACCCCCAATTTTCTTTAGCATTTTTTTCGAAACCATTATCAGCCATTACGCCAATCATCATTTTGATTATAGCGTAGGCAACAAGCATGTCCTTGCATCAATAGCTTCGCCCAATGTCTTTGAGCTCAGCAGCCAGCACCGTCTTCGTGCAGGTCTCCGTGATGAATGTCCACTTGGATTCGAAGCAACAAGATCAGAGGGCCGCACAACTGACAAAGTCTCTGCAAAAGATGAGCATGGCGAGATCGAGCCCCTGCGCAAGACTAAACACAGGGCCATGAAATCCAAGTTTGATCCTCTAAACTTTGGCAATCGCATCTGATGAGTGTCAGTGTCAGTGTGTGTATGTGTGTGTGTGTGTCTAAAACGCACAATGACATGGGTATGGATAGTGCATAGACGTGATGTTCTACCATGGAAGGAAAGTGAAAGAAAGGTGTCCTGATATCTTGCGCTGGTGCTGCATTCAGTGGGGCTTTTCCTTTGGCCAAAGTCACGACAAAATTCATCCAACTGGGTCTGTCTGAAAATGGTGTATACCCCCCACATGGTACTTTTAATGGGGAACATGATGATTAACCATGATCAGCCAATGGATTTAGAGGCATCCTATCTTCAGACAAACATAACTGAGGACATACCAGGTGGTTTGCGGTGACTTCAATACCAATCTGGCGCTGGATACTCACCTCAGTGATCTTCTGGCTGAACATAGGCTGTTACTTGACTCGAGGTCCCGAGGTCCTATCTGGGACCCTGTTAATGCATCTAGTTGGGTATGAAACTTGGTTCCCATCCCTTCTGTTTTTTGGTGTTTTTCCAGATGTTTGACATACATCCCCATGATTCGACCGACTCAGCGGACTCAGCCAAGGTTTCGCACACCAACCAAAGGCCGAAAAAAACACCTGGGGCTCAAAGGGCGAAAAAAGCTTGAGATTTCTAGATCCAACAAGTCGATTCGCTCAAGACGCCCAACTGTTGGTGAACAATCAAAATAAAGATGAGGTTCTATGGGGATAATCAGGATGATTGATGACATCCATTATCACTACTGTATGTGAAGATAGTCATTGTATGTAATCATGTCATTATCAACATTACCTTTTGTGTTGCCAGTTCTGATCACAATGAAGGATACCTACATTTAGCAATTATGATAGTAGCAACAACCACTTTTGCGGTTCTACAATTGCGGTTCTGCAATGGTAGCAATAACCATATTGCAGAATCGTTGCACTGCTATTAGACATTTTATTAAAAACATGATTGCCCGTTTCATTTTTTACTGCTATTACTATTACCCGCCCATGATTGTACCCGTGAGTGTTTCTCAAAGTTGGGCTACCCCTTGTCACCATTGGTTTCTGTATTGGCCGCCATTAACAACTATTAAACAGTATTGAAACGACTATCAACAACTATTGAATTTTTATTAACCTCTATTAACCACTATTAATCACCATGAACCCCTCTCCACCATCCCAGCCATCCTTGGCCAGGCTTCACTCACAGCTTGGGGTCAGCCTTGGACCACCTTTGCAGCACCCAGCATTTGGCGCCTCGACGAGTGCTGCAGCCTGCGTCCCAACGCCACCTGCAAGGCCTACCCAACAAGGAGCGATCAGTGCTTGCTGTTGGTCAACACATAATGAATGGGATATATGAATATATATATATAAGTATATATATATGATTATATTTATATATATGTACATATATATATATATGGTATTATAATGGGATAGTAACCATATAATTTAATGTGATATAATATGATAAAATGGGAGATAATTGGATTAGTTGATGTGATATTAATGCGATATATTATTTTTATATTATGGGAATATCTAACGGGTATATATATATTGTATATATATATATATATTGTTTGGACCCCCCCAAAGTCAAAGGTAGATGCTGAAAAGTTTGACACCTGAGACATCAGTAGGAAAAACATCATCGACCAACCATCTTGGAACCGTTTTTTTCAATCTTTGGGGTGTGCTTTGATACGAGCCACTGGTTCGGAGGAAGTGGTTCGGAGCTATGGATATCCATATTCAACATGAAATGAGGAACCAAGGAGCTACGAGTTTCCCAGCCAGCATGGCAGTTGAAGAAATGTAAATGGTATATTTCATGGGGATATTTAATGTGATATTTCATGAGATATAACCAACAATGGGCATTTTCACCATGAGAATTGATTTGACCACCAAAGTGGGGATATACTTTTTTGATGAATGATGGTTGGTTGCAACGGTTGATGGCTACAAGCTGGTTTTATTTTTTGGGACGCGCAAACGAGGCCATACAGGAATTTTCACCCCCCAGTTATGGCAATTCAAGTGGAGAAAATGATGATTCACGATTGGTATAACACACTATATACGGTACATGTCCCATTCTTTGCACAAACCCATGTGCTGAATTTGGTGAACTTGGTTTGAAGGAGTGTCCGTCGGACCATCTGCCAGTGGCCGCGACCTTTGAGCTTCTCCTTCCTCAATGGTGCTCCGGCAGCATGGGTATAACATCTATACCACCCATTCGGGTTGTGGTGCCATGGGGGCCTCGTCTGATCCACTAGGGTTTGACTATCAGTTTGATAGGAATTCATAATATGATATCATCCGACTTCTTTGATTGGTTAAAGGAAAAATCTAGAGGAAACCATTCTTTTTACCACCAGTGATAGGGGTTTCCTGTAGATTCTCCCTTAAACCCATCCAATGAAATCCGTATCAAACCAACCAGTTGAAACCGCAGCAGGCAATGCCCTGCTCTTCCGGTGGCAAGGCTGCCGCCCCAGCTGCTGATGGAATGGTCCGAGCTGTTAGCGTTGGGTCTGCGGAGCAATAGCAGCAAGAAAGCCCGGAAGGAGCAGAAACAACTGGAGGAGACCTGGAGTATCCAAAAAGTGGCCAG
>Ga0126342_10000712_pt1 | contig 39808 bp, 43 predicted proteins | sample Cyp1metagenome_FD_92528 | JGI IMG/M metagenome (GOLD analysis project Ga0126342, IMG submission 92528) | Coral microbial communities from Lord Howe Island, Old Settlement Bay, Australia - Cyphastrea 1 metagenome | ecosystem: Host-associated > Invertebrates > Cnidaria > Coral ...
ATTCCTGATCAGAGGAGAACACATAGGATTGACCAGTCACGAGGATCCAGCGTAAGACGTCTAAATAAATAAATCGGTAGTTGTCCTTTCACCGCAATCTCAGATTGCGCCAATTGTGCAGAAGTGAAAAACGGCTGGGCGGTTATTGGCTTGGCCGCTTGCCATACAAACTGGAAATTGGAGCAGGCACGCAGGGCTGATCAGGTTCTGCATCCCATGCAATCAGGTAGCTTCATTGGACGTGGTCCCTGATTGCATGCCACCTCCCCCTGCAAAACTGAGAAGTTTTACATCTCTTCAGATGGTTCACACGCACAGACACACATGCAACTGTTCACGTATTACTTTATTTGGGCACATTTGGCACACCACTGCTCCTCCACCATCCCCTCTATTTTTCCTGCCGCTTCCATCTTGTTTTCACTTCTGCTTGGTGCATCTGGAAGAAACTGTCCTGTGGGGTTACCCCCCTTTAAATTGATGCTGATTTTGTGTGGCAGGCCTGGCACTTGGTGACATTGACGTGGCTTCTGTGTGGCAGGCGTGGCCCTTGCGGCACTGGGCCTGCTCTGGTGGCGCGCCTTGGTCGGCGTGTATGGCACGCGTGGCACTTGGTGGCATTCACAACTTTGTCACGTACAATTTCGTCACACGCGCAACTCCAAACGTACCCTTGTCACATGCACAACTCTGTCACACACGGCTCTCTCACAGATCAAATTTTCACTTGCAACTGTTTTGCACAATCGCTCCTCCACCATCTCCTTTGTCTTCCCTGCCTTTCCCATCCCATTCCCACGCCTGCTTGATATTGCTGGGAGAGGATTATACGTTTTTTCATTTTCCAGATTGAAGTTCAAGAACGATTAGAAACTGATATTCTTGCCCATCACACCCCCAATCTAGACTGTTTCTTTTTGTGCCCGGCATGTATCCACGCTTCAATCTCTTTTGATCTAGTAGGTGTTTTCCCGTGTTTGCGCCCAGGTGGTTCTGCTGACTTCCCAAATGCTGGTGAACCAAAGAAATATGGCATGGGTCACCAAGGTGCCAAACATGTTGTTTTGCAAGGGGTACGAATGTTATTTTGGCCTTCGCAAAAAATGGCTGGGCGACAAGCATGACATGTAGCAGACATGGGGCCAGTGGAGCTTGACCTAGAATGGCGTTGAGACCGCCGTTGGAAGCCGGTGCCGGGACAGGAGTCAGGACTGGAGAAGCCATCGGCATTGTTTTGGACCATGATTTTAGAATCGGGGCCAAACCCCTAAAATAAGCATTTGACCACTTGCGATGGCTCATCTCATCTCAATCATACTAGAGCATCCATGGGGCTTGCTCCCCACGCAAAAAGAATTAGATAGAGGCAGCAGCTGTCAACAAAAGAGCTGACTTCACCACCTCCGCAGCACCGGGTATGCTGCTCCGATTGAAGATGCTGCCTTCGGGCAATAATACCCGGGCAAGCTGGGGGCAGCTCTTCAAATTATAAGGCCTTTAAGGAAAAACAACGGAATGCGCCTAGAGGATGTAACGCAACCAAGCGCGCACTGCAAGAACCTTCTCTAGGCATCCCCGTCATCTCCCATGCTCTCTTTTCATGTCTTTCTGTTGCCATCTCTTGATCTCCGCTCGTCTCATTTCATCTCAGCTTATCTCATCTTTTCTCATCTCTTCTCAGATCTTCCCAGCTGATTTCACATTTTCTCTGCTCTTCTCAGCTCATCTCAGCTGGCCTCAGCTCATTCCAGCTCTTCTCAGCCCTTCTCAGCTTGTCACAGCTCTTCTCAACTCTTCCCAGCTCATTTCAGCTGGCCTCAGCTCTTCTCGGCTCATTCCAGCTCTTCTCAGCCCTTCTCAGCTCTTCTCATCTCTGTTCCTCTCTTCTAATCTCTTCTCAGCTTTTCTCTGCTTACTCTGCTGTTCTCAGCTCCCAACTCTTCACTCATCTCAGCTCTTCTCTGCGCAGTCATGCGTTTCAGGCCGACTGATGGTTCCAGGAGAATGGTTTCAGTGGAGCGGTATCAGTGCTGTGGTTTCAGTGGCCGGGTTTTATCTTCAGCGGCCTGGTTTCGGTGACGCGGTTTCCGTGGACTTGTAAATGGTTTCAATGATGTGCTTTCAGCAGGCCTGTTTCAGTGATGCTTTTTTCCCCAAACTGTGTGTCCACACTGAGGGGTTCTTACTGTAGGAAGTGGCCGGGCTTAGGTCAGTCTACGCTCCGTGGCGCCCGGCTTTTTCACAGCAACATATTCTCGCGCAACCCTCTCGGCACTTTGTGCGTGGCGGATCGCTCTCGTTGTGGCAAAGCGAATTTTAAATACCGCTCGCGCAACCTTCTTGGCAATTTGCGCGCGTCGGATCTCTCTCGCCATGGTGCGATGCTGATTTTCGCTGATTCTTTGAGATCATGGTAAAGAGATATATGAGTTCTCTGGAAGGTCCTTCTTTGGCGATCTTGCAAGAGAGGTCGGTAATATATGAAGATCTTGGCCAAGGTCTTGTCAAGGCCATTGTGAGAAGATCTTGTGGAGATCCTGGCGGGGTCCTGTAAGACGCCCTGTAGAGGTCCTTGTCAGAAGATCTTGTGGAGATCCTGGCAAGGTCCTCCCTAAGAGGTCCTTGCATTAAGGTCTTGCAGATGCAAAGTCTTAGAGGTGCTTGTGTCCAAGCTCTTCTGGGATGCTCTTGGGAGGTTCTTGTACCAAGATCTTGTAAGATCCTCTGCAGCAGCAGCGAATCCTTTTATGACGGTCTTCGAAGATTCGTGTAGTCCTGGCATGAAGATCTTGATGAGGGAGGTTCTTTTACAATTCCTTGTGAAAGGATCTTGCAGTGGTCCTGGGGAAATTTTCTAAGAGATCCTTGCATGAACCAGCACAGGTCCTTGTAAGAAGATCTTGTGGAGATCATGCTGAAATCCTCCTCAGAGGTCCTTGCATTAAGATCTTTGAAGATACTCTGCATTGATGCTTGCATGAAAGTTCACCTGGGATGCTCATTGGAAGCTCTTGCGCGGGGATCTTGTGAGATCCTCTATACAGAAGGCCCTTCTTTGACGAGCTTTGGAAATTCGCTTAGATGTCCCGGTATGGTTTCCTAACCCCGACACTGTTCGGGGTCTCTTGCCAGTGGAATCATGTTAGGGTGATGGCATCAGTGATGCGGGTGGCCGTAACACGAAATTTCCGGGTTAAACTTCCATTGGTAAGCTCCGCATGCAACCTATTCCTGCGGCTCGCAGCCCCATCGTGCCCGGGAGAGGATTCTTACATCGCATTGGCTAAAACAAAATTCTTGGACTGTGATGGAGTCTTATACTTGTTAGGAAAAACGGGTGCTCATGGCAGGTCTGGTGCCAGTGGGTCCAAGTCGTGGAGCGCGCGGCCAATGAGAAGTCTTTGGGGCTAAAGGACGAGGAAACCTTGCAGAAAGTTGAGAAGTCCATCCTTGACGAACGCGTGGCAGGGTCCAAGCGGGCGCAGGCTGGCAGCGGGTGGGGCAGCCCCTTTTCAGAAGTAAATGTTCCGAGATACTACGCCCATGGTTTGTTTTTGGCGCGGCTGCTACCGTGCAGGTGCTGATCAAGTGGCTCTTCAGTGTAGAATTCATGATCATGTCCAAATGGATCAAAGCGTGGATGGCAGAGGCCAGCGGGTGCAACTGCTTCTAAAGGGTTTGCCACCTGTGAAAGGATGATGGCTCGGGTCTGGAGAAAACTTGTTTTTGCATGAGGTTGAAATCCGAGAAGCGTTTGTGTCATTTTCGCCCGCGCAGAACCAAACAAATATTTTTACATCAGCTCATCATCCACCATTCAGCTTCAGCAGACCAACTATTGCAAACCGAATTTCGTTCCTCCTTTTTGTTCCGGGACCCGCAGTTTCACTGCTGAACGGTGCCTGCCAGGTGAGATATTCCAAAAAAGTTAGAGACTTGGAGGCTGCTGACGGAGAACGTTGGGTGGGCGAAGCGGTTATTTTCAGCGGGGCTGCTGAGCCAGGAAGTTCGGTCCTTCATCCAGCGGACGCGTAGGCAATTGTTGTTAGGCGGTCCAGCGAGCCACGGTGTCAAGCACAGCGGTTGACAACAAAACCATGGTTGAATCAGTTGGCAGCTAAACGTTTTTCACTTTTAGATGCGCATGTGAGTTTCAACTTGTCAAAGCCTCGCGCTATGGCGGGCACCAAAATTTCAGACAGTACCCTTAGGAACCAGAGGCTGCTTCCCATATTGGCAGTTTATCCCCCTTTACATGATCAGGGAGCGGAATTTGGCAAACCATGCTCTGATCACGTCCCACCTCTAACTGCCGTTGACCGCAAGCCCTTGCCGAGCATCCTTTTTCCCACACGCGTAGCGAAAGGTTCTCATTTATCTTTGGGTGCCTTGGGGCGGACGTGCGTTCAAGGCTGCTTTGATGAGGGCAACCGTTCGCTCCCGCCACGACCTTTTGTACTGGGGACGAGGTGTTGACGTTTGCTGCAAAAGCTGTCTTTTCCACAGGTCTTGAAAGATGTGAAGTTGCGTTTTTGTGCGGCAGGCATCGCTCTTTGTGTCGCTTGACATGCGCGATATTTTTGACATGTTTTTCAAAAATCATTCCATTCTTCCTGGTGCTCATGTCCGCTTTCGTGGCAGGCTCGGTGCATTAGATGCGTGCTGCCTGCATGCTGTTTGTATTTAAAATGTCGTTGCTGCGTCAAGCGGTGACAAGGCGTACACGCCGTGGCGGGCGCAGTTTTTGGTCAAGCTCCGCTGCGCACGGCATGTCATTTTGCAAGGCTAGCGCAGTACTTGGCGCACTTGGGAGGGTCCTTTTGCGCTTGCCATAGTGACATGGCTGCGTTGCCGTTGGGTCGTTATTTTCTGGCTGCTTTGAAAAATGTGAAATGTCCTTTTGTGTGGCAGGCACGGCGCTTGGTGACATTCAATGCATATGAGGTCCCGTCAAAACCTTTTCGGGTGACCGGTGCAATATTGTTCATTTTTATGTTGCGTCGCAAGCGCAGCCTTTCAGAGATGCCCAAGTCCAGTTTTCGTGGCAGGCGCCGCGCTTTAGACGTGTGGTGCTGCATGATGTTTTTAAAGCACCATGAAACTGTTTCTGCGTCAAGCGGTGGCAAAGCACGAATGTCGTGACTGGCCCCGTGCATTGTGAGGGTGTCTTTTTTGTGGCAGGGGCAGTGTTTGGTGAGGCTACGTCCTGCATCGCATGTCATGCTTCGTGCCCTGCGCAATACTTGGCACACTGGCGCAGCTGCGCGAGACGCGATGTTGTGTCGTCTTCGGTGCAGCCGGCTCTATCCACTACATTTCAATCTTCTGCATTTTTTTCTTTCGCTTCCACATTCAACATTCCCCTTTTCATGCTTCTCGCTCCGCGCTTTACACGTTGCACTTTAAAGCTTTACATCGCCCGCCCACCGCGCCACACTTTAAGCTCCGCCTCCCACTTTCAACCCTGCCTCCACACTTTACACCCCGCGCTTCACATTCCAAACCCTACCTTCCCTGTTCTCTACCTCCGCGTTCTACAATCCACGCCCAACTTGCCACACTTCCCGCGCAACACTCCACCCTCCCCATTCCACACTTTTCACTCCACGCTCTACGTTCCACACGTCCCGCTTCACATTCCACATTTTGCACCCCGCGCTCACACTCGACACGCCACGCTTCGCGCCCACATTTTATACTTCGCGCTTTAGGCTCCACGCGCACGCCCCGCGCTCCCCACTCAGCACTCCGCGCTTTACGCTCTGCACTCCATCCTTGACGCTCTGCACTTCATTCTTCGCGCTCTGCACCCACCCCTGCTTCACGGTCCACAGCCTGCAATGGTATCGTAAGAGGGGAAGATTTCGCATGACGCTTGTAGTAAGTTTTTCTTTGAAAGGGTTGCACGCGAGCGCATTCGGGTTCCTGGGCTGGATCTAGTTTTAGCTGATTCATACTACCATGTGATCTGGACCCGCCCTGGCCCTTCACCCGGACAGGCGGAGCAGGAAGCGCACCAACAGACCATCACCGAACACAACGAAGTCATGGAGAAGCACCAGGTGCCTTCATTAACGGCTTATTGAGCCAGGGATTTTGCATGGGGAGTTGGCCAGCAGTTTCCGAGGGGGACATGTTGCCGACACGAGCAAAGCTTGAACCTTCAAAAGAGCAAGCATTTGAACGCGGCGCCAACCTTGGCTTTTGCGGCCCAGAAAGAAATACCCCAAGGATCCGTTTAGGCTATTAGGGAATAGTACATATCCTAGGTTATCATCAAAATAGGATAAACTATTTTTAGGCTATTCAGTGATATATGGCTTTCCCTTTGTGTGTTGGAAATGGCAAAATTTATGCCTTCATGTTGAAAGAAACATTGTGAAATATCATGAAAACACTTGTGATGCGCATTTCTGCAGATGGTACATTTCACGGTCGCGCTGTGCCATTACTTGTCCTGCAGCTGTTACATATCAAAATTTTCCACTTCTATTTTTCAATTCCTGCAGAGGTTATATTTCATTTTGGGGGTTTCACATTTCCATTTCTGCTGATATTGTATTTCTATTTGTTATTTCTATTTACAATTCTTTTCAGTGTTTTGATAAAGCAGCGAGAATTCCTAGCTGAATTCCCACTTGCATCGGAACGGCAACACTGATGCATTTTCTTCATGAGTTAACACCCTTGGTAGCTGGACATCATAGGTCCGTTTGCACCTCCGGGCCGAGGAGTGCAAACTTCAGTTGACTAGGGGTTAACCATAAGTATAACCCGGAGATATGGGTGATGAGCCCTTCTGCAAGCTCAACACACATGGGTTAACTCCGAGGAACATATTTTTTCAGAGCGATATCGTTTTTGAAGAATCGAACTGTCAATAGAATTGATATTTTCCTTTTCTGAGAGTGAGATTTTTTCTGACTGTTTCATGTTTCCAACAGAGAATTTTCTCTTTTCTGTTTTCTGAGGGTGAGAGTTTCTGAGTGTTTCATGTTTCTCCCTGAGTATATGTTTCCTTTTTTTCATTTTCCTGAGGGTAAGAGTTTCTGAGCGTTTCATTTTTCCACCTGATTATATATCATTTTCATTTTCCTGAGGGTGGGAGTTTCTGAGTGTTTCATTTTTCCACCTGATAACGTGTCAGTTTCATTGTCCTGCTGGTGAGATTTAAATGGAATGTTTTATGTCTCCACCCATATATAATGTTGCATTTTCGTTTCCTGAGAGTGAGTTTTTGAGCGTCTCATGTTTCCATCGGAGGAGTCTTCATTTTCATTTTCCTGAGAGTGGGAGTTTCTGAGTGTTTCATGTTTCTTTGTGAGGCTTCATTTTCGTGAGGGTGTAAGTTGCCTCAAACTCTTGTTCCATTTGGAATTCCGAGAATATATTTTTTTGGATCGCATCCAATTGTTTTTTGGGGCAGGATTTCGGATCTTAGCGCAAGTAGAAAGAAATTAGACAGCCATGTATGCAGAATCAGGTGAGGCTGAAGCCTTGGCCAAAGCTGAGCAGACGGCAGCTGAGTTGGCCTATTTCTTAGACAGATTTTCGCGCCAGATGTTTGAAATTGAATTCCATTTCTTTGAATTGTTTTTGATTGATCGATTCTGCGAGCCAAGGCCACTCAAAAGTCTGATAGCGGAGAGGGCAAGGCCATTTGTTTCCGTTTTCGTCCATGAAATGAGAACCCCATGATGGAATGATAACACCATGATCGAATAATGATATACCCATGATAACACAATGTATAGTAGCAGGTGATTGTACATTATAAGATATATATATATATATTCATGTTTCATTTCGTTTTTCACGGCAAAAGAGTCAGATGAGGAGCCAGCAATGAGGAAACCTGTGAGCAAGAAGACTGTGAGCAAGAAGACTGCGAGCAAGAAAGCTCCTACTCCTAAGTCGCCGCGAAAGTTGCTGAAGCGCCCTGCTGCAGTTCTTGGGAAGTTAAAGAAAAGAAAAGAGAAGCAGACCAGAAAGGAGAACAGAAGACTGAAGACACTGAGGAGACAGAACCCAAGGGAAAAAACAGAAGAAAGACAATAAAGATAAAGACAAGACTGAGAACGACGGGCAGAAGCAAGCTAAGAAGAGCAAATGGGCCGAAAAGGCCAAGAACATACAGATCTCCCAGGAAAGTGAGGAAGAACAGGAAGCCAAGGAACCTGTGCAGAAGCAGACAGAGTTGAGAGACGAAAAGAAAGCCTACCTTTTCCGCAAAAAGATGCAAAAGTTGCCGGCTGAGGTGGTCTCACTCTTCGAGAGCTCTAAGGTAAGCAGAGCTGACAAAACAAAGCTTGTCAACGGCATGGTGGTTCGTCAACCGGATGGAAACTTGATGTTGGACCTGGAAGCCCCTGTCCTGTCCATGTTGCAGTCCCACTATACGGATATTTCAGGCCCCCACAAGGCCAAAGGATATCCAAAGAGTTTGACTGTGGCCAAGCTCGGTGGTGAGTTAGCTTTTACCCAAGCTTTGGAAAAAGGTGAGGTCAAGGAGACCGAACAGGGTGGCAGCACTTTTTACTTTTTCAATACCATCACGATCGAGAAGAAGGTTGGCGCAAGAGCCGAAACAAAGGGATCGGTGGCCAGGACCGCCGATGACGCGCAGGTTGGTGCCCTTTCTGCCTTTGTGGAAAGCTTCCAGCCTACTTTCCGTGCTTCGAACAGACGTGTGCATTTTTTATAATTTCTGGGACTTGGTGTTTTTTGTTTTCTATTTTCTCTTGATCAAGACGCTTCAAGCAATTCAATTTTCGACCATTTCATTCAACATTTTTTTAATTTGTCGGTATTGCAGGTGAGATTCCTGGTATGGCACCTTCGTCGAGTGCGGCAATGCCTCCACAGGGATTCAGTGCCATGCCTGCTATGCCATCTGCTTCACAGCCACTCGCCCTCGTGGACAAGGCGGTCCCAGTTCCCTCTGAGATCCAGTTGGATTTCTGTGGTGTTGTGACCTTGGAGGGTTGTGTGGTGGCAAAGATTGACGAGGGCCTGGGATGGTGGAAGAGCTTGCGTGAACAAGCTCGAAAGGTCGCTCAAGGGGCTTTGAGGAATCAGATGAGCAGCAGGATGGCAGAAGTGTGGAATCTTCAGGTGACGCTTGAGCAGTCCAAGACGTTTGGTGCAAAGGATGGCGCGAAGCTTCGCAGTACAATGTCGGAGTTTGCCAAAGGTCTGATGAATGTGCAGGAAATGGTGAGAGGCCTCCTAGGATTGGAAAAAGAGCAGCCGCTCTCTTGAAAGCTTTGGCTCAAGTGTCTTGGTTTACCTTCTAGCTAAATCAGTGGTACTCGCAGTTCAGCAGCTGCTAGACTTGCTCATGTCTCACATTCATCTTTCGAGGTATTCCCGTGCATTCCTTTTCATTTCAATTTTCCCTCCATTCGTATCCGGCAAATTCTTTCCATTGATTTTCAGCTTTCATTCTGATCAATCAATTCCTTCATTGCAGAACGTGGCTCACCAGCAAAGCGCTCAAACGGTTTTTTCTTTCCTCTAGTTAGAGCGGAACCATGTCGAGTTCGGAAGCCTCAAGCTCCCCGGAAAGGATGCCAATGCCATCGGGTTTGCCGATGGGAGGGCTGCACGTCAAAATGGATCACAGCGGCTGCAGTGCGACCCAAGCCCCAGGGCATCCAGTTGATATGCAAGCTGCTTCGCCACTTCCGATGGCTGTTATGGGCCTCCTTGCCAAAAAGGACCGTGAGAAGTAAGAGGATGATGACCAGAAACCAGAGAAGAACAAGTCCAGTGGCTCAAGTGAGTTGCAGCCAGGCCCAGCTGCATCTTCCAGCACTGAGAAGAAGAAGAAGCAGCCAAAGACTGATACCACTGGAGAGCAGCCGAAGGAAAAGGAGAAGAAGCAGAAGACTGACAAAAAGATGCAGAAACGCGGCAAGAAGTTTTGAGTTTTGCATCTCTAGCCATCGAAAGCTTTTCCAATTTAGAGTGGCAGAGAGTTTGCTAGCCTTGCTGACGCGATTCGCGCTTTTGAACATCCATCTGACCTGAGACGAAAGATGGAAAAAGGTTTTGCCTATGTTGGCTGCTTCAGTTGAGAATGTTTGTTCATTTCTTCAGAGTGTTGGACTAGGTCTTCATTCTCATATACTGCTTGTTGAAATCAACCTGAAGAAATTCCATCTAGATTGATTTCCATTTCTATTTTTTGTAAATTCTGCAAGATTTCCCGGATCATTTCTGAGAAATGCGGAGATTCACATGTCCATTTGTGGACATATCTGAAAGATCTACATTCCTTTGACTGAGAGTTTCTGAGAGCTCCGTTCCTGTGATCTTTCTGGAAGATTTAGATTGTCAGTGCAGAGAATTTCCGAAAGATTTCCATGTCCATTTCTATTGGTTTCTCAGAGATTTCCATTTCCATTCTGAGAGTTTTCCTTTCTGAGAGAGTTTTCCATTTTCGTTTCGTGTCTGAGAGATTTCCAGCAAGGGAGTCTTCCATGCCTAGACTTTACATCATAGGGTTATCCATCCGTTCATGACGATGTTTCTACCATGTGCGTGCATGTCTGAAAATGACAGTTTGTAGCATCTTCTGGGATATATTGTTCATTTTCAATGTTGGAGTAACCTGCCACCATTTCCAAGAATTTCAATCCAATTCGTTTTGGAATTTTTGTGACTATTGGATGGTTTTGTGACAACAAAATGACTGTATATGCGTGTCTCGCAACATTGGCCTGTGGTGTTGCTTTGAATGATTGATGTTTGGTTTGAAAGAAACATACATAGCGACATAACTACTAAATCCAAACCGACTTTTTGAACCACATATCTGTTAAAATCAAGTATATAGATTCATGATCATCTTCAAACCATAGTCTTACTAACTGAAAATCTAAACTTATGTTCAGCACTTGAACCCTCCAGAGCTACGCGCTAACACTTTCAATCAACATTTCACGTCGACCATTCAAAGAATCAGGTCAAAAGACTTCATGTGAAAGGAACAAATCACATGTCAGCTGGTCCAGAAATAGCCATGAGCGTACCTGTGGTAAAGATTAAGATGTTGTTTTCGATATACCTTTGTAAGACTTTGTTCAAATGTATTTTCGTCAGAAATGAAACCAAATAAGAATTATTGTTTGGTCTTATAAGTTTCCCCCCTTGCCGCATGTTAATAGGTTCTTGTTTTTCTTTGCACAACCAAGGTATGGGTCGGTGCCCAGGGATCCTCACTGGGGAAGTTCAAGGAGGTGCAAGAACTTCTGGTGGCCAACGGGATGCATTTGGAAGCACATGCCCGCGAGTATGACCGAGGCCAGTTCGGTCTCTTTAAGAGCTTTGGCTGCGGTCAAGCTTGGCGGGCATACGAGTTGTTGTTTTCCAGTGGCATTCAGATGGGCAAAAACGGTGCCCCACTCTGTGTTGCTTGAGTGTGCTTTTAATATTTCTCTTTTGTTTCCATTCAATTTTTTCTTCCTGAGAGTTTTCACTTTCCAAAGATTGTTTCACTGTTTTCTCAGAGAGAAGAGGCTCAAATTTTAAACTTGTTTTTCAAAATATGTTTCCAACATTTGCTTCCCAGGAGATGAAGCACATGAGCACCGCCCCGCAGCTGGCGCCGAAGCCGCCTTAGCCTCCCCCTACTTCCCCGCATCCAGATGGTGGTGGTGGTGGTGCTGTTCCTGAACCAGCAAATCCACCTAGAGCAGCTGTCCCAGCAGAACCTACGCCAATGACACCAGCTGTGGCAGCTGTGGCAGCAAAAACAACAGAACAGCAACCAGATGAAGGACCTGACAATAATGTTGGACAGGGGAACGCAGCTGATGGAGAGAGACCAGATGGTGCAGTGAAACAAGACGAAGCTGATGTGAAAACCGAGACCGTTACAGATGAGAAACCCGGTGACAGCAAAGGTCCCGAAGACGTGGACAATGTAGATGAGAAGACAGAGGACCAGCAGAAGCAAGAGGGCAAGGACACTGACCAGGAGATGGGAATTATGGCGCCAGGCGGAGGGCCTTTCAGAAGGGCTTCCCCGACACATAGTGTGAAAACGATCGATTTATTTCTGCAAGTTTCTGACCGTTTTTAAAACAGTGCTGCTGATTTTCATTTTCAAACAGCTGCGCTATTTTCCTTGACAGGCAGTTGTCTTCGCCGCCATCTCCCAGAAGATTGCTCAAGATGGCCAGTAGCAATATTGCTCTGCAGTTTCTGCACTGAAGACTGCTGGCAAGTGCATCGACAGGTTGGGTTTGATTGGAACAATGACGAAATGTTTGATCAAAATATATTTATTTTGTGGCTTTCCTGTGGGTGGCCGTCAAAGTTTTGTCAAAGTTTGATCAAACTTTGACAGTGACTAACTATCAAAGTTGCATCAAAGTTTGATCAAACTTTGCTTTAAGACTGTCAAAGTTTGATCAAAGTTTGATTTCCTGTCAAAATTTAATCAAACTTTGATGGTCCCACGTCAAACGTTTATCCAAGTTTGATGCTGAAGTTCAAAGTTTTATCAAACTTTCATGGTTTATATCAAACTTTGATACCAGTATCAAAGTTTGATCAAACTTTGATATGGTAAATCAAAGTTTCGTAAAATTTTGAAATTGGGCATCAAACTTTGATAAAACTTTGGCGTGGGACCTTCAAAGTTTGATAAAAGTTTGACATAGGAAATCAAACTTTGATCAAACTTTGACAGTCTTAAATCAAAGTTTGATCAAACTTTGATGAAGCTTTGATAGTCTTTGATCAAACTTTGACATAACTTTGACGGCCACCCCCAGGAAAACCACAAAATAAATATAAAATTGGATCCAAAAAGCCGAATTTTGTTTAAGATTGATATGAAATCGTTTGGCCGCTGGGAACTTTGTGAAGGCATCAGAAATGCAAATGCAAATCTCTGAGAAACTCTCAGAAGTGAAATTTTCTGAAATAGAAAGGAAAGTCAACTCTCTGAAATGGAACTGAGAATCGAAACTCTCTGAAATGGAAAGGAAGGTCAACTCCCTGACCTGGAAATGAGAATCGAAACTCTCTGAAATGGAAAGGAAAGTCAACTCTCAGGTTTGTAAATGAGAATGATTCAAACACTCACTGACATGAAACTCTAAGAGGTGCAACTAACAGATATGGAAATGGACATGAAAATTCACATGAAAGTCTTTGAAATCAAACACATAGAAATTGAAATGTAGATCATTTAGAAAGTAGCAGAGATGAAATTGAAATTTCCTGAAACTCTCTGGAATTCCCTGAAAAAAACCATAAATTTTCCAATAAACTGCATCAACTTGACAAACCATTCTTCCAGAAACAATATGTTTTTGAACAGGAAACAAATATTTGATGATATAAAAATTGTAAAACAACCATTCGCTTACCCTGCCAGGTTGATCGGCACGTTGGACGATTGAGATCCTGAAGATGAACGAACCAACTTGCAAGAGATCTTCCGATCCACTTGGAAAAATGTGCTGCGGATTTCTTTGTTTCTCAAATCATGGTCCAATGCAAAAGTTTCGCCAATGTGGTTCACTTATCCCAATGGAACTTCACATGACGGTGTTGAATTGATTAAGCTGGTTGTGACAATATCTGACGCATCTTGGGTTTCAACAATGTGGATCTTAAGCAAAACAGTTCATCCAGAAGGACTTCCACGCTGCATTATCGTGTTGGAAATACATCCAAATTATTTGGGCCAAAAACCTAAATCAAATGAATAAAGCAATCAAATTTCAGACAACCTGAGTTTTGGGATGGTTTCATCTTGGGTTTCAACAATGTGGGTTCTGAAAAATTCTATTCCAAGTTTCTGAGAAATGTTCCTTGCCATTTCTGGTGTGAACTGAAAGATTTCCATTTCCATGTCGAAGAGCTTAGGACGGAGTATCATGTACATTTCTGATGGTTTATAGAATTTCCATTCCAAGTTTCTGACAGGTTTCCAGGTCTATTTCTATGATTTTTTCCGGTGTCTTCATTTGCATGTCTATAGATAGGGTTTTGAAGAGATTTCCGGTTTCCTTTTCAATTTTCTGAAGGGGTTTACTCAGATCATTTTATCAGAGACTTTTTCAGATAATTTTCTGAGAGAGTTTTCTCAGATATTTTTCTCAGGGAGTTTTCTCAGATAATTTCCTGAGAGGGTTTTCTCAGATACCTATCTCAGAGAGTTTTGTTTTCTCAAAGATGTCCTCTTGGATTTCAGTGAGGTTTCCATTTACGCTCCTGAGTATATCCAAGTGTCTTCTGGAACTTTATATTTGCATCCAGTCTCTGCCGTCATGTAATCATTTTACTGCAGTTCTTTTCCTGCTTCATGAAAAGGCACATACGGTTCCGAAGTTGGTGGGTTTAACAAAAGCAGGAACAGCAATTTGTACAAATCCATATGTATACATATATATATATAGATTGTTCTACTGGGATCTGTTCTGACTGTTGAATTCCGCAAAACATGCATCGCTGTGATTCAAACCAAACATGTTACATACAGTTAGAGTTCCACTTGGATCCTTGTGCCATGTGTGATGCCCACAAATTTTCTCAAGGAAGACGTGGAAGCGCAAAGAGAGCTGCAGAATTTGAACAGCGGCTGTTTCAGTCTCACTACATCAAGTCAAGCTTGACAGCTCTTCTCATTGAACTTTGGTCGCGAGGCAAGATTCCGGCCGTTCTTGTTCAAAAGATGCCCAGGCAGCTAAAGGTGATTTAATCACTGCTGATTTTGGCAAGATCCAGGAATGGAATACATTGGCTGCTCTAGGGTCCAGTGGGAGATACCCAAACAACGTGCATCGGGAGCTTATGCGAAAATTGCCACCAGAAGCTGTGTCAGTTTCTGTCATTTGAAAAATCACAAAATGTTTTTATTTCGGGGCTTTTACTCATATATCACTACATTGTTTGATTTAAATGGATATACATCATATGTATATATATATATATATATATATGCGTGTGTGTGTGTGTGAACAAACTGGCTGTTCAACTCAGGTTGTCTCACGCAGTGTTCCCCTCAAGACAGCTTCTGCGAAAGGATGCGTCGGACAAACTGCTACCATGAGGTTTCCTCTCTTGTTACCACAAGACTTATGGATTGCTATTTGGAACTCATCGTCATTCTCCAAGCACATTCTTCGAGATCTAGATGTTCAACATTTGGTTCGTTTTTGGCGCGAAGTTGGAGATCATCCAGCATTGAAATTTCATCCAATCAAGCAAATGGAGAATTTTGAGCGAAGAACAGTGCCTTTGATTCTTCATGGAGACGGGGCGGCTGTGACTCAACAGATTGGTGCTGGCACGAAGTCATGCCTTTTCCTTTCATGTAGATCATGGGTGGGACATGTGAACCAACACTTTTTAATGGCCAGCTGCTGGACCCACATCACTGCCAAAGGACCTACTATGCATACCTCAAAATCAATTGTTTCCATCCTGGGGAAAAGCTTCCTTGAGATGCAGCATGAAGCAGGTGCCCGCAGCGGCGACTTCGTTGGTATACCAGTCCTTACCAGCTGTGACCTTGAATATTTCAACGAGTTCAATTGCCGAGGTGGAATGCGAACCATCCTTGCTCCCTTTGCTCTGTCCACAAAAGCAAACTCCTGGACTGGAAATCAGCAGAGGAAGTCCAGCCAGATTTATGGCGTCTTCCCCGTAGCCACAATTGTCCATTGTTTAGAATGTTGATGTCTCCGCAAGCAGTCTCGCCGGACTGGATGCATTCGAAGTTGCTAGGCATTGATCAACGCTTTCTGAGCTCAGTTTGCTGGCTTTTGATTTTTCAGTTGGCAGATCCGCGTGTTTCCTTGGACGCTCGATTATTTCAATTATTGCACGGGATGAAGACCTATTGGCAGTTGGAATCAATTGACTACGCTTTCAACCATTTGACTTTGAGATGCTTGATCTTACTTCCCGATCATATTTCTTCATTTCGTTTCAGTCATTTCCTTGCCCCTAAATGATTTTGATTCTTTTTTCTATCATACCATCAAGCTGTAGGAATGTTCTGCGATCCCAATGACAAACAACGCCGAAAGAAATATGCTCCCAGCAAATCGAAAGCAGCCGAAACACGAGCTTGCTTATTAGCGTTTGCATCCATTTGGAAAGCGAAGATGGACCGTACCAATGATGTCCACATTTCAATTTTAAATCGCTTAAAATCATCTGCAGCCATGGATGGCATACTCGAAAACAACAAAGATGCTTGGAATGTGCCTGTGAATGACAAACAAGAGTTGGTAGCACTTGCAAACAGGTATGCAATTTGCACGGCGGCTTTATGCAATCATTTTGAAAAAGAAACCCGCAAATTGTTCCAAAGTGGAACTTTCAAGTCAAATTGGCTGAAGCATGCAGTCTTGATGTCTGATTCTTTGAACCCAAGGCACACTTGGTGCTTTTCGGGAGAATCATACATGCCTGTATGCAAGCAGCTCATGTTCAGCTGCCTTAAAGGCAGAGGGGCATTAGCATCAATTCAAAAGTTCATGTAGCGTTTTGTCATAGCCGTCACGTTGCAGCTGAATCAAGGAACTTGCAGGATCAAATGATTTTTTCCCATTTAGCAGAAGCAAGCCTTGAGAGTAGAAAACAGCTTGCGGTTGTTCGCAGAAATTTCATCGCCTGTGTCGCATTTCCGTTTTCAGTTTCAATAGACACTTTTCTGACATTATTTGTTTTTCTATATTTCTGACAGGTCAAAGTTTCTATTTTCAATTTTTCTTTTTGCACTTTCCCACTTATTCATTCTTTGAGGTAATTTTCCCAAATGCCGATGGATTTCTGCTTCAAGCAAGTATAGAAATTCCCAATCCTGGGTGCCCCGGTGTAAAGCTCGTGTAGATTCCATGGACCGCATCAAGGTTTTGAGTACTGTTTCGGTCTCTGCGTTGCAAACTGCAATGACAAAAGGCTTTGCCCAGGCTTGGCATTCTCTATTTTTTTGTTTAAAATCTTTCCCCAATTTTTCCAAATTTTGTCCTGATGTGATGCAGGTGTGACACCGCAATTTGCAATGCCTATGTCCTTTTCTGGAAGGTATGTTGTGGAAGACTGCAGCTTCGAGCCATTTAGCTGCATACTTGATGATGGCTCCGCTCCTGATATCCTTGTTTGGCGTGTGTAGCAACGGTCTCTTACCAGACGCCATGCTTCAGAAAGCAATGCTTGCATGCCACCATGAAATTCCCTTTGCCTGTGGCGAGGGGGTGGGTTTGGAAGCAGCCATGACGTACTTTCTGCTGAAAATGCGACAACTTGCAGCTAAGCTTCGTAGCCTGCAGTACGTCAGAATGGAATGCTTTAAGCCGGAAACTGACTCAGCCACAGCGAGAGAGTTTCCTTGCAATGCTCCGTGCTTTGCAACCGGGTTTTTGCATGGAATGTTCTGACGAAACCCAAAAAAAATGACATGACATGCCCAGTGGAGCTGGCTCCTCAGTTGAACCCGAACGTGGAGAAACCAGCAAAGCCGTCTGACAGAATTTTCAAGACCATGGAGAACCAAATTTGCTTGCAACTTGCGAACACTGGCCCTTCATTTGCTGTTGCCTTAAATTCCTGACAAATTGTCACTGTTTTCTTAAGTAGTTTTTCCAAGACATTTCCCAATGTCCACAGAAAGTTTCCATTTTCTTTTGTCCGTAACTTTTCATTCTCAGGAACAGTTCTGTCACGATTTCATGATGGCGGACAATTGCTTCCATAGCAGACGCCGAGAACTCAGCAGCCAAAGCTGCCCAAGAAGTCCTTGCTGAGACCGCGCATGTCCACAGCAGACCAGCAAAGAAACAACCAAAGAAGAAAGCAGAAGTCAAAAAGACGGCGAAGAAGAACCAGCAGAATAAGAAGAAGAGAAGCCGACAGACTCCAGAGGAGAAAAAAGCTGAGATAGCTGTGATTAGCTGTTGCTTGAATGAGAAAACAAAGTGGCCAGCCTTGCAGCAGATTTACAAAGCTGACAAGGAAAAGAACTTCAAGATGGATGCGACATGTTTTGCGAGTCGTCTTTGCCACAAGCTAGACAAGGAGGACGACCGAAAGGGTGCGCAACAGGTGCACCAATTCGCCTTCGGGTTTTTGTCCATGGATGTGGATTAGGCCTAGGCAGTCTTAGCTGCCAAATCTTTGAATTCTAGAACTTATTGTGCTCTAAAACACAAGGTCAACATCTTGTTTGGTAACGCATGTACGTGCTTTTGCAACTACGTTCTGGCTGAAAGCTGGAAAAAATGCAACTTGAAAGACATTTGCTGTCTCCCAACGTGCAGCCTGCAATTGACCTCCAAGTTTTCCAGAGTTGCAACGGCGGTGAAATTCTTACAGTTTTTGAATTTTGTTTCTGTTTTGGCGGAAAGAAATCAACTTTCAGTTCTATACGCTTTTCCCCAATTTTACCAATGTACTTTTCCAATTTGTTTTTTCTGTTTTTCGCGTGTTGATGGCTCAAGGATCAACTCCGGAAATTTGATTTTAGCAGCCGGATTTTTTTGCCACCATGACTAGCAAGTCTAGCATGCCGCCGCCTGCCTACAAGCCAAAGAAAAAGGAACCGGAGATCCAAGGCAAAGTTCAGAAGAGTCAGCAGAAGCCGCCTCCAATGTTTGTGCAGAAAACGTTACTCAGACGAACCCTTACTTGGAAGCTCGAAAAGCACAAACAGTACTTCAAGAATGCAGCCGCTTGGTTACTTTCAATTTTCTTTCCATTGCAAAACATTTCCAGTTGACATTTTTCTGTCAATCTTTTCTTCATCCTTGTCCCAAGGCAACACCTGAAGCGCAACATTTTGGAGCTCTGTTGGAACTTTATGTGCGAAAATACCGCTGAAAGTTCAACTAATCCAGGATTTGCCACAGGCGTTTGAAGAAACGTGAGCCAGATCGATCAGACATTGGCCGCAGAATTGTCGAAAGAATTGAGCAGCAGTCATGGCTTACATTTGCAAATGACACAATTTCAGTCAATCTACAACATGTTTTCTACATAACAACTCACAAATATTCAGGCAGTTCTCTGCACGTTGACTCTTGCATCTTGGTTTTCAAGCAATCTTCGCATAGAATTTCATCTTTCCAAGATCTGATTTCAACACAGTTTTCAATTTTTATGCTTGAGATTCAATGGGCTATTTCGCTGATAAGATCCAAATAGCCTTGCATCAAAATAAGAAATAGCCTGGACGAATAGTATATTTAGTCTTTATTAAACTATAAGTCTATTTCAACCTATTTAGTCTATAAATAGACTAAACGGATCCTTGGGGTAGTTAGTTCAACTAGCAAGGATGGGAATATGGCTCGGGAGACTGGTGCGGGGGCAGCCGCTGCCTTCGCATGTCTTTTCACGTTTTTGCGAAGACAACTAACATAGAAATCCTTTTCAAGTGGCTGCGAAGGTGTTTGCCTTTTAGGTGTGGCCCAAGTACATGCTGAGCTTTGCTCCTGAAGAAGTGCCAATAAGAGCTTACCATGCTTTTGTCAACTTGGCACATGTTTAAACATGCAGGACGCAATGGTTCCGTACTTCCTCCGGTTGAAGAAGCAGCTGGCCATGTCGCGCTACTTCTCCGCCTTTGCATTCCTTCCATTTGTCCAGTGCTTAGCCTGCTAGGCAGGGGAGGGTGATGAAAGGCTCGTGGCGGTTGTGTTTGTGGAGAGCCCAATTGCCACGTAGGCGCGCTGTTAGTACATCAACTCGAATTCAAAGCCTTCGCCTGCTCGGGGTCCACATTCCCACCTCTGACGGGGGAGCTGGCAGCCACAGAAGCTTGTTTTCTGAGATCAACCAGTCAGAGAACCACCTGCAGAAGACAATCCACAAGCCTTCCTGACGTGATTTCAGCAAGCACATGACGTGGGAAGTGGGGAGAGTTTGGCGGCCGGCTGGCAAGTAGCTTGCAGGGTCGCTCTTTGCATCGGGTTGCGTAATTTTGTTTCTGCGTGGCAAGGTTGCTTTTGCTTGCTTCCGCGTTTTGCATTTTTCCCTCCCCGGTTTCCGCCGCCGCCCTGCAGTTTCCATGGCAGGTTGGACAAGAAGAGGGATCGTCATGTTGAGGATGTCTACAAGGTCCTGCGGAAGACAGTAGCACCTTGGGCGCAAGTGAGTCGGAAAATTTTCCATTGATCGCACCAAACACTAATCCACACCGACCAGCAAACTTCTGTTTCGGGCGGCGGAACTACCACTCTAGGCCGCGAGCCTAATTGTTTCTAGGGCTTGCCACAACGTTGGGGCAGGGGGGCGGAACGATCATTGAAATACATTGCAGCTTCCTTCATGGTTTGCCAGCTAGAGTTTCACAAGGTGAAGGGGGGCATTGCCAGCACCTGCTGGGCTCACACGGATGATTATAGCCGGGCTGGTGCCCACCCCTCTTGTTGCAAGGTCTTGAGTATGCTTAGTAACGGGCCATAGTGGTCAGGACTCAAGTTGCGATTCTGTACAATAAAGTTGCTGGCGAGTACGCAATAATGGGTTTGCAGCCCCACGCCTCCTGAGCCACATTTTTGTTGCCGCAAGATGACATGGCCATGTGAAGCAATAATACAACATTCCGCTATAGCAGAATGATTTCATTCCGGAGTAGCACCAAGGTTCAGGCCGGAGAAACTTTGAACTTGTTTCGAGGCGGCTTTTGCCAACCACGATGGGCAGGGCCTGATGGTGTGGATTTCCTGAGCTTAACTGGGGGGCTTTCGGGTCGCGTATTTTGATGAGTAGAATTAGAAACTGCCAGCGAACCAGAAAGCCCGGTTTTTCGAAAAACGTTGAACATTTGCGTCAGTCCCTGGCTGGCCGACCGATTCACCATCCCCACGGGGTGGGAATGCGGGCTGCGTTTTTCAGGTTGAAACAGCTCTTTTCCCCGGCTGGCCATGTCGTGAACCATGAAATATTCTTTTGTTTACTCGATGCCTAAGATGCTCAGTAACCCCCGGCTTCAACCAACCACAATACCAAGGTCCAACAAGCCCCCGCCAACGCTACCACAGGTCAGCGAGAGCTTGAGATGCTGGCATCGCTAGTGTTTATCGTGTGGTCGGAGGCGCATTCCAACATAGTTCTGATTGCTCCGGATCTCAGGCAAGGCTTTCTAGATTTTCCAAAAGCGTACGAATGCCCTAGCTTTTCGGGCCACAGGCCCGCAGTGTTTCTTCATGATTGGTTTATACGTTCTGCCGATTGCCCAGTCTTGGAGAGCACTGCTGTTTCTAGCTCCCCCCGCATTTCCGCAGTTTGCGACGGAGCGCATGTCATCCCGTCGCTGGAATGACCAGCATGAAACGAAGTTGAAGGCAGGAAATTGTCTGAATCAAAACAATGGTTGAAAATAGCAGTTTCGGACCATTCATCCGGTGTCTCTTGTTGAACCATTACTGTCCTGAACGGCAATTTTTGCTTTCAAGCCCTGGTGCTTGCACCTCGGTTTTTATTGATTTCTTGGCCGCCAGCTGGAGCACGAGCTCAAGGCCCTCCAAGACCAGACATGGCACATGAAAATCAACACCAAGAAGGGCAAGGCAGCTGTGTGTAGCCGCGCCGCTGCTGGGAGGGTTGCCCACGGGAAGCGTATCCATGTAGCATGTCACGGATGCCAAAACCAGAGCAGGACCGGGTGTAGTTAGCGTTTTATGATTGGGGAGTGACCACAGGATTTAAGGTTGTTTTCTTCTCGGCTCGCACATGCGCATCGCAGGTGTTTAAGTAGGCTTTTTAATCCTTATGATATTTGCTTCCCCCTAGGCCCTAACTAAATAGCAGGCCTGGGCCCCATCCACTCATAGCATCTTGATTAGGCGACATGCCTGCCCACCACTATTGGGGAGTGGGATTTGTCCAGCATGGTGGCCAACCCCATGAAAGAGCGGGAGCGCACAATTTTGAATGTTTTTCATTCATCACAAGAAACAATGACAACGCATGGGGTGCAACGATGTTGCTTCTCTTTGCTCCGCATGTCTTCCAAATTTTTGTGGGCAAGACTTCCCGCTCGGGGCCGCTGTTTTGCAGGACCTCACAGACACTTGCCGTCAGATGGCTGGCTGGCCAGAGCCCGAGGGGGTGACGGATGATTTGACAATGCACGTGCTCAGCGCGTCAAAGCCAGCTATGCATTTTGTATTTCATGCGTTCCTTAGGTTCGGACTGATGGTTCCCTATGCCGGAGTTTTGCTTAACCTTACAGAAATCTATTTTTACAGGGGCGCATCATCTCATATTGAGGTGGCTCAAATGGAGTCGCGGGTTATGGCGTCCATTGCTGGGTTCACACAACCCGCTGTTCGCGGTTGGTTGCTCCCTGCGTTTCTTCTTTCCCGCTTTTTCCTTTTGCATCGCGTTTGTTTACTGCATCTGTCCTTTTGTGAGCTTCTCGCCTTTTCTTTGCGTCCCGTCCTTTTACTTTTTCCGGTGCATCACTATTCGCTTCAGGTGGCTGAAATGTCGGCTTGGCGCTCATGCTTATGCTTGGCAGTATCTGTCTGTGCTCTGCGCGCAGTTTTTTTCCAGCTTGTCTGTGTTTCACCGCTTTTTCCGCGCGCTGCTTGCTGTTTTTCCCCACACTGTGCGTCCACGCTGAGATGATCTCACGGTAGGGGTGAAGGCCGGTGCTTGATAGGGTGCTCCAGCTGGGCTGCGGCATTGAACTGTAAATTTCCGTACAAAGTGGCTCTTGCGAAATGTTGCTGTGCATTTCGACTGCGCAGGCTCGCACAAAGTCTACGCCGCGGTTTTGGGGCGCGGCATTTGTCCTATAAAATTCCGCATTAAGCGGCCCTTGTGAAATGTTGGCTGGCATTTCGACTGCACAAGCTCGCACAAAGTGTGTGTCCGCGTTCTGGGCTCAATTTGGGGCGCAGCATTTTTGCTGTAAATTTCCGTGTTTAGTGGTTCTTGTGAAATTTTGACTCGCATTTCGACCGTGCAGGCTTGCACAAAGTGTGTGTGTGTGCGTGTGTGCGTGTGTCCTTTCTCGGCTAAATCTGGGGCGTGGCATTCTTCTTTAAATTTCTGTGTAAAGAGGCTACGGGGGCATGCCCAGGTGCACGTCGACCGCGCAGGCTCCCACAACATGCGGTGCGGTCTTGGGATCGGTCCTCCTCCCCCACATCAGCATCCTCAGTATCATCATCTTCCTCGTCCTCAACATCATCACTCTCAACATTATCCTCTTCTTCCGCCTTGACATCATCATCCTCAACATCATCATCATCCACCTCGTCATCCTCAACATCATCACCCTGCACCTCATCATCCTCAACATCATCATGTCCCTCCTCCTCAACATCATCATTCTCAACATCATCATCTTCGTCCCCTTCACCTCATCATCCTCAACATCATCATCCTCCACCTCATCTTCCGCAACATCATCATCATCACCATCATCATCATCATCAGCATCAGCTTGGGCCTCATGTTCCGCAACATGATCCTCCTTTTCACCATCCTCCTCCACATTATCATCCTCCACATCATCATCTTCCTCCTCAACACCATCCTCCACCTTATCATCCTCAACTTCGTATTCCGCAGCATCATCCTCCTCCACCTGCTCTTCTGCAACATTGTCATTCTCAACATCACCGTCCGCAACATTTTTATCATCATCATCATCATCCTCCTCATCATCCACATTATCATACATTACCCCCCCCTCTTGCCGGGATACTTGTTTGGTGAGGCCCCGCGCGCATTGTTTTCCACACCTGTGTGCTGCTGGTGTGCTGGTTGTGTTGGCGCTTGCGCTTGTTTTCCCGTGCCAAAACGTGTTCATTTAGTTATCCAAGCTTGTTGCGGTCAGCCCGGCGGAGGTTGCTTTGCTGGCCTTGCTCTTTTTAATGATTTGTAGGCCTTATTGCGTGTTTAGTGGTCTTACCTCTGTGTTTGTTGCGTCTCTCTGGGGGCGCGGCGGTCTGATGACCTTCTGGCTTGCGTGCACTTCTCCTAGAGTTTTCCTGCCCACGGTTCCTGCTTTTGTGGGTTACACCTCTGGTTGCAGGCAGCAACAACTGTTTTCATTCACATCCATAACCATTGAAACCACGCAACAGCAATGCCTTTCTGAGGACGGGTGACCTACTGATGGACCCGGGGGCTTGCAGATTTTGTGGGATGCTTGTGTAGCCCTTAAAGAAGAAAGTACCCTGCTGCAAGCCGCTCGTTTTGGCTTGAATCTAAAATTATTCCTGGTTCCACAGCTTGCAATATCTTCTTCTGCGGGGCTGCAGCGTGATGGGTTAGAGACGCTTTTTGCGCCTCATCTCATGAAGAATCATGTTCAAAATCCTCCAACATTGGAAGGCTTTGCCACATGTGGGTTCCGGAAAAAAGTTGAGTGATGATTTAAGTGGCTTTTGGCCCCGGCAGCACAGGAGATCAGCAAGCTTCACGCTTGGGGCTGTTCGCGCCTCACTGTGCAAGATGTAGTTGCCGAAGTCAGCTGCGTAAAGCAATTTTTCAAGCTTGTTAATTTGATGCCTGAACTAGCCAGCTTTTCACAGCCAACCACATCTGACCGCGTGAAGCCGGCCCATGTGCAGATTGGAAACTGTGGCACGTGGAGGAGATGCATAAGCCTGGGGGCTTGGCAACCCCATGATAGAAGATTTCAAGCTTCTCGGCATATTTAAATTTGCATTGGCCCGCAACCACCGGCCACCTCAGGAAGGTGATGGCAAAGGCCAGAAGGCAAACAGAGGCCATGCGAAGAACCTTCATGCAATGCTGTGGTTTCTTTTTAGGCGCTTGTTTCTGTCAGATTACCTTGGCCAAATTCATTTCGATCCAATGCCATGCTCCCCGCTTACCGCCATCAAACGTACGTCCAACAAACTTGGTTATCAGCTTTCATCCATCAAATTTGTTTCCGCCTATCAAAACTATTTCTCTTGAAGTGATCTCCTTCAAAATAACTTCTATCCAACTTTCCTCCATTGTTGCTTCTATCAAATTTTGCGTCTTGCGTGGCGGACACAGTATTGGTGTGTCTCTAGACCGGCTTGCCGTTTTCTTGTGTGCCCGGACGCGGCTGCGCCCTGCTTCGTTGTGCCTGGCAGGCGTCAATGTATTTGCTGGGGTGGCTTGGCCGGGTTTCGCGCGTCGTTACCATGATTGCGGCATCTATCTATCTGTCTATACACCTGCCAGAATCTTTCTTTCTTTCTGTCTTTCTTTCTTTCTCTCAGAAAAAGTAAGTTGACGTGGAAGGAGTCGGGAAGAGCTGAGAAGAATTGAGGAAGGTTGAAAAGAGGTGGGAAGGCGAGAACCGTTGAGAAGAGGTGGGAGAGGGGAGAGAAAGCTGAGCTGAGGTGGGAAGGGACGGGAAAAAATTGGTTGAAAAAAGCTGTGGGGGGAATTGAGAAGGGCTGAGAAAAGTTGACCACAGCTGAAATCACGTGAAAAAGAGAGGCCAGGCGCGTTAGCGAAATCGAAGAAGAGCTGATGTGATGAGGCTTCATTGACTCCAACTCCTATAAGCAAAATGTGCCGTTCATTCCAGAAGTACAACATTCCTTGCTGCTGGAAACTTCTGCCGCCCGCTTCGGCGGGCTTTACTTGTAACTTCTTCTTCTTCTCGGCATTTCTCTCGCGCGCTTTTCCCACGACTTTTCTGTCCCATTGCTTCTCCACCCGGCTCTCGCTCTCTGATAATTTTTGCCTGTTACGCTTGAGAGTGGCAAACTATATGACGCTTTATATCCAGATGTTTCATTCTAAGCTGCAAGACCCGCCCAAGCAAATCAGAGGTGAAGCGCTGAACCCGCTCGCCCACGTGCTTCCATTTCCCCCATTGCCATTGCCAGCAGGCCCGGGTGATGCAAGAGAGGATGAGGACAACGTGGAGCGCGCAAACGAGCGAGGCACCATGGCGAATGGGGTGCATGGGATCTAGGGGCGGGCCAAAAACATAATCATTATTGCCAGTTCTGGCGCAAGGGTCTTGGTGCCCGGTTTTTGGCGCTCTTGACAGCAACATATGCAACGCTCGCGCTCGGGCCGTGCGTGGAGCACGCGGCTTTGATCCACACGGCGTGGGATTGCCCGCGCGTAATGTTGAAATGCATTGCAGGCGCCACAGTCATTGAATCGGAACAGAACCTGCTTGGCCCCCAAAAGTAGAAGCACTGTAATTTCAAAATGCTAAACATGATGTGTTTGCTCCGAAAAAGGATGCCGTCAAGACATGCAAACCTAAGCACCACTTGTTGTGCGGCAACAAACAGGCGCCTCCCCTGCAAGGATTATCTTAATATTGCTTCCAGCGCAATATTAGGCCCACGAAGATTCAATGCGCTTGCAAACACAAACTGGACGACGGATGGCCCGAGAGCGTAGAGGAGCAGGGTCTTCTGTTGTTAGTATGGAGACACTATCTTACAAGACAATATATTACAAGATGGGTTATAGGCAGACGAGAAGAGTAGTACCAAGACAATATAGCACAAACATAAGACAATAGTTTGCATCGTATCTTGCATATAGTTTCTTCCCGCACAGAGACTTTTACACACGGACGCTTTTACACATAGACGCTAGACACTTTTACGCGAGTAGACTTTTACACACGGACGCTTTTACACACAGACGCTTCTACACACAGACGCTTTTGCACGCAAACACTTTTACATACAGACGCTCTTACACATAGAAGCTTTCACACGCAGAGGCTTTTACATACAGGCGCTTTTACACACAGATGCTTTTACACGGGGAAGCTTTTACACACGGAAGCTTTTACACACGGAAGCTTTTACGCACAGACACTTTTACACACAGACGCTTTTACACACAGAAGCTTTTACACACAGACGCGTTTCACACAGACACTTTTACACACAGACGCGTTTACACACAGACGCTTTTTACACACAAGCCGCGGCACATTCAAAATCGCAATTTTACCTCAGCTTTTGGCGATCGAACCTCATTTCGCGCGACAGGGTTGCCGCGGAAGTTGTGAAATCGCAATTTTGCCACAGTTTTTGGCGATCGAACCTCATTTCGTGCGAAAGGGTTGCCGCGGAGGTTGTCAAATCGCAATTTTACCTCCGTTTTGGACGATGGAACCTCATTTCGTGTGAAGGGGTTGCCGCGGAGGTTGTGAAATCGCAATTTTACCACAGTTTTTGGTGATCGAACCTCCCTTCGTGCGAAAGGGTTGCCGCGGAGGTTGTGAAATCGCAATTTTACCACAGTTTTTGGCGATTGAACTTCACTTCGTGCGAAAGGGTTGCGCCGGACAACTTGAAATAGCAATTTTACTACAGTTTTTGGCGATCGTCCCTCATTTCGTGCGAAAGGGTTGCCGCCGACATTTCAAAATCGCAATGTTACGACGGTTTTGGGCGATCGAACCTCATTTCGTGCGAAAGGGTTGCGTTTCGTGCCGTCTCGTTGGCACTGCCCGCGCCTTCAAGAGAGAAATAGAAAAGAAGGAGAGAGCAAGAGGGGAAGAGAGCAAGAGGGCAAGCGAGAATGTGAAGATGTGAAGATGGGCTGTGAAGATGAGCAGATGTGAAGATGAGAAGATGTGAAGATGTGAGGATGTGAGGATGAGAAGATGTGAAGATGAGAAGATGTGAAGATGTGAGGTTATGAAGGTGAGAAGATGTGAAGATGAGCAGATGTAAAGACGAGAAGATGTGAGGATATGAGGATGATAACATGTGAGGATGTGAGGTTGTGAAGAGGAGAAGATGTAAAGATGAGAAGATGTGAAGATGAGCAGATGTGAGGATGAGAAGATGTGAAGATGTGAGGTTGTGAAGAGAAGAAGATGTGAAGATGTGAGGATGTGAAGATGAGAAGATGTGAAGATGAGCAGATGTAAAGATGAGAAGATGTTAAGATCTGAGGATGTGAGGATGAGAAGGTGTGAATATGTGAAAATGTTTGACAGCCCCCCACTATTAGGAGAACCCTTCGCTCAGACGCTCTTGGGAAAAAGCGCCTTCCTTTTTGGTAACCCTTGCAACTTGCGCGCGTGTGTGGTTTGAGTTGGCTTGCTGCCTACAACAACCTGTTTTTATTGCAAAAGGGTACAAGTCTGCCTGCCAGATACACAAGATCAGATTAATTTGGGTACTGCTCGTCTCTCCGACATTAATTCGGGTATTGCTCGTTTCTCTGGCATGTAAATATGCTTTGTCCATGAGTCCCGGCTTGCGTCAAGCATCTGTTGGCTTTCTAACAACTTGTTCACATGCGTTTATTTGCAGCATTACCTATCTAACTAATTTTGCATCTTTCAGGGAGCTCGCTGCTCCACATTGGTTTTGGCATCTGCCGGCCCGTTGAAAATTTGAATTCCGGCACCGTGCGCACATTGTTTTGCACACAGGCTTGTTCCTACAATTGAAGATATTTGACAGTATAGAAAGTGCATGCGCACAGTCCCCAGCCGTTTCTTGGCAGTATCTGCGGGGTGATATCCATGTAGCCCGTGGCATCCTTGCCCGGGATAAATTGGTTGGGGCGCCTATTCACATGTCCATTTGGTGCTTTCATTGCAGAAAACACTGAAAATTCCCGCAGGCACGGACGCAAACAGAGCTTCTACCTCCCAAGGACAAGGACAGGGTGCTGGAGGTCAAAACCTACAGCCCCCATAGGTTTGTGTCTGCTTGTGATTTGGGCCAAACCTCCGCAAAAAGCACCTGAAAATTCAGAAGCGCTTGGCTATAATGGCGGGCCCCAACCCCAGACACCAATAAGCTGCAATTACGGCAGCTGCGCCTCCGACCCAATGTAGGACACATGGATTTGCATGAGGGTGCACAAGGAATGCTTGAATAACCCACCAAGATAACAATCTTTCCGGGCTTTTTGGGATTGAGTGCAGCCAGCACCGCCACGCGGAAATATCCGGCAAAAATGTTTCTTTTCATCAAAGATGAGTTTCTTTAGCGGTAATTTTTAAGCTGTTAGCATTCCATGCTTGCCATTGGCATTCTTTCAAGATGTCCTTGGAATCACCATTGGGAGTATTAGTTTCTTCATGCTTGTGCTCTTCATATTGTATTGTGAAAATATGTTTTCCTGTCTTATTATCATATTGTTTGTTTCCGGTGGTTGCCAAACAAGGTACAGCCTGTTGCTGTCGGCTTGAGGAGAAAGCCGCACGAGCTGAGCGACTTGCAGCAGCACTGCAAAGGGTCTATCGCAGGTGCCGGCGGAAGCTTGTTATGCTTCAAGAACAAGCAGCATATGCCAGCAGCCCTGCTCCCATCAGGCGGCTGACTGGCGCTTAGTTGCGATGCTCACAAAATCGCCCAGGCGCCCAGCTTGGCCCGAGCCTCATTTGAGCAAGCATAAGCGTCACCGAGTCAAAGATTTCCAAAAGGATCCATAGTCAATCACGGTGGCACTTGGTAGCAAGCTTGGGACGTTTTTGACCCCGCCCCCATAAGGTATGAGAAAATGGCGGAGCCGCAGCTGGCCTTGGAGAGCCACAGCAATGGGCAGCTTGGTTTGAAAGCACGGGCAGACGGGTTGGATAGCATTTGCCTTTTTGGTTTCTTTGCTTTGTTGCACATTCCACGCACGGTTAATGAAGACGGGAATGGCCAAATGAGGCAAAAATCGAGTATTCCGAATAGATTTTGAAGCTGTGTCCCAATCTTTCCAAACGCCGCCCGCATATACGTACGCGCGCATATTTAGGCGGCGGAAGTTTCAAGGATCAGCAACTTTTTGGAGAGGAGAGTTGTCACGATGCATGGATGGACCGAAAAGCGACTGATGCCCTGAGTCTCTCTTTCTCTTTCTCTCTGCGCGCGTCTCTCTCTCTCTCTCTCTCTCTATCTCTGTCTCTCTCTCTGCCTCCTCTCTGTGTGTCTCTCTTTATCTCCCTCTCTACCTCTATCTCTCCCTCTCACTCTTTCTCTCTCTCTCTCTCTCTCACTCTCTCCCTGCCTCTCTCGCTCTCTCTGTCTCCACCCCCCTCTATCTTTCTCAGTCTCTTTCTATTTCCTTGTATCTGTCTACCTATCTCTCTACCTATCAATCTGTCTGTCTGCCTGTCTATTTATCTATCTGTCTATCTAGTTTCCTCTCGCTCTGCTCCATCTCTATCTTTATCTCCATATCAGTCTGTCTGACTGTCTGACAGCAAGCACCTATGCGATGCTTCTTTCTAAAGTCGAAGTTGACAGGTACAAAACAAATCAAGTCTCCGCGACGTCCTCAAAAGATGGAAGCACGCAGCTCCAAAACGAAGAAATTCTGCAGGGACATCTTCAAAACAAGCACGGAGCAATTCTGCGAGCCTTCTTTCAAAAATGACAGCTGAATGCAAAGTTGAAGTTGAATGCAGAGCTGACGCCTTCGTGCCAATATGTTTTGCGATTTTTCCACCCCACCTCTCTCACGTACTGCGTGTGCCACGACAAAGTGAGCCCAGGTCATACGAAGTGCTCCACCTGTCACGCAAAATATCGGAAAATGATCTTAGCAAACCTGAAGATCTGATGCTCCAAAGCGCAGCCCTTCTCAGGAAATCAGCGCCCTGACCTTCGAACATGTCTGATGGAGATGTCTCTTGTATTGCACCTGTCAGGCGACGTGCATCTTTCCAGCCTTTGTCAAACGCCCCACGCTGGTCATCGTTTGTTGAAAGTGCGACAAAACCCTTACGTTTGACTTCTTTTGTGAAGGTGCAGAACCCATTGCGCCTGCCACGCGAAAAGACGCTTCAACGTGCAAATTTGCTGTGGTTTTACCTTTTTGGCTTCGAAACGCCCTTCCCGCTCAAGCCGGGTGCACTTTTTGGATGGCTCACTTTCCAAAATGCCCCCGATGTTTTTTTTCTTTCACTTCGAAACGCGCTTCGCGCCACAGCCGCGCACACTTTTTCAACAGTTCAACGTCCAAAATCGCTCCGGGCCTGAGGCGCTTTTGGCATTTTGACTTGAAAACTTGCTTCGCGCCACAGCTGCGTGACTTTTCAGAAACACAATTTCCAAGATTGCTCGAAGCATGACACGTTTTAATTATTTTGACTTTGAAACGCGCTTTTTCACCACAGTCGCGGGCACATATTGATTTCTCTTCTGACCAGATGGCGCCGCAGCTGCTTTAGCGAGAGCCCATTTTTCGATCCTCCGAAGCCGAAAAACATTACAAACTTCCTTTTCGCACACTTTGATCGTCTTTCTTCTTGCATCCTCTTTTCTGCCTCTTCCGTCAGCTGCTGCTGCATCTGTCCATAAGTTACAAGTTTGACTTCCAAACTTCTTTCTATAAATGTGCGCATTTGAATGTGTGTATGCATGCATGGATGGATGGATGGATGTATGTATGTATTTATGTTTGTATGTATTTAGGTATGTACGTATGTATGTATGTGTGTATGCGCGCGAAGTTTGCACGTATCCGTGTTGGCATGCACGCTTGTTTGCACGTATGCATTTTTGCATGTACTCACGCTGGCATGCATGCATGTTTTAATCCCTGTATGCATGTACACATGTATGCATGTTTGCGTATGCATGCATGCATGCATGGATGTATGTATGTGTGTGTGCACATCCATGCACGAAGCGCGGACACGCATATTTTTCCTTGTTTATCTCTGCACGAATCTGTCTCGAGATGTTGTCCAACATCCACTTTGACATGTATTGGCATATGTTTTCGGTTTTATCTTTTCCCATGTATTCCGGCACAAACACTTGATTTTCAAATGGTCTGTCGTCAGGGGTCTTCGTTGGTTGATTTCTTAACTGTGCCCTTCTTGCATATTTCTTTCCCTTGGTCCCCTGCTTGGATGCTGCGTAAGCTTTCTTGCGGCCTTGTTTGCTTTCTTGCTTCCTTTTTTGGATGCGGCGAGGCTGGATAAGATGAAATGAGATGAGGTGAGATGGCCCGACATGACATGAGATACGCCTGATGAGATGACAAGAGATGGGACATGGAAAGAGCTTCCGGAGGACGGAGATGACAAGAGATCGTTTCTGCAAGTGACACAGTGGAGGCTCGCATTTTTGGGCGCTTTCTGCTTTCTGCTCTGCAAGCCTGTCATTTTTGAAATTTGCACCCCCAGCTTTCCTGGGTACTACTTGTACTGCTGCGCACTCATGGGCACAGGCCCACTTCATGTTCGACACTGGCTACAAAGTTGTTCTCAGCACTGGCTACAAAGTTGCTTTCGGCTCTGGCTACAAAGTTGTTTCGAAGTTCCATGCAGCAACAAGGAAAGCCAAAGCAGGCAGAAGGAGTCAGGACAACCTACAGCCCCACAGGTTTGGAGGGCTGAGCTTTCAATCCATGTAACGGCTCCCGCTTGTGGCCTCCTCTTAGGCAAGCATTGGCTTTGCCGCCCTTCAGCGGCCCGAGCGGCGGTGTGGCTTCCACATTGGATTTCTTGGCGCGGGCACAGCAGAGGTTGGTGGAAGGCCAAAATCGCCAAAGCCCGGGGGCCTAACGGAGGGAACTTTGTGAAGGCTTGTGCCGGGTTTTTTGGGGGAGCAATCAGCATGCTTGAATGTAAGTCCGTTTGATCAAATGCCCAGAGAAATGTTGGAACATGCTTAGGCATATGTTTGAATGCAAGCCCGGATTCCTGTCACGATACGCGACAGAAAAATTACACCGCATAGGCCCCAAAGAGAGGTTGGGTATGGAAAGTCTTTCTGAAGTGTATGGTCAGATATGCGAACTAGCATTGATAGCGCAATGCAAGGCCGAAAGCCATGTCAAGAACAGTGTTGGTGTAATTTTTGGACAGCTTCATATCTCAAGGTCACCCTTCCCCAACTTCGCCGGGCCACCTTCCCGACTTCGGCTCCCCAGATGTGCGGCTCTTGGTCCTGGAATACCACCAGACGATTATTTGATCATATTGCACTGTCATTTCCATGGTGTGTTTGTTTTGGCCTGCCGGCGGGCAACCCTACAGTGGGTTCGCCCACGATTTCCCAGGCCCGAGGACCAAGAGCACAAAGCCCCGGAGACAGGAAGGGGCATACTTTGCATCCCGCGCAGCTTTGTGGGTTAGCACCTGGAATTCAAAATATGATTCCATTCGGCAGGATGAAATTTGTGCCAGTACCTCGTGCGGACGGCCCAAATCTTGTGATAACAGGCCAGAAAAGCAACTGCCTCTTGGGCTCATCGTTGCTGCAATCCGTTTTCTTCTTCGTCTTGCTTTGCCAGGCGTGAGAAACGCTAGCAGCGGGTCACCAGCATTGAGCGTGCCTCCTCAACAGCGGATTGAGGAGCAGATGAATTTGCAGGAGCGCTTTGACAAATACTGGCTGGAACCGGCACTGGGTCTTGCGTTTTCCCCCATACCATAATTTGACCTGTTAGCTTGTCACAAATTAGGAAATTGACCCCGGAGATACGGTGTCAAAATTTAAGCATCTTTTTTTGCGACACGGCTAACATTACGTCCCGCCCCGGCCATTTCAATACTTTTACCAAGTGGTGTGATGACATGTTAGGTAATCTTTTGCGGTTTGTGTGTTTCGCCCGCAGAGGACACCCTTTCTCATATGCAATCCACTATGCAGCGGATGAACGGCGGCGAGCCAGGAAGCGCTTGATTATTTTCATCCGGCTCAAGGTTGGACAATGATCTTGGTCAAGCGATAGGTTTGCAACAAGCGCTTCTGTTGTAATATTCTCCATGGGTGCAGCCCCGATATTGCCGAAGGCAGCGCCTTGTTTTGTTAGCGCAATCTCCACTTCCTTCCTGCCGGCTCTTGATGCGGCGCTTACTCGAAGAGTTTGCCTTTGCATCAAAATCTGTCGGGTCGTGGGCCCGCATGCCGTGCAAGAATCTGGGAAAAGAGGGGCGCGCCAAGCCAGCCTTTTTGCTCTCCATTTTTGGCCCCTTTTCCTTGCAATTTTTGCCTGGTCTGCTTTATTCGTTTTATTTGGCTTTGTTTTTTGGTTGCTTTTTGGTTTTCTTTTGCTGCCATTTCTGATTTTTCAATTCGTATCGTCGCATCGGCTTCTTCACAGGATTTCTTCTTCTGCTACGCTCACTTGCTGCTGCTGCTGCGCCCCCGAAGCAGCATGACCTCATCTCTTTTTTGGTCCGCTATTGGTGCTTGTATTTGAATGATTGAGTTCCCATTTCCTCCGCACTGTTTGATTTTTTTGCAGTGTATTGCCGGGCGGGGTATTGTCTTGTTGTTGTCTGGTGTATTCTTATGTGACGCATTGTTGTGTCGTGTGTTGCTACGTGCTGCATTGTTGGGCAATGTAATGTTATGTGCTGTATTGTTGGGCAATGTAATATTATATATTGCATTGTTTGGCGATGTAATGACGAAAGGTAGTTCCAGAGGGGCTACCTTGAGTTTTACTTTACGAAGTTTTGCTTTACGAAGTAAAGGGGAGGGCGGCCAGCCCTTATTTAGGAGATTGCTAGTCATTTTAGTCCCCCCCCCACCCGTGGCTTAGACTGTTCCGTTCTATGTGACGGCTGCGCTTGTGAAGAAATAGAGCAGTCTATTAATGAAATATGCAAGCATAAGTCTAAGTATTATGTTTATAAATGTTTATTATACATGGATTAAAAATACATATGTATGCATAAACATATATACATAAGATTACAATCCCTTACTTTTCGTTACGTTAGATTATATAACAAAACATAACATAACATACACAATTATACATAATTATATATTAACTAAATTTTGCATACATACATAGATACAGACATAGAAAAAACCATACAGGCATGCATTCATACGTATGCATACGTATACAGAGAAGTATACGGGGTTCGCGGGATTCGCGGGGTCGGCGGTGTTGGCGCGAGGCGCGAGGCGCGAGGTAGGCGCGAGGCGCGAGGCGCGAGGTCGGCGCGAGGCGCGAGGTAGGCGCGAGGCGCGAGGTCGGCGCGAGGCGCGGTTGGCGAGGTCGGCGCGAGGCGCGGTTGGCGGGGTCGGCGCGAGGCGCGGTAAGCGGGGTCGGCGCGAGGCGCGGTTGGCGGGGTCGGCGCGAGGCGCGGTTGGCGGGGTCGGCGCGAGGCGGGGTCGGCGCGAGGCGCGATTGGCGCGGTTTGGCAGGGGTTGGTGGGATTGGCGGGGTTGGTAGGATGGGTGGGGTTCGCGGGGTTGGTGGGATATACTATTATTAGCATGTTTATTATTATTATTATTATTATATTAATTATATTATTATTATTATTATATTAATTATATTAATTATTATTATTGTAATTATTATCCCCATCATTATTATTTTTATTATTTATTATTATTAATGTTATTATTATTATGCTTATAATAATTATTATTATTATTATGATTATTATTATTACTAATCCGATATTATTTCTTTTGTTTTTGCTTTGATATATTGAAATTTTGAGTTTTTGAAATACTAATTGACGTTAAACCTGGTCGAATTTTAAATTAGATAGATTTGAATTTTGATTTAAGGTTTCGAAATAAATTTAATGCTTATATAAATGTAAATGGAAGTTTATAGTGTGTAGAGAAACATTTGTGGAAATGCGGGGGGAAAGTTTGTGTTGTAGAAGTTAGCGGTAGTTTGTATTTAAATTGAAGTCGGCGGGGTTGTGTTTTTTGTAAAATTGGGTTTTTTAATTTAAAGGATGCTTTTGTAGTATTGATGAAAATTTTGTGTTAAGATGTAGTGTGATTTCGGAAGTAGGTATGATCGGGCTATTTAAATTTTATTTTTTTAAGATGCTAATGTTGTGGTTTTAGCTGGTGTATTGTTGGCTACTATTGATTAATTAATATTTTTCTTGTTGTTGCTGTTGTTGTTGTTGTTTTGGAGGTTGAAGTTGTTATTATTCTTATTATTGTCGTCGTTGTTAATTTTCGAAGAGGACTAAAGTATAATTATAAAATAATTTAAAAAACAGGTTGGATAATGCTAAGGTATTGTAAAAATTTTTAGTAGAGAAGTAAGTACGTGCTTAAATATAAGATAGTATAAGTGAAGAGCTAAAGCATAATAACAAGTTATTATGTAAAATTAATTATAATTTGAGAATAAATATTTTTTATTTTTTGGGCAATGCATTGTTATGTGATGTATTGTTGTATTGTTTTTTTTGTAATATATTGATTTGTGATATATTGGATTATGATGTATTATTTTGATATATATTGTTGTGTAATTTATTGTTATATTTTTTTTTGTAATTATTTTTTAATTAATATATTAAATTATAATATATTATTACATTAAATATATTATATAAATATTGATATATAATTTATTGATTTTTAAATATATTGAATAATTATATATTATTTTATTATAATTTGTTTTTATATAATTTTCTTATAATATATTAATTTATAAATTTATTTTTAATAAATAATTTTTTTATATTTGAAAATTATATATATAATATATATTTTTAATTTATAATTGTTTTAAAAAAATATTTATGGAATATATATTTTAATGTTAATATATATTTTAATTTTATTATATATTTTTGTTTATATATATAGCATTATTAATATTATAATCTAGTATGTGCAGAGCGCGTGCGCGCAGTTTCCCGAAACTATTTTTTCCCAAAAATTTGTTATTTTTTTGGTAAAATTGGCGAATATAACCTTAGTCTGTGTAAATTTAAATTATGTTTGTACTTCCTGAGGCCCCTACTGGGAGGCCGAAATTTTATTATTATTTTATTAAAAACCCTTTTGATTTTCCAAAAAAATGATTTGTTTTTGGGGAAAATTCTCTTCTTCCGAGTCAGTGTCCTATTAAGTAATTGCAATACGGTCGGTCAAGGTCGGTTGAAGGCTCGATTCCCCCTTGGTCCAGTGTCCCTCGGTAGGTCTTTTAAGTGTATTTAGTATGTATTTCCTGAATTTGGCGCGCGTGTGGAATTCGCCATAATTTTGGCACTCTAACGCCGAGCCCAATTTTCCCAAAAATCTGCCATAATTTTGGGACCTTTCACGACTGTAAATTTTGGCAACTTTCGTTTTGCCTTTCCGTGATTTTGAATGTGATTGTTTCTTTCTTGCCTTCACAATAGGATCACTTTCTCGAAGTCACAATAGGACCCACATATATGTCAAGCTTGCTGATCGTGTCTTTTTGGTGCCGCCGATGTTGCATTGGAAACAGGCTGCTGTATAGTGTCGCGACACTAGCGAAATTAAGGAACACAACAAAACCATTCGCATATTTTTATTTGGCTACAGATTTAGTCATGTTAACCCTGCTCCCTAAGTGGTGTTCATTGTTGCGCCCCAGGCCTTGAAGCCGCAATCTATAACCCCATGTCCTCAATTTACTATGAAGAAAAATTGGGACCTGTCTGCGCACAAAACACTTTCGAGCAACTTTATGGAACTGCTTTGGGGGGCGGGACATCTTTCAGGAACAGTTGCTTCGAAGAACACGAGCTTTCCGGGCCGTTTTAAAAATAACTTTGGGGAGCCGCTTTCAGGAGCTGCCTTCGGGAACAGCTTTCGGTGCTGAAGAGCTTTGGGGAGCCGTTTGGGGGGGGTATGGGTTTGCAGGATGGCTTTGTGGACCCGTAGGGCAACAGCTTTCCAGAACACCTTTGGCGCAGCACCGGGAAAAACTTTTAGCAGCAGCTTTGGAAGGCAGCTTCGGACCCTTGAGGCAGCTTCGGGAAAGAACATTTTTGCCAAAATTTTCGGATGCGTCTATCGGAGCCTCTGGGAGCTATTGCCAGAACTTTTCGTGAGGAACACCTCTGGGAAGTACAAAGTAGTACTGCTAGAGCTTTGTGCAAATTTTGTCGTACAAAAGTAGTGCTGGACTGTGCTTTGTGCAAGGTTACTATTACTGGGATAACCTTTGTGCAACCTTTGTAGTATAAATGAATGCTGCCAAGGCCTTCGTGCAAGCTTTGTAACACATGTCGTTTGTGCAATTTTTTGTAGTGAAAAAATGGAACATGCTTTTCGCACGCCTTGTCATATAACATTCTGTGTGCAAAGGCTGTAACACAAAGTGGTGCTGTAAAGAGGTGTGTGCAACCATTGCAGTGCAACAAAGGAGCACAAAGTGATTCTGGGAACTGCTTGTGTGCAACCCCTTTGTATTACAAAGTAGTACAAGGAAGTGATAGGTATGACTTCGTCGAAACGTTCGGGACCAGCTTCCACGAGGGGAAAATATTTGAAGCATAATCGCTTTGGGGCAATCGCTTTGCAGGGGTGCCTGGGGGAAAAATTCTGGGACGTAATTTCGGGAAACCGCTTTAGGGGACTTTTTTGGCAATTTTTCCGGGAAACTCAATGATAAAATTTGTTCATTTGTCGATGGATCTTTTTTATTTTGAAAGATGTATGGATTTTCCAAGCCCTCAATCTGGTTGGATCTGGTAAAGTCCTGCCCAATCACCATGGTAACCAAATGAAATAAAAACGATTTCTTCTCTTCGTTGCCAGCGATATCTCGACCAGGCAAAGAAGGTCACACTGCCCTTAAAATTCAACATCTTACTATTGACATGGAAGATCAGGGTAACCGAAATTGATGTGCTTTCAACATTGCAATTTTTTATCAAACCAGGAAATGAAAATTAAAATGCTTCCTTTCAAGGGAAAAAGTAAACACCAGGGACGGCTCCAGGCAATTTTGGGTATTCGTTATTTCGAAGAAGATTATTTTGGGAAGTACCTTTCCGAAATATAAAAATCGACGTATGTCTTGGCCTCCACTATGTAATTCATTGAAAAAGCCGGAAATAGTGGAAGGATTCCGTCGAAGATCATTGGTGGTGGAATGGAAACATTGCGATGATAATTTTGTCGTGACTTGCCAATAAATAGCAGGATCATTCATTTCGAATTCATGCAAATTTTTCTTGCCATTTGCACCAATATACATTGGATTTTTTCCGTTGTTACGGATAAAAGTTTTGTGCGGCTTCTTCGCAAGCCTGGACAAAAGGACCATTGCATTTCGGCAGCCATTCTAATCGATTGTGTTCACACACCCAAGAACAGCGACGCATCGCTGAACATTATTCTTTAGGTTCTGGTGTCGTTTCCGGTTTCCCATATTCCCGTTTGCTGTCCGAATAGAGAATTTTTCTGTTGCACCTTTCCGCTGAAAGTCTTTTTCTTGGATGGTTTTTCTCAAAGAAACATGCTTTTTCGATTTGTGTTCGAGCAGGTATTTACTGATTTGATTCTGGGTGTGCAACATTGCTCCTCCAGTTCAAAAAATTATAAATGATCTTTGGATCAGCAGTAGATGTTCTCCCCAAATAAATTGTTTTGCCCTAGAAAGAAATCTGCAACCATCCAGTATCGTTGTTTCATCTTAATATGACCTTCGCCGTCAAGAGAAATCAGAAAAATTCCCAAAGTATCTTTGAAAAAAAAAAGGTTTGGGAAAAGCGACACAAAGTACTTCAACCGCATAATCTTGCATGGTGTGAAACTGAAAACTCACCAGACGAACAATGAAAAAAATCAAATTTTTTTGGTCGCTCCTTCCCAGAGCTGACAGTGATTCTTTTCTTTGTTGGGAAACTTGCCCCTTGTTCAACAGTTATTTTGTCCATAATCCGCCGATTGTTGGAGGACAATCTCTGAAGGTTGAAATCTTTGAACAAAATTCCTCAAAACCTCCAAACCATTGCCGTCGCCGATGTTCTTCAAGATTGTCAAAGGTCATCCGTGACCAAAGATGAAAGGAAACTGTATAAAATACGCGATCTATGGGTCTTTGCATCATCTAGTTCATCATGCAAAACTGGTGTTTTTAAATCACGCAGAAGAAAAGAGGCATTTGACTGATATGCAGTGTCAATAACTGCTGAATATTGACAAATGCTCCA
>Ga0126342_10000713_pt1 | contig 39778 bp, 26 predicted proteins | sample Cyp1metagenome_FD_92528 | JGI IMG/M metagenome (GOLD analysis project Ga0126342, IMG submission 92528) | Coral microbial communities from Lord Howe Island, Old Settlement Bay, Australia - Cyphastrea 1 metagenome | ecosystem: Host-associated > Invertebrates > Cnidaria > Coral ...
AAAATCACCATAAAATGTCTTAGAATATCACAAACTATCATGATATCCCGATAAAATGTCTTAGAATATCATAAACTATCATAAAATCACCATAAAATGTCTTAGAATATCACAAACTATCATAATATCCCGATAAAATGTCTTAGAATATCATAAACCATCATAATATCCTGATAAAATGTCTTAGAATATCATAAACTATCATAATATCCTGATAAAATGTCTTAGAATATCACAAACTATCATAATATCCCGATAAAATGTCTTAGAATATCATAAGCTATCATAACATCCCGATAAAATGTCTCAGAATATCATAAACTATCATAAAATAGTTATTCATAAAATGTGGATAAATATGGCATGTTGATCTCCACCCTCTCTCCCCATTGGAATCACCTGCACTGCCTCGGGATCTTTGCCCAAGGCATTGGCGAAGAGAGAGAGCTCCTGGCCCGAAAGCATTGGTGAGAACTCTGTTGGTGATTTCATGGGATTTTATGGGAATTTCATGCAATGTGGTGCCCCCTAGATAGTTAAGTTGGTTTATAACTCCAATAACTGTGGTTTATGGTACTTATAACTATAGTTATAAGTTAATGGTGTTTATAAACCAATTTATAACTGGGGGGCACCACATTGTGGGAATCAATTGGAAATTTGGGGGGATTCATAGGATTTCACGAGATTTTATGGGAGACTCAGATTTCTGGTCGAAATTGCGGGTGGCAAGTTTCTGAGTAATTCCTTCCCCTGAGGATCCCAATTCATGAAGAGATCCAGAGCGAAAAAAATCTGCAGGATTTTCATTGGGATGTGTTTCATGTCAACCACATATAATGTCAATTCAATTGGAGTTTTTGATTTTTTATCTGATTGGGGTTAAATGGTAAACTCGGCAGATAACAAAAAAAAACCTGGCATGGGCGATGTTTCTCCCAAATCATGGGGGATCATTGTCCTTGGGAAAAGCCCTAAATCTCTGAGTTCATCATGCATCTCTCCCCAATTGTTTGCAAAGGTACAGCAATCATCAACCATCCATATGTTGATAGTTTATACCATCCATTTATGGTAATATGATGTAAACATTGGGATGGTTTACTACTGCTTTACTAACATTACTTCTGGTGATCTGAGACTACCAGGTGAGTCTGGTTTTAAGTGGTCAACATACTGCAGCTCCCTCCTGCAAGTGCTGGCACTTTTGCAAGCCTGGGCTGGTGAGTAGATGATCCCATTGATACCGACTAAAAGATTTAACTACTCATCCAAGATTGACCTAGAATCTTAGAATGGCATGGGGGGTGTTACTGCTATATATAGAGGTCCTTTTGGCCATATATGCACCCTAAGGGAACCCAATCAAAAAAAAAAGAGACTAAAGTAAGCTAATAAAAAACCGTTGAAAACCTATGGGGGTTTAGTGGGGAACTTTGGGTTTTGAGTGTTTTTGTCTTAGCTTTTTTAAGGTTTTGTTTGGTTGTTGATGTGGGTGCAGCCCATGTTTGGGAATTGGTTGGGAATTGTTTGGAAATCAGTTGGGGATCCCTTGGATGTGCTTGGCCCAGTTTCAGGAATTATTTAGGTTTTTGTGGGAATTGGCTAGGTTTTTGTGGGGATAAGTTAGGTTTTGTTGGTGGTTCAGTGGGATTATTTGGGAACCTTTTGGGTTACTCCAGGGTTTTGATTGGGGATCCATTGGGCCTAGAAAACGCTAAAAGGCTCTAAGCAGAAACATAGTGCAAGCTGGTCTATGATAGAACAACAGGTTAAACCATCGAAAATAGGTTACGAGATTTTTCAAGCCAACACCGGGTACCCCCCTGCACTAAAATGCTCCTGAACGAGTCTGTGACTTCTAGCCAGTTGAAAAAGGTCTTCAAAAACATTCATTTTACCCTCGCTGATGGCTGATAAACAGGGCCCAGTTGGATGATCATCGCCCCAAAAAAAAAACAAGTTGTCTTGAAGACCCAACGAATTCGCCCATTCCCCATTCGTATGTTTGGTTGTTCAAAACCAATTAATACATTCAGAATAGGTGAATATCATTGAACATATATATATATAATATATATATAATCCCCGAAATCAGCGAATCATCAGGCATAATTCGCCCGGCTAGCGCCGCCCTTAGCCTTAGCATCATTTCCACGCCTGCCACGCTGCTGATGCAATTGTGAGCAGCAAAAACCTTGGAGGATCCAAGACTCCCGGCTCGGGGAGGCCCAGGGGAGGCCCAGCAACTTCGGTAACGGTTGGATTTCTTGCAGGAAAGCCATGGTTCTGAAGACATCGATACATCTTCAATTGCTTTGTTGTTTATCAATACTATTATATATATATATATCTGTATATGATATGTATATGTATATGATATGTATTATATATGTATATATTATAACTTGTTGGGGCCCTCCTGAAGATTCTCCATTCATCCTTTTCGCCAACACAAAAAAAACGGCTGCCATGAGCTGAACAGTGGGAACTCAGCCAAGACAACATGGATTGGTGTCGAACTGCACAGATCCTTCATCTTTAACCTATATTGATGTGTCGTCTTTAATTTTCAATGTTCACCTTCCAATTTTTTGGGCATACCCTGTACCCAATTCTGACCAAACCTGTAATATGTATATGTATATATATATATATATATTTATACCATGTCTCTTTTGCATTCTTTTGCGGCATATATTCACATTAATTATGTCATATTCATGACCCCTTCGGGGCTCTCTATGTTGCTGGTGATCATGTTTGATGATGTTTGCTGATTTTTATTAATGAAGATCTTCAGTACATCCCCATAGTCAAATCCACCAGTAAAACTCTCGGTGTCAACCTCGACTCGATCGCTGCCACTACCCCGTTCTGTTGTGGCCCGGAGAGTTCCGTTCCAAGTAGCTTTGGTGAGCTGCAAACAGTCAAAGAGAGGACTTAGGTCCTGGTAGATCTGGTAGTGATGTCACTATATGCTGGTTGGTGGTATACCTACCCCTCTGAAAAATGATGGAGTTAAAGTCAGTTGGGATGATGACATTCCCAATATATGGAAAATAAAAAATGTTCCAAACCACCAAACAGTATGTCACTACCATCTGTCCGTAGATAGATCAAATATCATAAAAATTGATAATTTCAATGGGTATACGACTGACAAACTACATGTGGACATCGCTTCATTTATAGACACATCGTTGGATCGCCCTAGAATTTGGAACCCGCAGGATGAAGTCCGATGTGGATCCACCGATCCTTTGTGGATCCTCATGTGTTCATAACATACAATCTGCACGTGCAATCATCTCTGGTTATTGATGGTTATTGATGGTATACCTATCCCTCTGAAAAATGATGGAGTTAAAGTCAGTTGGGATGATGACATTCCCAATGTATGGAAAGTCATAAAATTCATGTTCCAAAATGATGACATTCCCAATGTATGGAAAGTCTAATCAAATTCCATGGTTCCAGTCACCACCAACCAGATCTGCAACGAGGTCACCAGGAGTCTTTTCTTTGATTCACACAGGTCACTTTTCCAGCCCCAGAGCTCCTCAATTTGATTGAAATTGAGGTTGACCTGACAGCAGATCATCCTAAGGATTCCTCGAATCTCTTTGAAGGGACAATGTTTACCACGTTGAAAATGGGAGACAACAATGGTTTTTCCAAGGACCATTGTTGGAACTATCCATTTCATCATTATCATCATCATGGACATGATGTTTTTTCATGGTTCATCAAATTGGTTCCGTATTTTTGCTCATGTGTTTTTTTCCATTGTGTCCATCACTGTCCGATCATGATTGTTATATATTGTCCATGATTGTCCAATATGATACAGTAATTGGCAAAACCTTGTTACATGCCCATTATAGTTGGTAAAATTACGAGAAACACTGAGCACAATTTAAAAAATAATAAGAACATCCCGAGATGTTCAATGCATTTCTGCAGATTTTGCAGATTCTTACCGCGTAAAATAAATAATCTGCATAAACATTCCAAGATTCTCCGTTATAAAATTCTCCAGGATAATCTCAATATTTCCCAATATGTTTCCAACTTTTTGTCCAATACTTCCATGGATTTCCGATACCCTCTGGTAAACGTTTACATAACTATGGAAAGATCCAGCATGTTCAATGGGAAATTCCACTATAAATATGGGTCATTTTCAATAGCAAACTGGATTAATTAAACAATGGTTAATAACCAATACAGTAATGTATCACCCAGTTATTATTCATTTTTAATGGTTATCAAAATTATTAACCAATGGTTTCTGGAAAGATCCAGCATGTTCAATGGGAAAATCCACTATTTCTATGGTCATTTTCAATAGCAAACTGTTGGTTTACCAGGCCGGGTATGTTTCCACATCTTTCTTTGTGTCCCAAATTTTCCACCATCGCCTCACTGAGGCTCACCAGTGCCGACAGCGGCGTGAGGTCGCGGAGCTGGTTGTGGGAGAGCGAGAGCACCTGGGAATGCGCTGGGAATCACGTTCCAAAGAATGGGAGCCTTATGGAGGGAACATAGTTTTTTTAACTGGTTGGTGGTATACCTACCCCTCTGAAAAATATGAGTTCGTCAGTTGGGATGATTCTTCCCAATATATTGAAAAATATAAAATGTTCCAAACCACCAATCAGATTTATAATTTATAGATTTTTTATAAAATATGGGAAAAAGCAAACAAATGGGATACAAATGGGAGGTTTGCCATCAACAATAGTGGTTTAGATATGGTTTATATAATATGTCAATAATATGTCAATGGGAATTCCAGGATCCTAAAATGGAGGTACGTTAGTACCAGACAAGGACATATTCTGTAGGGATATTCCCGTACATAGGCATGAAAAATAGGCCTTTTATATGGTAGGTACCTCCAATGAATCGGTTCCTGAAATGGCAATTGACATCATGTTTGTCCTGATAAATTCATATATTTATAAAAATGATGATACAACAAAATGACCATTTTTAAGATATATTCTAATACATCAATGATATATCATGATATATTATTATTATATAATTAATTATGATATATTCTGTGATAATGATATATTATTCTGGTTAGTGGTTTCAACCCCTGTGAAAAACATGAAAGTCAGCTGGGATATTGTTGGGATTATTATTCCCAATGATTCCCAATTATTCTTCCAAACCACCAACCGGATTCTGATGTGATCGTGATATATTATTATATAATTAATTATATACATACATATATATATATACCATAATTATATTATTATTATGATATGGGTATGGGTCAAAATTAGGTACCCCAAAATTATGGATGGCTAATACTAAACTAGACTAACATCTGTGGTCCCCTAGGTCTTCCATTTTGACCCACATCCATATATTCTGATGTGATCATACCCGTCTTCGTAACGTCGTTAACAACGCTTCAAACTCACGCCTCCCAACCTGCCTCCAGCAGCTGCATCCTGCCGAAGTCCATCGTCCCAGGAGAGCTGAGATTGGCCAAGCGCTGGAAGCGGTAGACCAGGTGACGGACCTCCTCTACCTGGGGCTGGGGCCCATGAATGGTGGGAAATTGGGATCAAAAACCATGGATTTAAGCCTCAAGACTGGTGGAAAATGCTAGTTTCACCATGAAAAATGCTGGAAAGTTGGGATTTCACCATGAAGAATGGTGGATTTTTTGGGATGGCACCACGAAAAATGCTGGAAAAAATTGTGATTTCAACAAAAAAGGGGTTCGAAACGGTGATCTAACCATGGCAACTGGCGGTTTATTCAGGGGCCAACCAGGTGACGGAATATTGTTAGCCCCTGATTTGTGCTGGCTCGCTATTGTGGCAATTGTTTTTTAATTATTCAGAATACATGTAATTATTATTGCGTTGGTTCACTATTGTGGCCAATTTGTGTGGCGTGTTTTTTCTGGAAAATGGTTGTCTGTGTGAATGAACTTGAGCACATGAAGATGCGGCAATCTTTTTTTTAGTTCAAGGCGTTCCCAAAGCTTTGGGATCCAACCTCCGAACACCTTCCTTAAAAGACCACACCTGAACAAATGTCCCAGCCATATCAAGCCATTACATTTTGAGAGGGTCCAGGTCACTTTAGTAGGTTTTTTTTGCCTAGGTTTGGAATTGCAACAACTTTTTCCTGAGGTGATCCTGGAGCCACGAGAAGAAAGAAAAACCTGTTCACAAAAGTAATTGCCAGCTTCGATTTTATCACTTTTTCCTTTTCTCGTTCACTCTCTCTTTCTCTTTCTCTTATTAAATTTGTCTTAAACAAAAACCTTGAGGCGCAAAAGGTAAACCAATTAACATGTTGAACCCCATTCACTACAGGTACGACAAATACTACAAACACTATAAGTGCTATATAAACAGTTTCAGAGCCCTTGGGCACTTGTCATTGCGTGCAACCCTTTGACGATCCAGTTTTGTAGGCTCGAAAAGTTCTCTCATCCACTCTGGTAAAAATAATAAAGATACGTAGAATAATAACAATGATAGTATTAATAATGGAATAATACAAAATGTCAAGGAAAGTTAGATTATACCCTTGGAAAGTGAGAATAATAAACAACAAATGCGTATATATATATAATTGTATATTATATATATAAATAATTATAAATAAACTAATATGTATTCTCAGTAGACTTCCAAATAATCAAATTGTGGATTCACCAATATTTTCACGAACACACAGTCGGTCCAGTATATCCAGCAAGCCATGACTGAGTCGTTTAAGGGGATCAGCATCGGGAAACTATGATCCAAAGAACCTACAATAAAACATGTGTATAGTGTGTCTATTTATGTACTGTATCATATATATATATCATATATACTGTATGAGTATATCTATATGTTTGTATATTATATATATATGTGTGTATATATATATATATATGTGTGGATATATATATATATTATATATGGACATAAAAGTGGTGGAACTGGGTAGGTACCATGTACTGGGCGCCCACGCTGAGTCTTCGCCTGGCAACTGGGATTCAGCTGGAATGGTTCAACTGGTTAAAACATACCAAAAACTATGGAAAACCACCATGTTTGCTGGGCAAATCAACTATAAATGGCCATGTTCAATAGCTTTTTGTATGTTTACCAGAGGGTAACATAAGCACAAGAACAATACAAGAACACATTGGATTCTTCAGCCGCACAAAATGAAAATGATTGCAGCGTTTTTTCATTGGTTTCTTTGACACGACAAATGTTTAACTGATGATTTGGAGGTTTCCTAACATGGATTTTCCATTAAAAAATGGTTTTTCCATTAAAAAATGGATTTTCCTAAAAATGTGGACTTTCCATTTTTGGATGAAAAATAAAATGGGGGATCCCCCAAATCATCCATTAAAATGTGGAATGTTTCGCCTGAGGCCACCAGCACACTGTTCTCGGACAGCACGGAAGGGCCTGGGATGTTTCCAGTGATCCCAGGAAAAATGGTGGGCTCTGGTAAACATGCAAAAAACTATGGAACATCAGCATTTTTGATAGGTCAACTATCTATAAATGGTCCATTTTCATCCATTTTCCAGTTCGCTTTTTGTAGGTTTACCGGAGGGTACTGAGGGATGGTGACTGGGCGCGAAATGGGATTCCAAATCACTACTCATGGGATTTGTTTTCGTGATAGTATTAATCATTGTTATCCCACTAATCTGGGTAAATTACAATAATTCACTAACCTGAAATAAGGCAATTTTGGGATGATTCCCCTTACTAACCATGATTTCCAGTGAGGTCGCAGTGAGGTCGTTATAATTTACCCAGACTAATCATCATAACATTACATAAAATTACTCATGATTAATCTCTTCCCAAGTCTGATTATTATCAAATGAATAGCCAACATACCCGCCGAATCATCATGAGTCCCTTGCTAACAGTACTGTACTAATCATAATTCTTACAACATTACTCATGATTGGTAACCATTATCATGTTTTGATCCCGGGAATCCCAATATTAATCATTATCATCCCACTATTAATCAATGTTCATCATTTGTTATAACATTACTAATCGCAAATCGTTGTTATAAGGTAGAAACCACTATTAACATCTATGAACCATTACCAGTTTATAATAATCCCCAGGTCAATCATTATTCATTATTAATGACTTACTGGTGCTAAACGTAGGGTTTAGGGTTTAGGGTTGCTGGGGGTTGTTCTTATGATTATTGATCGTGATGAAATGGATCATTTGATCATTCCCGAAAATTCCCTACTAAGCACCAGTAAGCCCATTAACATCCATGAACTATAAATATAATATATCATAAAACCATATAAAACCTTAGTAACCACAGTTAACCAGTTAATAAAAATATAGTAAGCACCAGCAACTTATTAATGATGATTAAATCACTAAACACCACCACAACCAACCGGGGTCTCGGTCACGCCTCCGGTGGCAGGCCTTGAGACCGCTACGGACTCCTTGGACTCCTTGGCACCGATGTGGATGGCAGCCATGTGGAGAAACCCGTTAAAAGAAAATCCTCTTTCCGAAAAGCTGGGTGAAAAATGATGAACACCACATAAATCTAACTTTTTTGTGACTTCAATATACTTCGATTTCAATTACACCCGAAACTTTAGTAACTTTAGTATGTCCAATATTCGGAAGAGATTGTGCAAGATCCAGATGTTCATCTCCCAGCGGGATCCGCTTCTTTCACAGAAATCTCCGCCATCTCCGGCCCAGGGGAGGCCCAGGGGAGGCCTCACTGCGCGAGGCCGCACCAAAGACCAGCTCCTACGTGGCTGCGACACACGACCCTTCCTTCCGTGGGTAGAAACATAGCTGAGAAATGCCCTTAAAAAATAGGTTTTTGAGTGGGACAATCATCCAGAAATGGGGGATATTCCATTCCATTCCCATGTTTGATTACCGGTATCTCAGGGAAAATGATGATTTAACCAGAAAGTCTCAGAAAGAAACACCCTTGGATATAATGATGTAGACAAACCGAAACGGTTTGCATTTGAGAAACATGAAATGGAAAATCGCCAGTAAGAGAAATGCAATGCAAAACACATGTGGAAAACTAAAGGACTGTTGCTGTGCGGGCTTGGTTTGAGGATGGGTGAAGCACAAACAGAGGAGTGGTAAAAGCAAAATCATCCAGCTTCAAGTGATCTGCGCCATGAGACATTGAAATGGAAAAAAAGAATCCCGTATTGTTCCAAATAAAAATCACATCATATGTGGAAATTGTGTGGAAATGCTCTATTATATACAATACACTGTGTAGATATACATATATGTGTGACATTGAGTATATAATGATATATATATATATAGTTTCATGTATTTATGTCGATATCCAATAGATACAATAGTATATATTACATACAATCATTATCTATTGATTATCGCAATATTTATTACCATATTATATCTCATATCATATATATATATGTATACACATATACTATTATATATATATATATATGTGGTTATACAATAAGTATCTATTGATAATCTATTGATAATCATCTATACATACTCACCGTATATTCTCTAAACAACCGCAGCGCTTCGCGTCCTCCAGGGCAGCTAGACCTTGAGCGACTTGAAGTCGAGCTTCATCCTGGGAACCCTTTCTGTTCCGAGTCTCATATGAAAAACCATAGTTATAACCATACTTATCGTGTAAAGGTTTACATGTATTAACCGCAAATATTAATATTGAGTAAGTGGTTAATAACCATAGTTGTAACGTTTTTTCTTAGTAAAGAGGTTACAGTAGTAACCATAGTACGTAGTGCTATAATTTGGCACTGAAATTCGCATAAAACTTGGCACTCAATTTCTTAGTAAGCGGTTGATAAGCATAGTTATAACATGTTATAACATGTGATAACCATGTATTATAGTGAGATATAATGGGAATACAGTGAGATATAATGGGAATATAGTGGTATAATGGGAATATAGTGGTATAATGGGAATATAGTGAGATATAATGGGAATATAGTGAGATATAATGGGAATATAGTGAGATATAATGGGGAAAATGATGTGGATATACCATGATATACCCTAGGGCAAACGTCTAAATAAATGTGGAGAACCCAAGGGGGAAACCCGTTCGGAAAATTACCCTCTGGTAATTTGTTACATAGCTATTGAACATGACCATAGAAACAGTAAAATTTCCCATTAAACATGGTGATGTTCCAGTTCTCTATGTTAAATTACCAGGGGGTAAACCTCCATTTTCCTATGGTTTTCCTATGGTTTGTTTTCCTATGGTGTTCCTGCAAATGGTGGGTTTTTGCTGATTACCCTCTGGTTAACATGGCGAAGCCACGGCCAATCAGACAATCTCTACAAAGCGTTTGACCCCCCTCTCTATGCATTCACAGCTATGTTTACATTATGCTCTTGTAGCGCATAGAAGATAATTTATCTTTTCTGACTCAAGGACCTGTTGCCCTATGGGTGTGGTGTTGTCTTTCATAGTCTTGCAGACTTGAAGCACATTCTCTGAAGGTTCGAATCCTTCCAGGTCCGTTTTTTCTCACTTCAATGGAAGACATAGGATTCCTTGGGAAATCAATAATAATTCTCTATGAATGCACGTGAAGGTTTTATCCCTACCTTCTATCTCCATGCATGTATAGTTAAGAAAGGTGGGTCAGAACCTATCATTTTCCACCTATCAATTTGGGGATGAGCATCCATAAACAACAGCAGCATGGTGGGAAAAAAACAGGGGTTCACCAGGGTTTTGAATGTTTTGACCCATAGCCATGTAACCATGAACAAATCTGATACATTGGGATTTATGCGGATTGATATTAACCCTCCAACATAGCGACTTATACAACTTAACCAGCAAAAGTTTGGGACAACTTTTTTTGCGCTGCAATTGCAAGATGGGATTCAATCTGAGACATCATCCCGGAGGGCATCAAACATGGCTGGCTGGGAAACCAGATGAAACCAGCATACATGGGCATTTACCATCTGGTTATGACTAACAGTTTGCCATGGAAAGATCCACCATTTTTAAGAACGGTAAACCATCGAACTAAATGGGCCATCTATACCATGGCTATGTTAGTCATAACCAGATGGTAGATTCGAAAAGATCTACAAATGGCTTATTCTCAGGGTACTCAGCAACCATCCATCCTCATCCTCTGGAAATTCAACTAAATCATAATCCCTGAGATGAGCCTCCCACGCAGCGAACCACCAATACCAAGTTCCCAAGGAATTTCATGAGACCAGAGACTCAAGCCATTTTCCCAGGTCCACCTTCTCCTCATCTTCATCATCGTCCGGTAACTCAAGACCTTCAACCCATGGCCGGGCGCAAAAAACAGTGCTGGCAATGTGGAGTCATAACCCAAGGATACCCAAGGACTAGTCGGGACATCGTGGGGATATGAACCAACAGCCAGATCTTTGGTGCCAACATCTGTTGAACCTCCCCCCAAAAAAAAACATCACTTGAGGATGCCATCGTCCGCAGTATATCCAAGTAAAAGACTGCATAATTATAATACATCATAATACATTATAATTGAATTAAATATATATATATATATATAATCATCAATATATAATTATAATCGATTCCCCTAGCATTGAATACTCCTCTAGATACTCGGGTTTACTATTGGATCTACTCATTTTGAACAGGGGTTTTGAACACGACACATCAGGACTTCCCTATGTTCCATGATTCTTTGATGAATCATGGTGTTAAATTCCCATGAACATCCCATGTTTGGTGGGTTTGGTAGGTAAAGTCACCAATTTCCCAGCACTTTTCATGCTGAAATTTATGGTTCTATCATGTTCAATCCAAAGTTTCCAGTTTTCATGGTGAAATTTAACTGCTTGGTGGTCAAAAAACCATCTTGAAACATGATGGAGTTCGTCAATGGGAAGGATGACATCCCGTATATTGTGGAAAATGAAATTCATGTTCCAAACCACCAATCAGTACTTAGTATGTCCCCTTTCCGAATCGCCTTCCAGTACCTCTTTTTGAAGTTCTCGGAGGTCCTCCAACGGTCCGGCACCATGGCCATGAGGGGAAATCGCTGGCATCGAAAGATCCACGGGTTTCTTTGTTCTGATCTTTATTTTCCAATTTTCAAATTAAGCCATTGCCAATTTTTCAGACCATGATTGAGATATATTTTTGGACTTTTCAAATGGGTTTTTTTTTTCTGTAAATGGCTTGTTCATCAGGTTCCATGATGTTCCACGTTGAATTTAGGGGTTGTACCCTGCAAAACTTGCCTAAAAAAGGACGTGTCCATCATACGTGCTATGATGAAATGAAGAGACACGTGCTTTGGGAAGGGTTATCCCGGTCATTCCCCAGCAACAAAAACATATATATAGTTGTGGGCGTGGGTCAAAAACGCTTATATACGATTTTTGAAAATACCCATTGTGAAATTTGTGAACATCTCAAAAATAGACAGAAGTGTCTTGGGCTTCATGGTTCACCCTCCCCCATTTTGGGGATGTGTTTGAACCTACTCATACCGGTCCTGTGAGACTCCCGGGGTCGGAGTAGTGGTCGTCTGCATGCCCATGACATGTAGGGAAACTCCGCCAAAAGAAACTGCAAAAATTGAAAAGATATGTGTGTTCACATACAATAGTGCTGCCAAAAAATGCGAAAAAAAAGTTGAAGACAAATCAAAACACATTCAAAAATTTGTGTTTCAGGTTCACCATGTTTCAGCCGATTTCCCAGCAATATTGGGAAGTCATAGCATGACGTGCTGCATAAGCTTTGTGGGAGCCGTCAGAAAATCTGCGACACTGCCACACCCATGGCCAGAATAGGACGCTTGCAACGAAAATGGCTCTGGTAAAATGATGTTAGGCCGTTAGGCTTGTTAAACTGTTAAACATAGCTATTGTGGGTAATAGGACGTTGCTTAAATGGATCTGGGATGATCCCTTTAATGTGTGTTGGGTTGCCTTTTCTTCTAGCTTTCTGAACGGGATCCCTGGGGTTCCACCATCAGCCGGAGCCACAATCGAAAAACTGCTGCAGTTCAAGTCATCCACAGCCGAAGATTCTTGTCCAAAAAAAAAACAGCTAAACCAAAAGTATAGAAACTGACAGTTACAATATGTTACAATGCTATTTTTGAACATATCCAAACATATCCATAAAATGTATTAAAATGTCTAAAACGCAATGACAGTATAAACACGGTGCGTGTTTGACCCGGAAAACTTTCAGTTGGGAACGAATTGGCCCTCACTTCAACGGGTTGCGATTCGCTGGGCAGGCCAAGCGAATCGTTTAGGGTGAAAACCAAAATTGGATGGTTTACACACTGCCAAAAGGTATCCCATTATACCATTCCCAATATATTGAGTCATTGAGGTTTATCATGTTTATCCAAAAAATTAAGGATGGTTTAATACGTCCTAGAAATGACTTATAGCACCCAATATATTGAGTCATTGAGGTTTATCATGTTTATCCAAAAAATTAAGGATGGTTTAATACGTCCTAGAAATGACTTATAGCACCCAATATATTGAGTCATTGAGGTTTATCATGATTATCCAAAAAAATAAGGATGGTTTAATACGTCCTAGAAATGACTTATAGCACCCAATATATTGAGTCATTGAGGTTTATCATGTTTATCCAAAAAATTAAGGATGGTTTAATATGTCCTAGAAATGACTTATAGACTTATAGCACCCAATATATCGAGTCATTGAGGTTTATCCAAAAGATTAAGGATGGTTTTTTGTCCTAGAAATGACTAGCACCCCATTGAAGCCGTATCGTGGCAAACAGCCCCTGGGCGCATCGCCGTCCCTCCGTTTCTCTCGGATCCACCGACACGCGGCATCCGCATCACCGAGAGATGAAACCGCCGTCTGGCCACAAGGAAACAAACAAAAAAACAACCATGGTTTATGATGGTTAATATGGTTGATATTACATTGGTTCATGATGGTTAATGATGGTTACAGTAATGATGGTTAATGATGGTTAATGATGGTTAATGATGGTTAATGATGGTTAATGATGGTTAATGATGGTTAATGATAACCAACCAGAGCATATTAACCACTAATCACCATTGTTGATGGTGACAATCATGGTGGGGAAACAAATCTGGTACCTCTCGAACAGTGGCTTCACAGAAGATGAGAACAACCTCTCAGCTCTCGAAACCTGCAGGAATTGAGCCAGGCTTCGGGGATCGATGGATCTTACGCACCCCCCCAAACAAAAAGCAAAAACATGCGTTTTTTGCCGCAAAAAAAAAATGGTTTAGTATGGTTTAGTGGTGTTTGTTAGATCAATCATCGAAGCATCCTCCTTCTCAGCCGTTTTCAAATGAAGGATATATGGACTCGACATTCCAGTAATTAACAGTAATTAACATAGCCAAAACCATGGTTCCCTCTCGATGTTCCTTTCTTGGACCCTTTTTGATTTACAGTCGTCTCAACCCCCGTCGTCTCGACGTGCCGTTGAGGATTCAGGCCTCGTTTCGTACTTTAAGGGCTTGCTATGGTATAGATGACCCCATTTACTTCGATGATTTACCTGTTAAGATGACTAACCTATTTAAGTATTTACCTATAGTATTTACTTCGATGATTTACCAATGAAGAATATTTTACCAAAGGTGATTTTCCATAGCAAACTGTTCAATTACCAGAGATGTGATTGTGCGTGAAAACTGTTGTGAATGGGATTCCTTGATATGGGTAAAGAGTAAACGATGGTAAACGACTTTTTTGCAGGTACGGTCTACTATATCCGCACACGGCTTCAAAATTGTGGATAAATTGGGAACGGTCAAAATTCTTGTGATGTGTCTGTAGTTCACTCAAAATAGCAACTGTTTATGACGCGAATGTTGGGCCCATGGGTTTTAACCCATATATACCCATATCAGCATATATCGGCATTATATCTGCCATGGTCAAAACAAGGTAGATAAACATGGCATACCGGGCGTGAGCATCCCACAATTTTTGTGGAACCCTTGCGTTAACCATTAAAAATCCCTATGAATGGAGCCCCCGTTATAAGTTGGTTTATAACTAACCCCCACAAACTATATAGAATATATATATATACCCTCTGGTAAATTAACATAGACCCTGGCAGTCATCGGGGTTGGAAGACTAGTTTCCATTAAAAATTGGTGATTTTCATGGTCAAACTGTTTATTTACCAGAGGGTATGTCTCATAACTCTAGTCATGAAAGTTCAACATATTTCAAGCAACTTACCCTCTGGTAAACTAACATAGCAATGGTATAGATGGCCATTTATAGTGGATTTTCCATGGTGATTTTCCATTGCTATGTTAGTTCACCAGAGGGTAGCCAATCGAACTGGAGCACCAACTGGTTCATCCCGCCTCCCAGCTTTAGTGAGCCATAGGCTTCACGTACCATGGCAGCACGAGTCCTGCGAGGCGGACTCGGACTTTTTTGGGGCTTTTAGGTCGGGTCACTTCTGCAACAATTAGGGATTTCACCAGATAGGGATATCATAGGATGCGGTATCATAATTATATATATATGTATCATAATTAGATATATATATATACCATCTCATTATTCAACATAGCCATGGAAAATCCACCCATTTTTAATAGGTAAACCATCAAGAAATGGGCCATCTATACCATGGCGAACTGTTAAATAACCAGAGGGTATATGTCCTGTGTATTTTATTTGGCCTAGTGTACACATGGGGGATACAGTTCCCCAAATAATCGCAGGATATGGCAATGTTTAATCGGAAAACTGGTGATCAAGTGGGACAAAGCATGACAAAACCACCTCGGGATAGATTTCGAAGGCGGTCCCGAGTTCAAAACCTGGAATAATTATCACAGCAGCTTCAAAGTCCCTTTTTGACCATCAACAACCATGATTACTCACCATTGTTAACTATAATGAACCATGATCAACATTCATCATGGAATGACAAAAAAAACATGATTCACAACTACTAACAACTATGGCTTGCTCGAAAATCCCCCAGCTCTGTCGTGCTCCGTGATCCTGCCTCTGGTTCCTTCGGAAATGTTGCAAGGCTTCAGAACCACAGTACTCTGCCTGGCGGTGGAAATAAATGGGATAGTAATGGAATTTACCATCTGGTTATTTAACATAGCCATGGAAAATCACAATTTTTAATAGGTAAACCATCAAGAAATGGGCCATCGAAATACCATGGCGAACTGTTAAATAAGCAGAGGGTAATGGGATCTCCAGCATGTTTTAGCCATTCAATTTCTGCATCTCGATTGTTGAAGAAGGGTTTATGGGATCTTGATGGGATATTCGCAGCATACCATGATAATCATTGGGATGAATAAAGCCATTGATGGTAATATTCTCTCATATAGCATATATACTACGTATTGATGATCGTATATCCCAATGATAATCTTGTTAGTAAAGCAATAAACCACTTGATGGTTTATACCAACCATCTACGGCAAATTTGGGGCTGACATTGCAGATTTATAGATAATGATTGGATGATATTGAATGCGTATGATCCCATATATTTAGATTATTATCCCACATATCTAGATGTTTGCCCCAGAGTATGTATATATATATATGTAGTTGATTGTTGGATGATCATACCATATTGTTGCTTGATTTGTATCATATGGACTATTTACTCTCTACAAATTTCATGCTAGCTGTGGGAAATTGATGAACACGGAAGACAATTGACTAGAATATTTAGTTCGATACCAATCCGAAATTTAAAATGGTGATGATCAGTGGCAAACGATTGAATTACCAGAGGGGTATATAGGTTCATATAGATCCAGATGATTATCTCATATATGTCCCATCAAACATTGGCCCTATGGTTTGGACGCTTGTTGTGGCTAATCTGAATATAGAGCGGTTTTTTGATATAGATATTAGATTAGTATATCATATGTATATCATATGTAATATATAATATTTGCATATCTAAATAATTATATGTATACATACATATTATATATATTATATACATATTACCAGGTATGGGCTATATCTATATCTATAATTATATATATACATCTTCCAATACATCCAATATGGGTTTATCTGAATAAAACGCGCAGCCCCACGACTTCATGGCTCATCATTTTCCCAAAGATTGATCTTGCGGGATCCGGATCGGGCATCTATCATTTTTGGACAAACCCATCCCAGTTTTATGGTTTGATACCATATATCATATGAAAAATGATGGTTTGACTATGATATTATTTTTTTCACAAAACCATTGATATGATATCTTTATGGTTCACTTTTATGGTTTTAATATGTTTTAATTATATCATATCAATTCCGCTATGATACCCATCAACCATAATCAAGTACTTGGTATCTATTGGATATTTATATCATGAAAAATTGATTCGTGAGAAGTATACTAAATCGATGGATATGATCCACGTGTATCCATATGTTTATCAAGAATACTTGCTTTATCCACATTTATCCACGTTTATCCACATTTATCCACATTTATCCACATTTATCCACATTTATCCACATTTATCCACATTTATCCACATTTATCTACATGATCACTTATATACTAAGAACAAATCGCTGTATCAAACCCCTCGGCGACCTCTCCACGCCTCGGTGATCTTGTTGCCTTCGATGATCCTTTCCTCCTCGACAAAGGCAAAGCGCCGTCGTGGAAGGACGGTTTTGATGTTGACAATGATAGTAAATATATATATATATATATTTATATCTATATATTTATATATACACCTATAGATAGTAGTTGTCAATGTTCTATTTATATATAAGATTGCTAAGTATGTACATATATATATATATAGTCTCGTGTTCCGTGTTCCTACCCCCTTCCAAACACCCCCTTCCAAACACCCCCTTCCCTTCTATATTTGCAAGCTATTGGCAGCATTTCTGAGGTCCAGCCTCGTATTTGCTAGGTCTTTGCAGTATTTCTGACTACCAGCCTCGCATTTACTAGGTACATGCTACCTTTTAGACGACCTACGTAGAACACATACTCCCTCAAAGTACGTACGTGCTACCTATAGTCATATATACATGTGCTATGTATCTACTTCACTTCTACCTGTGTACTCTCACAACACTACATGTGTTTAAGATATACCGTACCTACCCCTACCATACATTCCAATGATACCATACATACCATAGATACCATAGATACCATACGAACTTTGACCATACATACCATACCTATCATACCTATCTTACATACCACACATACCGTACATGTGAAACAGAATTACCACACCTACCATACATACAATACCAAACATACATGCCATACATACCATACCTACCATACATACCAAACATAGCATACATTCCAAGCATGCCATACCAGACCGACCATACACACCGTACATACCGTCATATCAAACATACCATTCCTAACGTACTTGCATACCACCCCTACCATCCATACAATACCAACCATACATGCCGTACATACCATACCTGCCATACATACCAAACAAACCATACATTCCAAACATACCATACCAACCATGCCAAACATGCCAGCAATGACATACATATCAACCATACCGTACACGAGATAATTACATACCATACTCACCATGCCCACCATGGCATATATATATATTGTCATACATACACTACACCACCCCGCACCACACACCCCACACGACACACCCCCCACCACACCACAGGGCGGGGAGGGGGACAGTACCCCCACCACGGGGAGAGGGACAGTACTATGGCTGGCCGGGAGGGGAGGGGGGTTGGAACGCTGGACCACATATATATACATATATATATATATATCACCCATTGTGAGGGCCTTCATGAAGCTGCTGCAGCTGCAGCCATTTCCAGGTCACTTCGCTTCGACTTCTTGAAGCTCCGAAAGCGACTAAAAAACGATCAAAAGCTATAAACATCTGGGATTTAACCATCCAAAATACTTTGTCAACCAATATACAAGAATGGAGAAATTAATGCAGCAATGGATTTTGATGAATGAATGTTAATGGATTAAATGGATCAGTGGATTGGTTTTGCTGGGAAAATTACAGGAAAACTGGCTGGTGTTTACTCCCAAAGACAAAGGGGTTCCTATACTACTATAGGAGAACAATCTGCAATAAATCCATTGCAGGTTCCCTTCAACCAATTCTTGCAAAATAAAAACAATAGACGAGCTATCGCTGCAACTATATCAAAAGACTGGGGATACTGAGCCCCAAGTCATGACTTGGAATGCCCCAGTACCCAAAAAAAATCATTCAAATAGTTAAGCTAGACCATTTACAGTAACAGTATGATTGAAACAACCACCGCAAGTTGGGGGTCTGCCATGTTGGCTCTTCCCACGGCACCTGCTGCAAGAGTTTTTCTCTGTGCGCCGCCAAGCGTTTCCATTGTAACACCTGACGCGTTTACCACCCGATTGGACCAACGATGGATGTCATCGGCTTTTCAGATGGGCAAGGCGTATTTTGACACTACGATTGAAGGCACTCTATGTCACTATAGCCATTTGACTGTATTTGTGTAACATTGTGTCATCATATTGATACGAAACTTTGACTCCGAAGAGTTTTAGAAGATTATTTCGAAAGCGCAACACCATTTCCCGCTTTTTGATGCTTTTTGAGCTTATGGAATGTAGTGGGCAACCGATATTTTTGTCCATGATCAGAAATAGAGGTACCCCCCAGAAATCTGGACAAACCCAGCAACAATAGGAATCAATAACAATACTACCCTCAAGTAAACGAACATAGCTATCTGAATCATAGCTATGGAAACTATGGTATAGGCCCATTTAGATCATTTTAGATCCATGGATACTTCGATTCAATGATTCACCTCGAAAAAATGCTGGTAATTCCATATATCTCATGGTCAATTTGTGGTAGTCCCCCAAGAAAATGAATCTTTTGCTGGTTGTGATTCCTTACCCAACTATGGAAAATCATCATTTTCAATGGGAAAATCCACTATAAATGGCAATTTTCAATATCTATTTTGACATAACCAGAGGGTAATAAGAATTACCATTTAGTTATGACTAACATAGCCATGGACAATCCCCATTTTATAGCTAGGTAAACCATCGAACTAAATGGGTCATCTATACCATGGCTATGTTAAATAACCAGAGGGTAATATTCCTTCTAAATCCATTGCAGGGCCTGCAGGGCCCGTCCCGCGCCACTCTTGCTGCTGGCGCCTCCGCAGCCGCGCTGTGTTTGCAATACGTCGCCGGTTCCTGGCGGAGCTGACGTCGGTGGCCCGCGGCCCGTTTTGGGGGACCGGTTCAGCAACGAAAAATGGAGGTTTTAATGGGAAAACCATAGGAAAACCATAGGAAAATGGTGACTTACCCTCTGGTTATGACTAACATAGCTATTGAAAATGGCTATTTATAGTGGATTTTCCCATTAAAAATGGTGTTTTTCCATAGTTATGTTAGTTTACAAGAGGGTAACTGTGACCAGGCATCAACAAAAATGCAGAGAATATCATAGAATCTGATGTTGCTTGGAATACCAATCCACATTTTTTTGGGGCTGCGATATCACATTAGATCAATTAGATCACATTAGACGTTGGAAGTGATAATCCAATCAGAACAAATATTATGGGTTCTTCAAACACCGGAGAGAGCAAGCAACACATTTGGAGATAGAATCTGGGTATAGAAGGGAAACTATGAAGGTTGAAAAGTCCAATCTGGTCCAATCTGGTTCTGAAAGCTTATGGCAAAAAACTCAAAATGTAAACTTAAACCAAATTGGAACATCATAGTGTCCATAGAATTTATAGGGATCCCCAATGATGGGACCCCTATTCCCATAATCTTCCCATCCGGAATTGGGGGTTCTTGTGGTATGGTAATGGTCGTCCCATGACTGAGGGGTCCCTATAAATTCCACTAATCATGTTTTTGCAAAGTTTCCCATTGTTCCAGGCTATGAAATATATTGGAATATATGGACGATCCCCAACCTGCAAGATGACCCAACCTTCAACCCCAAGCTCCGCCCCATTGCCTGTTTTTCAGAAACCTTGAGGGCTTCCTTTGTCAAGCCATTTCCCTGGCAACAAAAAATGGAGCTTCTAAGAATCCCTACCAGCATTTTGTTCATAGGGCTTCACCATCACGACCATCAGGGTGAATCATGGTTCCTGAAATGGGGATATGTATGGGATATGTATTGTACCCTCTGGTAAACTAACATAACTATGGAAAATCACCATTTTCAATGGGAAAATCCACTATAAATGGTCATTTTCAATAGCTATGTTAAATTACCAGAGGGTATATGATTCTAATTGATGATGTACACACAAAACACATGTCTCTCTGGCCAATGTCATGTTGAACAAACCATGATATCCAAGGTGGCGATGAAGACAGAAATTCATGGATATGACTCATATGACCTATGATGATTTACCGAAAAAAAAAAACTGAGGATTTCTGGTAGTTAATGATATTTATATATATATATATCAGTTGAAAATCCTCTAAAAAACCTATGACCTATGACCCATTTGATTTCCGTGATCTACTATCCTGTCTCAGTTTTGTGTAGAGGATACACCGAGAAAAGTCTAAGATGGGATGGGATGACTCAACAGCCATGCGATTTTTTCATCCCTTAAAATAGAACAGAACAGACGACATGTTGTGCTGATATGTAGTCAATATGTTGAACAGATCATGTAGTCTGAGTAGTCTGCTAAATTGAATCCCATCAATAGAACATGTATGCGATATTGATTCAATTCGACAAGTAGCCACCTCCATTGAACAATGGAGAACTTCGTACCTCAAACTTCAATGGGACGGGCTCTTGCATCCAACATCATCCAACTGTTCATCTTCTGAATGATACAGTTCTTTGCAGTCAATGTAGGGTACAAGATGGAAAAAAAGCATCCACAAATCCAAGGGTCTATCATGATCTACCATCATGCTCCCCTTTTTACATAGCCATTTAAGGGAATCTACCGCATTTTTGAACAACCAGAATGGCATGATAGATCTTGAAGAAAACATCAGAAAACCAACAAAAACGTATGAATTTGTTTTTTTTTCATAATCATGAAAACAAGTGTGCACTATTACCCGCTGGTTATTTAACATAGCCATGGAAAATGGTTGATTTTCCCATTAAAACCTCCATTTATAAGGGATTTTCCAGATCTTCTTCGGGGTGGCGTCTCGCTTGCTCTTTGAGGCGCTCCAGCCCAAGCTCTACCAGACTCGACCTGCATAGCCAGGTGCCCTGCTGCCGAGAGGACTCCGCCAGCACCTGGCTCTGAGCTAACTACTTAAAATGGTCGATCTCTACCATGACAGGTTAACTTCATTTGGATTATGTTCATATTAATGTTCATATATATGTTCATACTACAGTACTTACATTCAGATATTAACGTAAATAGTAATTATACTATTCCCTGAAATAGTCATTGTAATTAATAATGATTCCCTGATTGGCTGGTTTTTTTCATGGAATCGCGGCTAAAAAAATCACCGTCATAGATTTCTGTGCGGCTCATCCCCAAAGGTGGAAAACCCAATGTCATAAACCTCGATTGGGGATGGTTTATTGCTGGGGATGGTGTATTGTTGAGGTATAATATGGAAAACCCAATAATAAACCCAGTAGTGTTTACGACATTAATCAAATCCCCATTTATCTGTTTCAATTATCCACTATTCTAGAAATTAAGTCCTTTTCGCTCGGAAATTGCAGGCTTTTTGCCCCAAAAAAACGGGCCGAGCAACTTGTAGTATCCCTCCTCACTAACGGTGGATCGTGAAGGTTCACACAGGGGGCCTTTTTTCCCCCCGAAACGCAATGCCTGCTTTCTTCACAAGCACTGAGAGTTGCTCTCGGAGTTCTTGGGCCTAGGGACACCGTGGCTTGTTGATTACCTCCATTCCTCTCTGGCTGGATTCCCATGTGAGGGTAATGTAAGAACTAGCAACAGTAGCAGTAGCCACGGTGGTGATGTGACAATCCTTGTGTTTGTGCTGTTACTTCATTGTAAAAACCCTATGATTCACCGTTGGGTTTCACCATGGAAAATTACCACCACACCACACCATCTTGAATAGAAAAAAATGGAGTTTCCTAGGGCTAGCCCAAGTTTAATCTATTTCATTTTCGGATGTTCCAGTATAAACCATCCAGCTATTGGGTGCCCGAATTCTAGGAATACGAATATAGTTTTCATAGGGTCTCTAAGCCACTTATAACCAACTTATATATATTTATTCACTCTACTTTTTTTTCATATATAAAGGTATTACGACAATAACAATGTATATATATATATATATCATTATATATCACTATTAACAAACATCAGTGGATGGGAAAAACCACAATGTTTTCCCATGTTTGCTGCGCCTCATGCTCCGCGTTGCCGCGCTTCTTGCGCTCCAAACGCAGCTGCCGACGCTTCTCCTGGACAATGAATCACCAGAGAAATGGGGAGATCAGTGAGAGAAATGGCATGTCAAAACATGTTATAACAGGTTAAACACCAATTAAAACATGAAAAAAAACAGGCTGAAACATGTTATATATATAACATGTTAAAGCCAATGAACACATGATAAGCAAGTGTCAAATATGTTTAAACCCATGTCAAAACTCTAGGTTTATGATCTTGAACTTGCTCTGAATTGGACACAGTTGGGAGCTGAAAACTCCATGAATTACATATTGAATTTTCAATAGTTACAGGGTATTGAAGCTCTGGGTCATAATTGGATGGGTACATACCTGTGTCAAACATACGACCAGGGATCGGAAACCGTGGGACTCCCTGGTTTTCACACTAAAGAAAAAACTGTTTATAGCTGGATGATCAAGAAACCCAAATTTAGATTAGATCAGAATGGATTTTGCTCTATGTTTTGCTCTATTCCACCATATCCCAACCACCTCCAGCATGGGGTCTGTGTCGCGCCACCACATTTCTGAAATCACTCCCCGCGCCGGGTCCCCAAGGCGCAGTGTCCGGGAGGACCCCTTGATGTACGACTCATGATAAAAATCGACCTGGGCAATAAACAAATATACCATCTGGTTATTTAACATAGCCATGGAAAATCACCAGTTTTAATAGGTAAACCAAGGTAAACCATCTATAATCTATAAATAAATGGGCCATTTTCCATGGCCATGTTAAATAACCAGAGGGTCATGTACATATGAAAATATGATACTAGAATATACAGTATAAGTATATATATATATACTATATACAATCAAATAATTACATATCTGGGAGTTTCCTAAAATGGGGGTACCCCCAAGTCATCCATTTCAATCGGATGTTCCATTACAAACCATCCAGCTATTGGGGTACCCCCATTTAAGGAAACCCCCATATATCATACTTCAACAGCCTGAACTGAACCAGGTCGGAATGACTTTCCCACGCTACCGAAACAAATGCCATTGGGATGGTGTACATCAGTCGAGAAGCCATCCGACTAATTTCGTCCATGTTTCACCAATTGATCACCAATTGATCACCATTTTGAAAGCAATTCTTGGATGGGTAAATACCCACAATGGTATTCAAAACATTCAGTTAGAAGCTAGCACAATTTCAGGACTGTAAAATACCTACAGATACCTACAGGTACTTGCATTCTCATGGTCCTCCGCTAGCAAAACAACAGGCCTGCGATCTTTGGATGACCATCCCCACTAGTTGCTGCTCAGTAGCCTGAACTTTTCCTGTGATGGCTGGTTTCAACCATCTGAAACCAATTTAAAACATATCAAATCAGTGTTTCCAGCATTAAAGCACACTTATTTCTAATTGGTGGTTTCAACCCCTGAAAAATATGAGTCAGATTGGATCATCATCCCAGCTATTGGGGAAAATAAAAAATGTTCCAAACCACCACTTTTTTGTACCTCTTTGATCTGCACGCTGGTTTAGTCGGCGAAACCAGCGCATTGGCTGTGTGCAACGACCTAGTGTGGCACCGGTAGCCGGTCCAGTTCTTTCGTCTGTCGACGAAACGGAGTCTTCGAGAACTTCATGAGCCAGCGGTCAACTGCATCCAATCGACCCGGGTCCCAGGGCACCCCCAAACAGCTGCAATGCATGTGGATCATGTGGCTAGTCGGCACGCTGTAGCCAGCCACCACATCAACATTAGCATGTCGCAGTGTCTCACGCAGAACTTTGCCAAACCACCGAGCTCGAGTCTTGAACCCAGTGTGCAACAGAGCATGGAGAGGCATGTCCGCACTGTCCCGCCATCCATTGATATGCACTGGTCCAGCTTCCCCAGTGGTGAGGGCAAAGTCAATGTACATCTGCGCATGGGAGATCCACACCACCGGGCCCGGCTCACATTGAACCGCATGCCAAAACCATTTGAGCAGTTTCATCACCAACCCTTCACCATACCACCTAACTGCTCCCTTCGGGGGAGAAGGCATTGGGGGCAAGGCAGTCCACTTGGGCGGTGGACCTGGCACAGAAGGAGACGGCTCAGGACTGTCAGTCATACGTTCATGGCAAAGAACCCTTCTACTAATGGCAATCAAGACTTGTTGAATGCAGGAATTCCACTCATCAACACTCCGGCAAGCAGTAGCATGTCTGGCCAATAGCAACCAGAACTCCTCACCACGACTTTCATTCGCACGCACTGCAGCCCGATCCGCAAACTGATTGTGTAGGTAACACCATTCTTCCAAAGGTGAGTTAGCACTGGAGACAGTACAGTGGGCTTTGACCTTGGTGATCTGAACATGAGCACCAGCAGAGATGTCATCTGCAATCATCATCCACAAGTCAGCATTAGGTGAATTAATGCGAACTGCTGCACCCTGGAGAATTCTCCGGAGCCTCCTAACAACAGCCTGGCAATCTGACCAAATCATGAGTTCAAGTCCACGACAACACGCAAACCTCACTGCTCGCATAACAGCATAGAGTTCAGCTCTGACAGATGTCTGGCGAAGCCCAGGCAACACTCCACATTCCAACAACACAGCTGGGCGATTCATGGTTGCGTCTGCAAGCACCACAGAAAAAGCCGCAAACCGGAGATCTGCATATCCCGGGTTGCAACAGGACCCATCAGTGAAAACATGTACACACCCCTCACTCGGCCATGGCAACACGGGGACATCGCCAGATGGCAACCCATGAAGATAGGAGTACCACTCATGATATGTGGAGGGTCTAAGAGACCATCCATAGCATGTCACACATTCCGGCAGGTCAGGGACTAACGCCCGGACATGGGCAGGGATTCCCTGGCGGCAATCTTCAAACCGATCACAAACCCAGAAACGGTGAAATCTGGAGTCAGAACATGTGCAATACGGACACACATCAGAGTCAGTTTCTTGGCAATAATGCTTCCCGTCCTGTGTGAGATGAGCCCCATTCAAAATCTTACGAAAGGCAGCACGATCATCAACTGGCAATTTGGCCAACCATTGTCGAGTGCGGACTGGGTCTACGTTTTCCAAGCCCTCAAATCCCGGTCGATGGGATACATGAGCTGCCACTGTCTTAACCCAGGCCCACTCCATCCTCCATTGCAACTCGGCAAGGCTAACACTAAACAAGGAAAAACTTCCAAAGTCATCGACCAGCAGCGCAGGGGACAAGACATGCCAGCCAAGAAATTGGATCCGGGTCAACAAGGTCGCTGAGATTCCATTGGATGCATAGTCATTGTTCCCACAGGCAATTTCCCAAAGCGACGAATGTACCACTTCATGGATCCCGCACTCCCTGACCATTCTGAACGTGCTCAAGAGTGTCCAGAAGTGCGGATCAGTGGCAGGTCTTTCGATCATACCTAAATGGACCATCGAGTTGCATCCAGACCCATCAGCTGCTAACCCTTTCATTGCCCCTGCCCTCAACTGGGTGAAGATCTGCAACGACACCGTGGTGGCAGCTATGGCATGAAGGCCTTTAGGCCATCCTGCAGTTCGAATTGCACGCACCTTGAGGTCATACGGTGCTGCAGAGATCTTGAGTTTAGGCCACAGTGACTGCAAGGAGCTAATCCGGGTCACCTGGGTGGAGTTGGTGTGCCTCCGAGTGGTTTGGATATGAGCACCTAACATGCGATAACCATCTACAACAGCAAAACCCTGGTCACGGAGGCTCTGACGTCCAGAACTACTAGTCGACCAGACAAACGTCTTCTTACCATCCAGTAGTAAGTCCAAGGCATCCACAAACTGATTCAGACACTCAAAGATTGCACTCATGCGTGAAGGGTCAGTGGTAATGATCGACTAGTCATCAACATATGAGACCGGCTCACAGAGCGGGAAGTAATGGCTGTGCCAACAGTGAAAAAGGATATCAACAACCACCATGCCAAGACAGGATAAGCCATCACCTTCCGGCAAACCCGTAACACTGTACACTGGCTTGGTCATATTGGCTCCAAGCTGAAATCTGCGACCAAGCACTGCAAGGGCCCCAGCCCATGCTGTAAGCACTGACATAGGAACTCCTAACAATGCAGCAGCTTCAAACACAACAAGGCGGGGCAAGTGATTGAATGCTTTTTGCAGGTCCGCCATCAGGCCCGACAAGGAAATCCTACCTGCAGTCGCTTCCTCAACAGCCCACAACAACTGGCTCCAGACTTGGCCTGCATGCCGGGCAGCACGGCTCCCATACAACGTGTCAGGGAGATATGGGTCAAGAGCACGGATTGCACGTCTGGCATGGTATGACCCCCAAAGGCGATACAACAAACCCAGTATGGTAATCGGGCGATAATCCATGACATCACGAGGCTGTTCAACTTTAGCAAGACAAACAACCTTGCCCATTAAGAGCTGGGGAGGCCAAACACCTGAAGTCTCTGCTTCCAGGAACATGTCACAGAAATTGGAAAGAACCGATCCAGGCATGCGTTTCAGATCACTGATGGACACACCATCAAGCCCACATGCAGATTTGGCTTGTTTAGATTGGATCATTTGGTCAAGACACTGTGGAGACAAGCATTCCCAACTCATCTGGTGACGAGGCAAGAACTTACGGGCAAAATCAAGGATGGTATTCCATCGCGAAGGAGGGACATCCCTGTGCCGATCCCACCTCGCTCTCCAAGCTTGAGCAAATGCATGTTCAAGATCCTCTTTAGTACCTGTGCGCTGGAGTTGAGACACAACATCAGACGGGGAGACCCCCTCAACATCATTCACCCACAAACAATCTTCAGACGCATGAATGACAGACAAAGGAAGGCCACGACAAATAATCGGCTTCGATTCAGCCCACGGTTGGGGCTGAGACAACACAATGGCATGCTCTTCCCTACGTACTTCCTGGACCATTGATGTCAAAGGTCTCAAAAGGTAATCAACCCCATTGCTGGGTGCCGTTTTCAAATCGCGAAACAGAACATTGGGATTCTGAGCACGGCGGAGACGTGCATATTGGCGCGAACTGGACATGAGCTGTACTTCCAACGAACGCACTTGGATAGCCACGGTTTCAAAGATGCAGGTAGCAATGCACAGCTCAGGCGGATACCATGGAATGGTCTCAGGAGCACCATGAACTTTAGTGGGACATGATTGCCACCAATGCGCAAACCCTCCAACAAAACCAGAGGCACGGACAATGGCTGCCCAAACCCTGACTCCATACTCATTGGTGTAATTAGCCTGTTGGCAACTACGCTGATAGGCTTGAAGACGTCTGGCCTGCCTAACCCACTGTGCATGCCGGAACGAACACCCATGAAAATGAGGCTGGAAATCACCACGGCGACCAACTCTAATGTGTGCAAATTTGCCTGTCCGCACCGACGTAGTGGACATGGTTTGAGCCCGGCCCACCGCAGACCGCGGAACCTGGAATGGGAGAACACCCACAGCAGCCTGTTCAATGTTATGCCACAACTGTGTATACCTTTCGGCAGGTGGAAGCGAGCTCGTGCGCCACATGTTCTCGTCAACATGGAAGTTGGAAGGCCATGGAAATTCAGAGGGCATTTTCCAAATGTCCCGAGGCACGCTGTGCTTGATTCTCTGAAAGCTACCTTGAAGTATTGCGTGGTCTGGCCAAACATCGTGGAGCACTTCAACATTCACCAACAGTTGTTGGAGTTCAGGGGAGATGTAGCAAAAGTCCTTCCTCGTACGATTCTTGCAGGTAGGACTTGGCCGAATGCCCCACCTTTCGAAGGCAACATCCTGCAGGTCCTTGAATCCCAACTCAGCCAGAGTGGAGAACACAGGGAGTTCATCTGCAAACACGTTCCAATCACCGCCAACGAACCGCGGTCCAGACGAGAGAAAGGCAACTGAGGAGACCACTGCTTGAAGCAACGCCTCATTATGCTTCATCCGGGAGGGATAGTGCTGGCTATCAGGTTCACCATACACCACCCCACCTGTAAGCCAGACATCATCGACCAACGTTGTGAATGCCAATGCACGAGAGGATTTTGCAATCTCTGGCGGCCAAGATGTGGGAATCGGGCGAACATGTGTTTTGGACAGGACTCCCACTCCTGTCCAACTACCAGGAAGATCAGCCGTTGGGACCGGAAAACCACCAATCATCGGCTGGAAGGAAGACTGTGCAAACCGCAAGCCGGCATTAAAAGCCATAACATCACCACTGCTCAAATGAGTCTCACTGATGGCCCACAGGTCACCATGGGCCATGAACTCAGCCACATAGGTAGCTTTACCTCGCAACCCTGACGGGTTAGCAACCCCCAAAACAAAATTTTCTTCTGCAGCTGGACCAGGGTGAGAGGCCTCCCCGACCCGGAGCACACTGAACACAAGCAACAGCACCACCATAGGCCCAGGCTTATGGCTGAAGGCTTTCGCATGCTTCACTGTGGCTGCAAACCCCATAAAACAAAACTGGACAAAGGGCATCAAGGTCCACAACAACAAGCTAGCAAAGCACCGCACGACACCCGTGCACTTGTAAGCTGCAGACCTCTGCCCATACCATCACTCGCCATCCTCCCGTGGCCGTTTGGAGAGAAGGCCACGGATGTGCGACAACTGGTTTTCGAACATGGCTTGAATGCTTTGGTTCTGAGACTCAATCTGACCATGCAACTGCTGGGTCTGCGACTGGATCTGAGACTGGAGATTGGACACCTGTTGGGTTTGGTGTGCACTGAACTCCTGAAACTGTCCCTCGATCTGCGACTGCTTATGAATCAACTGGTGGACCTGCGTCTCCAACGTGCTGATCCTATCCGGCACATCATCCTGCTCCATGGGTGCATGTTGAGTCACTTGCGGGATTTTGGACAGGACAGCAGCCTGTATTCGCGACTCCATCTGTTGCATACTGTCAGTCTGAACATGTGGCACACCCCCACCAGAAGATGGTTGAAACTTCTGCCATGGGTCAGACACAGACCATGGGTCTTCCTCCTTGCCATTTCCTCCCCCGCACAAGGCCAACGTGGATGGCGAAGCTATCGGCTGAGCTGACTGTGCCTTGTCCTGGGAGCCTCCCGGGCGGTACCGCGTAATGAGGATTTCCCCATGACTAGTGTGCACAATTGCATTGGGAGGCTCTTCAACCGCTTGGACAATCCACATGGCTCCTCGACCTGGTTGTGGTGTGGCCGGTTGAAGTGGACGACATTGCCAGTTGGCAACCTTCATGGCTTTGTTGATACCCAGGCGATCCAGACCAAAAGGAAAAGGTCCCACTATGTACTGAACCCTGTCTCCTTGAGGCAAAAACAGTGTGTCCGGGCGGACCGCCTGATGGACATCTTGTGCTTGATCAGCTGGCACCCTTAGGCCCCTGCGTTCCCCAATTCGTGCCAATCCTACCACAGCCGGGTTGGTTTGCTTGAGGTGCATCAGGTCCCTGTGACTCATCTTCGGAGCCCATACAACCATGAAGTCCTTCAGAACACTTTGGCCATCCGCAGATCTTGGTTCAACATAGGCACCTCCAGTTCCACTCCTACTGAGAATCCTGACCAGGAGGCATGCAGGAATTCTGACGGACACACAAAAGAGCTCAGCACTGCTTTGTTCAGCAGGTTTAAAACCGGCTTTGACAAACTGTCTCTTCCACAGGTCCAGAATGGGCTCTTTGATGGAAAGCATTTCCTCATCGTGCCAGGAGGGGCATGTACAGCCCTGCACATTACATCTTTTCAACTCCGGAAAAAGCTGCACAAGATGGCGAACAGGAGTCTTGCAAAACACCTCCCAGTCCTCAACTTCATCACGGAAAACATTGATCCTGAGTGTGCGACCGTCTGGTGAGTCAAGGGAGACCAGATTGGAGCCAGCAAACTTTTCAACTGTGCCATTTCCGATTTGGACCAACGTGGCCTCAGCTAAGACAGGCTCATTGTCAACTGTGCATCTACACGGGACCATGACCCTGGACTGTGCAAGCATCGACTGCAAACTCTGGTCCGATCGATGGAAGACGACCAATGCCAACGGCTCCTGCGAGACCAGACTACCTGTCTTCAAGTAAGGTTCAGCTTCCAACGCCGTCATCAAGACAAAGCCACTGCTGACCGGGCCAATCTGCTGGGAGACCAACTGCGGCAAAATCTTTTGACCAGACCGGAAAGTGCCATCAAGAACACACAATTTAGATGGGTCAAGCGCAAGTGGAGCAGGCACACCACTTACCGGCTTGCTTCGCTGCTGTTTACGGCCAATCTGTTTCCCTTTGTTCTGTGCGACCACTGTTGCCAGTTCAGAGGGCAGAACCAGCTTGAAGCCAACATTTGTGGCCAACGCCTTGAGTTGCCTCCAAGGTTGTTTCTGCTGCATGGCTTGACCAATTTGGTCCGCTCCAATGGCCTTCATGGCCTGGGAGGCTCTTTGCTCTGCTTGCGACACAGGAACTCCATGCACTCCTAACTCTTCAGCCAAGGATTTGACCAGAGCACCAGTGCCTCCAGCTCCCCACACCAAAGGACAAATGCAAATTCTCCTTTCAAACATCACCTGAACAAAAGCAGCACGCATGTTGGTGGCCATGAAATCAAGCGTGCGAACCTCTTCCGGTAGTTCCACAGCAATGAGGATGTGAGCAAGAAATGCCAACGCATGCACCCCGCAAAAGTTGTGAGACGGAAGTCCATGGGGAACTCGGTGAATCACGGTATCTTCAAAACCCAAGTGCAATCCCATCCAGCGAAGCTTTCCATCAAAGATGTCATAATCAACAACATCATCAAAGGTATGAAAGACAATGACTCGACCGGCAGGAACGGCCCAAATCGGTAACCAATGGTCACCCTCAAGTACCACCGCCACAATCTGTGCACTATGGGATTTGACCCTCGGATGATTGACACACCACTTTTCAGTCAAAATGTGACCCACATGGTCCCAATTCAGAAAGTTCAGGCAGTCAAACAGAAAAACTTCAGGCTTGAACACATCAGACGCCGAGGCAGTTGCAGCACGTTTGTTCAGGAGAGTATTCAAGTGAAATCTAACCTCATCATCACCCATTGAACGCCCATGTGCAGCGAACAAATCAATTCGTTGGTCAGGTGTTATGCAAACATGAGTGGCCACACCATCAGGAGTTTGGAATTCAAACACACCACTAGGAGCAGACGGATCACTGACATCCACACCTTCAAGTGGCGGTGGGTCTTGAGAAGGCCATGAATGCTCAGACCCCTCCTCATCTCCCGCTCCCCAGATCCAGGGGCGACTAACAACACTGACATGCCTAAGAGCATTCTCAAAACTTGCACGTAGCCCGGCATGAGCTTCCCACACTGCAGCATACTTCGTTGCCAGTGAATTCAGCCCAAGGCGAAAGCCCAAGAAGTTGATTGAGACCGCTCCACACGCTGATCTGCACGGAAATTCTCGCTCAACATGATCAAAGCACACATTCCTGAAGCCAATCGCAAAGACAAAATCGGTCAATTTGTTGACAAGCCAAGCCGGGATGCCACATGAATAGTCTCCTGAGACAATCTGAACCCTCTGACCACCTGGGACAAGCATGATAGGAATCCAATGACTCTGATGGCACACCACCGTGATGATGAAAGACTGATCAGCAACTGTGTGCTGAAACATTCTGACGACTTCCGCACTGATATTGTTTCCTGGGTGAATCCATGAGGAGGCCAACAACGGATCAAGAACCCTGACTCGCTGGATGACAGTGTCACCCTGGCGGAGTACACACCGAGAAGCCAAATCATGCAGATGAAAGCGAATCTCATCGTCCGTCCACACTCCAAATTGACTCTGCAGGAGACGTACACGACCCCCCGCAGAAATCAGCGAGGCTCTGCATTGGACAAACTCTTGAAACGAAAGGAGAACCGGGCTTCCACGATCCCTCAACTGACAGACCGAAAAACACAACAATTCTTGCACCACCGGATCAAAACCCTGACCCACAGGGGTTTCGCCAGAAGAGAGATGCTCACTTCTTGCTGTAACAGATTGGGCAGGTTCCCAAGGGATTTGGACTGGCACACCTTCACACCTGGGGCTATCTTCATCAGAGGAAGCTCCTGATCCCCACAGCCATGGTCTGGGCACCTCAAAATGTCGGTTGACGTGAGCAATGAATCTGTTCCGTAAGCAGTGATGCTCTTCCCACGCAGCGAAATTGGATCCTAACCTTGGACGACTGATAACTTGACTGCGCAAGAAATTGATGGCAACAGCTCCACACACACTTTTCACGGCAAAGTGTCTCGGAATGTGGTCAAAATGAATCTCTGTGAACCCTAGGGCGTGCACAACACGAGTGAAGACTCCAGCAATAGTTGGATGTAGCTCATCGGAAGCATCAAATGAGGCAATTCTGACATTTTCACCCCACGGAGTGAGGAGGACTGGAATCCAATGGGAATCAACGCAAAAGGCTGCTGCAAGTTGTAAGCCATTCTCACGGATCTCAGGATGGGCAACCGCCCAGTCTGTACAATCAAAGGATTGGGGATCAAGCCAGGCTGCAGCAACAATTGGATCCAGCATAACCACTTCCTTCGGGGGAAACTCAACTCCAGAGCGGGATTCCTCCGCCAATGCATGCATATGAAAGCGGATTTCATCATCAGCCACAAGTCCAAGTTGATTTCTCAGGACCGCAAGGCGCTCTCGCGCAGACATCACAAGGTTGAAGAGAGACCAAAGCTTGGTGGGATTTTCAATAGCCGGCAACGAGGACTGCAACATTTGAGTCGAACTCATGGCAACAATTTCTGCAGAACTCCATTCAATGCGATGCCAGAGTTCACGACTATATGCACCCGTGTCAAATAGCCCAGGAGCAACATCACCTGGTTCAATGGTCGGGTAACCAGCAAACTGCACGGGCATCAGATCATCCCCTACCTGAAAGACAAGGCGTCCATTCAACCATTGAGGACGGCTACCCGCGGGCATTATAGGGAGTGGCCCGGATTCCCCTTGATCAGAACCGTCTGCATCGGGAGCAGGCACGGTATCACCTTCAACTGGCACGTCACGGAGAGGCTGTCCTTCACGACGAGGAGAGCGAGATCGGGAACACTCAATCATGCGTGCAGGGCTCACAACTTCATCACCCTCCACAGAGGGAGGAACTGGGCTGAGATCCGGGTCTGACTGCGGAGAAACTTCATCAAAGATTCGTCCACTCTGCCAGAACGTAGAGCCGACTTCTGTGGCTTCAGCACCTTGATGAGGACAATCAGGATTGACAGCAACCTTTTCAGAGCCATCAGAATCATCATCACCGGATCCCCAAATCCAAGGACGAATGACATATTCGGATTTGACAATGAGGTCAAGAAATTCCTGTCTCAGCTTATCATGAATGCAATCAGTTTCTTCCGCTGTTTGGGGAAGTTGGTGCCCTTGGATGGCACTGCGCAGAAAATGAATGGCAAGAGCACCACATTTCTCAGACATCGGAACAAGTCTCTGTTGACGAGTCACCAAGAATGACGTAAAACCAAGCTGTTGGACGAGCACTTCAAGAAAAGCATTCAGGCTGCGATGGTCATTTTGTGGAGCATCCCAGGTATAAACATTGGCATGATCTTTGCATGGGACCACATGAAAAGGAACCCAATGAGAGTGCACCCGGCTAACACCAATGACTTGGACACTATGGGCCCAAACTTCACGATGCTCACTAGCCCACCTTTCAATGGCAAAGGCATGCCCTTCACTCCACGCAGAGCAGAGAAGTGGATCAATAATGACCACCTGCGGTAACACCGGTGAAATGGATGAGGCTCGAGAGGTCAGAAGGCTCATGTGAAATGCAATTTCATCATCCGCCCAGATAGGCCCTTGCACTTTCATCAACTCAATTCGCTCATGAGACAACACAAATTGCTGCCTGAGTGCACGGAATTTGTCAGGATCATCAATCCTGGGAATGGCAAGTCGAACAAATTGCTGCTCAGTCAACTGCAAAAGGGCCTGGACCGGTCCCGTACACTTGGAAAATTGGCCACCAACAGAAGAACCACAGGTCAAATCATCAGTTTGGCTGACCTCATGCGCAGTCCACGGAATGGTAGGTGAAATCATGGCAACGCGAGTTTCAAGGGCATCGGGGACCTTGACAGTCGGGTCACTCACTACAATTGAGTCACTACCAACCGGACATTCCTCCATGGAGACATCAACATCTGCTTCGCCTGTTTCACGATCCTACTCAACTGCTGGCATCTCAGGAAATGTGTCAGCTCCAAAAGACATACCAGATCCATCCGACGCAAAGAAAATCTGAACCTTCTGCCCTGCCTGGATAGGATCATCCATCTTTAAATTTCGGCCAAACTGATCACAAATGTAAGCAACATGCATAGACCCAGTAAGCTTAGCATGAGCTACAAGGACATCAACAGCAGTGGATCCCGCCTGAAATCGAAATTGCAAGCAGCTACCCTGAGCATCAACAAACGTGATATCAGATGAGCCCACACTGAAAGAAGCATCACACTTGGCTGCAGAGACTGGAGATTCAATCCACGGTGTTACTGCTTCATCCGAATTGATGGAAGAGAGAGGAACCTGTTTCTGGCGAATGAGCATGTCAAGAACTGAGGCAATGGATACACGGTCATCATGCTGCTCATCCCAAAACGGTGGATGAACCAATTGCTCAAGTGAAAGTCCCTTCACCGGCTGCCAAAAGGAAATCATGTCAAGCAGCTGCTTGTCCTCAATGACTGGGGAAGTACACGGCCAAACTTGCTGGCACTTCATCACAAGCCACGACCTAAGTGCCATTAGCTGTGTCAGGGGACCAAAGGCACCAGACTCCTTGGACAGGGCTTCAACACGGGACAGGACAGACCCAAAGATCCAAGCAGCTTGCAATGGACTGGCAATTTGACCAATACCTGAAAGTGTGAGACGCACATCAAGGCCGAAATCAATCGTACAATCCATCCCATTAAGAGCAAGAGCTTCACTAGGATGAACATGTCGAATGGGCTGATCACTCACCACTTCGGACGAACTGGAGACTAACAGTCCAAAGAGACCTTTGTCCTGGAGGCGTTGCGTGGAAAGGCCAAAATCACGGCATCCACACGGACACGCCCTCAGCTGCGAGCCCCAAGCATGCAACGCTGTGGGACCAATGCCATTGGCTGTCATCATATGTTTAGGATATGTGCCATCCTCAACTCCAAAAGCTTGACATTCACGTTGATCCAATCGAAGGGCAAGCTCATCTCTGGGATCCCACTTGCAAATGTAGGGAATCAGACATTGGATCTTGGGCAATCCACTCATGGACTGCCATTCGGTGAGGCCAATTTTCCCCAGGCATGAGTCATACAACACCCACCACGCACGGTGCCTACGACATGGCCATACTGTTTGCAAATCAAGGTTGATTGCCTCAATGCTGACTCCACCAATCTGAGCAAACTTTTCCAATTGTTGAGCCACAAAGTGATCACCCCTAGCCGGCGTAACACATTCAAGCACCACCACTCGGACCTGAAGCAACAATGCAGCATGGAGTACACTTGGAAGGCACTGTGAGCGAGGATCCAAGGCTCCTCTTCGGTCGCCCAGCTGAGAGTATGGCTGGCACGCAAACCCTGCACTAAGTATGGCTGCATGATCAGACTTACGCCACAGCTCATGGATGACCTGTGGGTGGCCGACATCACCAGTTACAGTTTCACTGCTAGAATGCACCTTATGCAAGTTGGACATCCTCTGGTTGCAATCCACCGAGACTGTTGTGTGCACTCCTACAGACAACGCCCCATGAGAGACACCTCCAAGCCCTGAGCAGGCATCCACCAGCTTGTAGAAGTCAGCCCAAGAGTGACGGGTATGGTACATTACCTTTGTGTTCGGACCAATCTCAAGTTCAGGGCTCGGGAACTGCTTGACCACAACCGCATCAACCAGCGTCAGTCGGGTTGAGGTCCCTTCAATCAAGCCACGCACCAGAGCCTGCGCCCCCGAATGAAGGATCTGCACCAGATGTCTCTCATGTAGAGGATCCTGCACCTCGATGTCCACCACCACAGAGACACACCCACCACTGTCGGTGGCACCGATGTCCATGAAAGGATCCATGGCAAACCTGCGAAGACGAGCGCTCAACGCTTTGCCAGCCCAGCCACACCCGCTGGGAGGTGTTGAGCCCGTGGCTGTTCCAAACCACCAACCAGATTTGGACGTTCATATATGCTGGATGGTGTTTAGCAGTATGGTTACTCACCAGCTACTGAAACCTTGTATGGTCATCACGCTAAGCTAAAATCTCGGCTGCTCGACGCCGGCAAAATCAGTGTCACAGCTCGACTGGAACAAGGCATGCCTATGCTAGCTCCTTAAAAGAAAAACAACACACCTGCACACTTCGATGCCACAAACCCTTGTGCCATACTCTTCCCGGCGTCGGTGGGATTCATTCCTAGAATAATAGATCACCCTCGAACAATATTGAAAAGTAAAATCCTACAACAATCGTTGTAAATCATATGTTCTATCTTTTTGATTCTTTTGAGGGAAGCCCTGTTATAGACATAGTCAAAGGAATCAAATCCTGGTAAGATAAGGGGGTATCGTTTTTTGAACGTCCCCTATCGTTTTCCAAACCAAATCCAAACAAAACAACATCTGCAGTTTTTTCGCTCCATATAAATTTCCATTACGATAATTTACAGTAGGGCTCATATCAGATGCCATTAAATATCATTAAATCATTGGAAATCAAATCCGCATTAAATACCAAATATGATGCCATTAAATACCATGAAAAATATCATTAGTATCCATATTAAATACCATTAAATCATATCAAATTACCGCATTCTTATTGGTTAAAAAAAAAGGTCGTGCTGTACGTTGCTTCTAATCATAATCTCCTCTGATCTGACTGGGTCGTCCACGAAAAATGCATTGGATCCATGAAAAATCCATGAAAAAATCCCTACCCTCTGGTAAACGTTTACATAACTATGGAAAGATCCACCATTTTTAGTGGGAAAACTCACTATAAATTGTCATTTTCAATAGCAAACTGTTAAATTACCAGAGGGTATCGCATCGAACTTGCAGAAGAAATCAGAACAAATCATCAGATGTTCATCGACTGCAGCATCGCAAGTAAGTGTCCCTCGTCGTGCAGCCGCCTATCTAAACTATCTTGAAAGGCCGAGCTCGGCCTGCGGGTTGTTCCCACTCCTGACCCCGGTCGGCCCGCAGCTAGACCAATTAAATGCACAGAGAGAACAGCGTCCTGTCCTGACCCAGGGTGGAGATTTCTAGAAATTGGGTGATGTTGATACTGCGACAGTCACATTGAACATTGACAGAATTTAAGCAACCTGTTGACATTGAGCAGCCCGTGCACCAATTCCTAAACCTCAAATTCTTACATGGCATTTAAACAAAGGAGGCTCAATCCATCCAAACCAAACCGTCATTTCTTGTTGCCCTGTTCTCATAGATCCCTCAGCGAATTACGAATTAGGTGCAGCTCACCATAGCAGCCACCGACAGGTAGTCAGGCCTGTGATGGTTTTCCCAAGGGCGGAACAGAACAACCTAAAATGGACCTGAAAAGTGTCATATCTTGGACAGAAGTGTTAGATACATCAGCAAAGCAAAACAGAGGGCAATTGAAGAAAAAAACATGAGTGATATGTCATCAATCTGCTCACTAACAAGAAATGCAGATTGCTGATTGACCCATATATATATATGACATATGTGAGACCATTTGGGCTCCATCATTACAAGTATAGGTGGATAAAAACAAGACACGTTTGAAGTAGTGCCATATGTCAGTTGATTCAAAATAATCTAGATCATCCAGCTCATGGCAAATCCCTACACTATACAGTAGTGGTAGTAGTGGTGGTGGTGGTGGTGGTAGTAGTAGCAGTAGTAGAAGAAGAAGTATGATGCTTACTCAACAAACATCACTAGTGGGATTACAAAACTGCTACCGCTAAATCTCTTCATTCCCTATTTTGGATGACTAGACCCACCATTCCTTTGTTCCATATCACTTGAATACTGTCTATTGCTGGTTAAAATCCCCATGTTTCATAGCCGAACCACTATTTTTCATGGTCAATCCCTATGATAAAAGCCACCATTCATGTGTTATCAACAAATATCAGTGTTCCGCCCCATAGGTACGCCATGGCACGTCTTTTTCCACCGTGGCTGTGATATCGGCGATAC